>Ga0210409_10008250_pt1 | contig 10622 bp, 9 predicted proteins | sample IncBWH17MmetaG_FD_161649 | JGI IMG/M metagenome (GOLD analysis project Ga0210409, IMG submission 161649) | Forest soil microbial communities from Barre Woods Harvard Forest LTER site, Petersham, Massachusetts, United States - Inc-BW-H-17-M | ecosystem: Environmental > Terrestrial > Soil >...
ACAGTCAGGCCGCCGATGTCGAAACGCGCGTCGGAAAATGGTGCGGTGCGCGAACCTTCGGCGCCAAACATCAGCAGGCCGATGCCGATCAAGGCATAGTGCACCGCTACCGAGACAATCAGCAACACCAGGGTGCTGGCTTCCGCCAGCGGCTGGAATGCCAGCCGGTACACCATTGGTCCCATCGGCACCACGATCGCCAGCGTCAGCAAGACCTGCAAAGGCATGGCCAGAGAGGCGTGGCCGTACAGGCGGGCGACGCCATAGACAATGAACGGCAACAGGACGAATTTGAGCAAGGCAAGGCCGCCGCGCTTGACCAGCGTCGCGCGGCTTTCGCCGCTGCGGCCGGCCAGCAGCATTGCAGCTTCCTGGATGAAACTCAATACCCCGAGCGCCACCAGCAGCGTTGCCGACAAGGGAAACTTGTCGGCCTGGATGGCCGCCAGCGTCAAGGCGCCGAACGCCACGAATTCGCCCTGCGGGATAAAGATGACGCGGGTAACCGAAAATACCAGCACCAGCGCCAGAGCCAGCAGCGCATAAACGGCGCCGCTGGTGATGCCATCCTGAGCCAGGATGGCGGCGATTGAAAGATCCATGCTTTTTCTATGCGGCGTTATTGCGCAGCGCCCAGCAGCTTCCATTTGCCGTTGACGATTTCCACCATCACCCGTGCGCGTTGATCGAAACCGACGTGATCGGTCGGGCTCATGTTGACGATGCCTTGCGAGACCGGCAGGTTCTTGATGGCTTCAATACTGTCACGCAACGCGGCGCAGAACTCTTTGGTGCCAGGCTGAGCTTTCTTGAGCGCCGCTGGCGCAGCCGCGCCGAGCAGCATGCCGGCATCCCAGGCATGACCGCCGAAAGTGGAAATGCTGCCGACGCCGTAGGCCTTTTCATAGGCGCTGCGGTAGGCCATGGCGGATTTCTTGACCGGATTGCTGTCAGGTAGCTGCTCCGCCACCAGCAACGGTCCGGCAGGCAGGAAAGTGCCTTCGCAATCCTTGCCGCAGACGCGCAGGAAATCATTGTTGGCGACACCGTGGGTCTGATAGATCTTGCCTTTGTAGCCCCGTTCTTTCAAGGTTTTTTGCGGCAAGGCGGCGGGCGTGCCGGCGCCGGCGATCAGCACGGCATCCGGATTGGCGCTGACTATCTTCAAGACCTGGCCGGTCACGGAGGTGTCGGGACGGGCGAACCGTTCATTGGCGACGATCTTGATCTTGCGCAGCTCGGCCAGCTTGGAAAATTCGCGGTACCAGCCTTCGCCGTAGGCATCCGAGAAGCCGATAAAGGCCACGCTCTTGACGCCGGCATCGGCCATGTGGGCGATGATCGCGGTTGCCATGTGCGAATCGTTCTGCGGCGTCTTGAAAATCCAGCGGCGCTTGGCGTCGACCGGCTCGACCAATGAAGCCGAAGCCGCCATCGAAATCATCGGCGTGCCGGACTCGGCGGCGACATCGCTCATCGCCAGCGAACCAGGCACCGCGGTCGAACCGATCAGCAGATCGACCTTTTCTTCGCTGATCAGTTTGCGTGCGTTCTTTACCGCCGTAGTGCTATCGGTGGCGTCATCCAGCACGATGTACTGCACCTTCTGGCCGGCGATTTCCTTGGGCAGCAGAGCAAACGTGTTTTTCTCCGGAATACCCAGCGACGCCGCCGGGCCGGTGGCGGAAACGCTCACGCCGACCTTGATCTGAGCATATGCGCCGCTGCTGCCGGCGGCCAGGGTGATTGCCAGTGCTGCGGAAACGGTCGTCCCCAACCATGCTTTTTTCATCTGTTCTGCTCCATTGAGTTGTACGGCGCGCGCCAGCCAAGCCGGCCGGCACGACGCTAGCCAGCGATGGTAGCAAAAAAATCAGACCAGCATCAGCGCGACCTGCTGCGCGGCGTCGGCGCTGGGCTTGTGCTGGAAACGGCTCTTGGCGAAACGCTGCCAGCGTCCCAGCACGAAACTGGTCAGAATGTTGGCGCGCATTGCGGTTTCCGCTTCATTCGCTTCGCCTTGCGCGGCGGCGGTGCGCAGCGCCTGCTTCAGCGCCAATTCGATACGGTCGACGAACTGGTTCATGCGCAGCTGCAGGCGCTCGTCCTCGTTGATCAGCGCATCGCCGATCATGACCCGGGTCATGCCTGGATTGCGTTCGGCAAAATTCAACAGCATCAAGGTAATCGCCTGCGCCTGATGCAGTCCCTTTTCCTGCTGTTCGGTAATCTGGTTGACCAGGCCGAATACGGTCGTCTCGATAAATTCGATCAAGCCTTCGAACATCTGCGCCTTGCTGGCGAAATGGCGGTACAGCGCCGCCTCGGACACCTCGATCCTGGCGGCCAGCGCAGCCGTGGTGATCTTTTCCCCTTTGGGTTGTTCCAGCATGACCGCTAGGGTCTGAAGGATTTGTAATTTACGCTCGCCTGGTTTGCTAGTAGCCATGATTTTTTATTTTAGTAATGATGGAGATAAGGAAAACTGCAGCTGAAACGGGGCCTGCGCGTTAAACCTCCCTCTAGCCACTAGCGGGACCTCAACGCAGACGGTGCAGATTCTTGCTCAGCTGACGGACGGATTTTACTTTGACATCGACGTAATTGGGGCGCTTTATCGTATTTGACTGGTCCTTCAGGTACTGCGTCACCCATGCCGTGCGCATGCCGACCCATTTGGCGGCCCTGAGGTTGGCGATGGTATCCTCCACCAGGATACAGCGCCGCGCCGGCACCTTCTCGCGCGCGATCAGCTGCCGCAGCAGGTGGCGCGACGGCTTCGGCCGCAGCTGGCGGTGCACATGCATGGATTCGATCGAAATATGCTTGCCGAAATGACGCTGCAGGCGCAGGTGGCGCACGACGTCGCCTGAATAACGCAGCGGCGCATTGGTCAGCAGGATCTTGCGGCCTGGCAGACGTTTCAGCAGATTGATCAGGCCGCGTTCGGCCCGGATCATGCCCAGCAGATCGTCGAAGCGGTGCGCCTCGCGCAAGAAATCCTCGGGCCGCACCTGATGATGTTTTACCATGCCGAGCAGGGTCGCGCCATAGCGCCGCCAGTAGTTTTCACGAACGGCATTGACGGTGGCGACATCGGCGTCGACGCCGCCGCTGCCCAGGGTGCGCGCCATGAAAGCATTCATGTTGACATGGATAGCGGGGAAAATCGCATGCGAAGCATTGTGCAAAGTATTGTCCAGATCGAACAGCCAGAGCGCCGTATTATTCTTTCCCTTTGTTTTTTTACTGCCTGTATCCATTACCATGATGTGCGCCGGCGCTTGGGCCGGAATTAAAATCGTTGAACTCGTTAACCAAAGGGGAAGCTGTGTTTCGTCAGATTATAGTGACATTACTCGCACAATTGCACGGGCCCTGGCACGGTCTCCGCTTGTTACGCCGCCTGCTGCTTGCCCTCGGCCTGGGGACGTTGCTGGCTGGCGCAGCGCCGCTGTTCGCCCAGGACACCCTTGCCGGCGCCTCCCTGCAACCGTCCGCCGCCGTGCGCCAGGGCGGCGCCATGTTCCAGATCCAGCGCGATGGCCATAGCGCCTATGTATTCGGCACCATCCACGTCGGCAAGGCGGATTTCTATCCGCTGGACGCAAAAATATTGCAAGCTCTGCAACAATCTTGCTGTCTCGCCCTGGAAATCGATCCTGGCAATACCCAGGCCATGATTCCGCTGATGAAAAAATATGGTTTCTACCTGGACGGCAAACCGCACCAGAAAGATTTGCCGCCAAAGCTGCAAAAGCAACTGACCGCACTGCTGGAAAAATACGATATGACGCCAGAGCAGGTCGCCAGCCTGAAACCATGGCTGATCGCGACCATGCTTGGCATCAGTGAATACGCCAGCCAAGGTTATCTGTCCCAATATGGGGTCGACAGCACGCTCGCCAGCCTGGCGAAAAGCAGCAACAAACGCCTGGTCGAACTGGAAACCGCCGAGGCGCAGCTGGCGTTGCTGGGCAACCTGTCGCCCGCCGAGCAAGTCCAGTTCCTGCAGGATAGCGTCGACGAAATACAGGATCCAGCCAAAGCCCATCGCTCCCTGGACCTCGTCAACTTGTGGCGCAATGGCGATATCGACGGCCTGGCGGCGATGCTAGCGGAAATGAACGCCGAAGACAGCTTCGCCAGCAAATTCATGCAGCGCGCCCTGCTCGACGGCAGAAATCCCGGCCTGGCCGACGGCATCGCAAAACTGACGGCTTCGGCAAACGATCCCTTCGTCGCCATCGGCATGCTGCATCTGGTCGGGCCAAACAGCGTACTGGCGATCCTGCAGCAGCGCGGCTATTCGGTGAAACGCGTTTACTGAAACCTGCCGACGGTCCCGCTGCTTTGCCGTTCTACCCATGACTTGATTTACATCAAAGCATATTGCAGCCTTCCCTTTTACAGTGCAGGTCAATACAGACCACGACACAGACTGAACGGGAATCGGATATGAAAATCACTGCATGCATATTGGCGTTATCGACACTGGGCCTGGCAGCAAACAGCATGGCGCAGGAAAGCCCATGGCAGGTGCGGCTGCGCGCCGACTACCTGAAACCGGCAAACAAATCGGATGCGGTAGGCGGCACAGGCGCATCGGACCGCTTGCAGGTCAATTCCAAGACCATCCCCGAAGTCGATATTTCCTACTTCTTCACGGAGAACTGGGCGACCGAACTGGTGCTGACCTATCCGCAAAAGCAGGACGTCACGCTGGATGGCAAGAAAATCGGCAGCTTCAAGCACCTGCCGCCGACACTCACCTTGCAGTATCACTTCCTGCCGCAGGCCGCTTTCAGTCCTTACCTCGGCGCCGGCCTCAACTACACGCACATTTCCAACGTCGACCTGCTGGACGGCGCGGCGCAACTGGAACATAGCAGCTGGGGGCTGGCATTGCAGGCCGGACTCGACTACAAGCTGGATAAAAACTGGTCCTTGAACCTGGACGTGAAAAAACTGCAAATCCGCAGCGATGTGTATGCCGGCGGCGAGAAAATCAGCCGCGTCCAGATCGATCCATGGCTGCTCGGCATGGGCGTCGGCTACCGCTTCTAGGCGACGTCAACGCGGTTCTGCAATCTGCATGATCTTTGATCGAAATCAACGCCGGGCCGCGTCAAGTCTTCTAAGATCGGTCGGCGTCGTCTTTATGTCAAAGGTTTGCTAAATGAATGTATCTCACTTGCCGGAGCCGGTATCGCCATCGGCGGCCATGCCGCATCGAAAAACCATCCGCTCCTGGCTGCTGCCGCTTGCCCGCCGCAATACCGGCCGGGCGTTGATATTGGTGCTGCTCGACCTGGTGCTGTTTGCAATGTCGCTCAGCGCCACCGTCTGGCTGCAGCATGTCGCCGCGAAGCTGCTGTTCGGGGCTGTCGCCGGTTTCATCATCGGCCGCCTGTTCATCCTCGGCCATGATGCCTGCCATCAAAGCTTTACCCCGCACCGGCGCTTCAATCGCTGGCTCGGCCGCTTGCTGTTCCTGCCGTCGCTGACGCCCTACAGCCTGTGGGATGTGGGCCATAACGTGGTACATCACGGCTACACCAACCTGAAGGGTTTCGATTTCGTATGGCATCCACTGTCGCTGGAAGAATTTCAGGCGCTGCCGCGCCGGCGCCAGTGGCTGGAACGCATCTATCGCAGCGGCTGGGCGCCCTGGCTCTACTATCTGGTGGAAATGTGGTGGCAACGCATGTACTTTCCGAACCGCCGCACCATGCCGACCCGGCGCCCGGTGTTCGTCTGGGATGGCATCCTGGTCACGGCCGTCGCTCTGGTCTGGGTGGCCTTGCTGGTGGCCGCGGCGCTGAGTACCGCGCAGCCGATATGGCTGACCCTGCTGGCAGGATTCATAACGCCTTTGCTGTTCTGGAATGCGATGATCGGCTTTGTCGTGTACGTCCATCACACCCACACCGGGGTCGCCTGGTATGACCAGAAAACCGTGTGGGCGGCGGCGCAGCCGTTTGTCTCGACCACCGTGCACCTGACCTTCCGCTACCGCATCGGCGCGCTGCTGCATCACATCATGGAGCACACCGCGCACCATGTCGACATGAGCATCCCGCTGTATCGCCTGCAGGAAGCGCAGCGGATCCTGGAAACCATGCTGCCCTTGCGCATCGTGATCCAGAAATTTTCCTGGCGCTGGTACTTTGATACGGCACGGCGCTGCAAGCTGTACGATTTCAGGCGTCATTGCTGGACCGATTTTTCCGGCGTGCCGACCAGCGCCGCCGCCATCGTCAATTGAGCAGGATGCGATTGCCTGCGGATTATGACCGTAGCAGGGTACATGGCAGTAGAATGGAGAATCTTGGCAAGTTGCAACGCCACGCCATCCATCGGACCTGTCTATGAATCACACCCCATCCCGTGCCGCGCCACTGCTGGACATCCGCGCCCTGCGCAGCAGCTGCTCGTCTTGCAGCATGCACCAGCTATGCCTGCCGATGGGGCTGGATGAGCCTGAAATGCAGCGGCTGGACAGCATTATCGGCCGCCGCCGCATAGCGCGCGAAGACAGCCTGTATCGTATCGGCGACAAATTCAGTTCCCTGTATGCGGTGCGGGTCGGCCAGTTCAAGACTTCGCAAACCAATCCCGACGGCGCGCAGCAGATTACCGGCTTTCAGATGAGCGGGGAATTGCTGGGCATGGATGCGATCAGCACCGATACCCATCAATGCGATGCGGTAGCGCTGGAAGATAGCGAGGTCTGTGAAATTCCGTTCGTCCGGCTGGAAGAATTGTTTGGCGAGATTCCGACTTTGCTGCGCCATTTCCATCGCATGATGAGCAAGGAAATCACGCGCGAGCAAAGCGTCATCCTGTTGCTCGGCAATATGCGCGCGGAGCAGCGCTTTGCCGCTTTCCTGGTGAACCTGTCGTCGCGCTATGCGGCGCGCGGCTATTCGCCCAGCAGCTTTCAGCTGCGCATGACGCGCGAAGACATCGGCAACTATCTCGGCCTGACGATAGAAAGCATCAGCCGCTTGCTGTCCAAGCTCAAGAAGGACGGCATGCTGAAAGTCAGCAACCGCGATATCGAACTGATCGACTTGCCGTTGCTGAAGGCGCTGGCGACAGGCGCGGAAGCTTGTAGCTGAATTCCCTCAAATGGTCTTTGAGTAGCGCAGCGGGCTTTTCTCCGGATCCAGGTAGCGGTCAAACACCATGCAGATATTTCGGATCAGCAAGCGGCCCTTCATGGTCACGCTGATCCACTCTTCATCCAGGGTCAGCAGGCCATCGGCTTCCAGCAATCTCAAGCTCGCAAGCTCGACAGCGAAATAGTCGCTGAACCTGATCGGATGGGCCATCTCGATCGAGGCGAGCGAAAGCTCGAAATTGCACATCAGGCGCTGGATGATCAGGCGTCGCAGCAGGTCATCCATGTTCAGCTGAATCCCGCGCGCAACCGGCAATTGCTGGCGGTCGAGCCGCTGATAGTAGGCTTCCAGCGTCTTTTCGTTCTGGCTGTAGCTGGCGCCGACCGCACTGATCGCCGACACCCCGCACGCCACCAGGTCGGCCTCGGCATGGGTCGAATAGCCTTGGAAATTGCGGTGCAAGCGCCCTTGCCGCTGCGCTACCGCCAGGTCGTCTTCCGGCTTGGCGAAATGATCCATGCCGATGTAGACATAGCCGGCCTCGGTCAGGCGCTGGATGCACAGGAACAGCATGTCGATCTTGTCCGCGGCCGGCGGCAGGTCGCTGTCGGCAATCCGCCGCTGCGGCTTGAACAGCTGCGGCATGTGGGCATAGTTGTAGATAGCGATGCGATCCGGCGCCGCGGCGATCACTTTTTCCAGCGTTTGCGCAATCGATGCCAGGCTCTGCTTGGGCAGACCATAGATCAGGTCGATGCTGACCGAACGGAAACCGGCGAAGCGGGCAGCGTCGATGATGCGCAGCGTGTCTTCCTCAGCCTGGATCCGATTGACCGCCTTCTGCACTGCCGGATCGAAATCCTGCACGCCCAGGCTAAGCCGGTTGAAGCCTTGGCGGCGCAACGTGACAATCCGCTTCGGGGTGACAGTGCGCGGATCGACTTCTATCGAATATTCTCCCAGCTGATCGGGCGCGAATTGGAAATGCTGGTGCAGATGCTCCATCAACTCGCTCATCTGGCGATCGCTAAGATAGGTCGGGGTGCCGCCGCCGAAGTGCAGCTGCTCGACCTGGTTCATGCCGTCAAACAAGGCTGCCTGCATCGCAATCTCGCGCTGCAGATAGGTCAGGTAAACGGCAGCCTTGCTCAGGATCTTGCTGACGACCTTGTTGCAGGCGCAGTAATAGCAGACCGTAGCGCAAAACGGGATGTGCACGTATAGCGACAAGGCATGCCGCGCACCCATCGCGCGCCGTTCCGCGACTGCCTGGCAATAGGCTGTGGCGTCGAATTCCGCGGAGAACCTGTCTGCCGTCGGATAGGAGGTATAGCGTGGCCCGAGCTGGCTCAGCTTGCGCAACAGCGCCGGTTCAAACGCCAGCGCAGCCAGCGGTGTGGCCGCGGCGATCGGTTGCAGGGAAGTTGACATGTGGCGGCTCCGGCGATTGGCTGTATCCATAGTCACAGCGTAGCGGGCTGGGTCGGTAAGCGCTTTGATATAGATCAAACCGCCTGCGCTGCAGGCGCGATACTGCCTATAATCGCTTATTGACCACCAACCTCTTGCCACTTTGTCGCTCAACCATCCAACCCCGGCCTTGCCAAATGACTCCAGCCACTGGCAAGGGAGGGATCGCTTCGTGCTACTCGACAGCGATTTTGGCGATGGCGATCAGTTCTTTGCGACCTGGCAAGCCTGGCGCGACGATACCCGGCCTCCCCGCCAGTTGCACTACCTGGCGTTGGTGCCCGGCCGCGCATTACAGCAGACGCTGGTGAAAAACCCGCAATGGCAGGTACTGGCGGCGGAACTTCACGCAGCATGGCCGCCAGCCGTACCGGGATTTCACAGATTATTCCTGCAAGACGGCCAGCTGGTGCTGACCCTGATGTTCGGCGACAGCGCCGCTTGCCTGCGCCAGATCGTGGCTAGCGTCGACGCCTTCCATTTGCGCGGCGCCGGCTGGCAGGAGTGGCCGCTGTCCATGCTCGGTTTGCTGGGCAGATTGGCGGCCAGGCAAGCCCGTCTCGCCATCTCGGCTACCGGCGCCGCAGCGCTTGCAGCACAGCGGGCGGCGCTGCGACAAGCAGGCTTTGTCTTTGAGGAAGATCCCTTGCTCGCCCATTTTGCGCCGCGCTTTTCAGCGCGCCACCCGATCGCACCTAGCGCGCCGGCGACCGCACGCCATGCCATCGTAATCGGCGCCGGACTGGCAGGCAGCGCCGCCTGCCAGCGGCTGGCGCGGCGCGGCTGGAGGGTGACCCTGATCGAGCGCCATGCTGACATCGCCCAGGAAGCCTCCGGCAACATCGCCGGTATTTTCATGCCGCTGCTGTCGCGCGACGACAATCCAGGTTCGCGCCTCAGCCGCAGCGCCTACCTGTTCGCCCAGCATGTCTGGCGCCAGCTGGGCGGCATCGGCAACGCCTTCACGGGCGCAGCCTGCGGCGTGCTGCAAATCGCGCGCGATGCCGAACACGCCAAGGCCCAGCAACAGCTGGTGAGCCACTGGCGTTATCCAGACGATTTTGCGGAATGGCTGGAGCAAGCTGCCGCCGCGCGCCTGGTCGGCAGCCCAGTCAGCAACGGCGGCTGGCATTTTCCGGCCGGCGGCTGGGTGCAGCCGCGCAGCCTGTGCCAGGCCATGCTGGACGATTGCGGCGCCAGCTTGCAGATGCTGTTCGGGCAGCGGATCGAAAAGCTTGAGTATGAACATCAACAATGGATAGTTCGTGCTGAAGGCGGTGCTGAAATTGCCAGCGCACCGGTATTGATACTGGCTAACGGCTGCGACGCGCTCGAGTTCCCGCAAGCGGCTGATTTGCCCCTGGCCGCCATCCGCGGACAGATTACCCATGTCGACGTCAGCCAGGCGCCGCCGACAGCGTCGGTGATTTGCGGCGAGGCCTATCTCACCCCGCCCTGTGGAAATGTGTGCAGCGTCGGCGCTTCCTACGGCGAGGATACCGATCCGGCCTTGCGGCAGGACAGCCAGGACGACAACCTGGCGCGTCTGGCCAACATGCTGCCGGACTGGAGCGCCGGCTCGTTGCCGCTGGCCGGACGGGTCGGCTTCCGCTGCGTTGCCAGCGACCGCCTGCCGCTGGTGGGCGCGGTGCCGGACCAGCACGGAGCAAGCAGCGTACGCGAAGCGAAATTGAAAGATATGCCGCGCTATGCCGGCCTGTACAGCCTGCTTGGCTACGCTTCGCGCGGATTGATCTGGGCGCCGCTGGCGGCAGAATTGCTGGCGGCGCAACTGGAAGGCGAACCGCTGCCAATCGAGGCCGACCTGGCCGCAGCGCTCGATCCGGCGCGCTTCTTACTCAAGGAACAGCGGCGCACTACCGCCGCCAACGCAAAAAGGGCGCCCTGAGGCGCCCTTGCACGGGTTTAGCGAGCCCAGCGGTACGGCTGCATTTGCCAATCTCCGCGCGGGCCTCTGACCCAGCTTGGCGGCACATAACGGTAACCCGGCCGTGCCCTGATCCA
>Ga0210409_10008253_pt1 | contig 10621 bp, 6 predicted proteins | sample IncBWH17MmetaG_FD_161649 | JGI IMG/M metagenome (GOLD analysis project Ga0210409, IMG submission 161649) | Forest soil microbial communities from Barre Woods Harvard Forest LTER site, Petersham, Massachusetts, United States - Inc-BW-H-17-M | ecosystem: Environmental > Terrestrial > Soil >...
GTGTTTGACGACAAAGCATGCGCGGAGTTGTTCTCGCTGATAGAGAATGCCCGAAAAATTGAGGCCCACCATGGCCAGATCCAAGGCGTGCGCGGCAAGGCTTTTCAGGAGATCTTGCGACTCACGAAGGCACCATTGCAGGTGCGGCGCGGCTCGGCGGAGCAAAGCAATACGTCGATTCTCTTTGGAGACGCGTTCATTCTTAAGTTGTTTCGCCGCCTGGAAACTGGTGTGAATCCTGATTGCGAGATCGGCCGATACTTGACCGAGAAAACAAACTTCAATGCCATACCTCCGTTTGCCGGTTTGATCGAATACGCACCGGCAGCGGCCGCTGAAACGACCACGCTCGCGATGCTGCAAGGCCTCGTCGCGAACGAGGGTGACGGTTGGAAATGGACCGTCGAGGAACTCGACCGCTACTACGAGACATGTGCCGCGGTAACTCTTCCGGAAAACGCGAGTGCCGAACTTGGCGATCCGCTCGATCTTTCCGGAAGGCCGACTTCTCAACTCGCACGGGACCATGTGGGCATTTATCTCGATTCCGCCGCAATGCTTGGGCGACGAACCGCTGAGTTGCACCTGGCATTGGCCTCACCGACGGACGATTCGGCATTCGCGCCCGAACCCATGACGCCCGATGATCTTCTTGCTCAGCTTGCAGACACTCGCCGGCAGGCCGCGGGCGTCTTCGATGTGTTGAAGGAGCGTGTATCCGATTTGCCAGATGATGTAGTTGAGATTGCTGCTTCGGCCTTGAGTCGACGTCGCCGGATTCTGGATTACTTAGGAAATGTGAAATTCGATGGTCTTCGAACGCAGCGAATCCGAATTCACGGAGACTACCACCTTGGGCAAGTGCTTCGGGTAAAAACCGATTTTGTGATTCTGGATTTCGAAGGCGAGCCCGCTCGTTCATTGGAATACCGCCGCTCCAAGCAATGCCCGTTGAAGGATGTGGCAGGCATGTTGCGGTCTTTCAGTTATGCTGCCTACGGAACGTTAATTAATTACACCGCGAGGCATCCCGAGGATCTCGCTCGTCTCGAACCCTGGGCGCAGCTCTGGGAGCAGTTCGTGGCAGCGGAATTCCTGCGTGCTTACCGGGACACCGCACAAGGCGCGGACCTTTTTCCCTCGAGCAGCACTGACTTCCGGAAGCTGCTTGATGTATTTCTGCTGGATAAGGCTCTCTATGAAATACTCTATGAATTGAACAGCCGGCCCGGATGGGTACGCATCCCGATGTTGGGAATGATGGCGCTCCCGATATAAATTGTTCCAGACGTAATCACTTTGCTGACCCAAAAAGATGTGCGAGCTGAACCGATAGAGGACTGAACAGTGGCAGTCGACTCCATCCCGCAACAAACGCAGGAAAAGACCGCGCCAATTGATAGCGCCGATCTCGTAGTTGGCGTCCTCGCCGATCTCGGTAAGGATGGCATCGTGGCGCTGTGCGAAGGACTTCGAACTCTGTCCGGATCCCCTCGAATCGTGGTTCTGCAGCGCGATCCCATAGGCGACGCGCCCACGGCTAGCTCACAAGGGGCCCAAGAAGATACATCGCCCTCCTTGCTGCCCTGGTCCGCGGTAGGTCCCGACCCTTTGGGGGCGCCTATGCAGAGCATATCGATTGCCTGCCAATCTCTTTTCGCAGTCTCCGAAAAACTGGGAGCTCGAGCGTGCTGCTTCATTGCATCGGAGATGGAAAGCGTTTCGCCGCAATGGATTTGCCGATTATTGCAACCTCTGCTCGAATCGGACTTCGACTTGGTCGCCCCCTATTACACGCCCCGCACGTTGCAGGGCCTGCTCAACACCAGCATTATTTATCCCCTTACGCGATGTCTGTACGGAAAGAGAATTCGCAATCCGTTCGGGCCGGACGTCGGGGTTTCGCGTAAGCTCGCTCATAAACTTCTGGGCACGTTTCGGAATGCCAATGCCAGCTCGAATCAGACGCATCCATTGGCATCGCTTGCGCCTGTGACCGTCTGCGATAACCTGCAAATATGCCAGGTGCATGTCGGAGCGCGCGTCTTTCCTCCAACGGATTGGACGAACATGAGCTCAGTGGTGGCCCAGGTCTTGGGCCCCATCTTTCTTGAGATGGACCGAAACGCTGCCTGCTGGCAAAGAGCGCGTGGCTCCGTTTCCGTGCCGGTGCGCGGCGAATGTCAATGTCCGTCTGAAGAAACCGGAACCTTGGATTTGAACCGCATGGTGGAAACGTTCCGGTTGGGAGTTCGTGACCTTCAAGAAATATGGAGTTTGGTGCTCCCGCCTGCAACTTTGTTTGAAATCAGGAAAGTGTCCCGCTCGACGGCGGAGCAGGTCAATATGCCCGATGAATTGTGGGCGCGAATCGTTTATGACTTCGCGCTTGCGCACCGCCTCCGAACGATCAATCGCGATCACCTGCTCCGGTCGATGACGCCCCTGTACCTGGCATGGGTCGTCTCCTATGCGCGGGAATTAGAGACGGCGGGAGCGACGAGTATCGAGCAACGAATCGAGCGCCTGGCACTCGCATACGAAGCGGCTAAGCCATACTTGATATCCCGCTGGCGGTGGCCTGACCGATTCAATCCGTAGCGATTTGGAACGGAGGTACTGTATGTGGTACCAAGTTAAGCAGGAATTGATTCTGTCCACGACGAAATTCCTTACCGAGCTTGCATACCTGTTACCGGGAATGGTGGCGCTTATTGCGGCATTGCTGATTTCCATCGTACTGGCCTGGATGCTTGCAATTGTCGTGCGGCGGTTGCTTACCAGCATTAACTTCGACGAACGGCTAAATCGTTGGGGATTCGCCTCTCTCCGGGAGTGGTCTCCGATGGACAGCCCAACACGATTGGCTTCGCGAACCGTCGCCGGCATAGTCATCCTCGCAGGATTCTTGATCGGTATAGCAGCCTTCGATGTCGAATCTACGTCCTTGCTCGTGAGGAACGTCTTCGCCTATATTCCAAACATTGTCGGCGCCATGTTAGTTCTGTTAGTCGGCAGCATCGTTGCCAGCTTTTTGGCGAGAAGCGTATTGATCGGAGCCGTGAACTTGAATCTGCAGTATGCGCGCCTATTAAGCCTTGGAGTGAAATGGCTTGTGATCGTCTTGGCGGTTGCCATGGCCCTGGAGCACCTCAAAATTGCTCCGAGCATCGTGGACCTGGCCTTCGGCATTCTCTTTGGCGGAATTGTTCTTACACTGGTGCTGGCCATTGGTCTTAATTCAAAGGAACTCGTCAACAAATCACTCGAGAGGGGTGACAAAGAGGCTTCCCGGGAAAATGTCGAGGAACCATTCCGTCATATATAAGTGAGGGATTGAACCACAATGAATATCACGATGCGCAAACGAAAGGGACGAAATAGAACTGTAACGTAATTCGGGATTCGGCGTCCGCAAGCGATTGAATTCGCAATGTCACTTTTTCGCCTTGCGTCGAAGTAATTTAACGTTTCAAGGGTTGTGGCTTCACTGGAGTTTGTGCTTGTCGTTCGACGGCTGACCATCTCGGTTGAAATAAATTGGAAACCTGACTAGACTCTGCCTGTTTGCGCTGCTGACGGACCTAAAGCCCAATACTACAACCTGGGTACTGGAAAAATCGTAGTAAATTACCCAATCCGCTAAATATTGAACCGAGTTTATTCTGCGCACGTCTCTGTCTCAATCTCTTTATCACCGAGTTAGTACCCGCTGACGAACCTGGGGCCATCCTCATCTGCTCTGATCCTGTGGAAAGTCTCTTGGCTAGTTCGCATTTCAATATCGCGGATCGGTACTGTGTCCCAACTCCTGACAAACAGTGCCAGCTCAACCGGTCGATGCAACACCCTATAACCAGTTGATCTGACAATATTTCCCGTCGAGAATCGATCTGTACGACAGTGTTCAATCAGAATCTAAACAGGGCTTTTGTTTTGTTTGATTTTGAAGGTGGCTAACAAAATCAGCTTCCTAGGCTCCTACAAGAAGACTTTGAGCAGGTGTTGCAACGACCCATTGAGACCACCAGGACTACAGGGATGTGGCCCGAGCCAGTCGGGGGATAAAAAAAGCCATATTCCGATAAGCGATTGACTGGGCTCCGCCCAGACAGGGACAGAAGAAAGTGTCTCTGCGCCTTCCTGAAGAATGAATAACTTAGAGCCACTTTCTTAGAAAACTTCATGCTTCTTTGGCGAACAGCGAGGGGGGGTATTTTTTACCCTTTATTCAGGTTTTTTCTGAAAGTCCTGGGAGCCTCGATTCCACCATCCAGCACTACAGTACTTACTCTATATGCTCTTTCGGTTCTTCTTGATACAACGGCGGTAGCTTTGTTAAGCAGGGAGGATTATATGCGGCCAATTGAAGATTACTTGAAACACGTTGACGATCTTGCGCAAGAAGTCGTAAACGTTTGGGGAATGTACATGCAATCGGGAAACACCCCGCTTCTGACCGATGCATTCAACGATTTGCTCGACAAAGCTTGTCTGTACCGAACCACCAAAATGGTTGCAGATAGTCATCGTGAGTTCGGTGTGCTCAGTGAATCATTCGCGGCAGAAGAAGAGGAGACGCGTCGAGTCTTCGCGCAAGCCTACAAGGATTATTGGGAAAAGAAACGACGCGCTGCGTAACTCATGTTTGAGCGAGTGGAGATAAGGTTAGGGCTCGCAATTTAGACGGCCGCCCTAAATTGCGGGGTGGCCGTCCGAATGCGAATTCGATGTGCGATTACTTGTCTCGTCCGGAATTGTTGGCCTCATAGATGAGGGCGTCAGCCTGATGGATACTGCCCTTCGCAAGATTTGTCTTAACTACTGACTTCTGGCCGGCCACTAAAGTCACGTCCGTTTCGAAACTTTGGTAGCCGGGCAATTCGACCTTGATTCGGTGCGTCCCGGGACTGAGCAGCATGGAGTGAAAGGCTCCGCCCAATTCCCCTGCATGTCCCAAAAATCTGTTGTCCACGAAAACGGCAGCGCGGTCCGGTTGAACGTCAACTTTCAGTTGAGCGGTCACGCTCGGCCACGTGTCGTTGGCTTCTTTCTCCATCTTGACGGGAACGAGCAATAATTCCTTGGGTTCCACGGTCAGTGTCTCCGTGAAGTCCTTATAACCCGCCTGCCGAACGGCCAGATCGTGGTCACCAGGAATCAAGAGAATCCGCTTTGGGCCCCACAGTTCACCCAAATATCCCACATACTTGCCGTCAATCCACACGCCGGAGGTTTTTTCCACCTTCGACGCGCCTTTAAATGTCAATTCCCCAAGAATTGTAGTCTGCGCCTTCAAGGGCGTTACCATCGGACTCAAGGTGAAATACGAAACCAGGATGGCCAGAACGCCAATCCATCTCTGCCTGTGATTTTCAAGTTGTGTCAGCATCACCGACTCCTTTATCAAGCTTCCCAAATCCTATTGAATAGCCCTGCAGATTCCTTCACAACTTTAACGATGCCGGAGCACTACGAGTACCGGAAGAATCCTTTAATTCATTAACATAATTACTGTACTTGTCTACGACCCTCGAAAATAACGGATGAGAAAGGCGTTTCTAGGCTTGTCGGCTTTGTAAGATCTGGCTAGCGGGTGGCGTCGGTACCTGAATCTAGCCATTTCCTCGATATCGGCCTTCAATCGTTTACTTTGACCCGGGTCCAAAGTGATTAACGCATCGGTATGATTTATTGATGGTTTTTAACATCTGTGATACACGAGGATCGGTAGCTCTCTAGCTCGACTCAGGTGCTATGCAAAGCGAAGCGACCGAACGTTGGATGGTACTCGCGGAACGAGCATCGAAAGAGCAGGACCGCGGAAACTGGCCGAGTTGGTAAAAGAGATCAACCGTCTGCGACTAGCGTTTCGACCGCGGGGGGAGACGCCGCCGGACACGGTTCTTCGCCGAGCCCGGCGGGGGCGTGCACCCCACCTCGGCCAGGATCTGGCGCAACCGGGAGCGGTCCGCCAGGCTGATTTCAACGATCTCGAAGTTCACGGCGCCGGCAGGACTCTCCCGGACAAGGGTCTGGGCTCGCACAGAGCGCAGCCCGAATGTGAATTTTAATGCCAAGATGATGCCTGCGGGGAAATGTCGCTCGACGGTCGCGGCGCCGCCCCCGAGATTTAAGGAATGCACTTGGAGCGTCAAATTCTCGCGAAGATTGGTGGTCACGGCGATTAGTGGCTGTGTCAATTTCGCGCGCCGATAGCGTCTCTGCCGTACGCCAGAAGCGTCGGCTTCCATATCGAGTGCCGGGAAAGAGAGCTGCGCGGGGGTAAGTTCCGCACGCGCCGAGAGTTTTTGCCAAGCCGCTGGATCGATCTTTGCGAGTGTCTGGGCCGCGACGATACGCACTTCAGACGAATGCAGCCACCGGAAAACGTGCTTTGCTTCCAATATCCTTCGCAGGATCGGCACGACATTTTTCACTCGCAGCCGGCCGATCGCCTCGATGGCTTTGAGGCGCAGCAATTCATTTTCACACTTTTCGGTTTCGGCCACTTTCAATAGCCACGGAACAACACCCGCGTCGCCGCTCATCCCCATCTCGTCGATTGCCAGAGGGCGAATCAAGGGGTCCAGCGAATCAAACAGTGATGCCAGCAGCTGCCCACGCTCCGGCGCGCCGCTAAAGGCAATGCGCCGCACAACTTGGTCGTGGATCGAGCGCGGACATTCGCGCAAGCGGAGCGGCAACGCCTTCGTCAGCAGCGCAGGATCGATACGGCTGAGCAAGCCGACCGATTCGACGGCTTCAAGCGGCGGCGCGTCATTCAGCGAATCTTTCAGATACGAAATTCCCTCAGGGCCCAGGGTATGGAAAAGAGTAAGGAGCAGGTCGCAGTCCTCGCGGAAATGGGCCTGGCCGAAACGTTTCGCCAGTTGCTTGGCCACTGAGCGCGGCAGCCGTTGCAAGATTTCGATAAGCCCGGTCGGAACCTTGTGCTCGCGAAGACCGTCCTCCAGGAATTCCAAAATACGGTCCTCCAGCCCGATCCTCTGATGCAGGCCCGCGATCAGGCTCGGGGCCGTCGATTCGAGCTGCTCAAGCAAGTTGAGCACGTGCACCAATGCCGGATAGCTGCGCCGTGTGGCGCCCTCCTGGCTCAGCCGGACGAACGCAGCACTGGCCAGGCTGCGCAATTCTCTATCCTGTTCGATGCTGAGGCGGCCTCCAACGCGGGTAATGGCTTCGCCGAGGAGCGCATCCTCGTCCCCGTAGCACTCCGCCAACTCGCAGAGACCACTGAATGTCTTTCTCTTCGCCTCGACGTTTTCGCTTTCGACGCCCTTCAGATAGTTGGAGAGAATTTGGCGGCAGGCGTCGCTATCGCCGAGCTTTTGCTGTTCTCCTAGGTAGTCTCTGAGGTGCCGCGGGGGAACGTACCAGGCCTCCGCGGAAAGCAGCAGCGAACGTTTCATCGTGTCCGGCAGGGCGGTCCAGAACTGCTGATCGAGCTGATCGGTGTGGGGCTCGACAGCGATGCCCGCATCCTTCAACTTGGTTTCGTGCCCCGCCAGGATGTCGCGAAGCGCTGCGATTTCCTTACCCATGCGTTCGAGCAAACTCTGCACGCCAGTGATCTCCGAATCGCCTCTTTCATAGGTGTCCACAGCGAATCGGATTGCCATGTGCTCGGCAAGCCGCACTAGGAATGCTTTATCATGAGGCTGGTCCTGAACCTGCGATGCCAGCGCCATGAGCGCATCGTTGAAGCGCACGCGCGCCCCAACCGAGAACGTGGCGAGCCGGCTTTGAAAGGCTGAGGGTTCGAGCGGCCCCTTTCCCTCGTCGTCATTTTTTGCCAGCTGCCGCAATAGCCGCAGGAGCTTGCAGACGTCCTCCTGCTCCGGCGTCACTAACGGGCCGCTGCCAACCGTCAGACCCCGCATGGCTGCCTTGACCTCGACCCAGAAGTCGCTTGGCGCGGCACGGGATCGCCTCCCGCCTCTGCCGCTTACTTCCCCTGAACTCGTACCGCCCGTTGCGGTCCCTCCACTGCCCGCAGGAATGCAAACTTCGCCACTCGAAGGGCCGATGCTGGATGTTGCCACTCCCTCGCTGTCAGATCCGGCGGCGTTCGAGGAGGCGCTCCCCGTTCCGGTCCCGGAAACGAATCCGCCACTCCCGCCGCCTGTTCCTTCCGCTGTCCCGCGGCTTTCTGTCCCGCTGCCGCCACTCGTCGACCCCTCTGCGGCGGCGATCAGCTGCAGAAGTTTCTCCGGATTATTGAACCACGATATCGAATCCTCGGCAGCCGTCGAGCCCAACACGCCCCGGGTGATCTGCGCCGCCAATTCGAGGCTGACGGAGGCAGAATCGGCAGGCACAAAGCAAATCTCGTTGAGTCGTACCCCGGAGACTCCTTCCATCGTACGCTTATACTTTTCCGCCAATAAGGAAGCCGCACTGCCCCCCGATGGAAAGTTCCGAACAAACTCGTCAAAGTTCTCGCGGGTGAGGTTCGAGGAGAAATGGACACTGGAAAGGCCGATGCTGGTCATCAAGTGCGCGAGATTGCGGTCGGCGCCTGAGTTCCCGAGGGGCGCCCCGTTCAACAACAGTTGATTTCCAGAAGCGGCGAGGAGGATATCATTGTCGCTTTCGCCCGAAAGTGCGGCACGCAGTTCAGTCCAGGTCTTGTCGATTTGTTCAGCAGTGCGGGCGTGAGCAAACCCATACAGCCGTACGAACTTCAACATAATATTGAAGTTGCGCACAAAGGTTCTTGCGGCGGTCGTCTGGCGAACGATTTGCGCTGTGCTCACGGGAGACTCCCCAGCAGCTTTTAGCGTATTGTTAGGAGTGCGGGAAGGCAATTGGGACGATCACACGCTTGTTCAATTTGCCATCTGCTCTCCAGATGTTCCCTTTTGCAACTCGAAGCTCGCCGCTTATTCGCATCCACGATCAATGTGCGTCTGGCCGCGGTTCGTCGTCTCGCATACCGGTTACTCGCGTCCATCGGACAAAGCCACATTCCGATAGGCGGTGCCGGCTCAACCGGTCCATGCAACACCTTCTAATCAGTTGATCGGACAATACTTCCCCTCGAGAAACAATCTGTACGGCAGTCTTCCATTAAAACCTAAACAGGGAGTGTTCTTTTTGAGTCATCGCTCGCGAACGTAATCAGCCTCGTAGACTCCTACAAGAAGACTTCGAGCAAGTGTTGCATCGACCCATTGAGACCGCCCCGTTTATTAGGAGGTAGCTCACGATGGCGCCGCCAAGAATATTTAAGTGTCTTACAATCTTTACTCACGACGAGATCGCCGGTTCGCTTATTTCGCGTTTAGTCGCGACTGAAGCTCCGACAGATACTCACTGGCGGAATTCTTATCCTGCCGGCTGTTGCTGAATTTCTGGAATTGTTGGATCTGATGGGTCGCATCAACCAAGTCGCCCTGCTCGCCGTAGATCTGAGCAAGCAAGAAGAAGAAAGCGGGCTGATGATGCTCCGTGTCGATCGCAATGGCTTGCGAAACACTTTTTTGCGCTTCCGGTAAATTGCCGAGATGGAAGAGGGCTAACCCGCGGTAGTAGGAAGCGTACATATCGCCAACTGAACTCAGGCCGCGAAATCGGTCGGTCAAGGCCAGAAGGTCGCTCCATTGTTTCCCGCCATTCAAAAGTCCAGCCAGACAAAGATAAGGCGGCAAGTACGTCGGATCAACGGTCAAGGGTTTCGAACAAGCATCGTGAGCTTCGCTGAACCTCTGCTGGTCCTGAAGCGCCTGTCCCAACATGACCCAGGCAGCGGGATAATTTGCATACTTTTGGATTGCATCGCGGGAGTGTTGCTCAGCCTCCGTCATTTTATTCTTCTTAAAGGCACTGCAAGCCTTTTCGTACTGGCTTCTCGCCTTCCCGGGAACTCCTAACCTTATTGCGCTCACGGTGCCGCCACGCGCGGCGGGAAGGTCCCATGGAAGACAGGAATCATCTTCGACCACCACTGGTTTCGGAAGCGGCTCCGTCGTCGGATAGAACACTCCGGGCTCCGCGTTGGGATCAATCCCTGGCTGTGAGAAAGGAGGGTCAGGCCGGCCGGGGCCTCCTCCACGGGGTGCTCCTCCCCCAGGTGCTCCTCCCGCAGGTGAACCTCCCCTGTTTCCCCCCGATCCACCACTCGGAGGGCCGCCCTTTTGTGCTCGGATGGGCAAGGCAGACAATGCAATCGCTAAAGTCCAAAATGCCACAGGCTTTAGGCAAGCGATTCCGGGGTGGTTACGGATGACAGCCATTGGTCAGATGTTATTCCTGTTTTATGCAGAGTGCACATGATTCTTTGAGATCATGGTTGGATGGAAGTGGCAGCTAGGGCAGGACAAACAGAAACGCCCGCCGGGCGAGAAACTGAATCGAAGTGTGGCTTTTACCCGTGTTCCAAAACTCCTCTAGCCAGATTCCCTCAAGCCTTTGAATCCATACGATGGACATGGGCGCTTCACGTGTCGCGGAAACACCTGATTCTGAAACTTCATGTCCCGCTGGGTTCTGAATCCGGGATTGTCGAATCGGATCAACTCTCTTTTTTTCCATCTGTTAGATCGAGGCCGAATCGCACTATAATCAGTCCAATTCGATATTCAAGCTGAAGGAAAAA
>Ga0210409_10008254_pt1 | contig 10621 bp, 9 predicted proteins | sample IncBWH17MmetaG_FD_161649 | JGI IMG/M metagenome (GOLD analysis project Ga0210409, IMG submission 161649) | Forest soil microbial communities from Barre Woods Harvard Forest LTER site, Petersham, Massachusetts, United States - Inc-BW-H-17-M | ecosystem: Environmental > Terrestrial > Soil >...
CGTTACCCTCAGCGCGCGCAAGTAGTCGAAGATGCTCGCTCGTTTGTCGGTGAGTCCGGGAACTGGCATCCGGCAGCAGTACCGCTCGGTGCCAGACTCCCGTCGTCAAAACAAAAAAGACCGAACGGAGATGATATGCGCAATAAAGTGTGCTTAACCGGCGCCGACGCGCACAAGATCGTAGCGGCCTGCAAGACCGAGGCAGAGAAGAACAATTGGAATGTTAGTATTGCGGTCGTGGATGACGCTGGCTTTCTTCTCCATCTCGAGCGTCTTGACGGTGCTGCGGCGCAGAGCGCCACAATCGCGACTTGCAAGGCACAGACTGCCGCGGCGACGCGCACGCCCACAAAGGTATTGGAAGATATGGTTAAGGAGCGGCCTGCGACCGTGGCGTTCCCGGGCAGACTGGCGGTTCAGGGAGGACTCCCGATCATATACCAGGGGGAGTGTGTGGGGGCTGTTGGTGTTTCGGGTGTGAAATCGCACGAGGACGAGCAAATTGCGAAGGCTGGGCTTCGAACACTTGAGTAGCTGCGCTCGTCGGCGCTACGGCTCGGGTCAGTGGGAACCGGCGGAACCAGAGGCACTCGGATCGGCGGCGGTCCGAAGGGGAGGAGAGCGCGTGAAGCGACGGAAATTCGTGTACTTTGCTGCACTTGTGATTGTTGCGCAGACCCTATTGAGCGGCGGAGCGTTTTCCCAAACCGGCAGGCCACTGAAACTGGTTCAAACGATCGAGCTCGCCAATATCCGCAGCACCCAGCCCGAAAGTTCCCCAGAACAGCTGGCGCAGAATGTGCGGACCACGCGAATGCCGGGTCTCCCGAACCATTTCGACCACTTGACGGCGGATCTGAAAAATGACCGATTGTTCGTGGTTCCGGAGGACAACAAGTCCGTTGAAGTATATGGACTTCATAGCGGCAAGTTCATCCACAGCATGAAGGAGATCGGAGTTGGGCATTCGGTTTTGTATCGAGCTGACGTCAACAGGATATTCGTGACCGACGGAACTGACGGAGCACTGAAGATTTTTGATGGATCGAGCTATGACCTTCTCAAGACCGTGAAACTTTTGACCGACGCCGACGCGGTTGCATATGACCCCGGGACCCACTATCTCTATATCGCCAACGGCGGACTGGATGCCAAACTGAATTATTGCCTGCTGAGTATCGTGGATACGAGCACAGGTCGGCACGTGGGCGACATCAAAATCGAATCCAATCGCCTCGAGGCCATGGTGCTCGAGAAATCGGGACCGCGACTATTCCTGAATATGACCGGAAATAACGAAATTGGAGTGATCGACCGAGGGAAGCAAGCTGTTGTAGCCACTTGGGCAGTCGTGGGGGGCCGAGTGAACGCGGCCGTCGCGATCGACGAGGCGCGCCATCGCCTCTTCGTCGCATGTCGCGACGGCAATCTGGTGGTCCTCGATTCCGACACGGGCAAGAGGGTCAAGGTTCTGCCGATCGCGACGGGCGTCGATGACATCGTTTACGATCCGGCAAGTCAAAGGATTTATGTGGCTTGCGGAGAGGGATTCGTCAACGTCTATAAGCAGGTTGACGCTGACCGTTACGAATCGCTCGGGAGAGTTCCGACTGGTCCGCTCGGAAAAACCGGATTGCTCGTGCCCGAGTTATCCCGGTATTTTGTGGCCGTGCCACCGCATGGAGAAAATCCAGCCGCGGTATTGGTCTTCGCCGTGCAATAGATTCTGCAAAATGTCGCCGTTCTCCGCCACCTCGGGGTGGAAAAATATCGAGCCCCGGCGAGAGTAACAGCGGTTCAGACCGGAAACAGACATCTGGCGACGGGCTCCGGGCGAGAACGGCCCTCCGGGCTCATCGGCGGCGGGGATACGGGTGACGAAACGTTCAATTCGCATTGAATCGCCGCGGGGTTTGGGGCAGGATTAGAGAAGGATGGGATTTGAGCACGGAATTCGATAGCCCAGAATGAGTTACGCACCGCCCAGTTTTGAGGAGAATGGAGGGATCAGTGGCTAGCACACCTAATCAATTGCCCGGCCTTCAGATTTCTGGCGCCGGCGATAAGCAGGATGAGATCCTGACCCCTGAGGTCTTGAAGTTTGTTGTTGATCTCGAGCGACGCTTCGGTCCGCGACGCCGGGAGTTACTGGCAGCGCGTGCGGAGCGACAGGGGAGACTCGATGCCGGCGAACGTCCGGATTTCCTGCCGCAGACCGCCGAAATCCGCCAGGGCAACTGGAAGGTGGCTTCCTTGCCTGCCGACTTGCTGGATCGGCGGGTCGAGATCACCGGCCCCGTCGACCGCAAAATGATCATCAACGCATTGAATTCGGGAGCCAGCGTGTTCATGGCAGATTTTGAAGATTCGAATACTCCCACCTGGAGCAACCTCATCGAGGGCCACCTCAATCTTCGCGACGCCATCAGGCGCACGATCTCGTACACCGATCCGACCACAGGCAAGCCCTACAAGCTAAACCCCCAGGTAGCGGTCTTGTTGGTGAGGCCTCGCGGTTGGCATTTGCCGGAGAAGCATGTGATCGTCGACGGCAGGCCGATGTCAGGCTCGTTGTTCGATTTCGGGATTTTCTTCTGGCACAACGCGAAGGATCTGCTCTCGCGAGGAACGGGTCCGTATTTCTATCTTCCCAAATTGGAGAGTCACCTGGAAGCCCGCCTGTGGAATGACGTGTTCCTCCACGCGCAGGAGTCGCTCGGACTCAAGCGGGGAACCATCAAAGCCACCGTCCTCATCGAGACGATCCTGGCTACTTTTGAGATGGACGAAATCCTCTATGAGCTGCGCGAGCATTCGGCGGGGTTGAACTGCGGTCGCTGGGACTACATCTTCAGCTTCATCAAGAAGTTCGCTAACGATCCGGCAGCAGTGTTGCCGGATCGCGCCCGAGTGACAATGACAACACACTTCATGCGCTCCTACAGCAGGCTGGTCATTAAGATTTGCCATCGACGTGAAGTGCACGCGATCGGCGGCATGTCGGCGTACATTCCAAACAAGAGCGATCCGGTCGCGAACCAGATCGCCATGGAGCAGGTCCGGGCCGACAAGGAACGAGAGGCTTCCGATGGGCATGATGGTACCTGGGTAGCGCACCCTGGTCTGGTTGCGCTCGCCAGAGAGGTCTTCGATCGATATATGCCCAAGCCAAATCAAATCGAGCGGAAGCTCGAAGACGTCCAGGTCACGGCTGCGGACTTACTCGCTGTTCCCAAGGCCGAGATCACGGAGGCGGGCCTGAGGCAAAATATTGCGGTGGGCATCGGCTATTTGGAGTCCTGGCTCCGGGGTACAGGATGTGTTCCCCTTTTCAACCTCATGGAGGATGCCGCGACCGCTGAGATCAGCCGCGCCCAGCTCTGGCAGTGGATACATCACAAGGCGCACCTGAACGACGGTCGCGTCGTCACCCTCGAGCTATGCCTCAAGATCATCGACGAAGAGCTGGCGAGGTTCCGGCAATCGGTGGGAGAAGACAAGTTCCGGGCCGGTCGATATGGCGAGGCGGCCGAAATGGTCCGCGATTTGATGCGATCAGGGCGTTTTGTCGAGTTCCTGACTTTGCCCGCGTATGAGCGCCTGGACGCGGTAGCTCGGGTTCCCGTCGGACAGCAGTCATGAACCGCGTTGAGGGGGAGTTACGCCGGAAGCTCAATCGCGGATGATCGCCCGAGAACGGGCTCATCGAGTCCGAAACCTCACGTTCGCCGCCGTGTCGACCGAACGAGCAGCAAAAAGGTCCTCCGGCGGTGACGACGCTTCCTTGTTTCTTGATTCGATAGTCGAGAGGAGGAACAGGCTGGGCCTTGGCCGGTGGCTGGACCTTTGTCTACTGCTGGGTATCCGGAAAAGCAGCGGCAAATGTTGGCCTCGGCTGCGAGCCAGTTCTGAACGATGGTCATGATTCATTCAGGGCGCCACTTTCTGCAGATCCCCGGCCCGACGAACGTACCGGACAGAGTGCTACGGGCCATCGATCGTCCGGTGATCGACCACCGCAGTGCCGAGTTTGCGAAACTGGGCGCGGAGGTGCTGGAAGGACTACGCACGATCTTCCGAACAACCGGTCCGGTGGTCATCTACCCGGCGTCGGGCAGCGGAGCGTGGGAAGCGGCGATTGTGAATACCCTATCTCCAGGCGATCGAGTATTACTGTTCGAGACGGGACACTTTTCGCAACTCTGGCGCCAACTCGCGGAAAAATTTGGCATCAAGGTCGAATACCTACCCGGCGACTGGCGCAGGGGCGCCGTTGTGGCGGAAGCAGAAGAGCGTCTCGGTTCGGACCGAGATCACAGCGTGAAGGCCGTGCTCGTGGTCCACAACGAAACCTCGACCGGTGTAACGAGCCGCATCCCCGAGTTACGCCGTGCCATGAATGGAGTTCATCATCCGGCGCTGCTCATGGTCGACACCATTTCCTCGTTAGGTTCGATTGACTATCGCCATGACGAATGGGAAGTGGACGTCACGATCGCCGGTTCGCAGAAGGGTCTCATGCTCCCTCCGGGCATTAGCTTCAACGCCATTTCCGCCAAGGCGCTGACTGCCAATACGAGCGCTCGGCTGCCGCGGTCGTATTGGGACTGGCAGGAGATGCTGAAAACGAATCGGAGCGGTTTTTTCCCCTACACGCCTGCGACCAACCTCCTCTACGGCCTGCGGGAAGCCCTTCAAATGCTGCACGAGGAGGGGCTTCCGAATGTCTTCCGTCGCCATGATCGTCACGCGGAAGCAACTCGCGCCGCAGTACGGGCCTGGGGCCTAGAGATCGTTTGCCAGGAGCCGCTTGAATACTCCAGTTCGCTGACGGCGGTCTTCACCCCGGCGGGACATGATGCCGACCGACTGCGAACGATCATCCTCGAGAACTTTGACATGTCACTCGGTTCTGGCCTCTCCCAGCTGGCGGGCAAGGTCTTTCGGATTGGACACCTGGGGAGTTTTAACGATCTTATGCTAGCCGGAACGCTGAGCGGAATCGAAATGGGGCTTCGTCTGGCGGGTGTGCCACACAAGGAAGGCGGCGTCACCGCCGCTCTTCATCGGCTCGTCGAAACCGAGCGACACGCCGAACCAACGTCAGCAGTGAGCTCAGCCTTCCGCGACGTCGCGCGAGACACGAAACCAGTTCCACAGATTTGAAAACCATGCGCTCAAGCCGATTCTGCGCAACGGGCATCCGCTGCCTCTCCTCGTTCGTCGGAGGCCTTGCGAGCGTCTAGCGGCGTGCGCGCTCCCAGCTAACGCCAAGGGCCCATTTTGAAGAATTCGGCTCCTCGGGCACCTTTCTTCGACGGTCGTCAGACCGGGGGATGGCCGGGGAAAGAGACTGGTTCATAATTCAGGATGCTGGATGTCACGGCCGATCTCGAGATCGGTTGTCTGACCCACGGGAGGCGAAATGGAGGAAGAGACAAGCTTTCTAGGCAAGGTCTTGCTTTGCCTGAGCCTGGTTGTCGCCCTCGGGACCTCCTGCCCCGTTCGGGGGCAGGTTAGCTCGTCGAAGTTCGAGGTGGATCCGACTTGGCCCAAGCCCTTGCCGGATAAATGGGTGACTGGGCAGGTGAGCGGCGTCTGTGTCGACGCCCGGGATCACGTGTTCATCGTTAACCGGAATAATATGACCGACAAGGAGGCGGAGGTCGCGCAACAAGCCCCACCTTTCATCGAGTTCGATCCCGATGGCACCGTGGTCAATAGTTTCGGTGATTGGAAGGTCGTTCCGAATACGACCCACGGCTGCTTCATTGACTACCAGAACAATCTGTGGACGGCCGGCAATGGTGACGGGATCATACAAAAGTACAGCCACGACGGAAAACTTGAGCTGCAAATCGGGAAAAGAGGTGTTATCGATACCTCCGACGCGACCCTCAAGGGTAGAGCTCTGAATTCGAGTCATACGCAGTTCTTCATGCCCTCTGGCGTCGCCGTCGATTCCTCGAATGGAGACGTTTATGTCTCCGATGGCTATGGTAACAGCCGCATAGCGGTGTTTGATCGCGATGGAAAATTCCTGCGCCAATGGGGCCACCAGGGGACGAAGGCTGAAGCCGACGCAGGGGTGGGCGGCGCGTTCATGCAGGTGGTTCACTGTGTAAATATTGGTAACGACGGTCTCGTGTATGTATGCGACCGGCAGGGCGACCGCGTTCAGGTGTTCGACAAGATGGGAAATTTCAAGAGCAACATTTGGATTCGAAGAGGCAATGGAAGCTTCCCTGACAATTGGGGCACCACCTGGTGGATAGGCTTTTCTCCTGACCGGGAACAGAAATTCATGTATGTGGCTGACGGGGGCGATGAGCAGGTCAAGATCCTTGATCATTCGACTGGCCAGGTGCTCTCGAGTTTTGGCCGTCCAGGTCATCAGGCAGGTGAATTTACGCATTGTCACACCTTGGCGGTCGACTCCAAGGGCAACGTCTATGTGGCCGAAACAGATTGGGGCCGCAGGGTGCAGAGATTTAGAATTCTAAATAGTCAGTAAGACGCTCGACGACCGATCAAAGCGTGCTCACTTATTAGGCCGGGAGCGTGGTCCCCAGCCCTGTGTGGGTCTCGGCGCTGTTCGAGCTTCGAGTCCTTGCGATTTTGATAACAGCCAAATGATTCGCTGAATTGGCCAAGTGGTCCGAAGTCCGCGCATGCGAGCTCATTCCCGGAGGTGATAGCAGATGATTCGGCGAGATTTCTGCAGGAACTCACTCCTTGCGGCCGCGTCAACGCTGGGTTTCGGGCGGGCATTCGATTTGTCCGCATCGGCTCGTGCCACCGGGGAATTTCCAAAGGCGCCCGGCCTGACCAAATATGTCTCCGAATTCATCGTGAACACGAAGTATGAAGACATCCCGGACAACGTCCTAGCGCTCGGCAAGAAAACGATTTTGGATGGATTCGGCCTGGCGCTGGCGGGATCAGTTTCCGCTGTCGGACCCCGCATCCGGCGATACATCGAAACGCTACGATTTTCTGAGGGCCAGGCCAGCATCATCGGAACAAGAATGAAGGTTCCGCCCCGTTTCGCAGCGCTTGCCAACGGCATTTCGATCCACGCCGATGATTACGACGACACCGGCTCCGCGCTACACGTGACGGCGCCTGCGCTTCCCCCGGCATTTGCACTCTGTGAATTCGGACGCCGCAGTGGCAAAGATCTGATGCTTGCATATCACGTGGGAGTCGAGGTCGAAAACAAGATCGGTGAGGCCATCTCGTCCCGCCACAATAATGACGGTTTTCACACGACCGGCACTTGCGGATCATTCGGCAGCGCTGCTGCTTGCGCCAAGCTTCGCGGCTTGAACGCTATAGAGACCGCGTATGCTCTAGGGGTCGCCGCGACTGAGGCCAGTGGTCTCCGAGATAATTTTGGATCGATGACCAAGCCTTTCCACGCCGGGCACGCCGCCGAAAATGGGATCGTAGCCGCGGACCTCGCGGCCCTGGGCTGGACCGCAGCCGACGATATTCTGGAGGCGCCACTCGGCTTTTTCCAGGCGGCCGGCGGCGGTTTTGAGCCGAACGTGATCGTGAATCATCTCGGCAACCCGTGGATGTTTGCTTCTCCCGGGGATTTGATCAAGCGATTCCCCTGCGGAACGATACAGCAGGCGGTCATGGACGAGATGCTGCGTCTGATTCGCGGGAAGAACATCACGGCCACGGAGGTCGAACGGGTCGAAGTAGGCGGGAATCAGAGTAACGTAGCGACTCTGTTTCGCCACCGTCCCTCAACCGGCCTGGAAGCCAAGTTCAGCATGGAATTCTGCATGAGCATCCTGCTGCTCGAGCGGAGAGCGGGTTTGAACGAATTTACCGATGCCGTTGTGCAGCGGTCTGACGTACAGGAGATGATCCGGCGCGTGAGCTACTATGTTGATCCCGAATTCGACAAGCTGGGCAACCATGGCGAGACGCTGCAATCCGTGTTAGTTGAAGGCAGCATCCTCAAAATCCGCATGAAGGATGGCCGGGTTCTTTCAGGTCGCACTGGATTTGCCAAGGGAAGTCCGGAAAATCCAATGACCTATGATGAGGTGGCCGACAAGTTCAGAGGCAACGCTGAATTTGCCAAGTGGCCGTCCGAGAAGACCGAGTTGGTCATTGAACTTGTGAAATCGATCGAGAGAGAATCCAACCTGAGCCGGCTGACCGCGGCGCTGACGCCTTGAAAGCGTTCGAGAATCTGCATCGGCTGGCTAAGATGTCTCCTCGGCATTACGAGATTTGAGTCTTAAGCTTGACTGTTCCTCTCGAATTGATGAGCAGGATTCGTTCTGAACGGAAGTAGCATCCAGATCCAGTCTCAGATCCGACATTCCCCGGAGATTCGATCATCGGGTCAAAACAGTTCGAACGGGATTGCAGGTAACCAAGGCTCCGACCGACACAGTTTAACACCGACGCCTCAAGGCCTCAGAGTGCACGGGGACTTGACCTGGCAGCTTCCCTACCGGCAATGCGACCCTCGACTATGCACTTGGCCAGGCCATGTTGATTAAATCCGCCGGCGGACTCACCTCCGCAGTACAGGCCCGGTATGATTTCGCCACCCCAGTCGATCACCTGGGCCTTCGCGTTGATCCGCAGACCAGACAGGCAATCGTGAACGCAGGGTGTAGACCAAGCCGAATAGAACGGAGGCGTTTGGATCTTGTACATAGGCGTGGGTTTCCCGAAGTCGGCGTCCCGTCCCGCCTCGACGAAGGAGTTGTACCGGGCGACCGCTTCTTCGAGGGCAGTCGCTCCGATAGCCTGTTTTTGATATTTGTTGACGATTCTACCGGCCAATTCCGCCAGCGTGCTTCCGCTGAAGAACCAGCCGTCGGGATCCACGTAGGGCGGCTTGCAAACCCAGTTCTCCCGTTTCGCTCCATCTGCGTCAAAAATCGCCCAGATGGGGCCGCCTCCGTTCCCCTTTCCTCCATTCAACGCCAAACAAGGATTCCACCAATCAAATCCAGTGGCCGTCTCGTTCACGAATCTCCGACCGACCTGATTCACGTGGATTACGTTTTGATGGTCTCTTATCGTCAGGCCGGTGGCACGAATGTGGCTGAATATGGGGCTAGCCGTCAGGTTTTCGGTGCCGGGAGATCCCGGCTCTCCGGGAGATCGCAGGTAACCGTACTGGTTCCCGATCAAAAGCGGTTTCTCAAAAATGTGCGTTCGTGCTGTTGTCTCGAGAGTTTGGTTAGCTGCCCCCCAGAGCGCAGCCCCGATTCGCAGGGCGGCAATCTCTCCGTCCCCGGTTTGGCGGGAATAGGGCTCACCCACCACTTGGTACTCCCCGGTCAGCCGGGCATCGAACATTCTGCGGAAGTTCACATTGCTGGTGTGGCCGCCCGTACCGATGATGACCCCCTTCGCCGCTCTGATGCTGAGGGTCTTGCCCTGGTTCGACGCCGTGATTCCAAGAACCCTCCCCGGCGAACCGGTCTCCCGGACAATGTTCGTCAAGCTGTGCTGCAGGAGGATTTGGACACCCAGTTTCCTCGCACTGGTCTCGAGCGGCCGCATGAGAGCGGTTCCATTCGCTCCGGTCGGAGAGAGGGCACTGACGCCACCCGTCCAGGCAGAACGTTGAGATCTCTTGACCGTCTGTGGACCTCCGTCAGCTCCCCCCAGAGTCTGCTCGTTGAACAAAACCCCGTTGGCTATCAGCCATTCGAACGTCGGGGCACTCCAGTCGCAAAAGGCACGTACAATTTCCCTGTCGCTGAATCTATAGTCATGCCAGTTCACCAGGTCCGAGAACATGAGGTCTGGCGAGTCCTCTACTCCATACTTCCTCTGCAAACTCGTTCCGCCCCCCAAAGCGAGGTTTGCCCCGCTCTGGATGGCGTGTCCACCGATGTCGTAGTTCTGCTCGATCAAGATCACCGACACGCCGGTTTGTGCGGCTTCAATGGACGCGGGGAGTCCGGTGGCTCCTGCCCCGACGACGACCACATCCGCCTCTTTGTCCCACTGTCGAGGAGCAGCCTGTCTGGCTTCGGTTCCCATTCGACCAACTCCGGCCAGGGCGGTCGCACCGAGGCCGACAGTTGTGGTCTTAACGAAATCTCTTCTCGACAGATCCTTCGTTGCTTTTTTCTTCTCGTCCACGGTTTTATCCTCATGCACGCCGGCCACTCACCGCTTCCGGCATCGAACAGCAGTCTCAAGCCGGAATTTCCGAATTGACCACGGGCTGGCCGAGATCATACGCCCCACTTGCTTCCGTTGCGAACTGGCGAACCGCCATTCTCGTTGTCGGCATGATCCATCGAAGAAGATCGGCCTCGCCCCCGATCCCATCGACGGTTGCAAGCAGCTGACTCGACACACTCGACGATGAGCGAGAACTCGTATACGCGAGTCTTGCGAGGCCCAACAGGCCAACTTTCCCGATCCTTGAGCGTTCGACTAAATTGCCCGGGCGCCGGTGTGTCGCGATTTGTGGCCCTTCCCAAGCTTTACGACATCTGCGGCTGGACGCAGAGGCCGCTCATTCCTCTGCCACCCATCCACTCCGTCCGACCAAGTTCAAGGACGATTCGGCTTACTGTTTTACAAGCTCAGACACATGGTGCGCGACCATTCGCCACCGCCC
>Ga0210409_10008259_pt1 | contig 10618 bp, 9 predicted proteins | sample IncBWH17MmetaG_FD_161649 | JGI IMG/M metagenome (GOLD analysis project Ga0210409, IMG submission 161649) | Forest soil microbial communities from Barre Woods Harvard Forest LTER site, Petersham, Massachusetts, United States - Inc-BW-H-17-M | ecosystem: Environmental > Terrestrial > Soil >...
GAAGCCTGTGACGCGGTCTCGACGTTCGGGTTTTCCTTCCGCCCCTGTGCAGCCAGCCTGAGTTCGTCTCCTTAACTTCCAACGGTTTACTCCACTCTCAGAATCGCCAAGTCAGCTTGGCGTAGGCGCTGCGCTTGATTTGTGAGGAATTCACGGCTTGAAACATGTCGTTGAACTCCAGGTGATGATCCTTCAGCAGATTCTGCCCTATTACACTCAGCGCCAGTTCTTCGGAAATCTTCCAGGAAATCTGCGTGTCCAGCCGGGTGTAGGAGGGAACAGCTTGTGCCGGTAGGCGTCCCACAAAATAGGCGTTTGCGTCCCAGGCGAGCCCGTGGAACAGTTCCAGGTGGGATCGCAATTGCGCTTGATACCCGGGGTTGGACCCTTCACCATCTGCAACGCTCACGCTGTCCAGACTTGTCGGATCCAGCCGGAGATCCATGTGCAGGAAGGAATAGGCGGGGCTGATCGTCCACAAATGGTTGACTTTCCAGTTGCCATACACTTCCAAGCCATAGGTTGTACCGTTCATTTTGTTGCTGAGTTGCATGGGGATAACCGTGACAGGTGGATTCGTAAACGGCGGGAGCGGTTCTATGCTCTCCAAATCTCGATAGGTATTGATAAACGCGGTCGTCCCCAGGGAAAACCGCGGGCTGGGTTGTGCGCGGTAACCGAGCTCATAGGTAACCACGTGCTCCGACTTGATCTCCGAGTTGCCTTCCAGTAAGACTTCGGTAGGTCCAGGCAAGGCCGCGAGAGCCGCCTGTAGTCCCGCGCTGCGCCGCGTCGGCGTTCGGGCCGCGCGAGAAATGGCAGCCCAAAGAGTGTGGCGTTTGTTGGGCGTCCACGCGATACGAATGCTTGGATCAAGATCGAACCCGGTAAAATAGTCGTTCTCCAGCTTCGTGCCAATGGATAATAAGACCCGGTCCGGCCTCAGTGTGATTTGATCTTGTACAAACAGGTTGAAAATAGAGCCATGCCAGTCAGCCGGCACAAAGGACTCATCGATGCTCCCCACGGTCTGGTCGGCGCTGTAGCGGAATCCCAAACCCCAGATGAGATCCTGGCGGCTGCCCAACACCAGATGGTTCCGGAATTCCACATCGTAGGTATTCCGTGTCTCGCGAACTTGCGGACCTGATCTCGCGTAGCGATCGAAATAAAACTGCACCGTCATGTCCGCTCGCCCCGAAAACGTGTGATTCCACTGGGTCAGGATATTTCCGCCCGACAATTCCGCAATCCGCTCAACAGTTACATTCTGAGGCGGGAGCAGAATGGAATGAACGACAGTCGCTCCTTCATTCCCGGCGTAGAGGTCGCCCTCCATGGTCAGCGAGTCTTTTTCTGTGAGCTTGGTGTCCGCGCGAAACCCTCCGTGCAACAGATGCCACCCATCTTCGCCGTTTTGCCGGTCAAGATCGGGGAAATGATTGTTGTTGAGATATTTTGTGAAAATTCGGTAGCTCGTCTCTTTTTTGATTTTTCCCCCGTACTGCACCGTGCCGGACTCCAGCGCCGTTGTTCCGCCTTCACCCACCACCAAGCCCCCCAGTGTGTCGGCTGTTTTTTTTGTAATGACGTTGATGACCCCGTTTACCGCGTTGGATCCCCAGATTGTTCCACCCGGGCCGCGAATCACCTCGATCCGCTCAATGTCCTCTAGCGGGACATCCAGTGTGTCCCAATCCGCGCCGCCAAAAAGTGGCGTATAAACTGCCCTGCCATCAATAAGCACCAGAAGCTTATTGGCAAATTCCGAATTGAACCCTCGCGAGGATATCGCCCAGGTGTTGGCGTTGATCTGCGCCACGTCCAGCCCCGGCACTATGCGCAGCAACTCAGGGATGTTCGTCGCACCTGACCGGCGAATGTCTTCCTGGCTGATCACGAAAATCGCCGCAGCCACTTGCGCTAACTTCTGTTCCTTTTTCGAAACCGACGTCACTTCCACATTCATCAGATCTTCGATATTCACTTTGGTGAGATCCGGCGCCTGCTGCGATTGCAGAGTTTGCGACTTTGGCGGAGCTTGTCCCCAGGTTGCTTTGCAGGCCATTAGTGCGAGCAAAACGACGGCTCCCTTCGAGCGCCTGCACGGCCGCAGGTTCCATCCTTTTACCGTCATGGCACACACCCTCTCTTGCCCATGACGTATTCGCACGTCACCCGCCAGTGGCACTCCATCGCGCGACGCCCAACTCTTTTGCAATCAGTCTTTTTGGGTTCACAAAGGGTGCTGAATCGGAAGGAGTTTTTTCATTAGAGGACGCTTGTTCCGGATTGGAACAGCGCCCTCTCGCTTCTCTACAAATCGTTTTACTCTGCTCTCTTAGGGGAACTTCACCGCGTCACTTGGAAGTCGGCTGGAGAAACGGGGCTCATTCTTATCGGGCTTCACGAAGCCTTCTAGCAGATTCACTGCGCCGGGAAAATCCACCGCCTTTTTCCCGCCTAATCCCCGCTGGCTACCGCCATCTGGTCACAACTCGCGCGAAAATTCTCGTACCACGTCTCTGTGAAGCTGGTGATGAGTTGCTCCGCCGTGCGCCCCGCGATGGTCACGCCCGAATGCACGATGTCTCCCCAGGTGTGCACGCGCGTGCCTCCTCCGGCCAGCTCCTCGAAGTGTACCCACTGAGCCAGCACCACTCCCAGCGAGTGGTCGATCCAGCCCACCTTGTGCGCCGGCTGGCAATTGGTGATCACGTGGCTCACCACCGTGGGGACCGGTTGCTTTAGTTCAATCTCCATGCGGCTCCCGGCTTCCCAGGGTTTCCCTTCGCGCCAGTGCAGCTCGCCATAAATGTCGGCGAACTCGTTCCAGCGCCGCCAGTTGGAAAAAATCTCCCAGGCTCGCGCGCGGCTGGCTTTCGTCATCACGGAATACTGAAATCGGTACATAACTCCTCTTCGAGCTTTTCCAGTCTATTGATATTGCTGGGGGGCCAGCGGAAGGATGATCTGGGCTCAATTATTTATACATTGTTGGTTTAACGTTGTAAAGGATATAATTCGTCGCCAGATTGTCCCGGAAGGTTGCCACATGCCCCGTATTGCTGATGCCCGTTTGGAAGGCCGCATCCTCGATGCCGCCTACCGCCTTTGGACCGAAAACGGCGAACACGCCCTCACCATGCGCGCCGTCGCTCGCGCCGCCCGCACCACCACGCCCACTCTCTACGAACGTTTCTCCCACAAGAGCGATCTGCTTGCGCTGCTCCGCCGGCGCGCCCGTCTTAACCTCTTCTCTGCCCTCCGGCCCTCACATTCTCCCGTGGAAGCTTGCAGGCGCGCGCTCGATTTCTTTACCGCTCATCCCCATGACTACCGCCTCATCTCCGATGACTGGGCCATGGCCTTCGCTTGCAAAGAATCGATGCCCTCCTTCGAGTTCATAAAGCGTCGTCTCGCCGCGCAGCTCGGCGGCGAGCCGGGCCGACACACACGTCTCGCTCTTTCTCTCGTCGCCCTTCTCCATGGCACTGCCACCTTGCTCCATTCCTCCAATGCTCACAAGCAGATTTATCGCGACTTCCGCCAGGCCTGCATCTCCGCTTGCGCGGCACTCATTCATGCCGCCTCCCCCAAGCTCCCTCTTTCAAAACGCTCTTCCCCGGTTTACCAGGATCGCGCTTTGCGAAGGGCCCGGCCAAAGCGCCGCCATAACCGATAGGAACCTCTCTCCCCCTGGCCCCCTGTTTCGTGCCAGAATGAGGGCGACGAGCGCCCGGCCCCAGGCGCCTGCGATTCACTCGATTCGACGATCCAGCCCTGACTCAGATGCCGCGGTGCTCTTTCGCCGGTCGCACGACCGTGCCGGCCCAAGTGTCCCGATTCACCGCTTTGCGTGAATTTGCTTTCGGGGGTGCAACATGACCAATCTGTGGAAACAATTCGAAGGTCAGATCGTCGACGACGAATTTCCGCTTCAGCAACTCTTATCGGGCAACGAACACAGCGCCGTGTTCCTCACCCAGCGTGGCGATTCCCAGCCGCAGAAGGCCGCCATCAAGCTTCTTCCCGTCGATCCCGCCACCATTGATCTCCAACTCTCTCGCTGGCGCCTCGCCGCACAGCTCGCTCATCCCAATCTATTGCGCCTTCACGACTTCGGCCGTTGCCGCCTCGGTGACGCGAATTTTCTCTACGCCGTGATGGAGTTCGCTGAAGAGGACCTCTCGCAGATTCTCCCCCAGCGCGCTCTCACCGCCGCTGAAACCCGCGACATGCTTGGCCCTGTCCTCGATGTCCTCGTCTACCTCCACGGCAAAGGCCTCGTTCATGGGCACATAAAACCTTCCAACATTCTCGCCACCGCCGATCAGTTGAAACTTTCCTGTGACAGTCTCTCTTCGATCGCGGAGTCCCACGCGCCAACCACACGTCCCAGCCCTTACACTGCGCCCGAAGTGGCTTCTTCTGGCCTCACTCCTGCCGGTGATGTCTGGTCGCTGGGCATCACGCTCGTCGAAGCCCTCACCCAACGCGTCCCCCTCCTTCCGCCCGGCGTCGATTCCAATTTCGTCCTTCCGGACACTCTTCCGCAGCCATTCCTCGATATCACACGCCACGCTTTGCTCCGCGAGCCCCGCCGCCGTTGGACCATCGCGGAAATCGCCGCACGCATGAATCCCACTGCCGTCGCCGCCGCTGCCGGCCAATCGATTTCCTCTGCTCCCCCGTCGCCCTTGGCCGTGCCACTCTCGTCCGTGCCCGCTGTGCCCGCCGCCAAATTGCAATCGCCGCGCTACGAGCCACCCACGCCAAAAACATCCTCATCGCGTCAGCCCTCCGCCGCCGCGCAACCGAAACAAACTCTCGTCCTCCCCAATTACGTCGTTCCCGTCGGCGTCGTACTCCTCGTCCTCGTCGCTATTTTCGCCTTGCCGAAAATCCTCGGTCACCGCGCCGAATCTTCGTCATCAACTTCTTCTGCCGCTTCGGCCCCACCCGCTTCGCAGCCCAAGCCCGTCGCGGCACAACCAGAAAATCGCAACGCGCCGTCCCCCGCGAAAACCGCTGCCTCAAATTCCGCAAAACTCGCCGCAGAGAAAAAGCCTGCTCCCGCACCAGCACAATCCCCAGCAGCTAATCCTGTTCCAGCTGCAGCGGCCCTGCGCACCGACACGTTTCCTTCCGCTAACGCACCGGCGCCGTCGAGTTCCTCTCCCGGCCGCGGCGAAGTCCTCGATCAAATTTTGCCCGACGTCTCCGAAAAAGCCCGCGCCACCATCCAAGGCAAAGTGCGAGTCACCGTCCGCGTCCACGTCGAGCCCGCCGGCAATGTCTCCTCTGCCGAACTCGAGTCTCCCGGCCCCAGCAAATACTTCGCCGACCTTGCCCTCCAAGCCGCCCGCCGCTGGGAATTCACCGCCCCCGAACTCAACGGCCACAGCACCCCCAGCGACTGGCTCATCCGCTTCGAATTTACCCAGTCCAACACCCAAGCCTTCCCCAAACAAACCACACCCTAGCACCGGCCAGGTAACTCGCCTGTAAAGTCCTGGGGAGATTCTGGGCGTCCCTCGATGGATGGAAGGCGTTGTCAGGAGACTCTTCCCCTTGGCAACTGGACTCCGCTCTTACTCGTGCAGCACGACGGTCAGGAGGGACTCGTGGACTTGAAGTCCGCCATTGTAATGAATGAATCCTAGTTTCCTGAATTTATTCATGAAATAGCTGACCCGAGAACGGGTTGTTCCAATCATTCCCGCTAGCACCTCCTGGGAAATTTTGGGAAGTGTTTTTAGGGGGTGGGCTCCCTTCCCGTAACGAGCGAGCAGCAAAAGAGTTCGTGCCAGCCGTTTCTCGCTCGAATTGAAAAGTTGATCGATCAAATCCTCCTCGATCCGGATGTTCCGTGAAAGCATATAAGACATGAAGCGGTCGGAGAAAGCATGTTCAGAGTGGAGCACGCGAACCATTTCGCTTCTTTCAATAATGAGCAGAGTCGTCGGAGCAATCGCGGTCGCTGTTGCCATGCGAACCGACTGACCGGCCACGACTCCCTCACCAATAAAGTCACGGGGCCCCAGAATCGCCAGGACTGCCTCTTTACCAACCTCATTAACAACGGTGAGCTTTACACTTCCCTTTTGAACGTACATCACACTGGTGGCAGGCTCACCTTGAGAGAAGATCTTCCGCGTTCTCTGATATTCCACAACCTTCCTGGATACACCAGCGGAGTCGAGGAAGGCCTGGGCATTGAAGGTGTGTTTCTGCGTGGATTTTCTTTTGGGTTTAATGCGGTTTGAACTCGCGATCTCTTGCATAAGTCACCGCTTGTTTTCAATAATAGCCCGACTACGCAACTTCATGCAAGTTACTTCAGGCATGGGCTATTGGCGCGCCGCCGATACATCGTAAGAGTTAACATGGAATCAAAACTGTGCAATATTGACCATACGGCTGATGTCCTTCCGTCTTACCTTTTACATGTTTAGAATCTGTACTTTCTCGGGGGCCAGCTTGGCGCAGGAAGGCCTGGCTCCCGATAATTCTACTGGGATCCCATGGCTTCGCCCTCTCAAGCCCACCTCAAGCGAGATCCCCCCAGCGGGGTAGAGGGCAGACATCCGCCCTTACACATCCTCTTTGTTCATAGTCACTTAGCGCACGTAAAGCGCTGCTTGAATGTGCTCGACAAACTGCATTTCACGGTCAACGCTGAGGTGGTTGCGACGCCACAGGAGTTTACCGAACGGCTGAGTTCGCAATCCTACGACCTTGTTATCGCTGAGCACCCCAGCCCCAACTGGGGGGAAACCCAGGCACTGGAACTGCTGAGCCTATCGAAGAGGCAAATCCCCCTTATCTTCGTGGGTGACACCCTGCAACGCGAGGCTGTGGCGGAGTTCATTACCAAGGGCGCCTATGATTGCATCGAAATGGATCACATTGGCCATCTTCCGGTGGCCATTCATCGCGCACTGGATGAGAAGGCATTACGCGATGAACGGGACCGGGCCGAAAATGGTTTGAAGCATTCGGAAGCACGTTACCGCGCCCTGGCTGGGAATCAAAGCTACGGAATTTGCCGCTGCAGCCTCGACGGTAAATTTCTCGAGGTGAACGAGGCCCTGGTGAAAATGCTCGGGTATGCGTCGAAAGAGGAACTCTTGGACGTAAACCTTGCGAGCGATCTGGTTCAACATCCCGTCAAACGAGCACAATTGTTGGGGCAACCTGACCAGCAAGGTATTGTCGATCCCCTCGAAATAGAATGGAAACGGAAAGACAGCACGGCCCTGAAAGTCCGGGTCAGCGGACAGGAAGTAATGGGCGTGCAGGGCGAACTGGAATCCTATGAGGTCATCACCGAGGACGTCACCAAACAGCGTCAGCTCGAAGATCATTTGCGCCAACAGGCGGCGCGCGACTCGCTCACCGGACTGGGAAATTACCGCCATCTGGCGGAAGTGCTGGATATGGAAATCAAGCGTTCCGAGCGCACCGGCCGGGAGTTTGCCCTTTTGTTATTTGATCTGGATGGATTGAAGAAAATCAACGACTGCTACGGGCATCTGACGGGAAGCCATGCGCTCTGCCGGGTAGCCGATGTTTTGAGTTTCTGCCGGAACAGTGATACGGCGGCGCGCTACGGCGGCGACGAGTTTGCCGTGGTCCTTCCGGAAACAGGCCTGGAGGCGGCCAACAAGGTGGCACAACGTATCCGCGACAGCATTGCCAATGACGGGATGGGGCCGCCGCTTTCCGTCAGTATAGGCGTTGCGGTTTATCCCCATGACGGCGAAAGAATCGAAGCTCTTTTACACGCGGCAGACGTGGCTATGTATTCGATGAAGGCAAGAAGATATAAGGTTCTTGATGCGAAGCATGACGTTGTTTACTAGGTGTAGCCGCACCATTGCCGAACGGAAAGTTTGAAACGGATCGGCTTTTTGCGTCTGCGGAGAGCGGTGTAGATGGAATCCGAGCGCCGTGCATCGCCCCGCTATCCATTTTTCGCGCCGGCCGAGCTGACGGAGTCAACTTCCGGCGTCCGAACGGAGGCCCGTACAACCGACTTGGGCTCCAATGGTTGTTATTTGGATATGAGCCATCCGCTGCCGTCCGGCACTGTTCTTAGCATTCAAATTATCTATCAAGGGCAGGTCTTCGCGGCCAGAAGTGTGGTGGCCCATTCGCACGCAAATATAGGAATGGGCGTGAAATTCATCGCCCTTGAGTCCGGTTGCGCCGTCTTACTTGGCACCTGGCTGCACGAAGCAGCCGGTGCTTAGGGAGAACCAACCATTCAGATAGCCCGTTTTTCGATGCGGACTCTTTGATGAATAAACGGCAGTTTGGGCAATGGAAGAAGAAGAACCGGACTGAAAACCAAAAATGAGCGTAGCCAAATATGAAACGCACGCCACTGTGCGCGAATTCAAAGTGCTGGTAGCGGATGATTCACGAATCTACCGCAGGCTCGTTGAGGACACGCTGTCTGAAAAGCAATACGCGCTGCTGTTTGCAAAAAGCGGGCGCGAAGCTATCGATCTTTTTTCCGAGCATCAGCCTTCCCTGGTGATCACGGATTGGATGATGCCGGACCTGAGCGGAATAGAGCTGTGCGAACACATACGCAATCATTCCAGTCAAGCGTCGTATACCTACCTCATCATCCTGACGGGCATCACGGAGAAGGACAAGCTGGTCAAAGGGTTGGCGGCCGGCGCCGATGACTACCTCACGAAGCCGTTCCATTCCGATGAGCTGCTGGCTCGCGTGGGCGTTGGCCACCGCATTGTGGAACTTCATCGGCAGCTTGAGGCCAAGAACCTGTTGCTGGAAGAACTCGCGCTCACCGATTCTCTAACCGGACTGCCCAACCGTCGAGCGATTGAAGACTGGGCAACCCGGCAATTGAGCGGGGCCGCCAGGTATGGGTTTTCTTTCCTCGTGATCATGGCAGACTTGGATCATTTCAAGGCCGTCAATGATACGTACGGGCATGATGCAGGCAACGCTGTGTTGAAGAGATTCTCGGAAATACTTAGGACCAATTCCAGGCGGAGCGACATCTGCGGCCGCATAGGCGGAGAGGAGTTTCTTTTTATTTTGACGCATACAACTCAGGAGAACGCGAGGGTCGTAATCGAACGCGTCCGCGCGGATCTTGAGGCAACGAAATTTGATTTCAATGGAAGCAGTCTCACGGTGACGGCGAGCTTCGGCGTTGCGGGCTTCGAAGGGACACACGCCCCGGACTTCAATCGCTTGGTCATCCAGGCAGATGCGGCTCTCTACGCCGCAAAGCGCACAGGGCGCAACCGGATTGAAATCGCGGGGTGCATAAGCTCTTCGTCTGAGAACGTCGTTGGTGGGTAGATGCCACAATCTTCCTGAAGCATGGTTCGTGTTTGCCGGTAGCCATGCGGTGGGAGACGCAGAGTCGGGTGTTGCCATTTTCATCATCAACATACTTTCCGGTCTAGGTTATAAGACCGCAATAGAGTTAGAGTCTAGATGTTGATAGACATAGGAAGTTCTCAGAATATAGACGTCGCGGTACCTGGAAAGACGCAAGTTGAAGTACGATCGCAATCTTGGGATTCTCCTATCGACCGTCTTTTTCCTGGCCGGGGTATTCCTCTTACACGAATCAGCCGCCACTTCCCGATCCTACGTAGACTTTTACCTTCTCGCGGGTGCGATTGTTTTGGCGAGCGGCCTGCTCACCGCGGCCTGGGCCGTCCAGCGTCACCTGGCTATCAGGAGATTGGAGCAGCATGTCCGAGGAGATCAGCAAATCGAGTCCAGATAGAACAGTTAGTACCATGGAGGGAAGAAACCGGCGCAGAAGCGAGCGCGTCGTCCTCCGCGTCCCGCTCCACCTGTCCGCCAAGATGCCCGGCGGCAAGCGTATCTGTATTGAGGCCCACACCCTCGTGGTCAACGCCCACGGCGGCCTTCTCGACGTGGGGTTGGAACTTCTCGCGAAACAGCAAGTCCTCCTTAGCAACACAAGAACGGAAAAAGTTGCCACGGCCAGGGTAGTACGCGTCGAGGGATCGCAAGAAGGGCGCTTTTCTGTTGCCGTTGAATTTGAGTTTCCCGCCCCCAGCTTTTGGCCGGTAAGCTTTCCCCCGCCCGATTGGTCCTGCCCTGAGCCCGAAGACTGAAACCTTCTAGGTGCTGCATCTCTGCAAAGAAGCTGCGAACAGAGGCGTCGGGAAAGGGCCGACGCCGTCATCCAATCAGCCAACCCTGCTCGGAATCAGTGGAATGTGTACGTTGCAGAGATAGTGGGAATGGCCTTTGACCTGAGGCCACCATTATCAAGTTTTAGTAGCACATTAGCACTGACTAAAAACCGGCCAAACGGCCGGTAACGTACCCCAAGCGAGGCGTTGTCGATTGCATATGTTGCTTTGTAGGCCGCGATGGTTTCCTGCTGAACAGTTGGGCCCGCATTGACGCAGAGATCGAACGGACTATTAGAAGTTGAGGGGCACAGCCCAGGAGCTAGGGCCTGGATGAGATGAACTCGTTCGCCGTTCATGACAGTCTGACCGACGAGATCAATCGTCGCTGTAAACCGCTTCGTAAGGGCAGCTTCCAGCCCTACTGAATAGAAAGCTTCTTGCGGGAGATAAAA
>Ga0210409_10008260_pt1 | contig 10614 bp, 8 predicted proteins | sample IncBWH17MmetaG_FD_161649 | JGI IMG/M metagenome (GOLD analysis project Ga0210409, IMG submission 161649) | Forest soil microbial communities from Barre Woods Harvard Forest LTER site, Petersham, Massachusetts, United States - Inc-BW-H-17-M | ecosystem: Environmental > Terrestrial > Soil >...
GTTATAGGCCTCTAGGTTCGGTTCCTTGACGGCGTAATCCGCAATGCTGCCGGTCAAGCTCGCTTTCAGCGCCGCCACAACCGTCCCGGAGATCTCATCCTGAACCCTGAATATGTCGCTCATTTGGCGGTCGTAACTCTCCGACCACAGGTGCGTACCGTCCGTGGCCCGGATCAGCTGGGCGGTGATTCGCACCGCATGGCCCGAGGTACGCACGCTACCTTCGAGCAAGTAGGCCACGCCAAGCTTTCCGGCAATCGTGCGGACGTCTTCGTTCTTGCCCTTGAACTGGAACGACGAGGTCCGAGCTATGACCTTTAAGTCCGAGGAATGCGCCAGATGGTCAATCAACTCCTCCGATAAGCCATCGGAGAAGTACTCCTGGTCCTTCTTCTCGCTCATGTCCACGAACGGCAGCACCGCGATTGATTTCTCCGGGATCGTGATCTGGGGAGCAACGGATTGAACAGCGTGCACGGACGCCGGTCCTGCCTCTGCGACATGTTTCGACAGCACGAACCTGTCAATTGCGGCATAGCCGCCCGCGATGACGGCAATCGCAGCGATCAGCAGCACGGCAGGTTGCCATCGCCGGGAGTTGCGCGCTGGGCCGTTGGACGGGGTCATCACCTGCGAGGTGGGATCGGCTGAGGGCCGAGGGGGCTCCGGTGCGCGGAATTGCCCAGGCGACAACAGACGCAAGACGAGCTCGACAAAAGCGGGCGGCGTGTGACCGTCGGGCAGACGGGTCCATTGCACAGCCCGAAACGACTCCGGCACCTCGGCTTCTTGGTCTTTCGTGTCATCGATGACGACCGGCACGAGAAAGGGCTTGCCGTCCGCCATGTCGTGAGTGCGATCGACCGCAAGTTTCCACTCACGCCTGAAATAACCCTCCAGCCGTTCCTGCGTAGTGCTCGAGATGATCGGAACGAACAGAGTGCAATCGTGGATGTGCTTCCTGATTTGACGGTCCCAGGCATCACCGCCTCGCAACTCGCTTTGGTCGAACCACACCACGATGCCGGCGGATTGAAGCGCGTTGCAAATATGCCGCGCGGCTTCCGCATCCTGCGAGGCGTAGCTCAGGAATACGGCTTTCGAAGACTCGGTCATGGGCGAGCACGCGTGTCCGTGAATTCGGACCAACCGCTTGATCTTGTGCTCATGAGCATCGCTGCACTCAACTCGGAAACTTCAACTTCCGCTCGATCGCCTGGAAGCGCGGGTCGTTGCGAAGCGGGTCGAGGAGCGGATCCAACTTCAGAAAAATCAACCCTGGATCGCGTACCTGCACGGCCGTCTCGAGCCATTCCAGCGACTTGAGCCTATTCCCCCACTGGGCGTAAACGGTCGCGTACTGGTACGCCACGGTATCGCCGTTGGCTGCCTTCAACTTTGCGAGTTCGGCCTCCGCGTCGGCGTGCCGCCCAAGCTTGTCGTACACGACCGCCAGACACCACTGGGTGAGCCAATAGTCCGGTTTGGCTTCGCATGACGCGCGCGCACTCTGGAGGTTGCCGAGCGCGTAGTAGGCGAGGCCGCGACCGCCAAGGGTTCGGCCATTGTCGGGCTCCAGCGCCAAGGCGGCGTCGTAGGCAGCTACCGCCTCCTCGTAACGGCGTGCGTAATGTAGTGCATCCCCGACCCTGTAGTGACTGTTGGGATTTAGAGGATCCAGCACCACGGCCCGTCGGGCGGCCGCAATTCCTGCATCGGTACGGCCCATCAACACGGTAAAGCGAGCGTACTCCGGAAGAACCCGCGCATTGCCCGGCGCGAGTGCCACGGCACGCTCGTACGCTTCACTTGCCTGCCTGTACTGCTGAATTGCGCCGTCGAACAGAGCCAAGGCCCGGTACCCCTCGGCCAGCTGCGGGGCGAGGGTTATCGCCCGGTGCGCGTCGATGAGCGCCTTATCCAGGCCCTCCCGGGTTGCCGCTGGATTCGACGCGTACTCCGCGGCGTAGCGACTGAGCGCGAGCGATCGGCTGGCGAGGGCGAGCGCGTAATTGGGATCGAGGCGGATCGCTTCAGTGAACGCACCGATCGCGCTCTGAAGACCTTCCGCATCGCCCACCGACCTGTATAGGGGCTTCGAACCCCTGAGATAGGCATCGAACGCGGCTGGATTGTGAGTTCCGCCCAACTCGATCCTCGCCGAGATATCCCCAAGCAGCGTGACTTTGAGGGCAGTCGCAACAGCAGTTGCGATCTCGGCCTGAAGTTTCAGCACGTCGCCCAAGTCCCGGTCGTAGGTCCTCGACCATAGATGAAATCCCGTGACTGCGTCGATGAGCTGCGCGGTAACGCGGACCGTATTCGCCGAGCGCCGCACGCTGCCTTCGAGGACCGTGGCGACGTTGAGTTTGTGCGCAACGGTGACAATGTCCGGGTGCTCTTTGAATGAGAAGGACGAGGTGCGAGCGGCGACCTGCAGCTCTTCGATCTCGGCCAGAGAATTGACCAGCTCCTCGGTGAGCCCATCAGAGAAGTACTCCTGCTCCTTGTCTCCGCTGAGGTTTACGAACGGCAGGACCGCGATGGAATGCGGCGGCGGGGCGAAGGCGGCCGTTGCTGGTGTTGCAGGCGCAGATGGCGTCGTGGCGGATGTCGTCGACGGAGCTGTCGCTTCGTGCTTGGAGCCCCACGGTTTGTCGATCAGCAGGTACGCGAGCGCCGCGACGGCTAGCACAGCGATCGTGACCGGAAGGCCGCGCCGCAACGGCGACGGCCCACCAACAGTCGGAAGGATGGGCGCAGCGCCCGACCCGGATGCCGCGGGCTGCTGGGCGCTGGTCGCAGGCTCCGGCGACAGCAGGCGCTTGATGCGTGCGACGAAATCGGGATGTACTTCGCCGCCAAGTAACTGGGCCCACTGCACGCGGTGAAACGACTCCGGTACGTCCGTGCCTGCACCGGGCGCCGCGTCCAGGCACACTGGCACGATGAACGGCCGGTCGCGGGCCATCATGTGCGTGCGCTGATCCGCAAGATCCCACTCAAGCCGAAAATAGCCCTCATGCCGCGAAGCGGTGTTTGCCGAGATGACGGGAATGAATAGCGCGCAATCGTGGATCTGGCGCCGGATCTCTTGATCCCAAATGTCCCCGCCCAGCAGCTCGCTCTGGTCAAGCCAGACCTCAATTCCGGCGGTACGGAGCGATTCGCAAATACGCCGGGCATCCGCGGCGTCCTGCGAGGCGTAGCTCAAGAATACGGCCCCGGCCGGTGCAGTCATCCGGCGAGAATGCCCTAAGGGGCCGGGCTCAGGCAACGTAGGTCGAAAGCGCCTGTCTCGTGAGCGGATTGGGCTGGCGGTTCTAATGGGCGACCCAAGCCTTCGAAGTGAAATTGGTAAACTAAAAAGAGCGTGAAGAATCTAGCCAGCAAAACTGCCCTCGGATACACGCAACTCATCGCCGTTCTGGCAGTGCTCCTTTTGGCTCCGGCATGGACACTCGATTATTGGCAGGCGTGGGTGTACTTGTTCGTCTTTGCAGCATCATCCGCGTTGATTACCACCTATCTATGGAAGAGAGATCCGAATCTCCTCGAACGCAGAATCAACGCGGGTCCGCGAGCCGAGAATGAGAAAATCCAAAAGCTGATACAGCTTCTGGCATCCTGCGTATTCATTGGCGTGATGATCCTTCCTTCGCTCGATCATCGCTTTTCGTGGTCTGCGGTGCCGTTGCCAGTCGTGGTCGGGGGCGACATCTTGGTGGCGCTCGGATTTTTTATCGTGTTCCTTGTGTTCAAGGAGAATACGTTTACGGCCGCAACGATTTCAGTGACCCCTGGCCAAAAAGTTGTTTCGACAGGGCCGTACGCGGTAGTTCGTCATCCCATGTATTCAGGGGCGCTTGTCATGCTGATTGGTACGCCTCTTGCGCTCGGATCATGGTGGGGGTTCCTGATGTTCATTCAGATGGCCTTCATCATCGCGTGGCGAGCTCGCGACGAGGAGCGGTTTCTCTTCAAAAATCTATCCGGCTACAAGGAATACTGTCAGGTGGTTAAATATCGTCTGGTGCCGTTCGTTTGGTAGCTGGTTTCAAGGCGGCGTCCGACGCTTCCGCCAGTGATCGGCGAATTGACCCTTGATGACCGTAAAACCATTTTGTGGCGCGGCACTCGGCGGCCGGCGCGGCCACTGGCATAATGACTTCGCACCGGAACGACACGACAGTCTTCTGTACGGAGGGCAGAAATGCGCCATGTTCCAAGCGCGCTGCTGATCGCACTCGCGTGCGTGGCAGCGGCGCATGCCGCTCCCGATCTCATTTTAATCAACGGCAAGGTGTTCACTTCGGATGCGGGTCAATCAATTGCCGAAGCCTTCGCTGTCACAGCGGGCCGTTTCACGGCGGTCGGCAGTACGGCGGCTGTACGTCGGCTTGCTGGGCCCTCGACGCGTGTCGTCGATGCCGGTGAGCGCCGGGTCATACCCGGCTTGATCGATGCGCACATGCATATCGATCCAGCGCCACCGGGGCGGCCCATCGCGCTCCCCGCGCATCCATCCCCCGACTCTGAGGCGATATTGACGGCCGTCACGGCGGCCGGGCGGTCCGGGCCGGGCTGGCTGTGGGGTGATATGAGCGTGGAAGCATTCAACGACCCAAGAGTGAACCGGGACACGCTCGATGCGGCCGCGCCGGTGAATCCGGTGATGCTTGTGATCACTCCAGGTCACACCGTGCTACTCAATTCCAGAGCGCTCGAGGCTCTGGGTATCGAAGATGGCATCGAAGATCCCATCGGGGGTCGCTGGGGCCGAGATGCGGCAGGGCGATTGAACGGCAGAGCGTATGAAAGTGCATTCACGCTGGTCAGTCGTCGTGCGGCAGCGTTGGACCCAAACGTGGCGCTTGCGGCGGCGCTGATACGGCGAACCGCTGAGGTGTACCTGCGCTGGGGCGTCACATCGGTGGATCTGATGGCGCAAGCAGCGACGCTCGCTGAGACGCGCGCAGCCTTGGAGCGGGCGCAAGTTCCAATGCGCTGGGCCGTCTATGCCTGGGGACTCCCGCAGCACGACATTGGGGACGCCTGGAGAGAGGTGGATGCCGACGGGGGCAGGTGGCCCAATCTAACACGGTTGGGCGGGTCGAAATGGATTTTGGATGGTACTCCGATAGATCGCGGCGCCTTCCTGCTCGAAGATTATGCCGATAAGCCAGGTTGGCGAGGGCGCTGTGATTTTACGGAACCGCAGCTGCGGCAGATCCTGGGCGGAGCGCTTGCGAGTTCACACCAAGTAGCCTTGCACACTGCCGGCGACGGTACGGCGGAACTCGTGCTGCGCCTCATGGAGCAGCTCGCGCCCGCCGCGCGATGGGAAAAAGTACGCGTGCGGATGGAGCATGGCGACGGTGTCTATGCTGACCGAATCGCGCGTACCGCGAATCTCGGAATCGTCGTCGTGCAGAATCCCATGCATCTCGGCGAATTTGTAGCGGACGGCAGCCGGACGTACCAGGCTGCACGTTGGGGAAGGCGCGCCAAGCAGTTTCAGCCGCTGAAAAGCCTGCTTACCGCCGGCATCCACCTCGCATTCGGATCAGATTCCTCGAATGCCGGTACGGACGCGAATCCGTTCCTTAATGTCATGGTGGCCGCCTCCGACCCGCTGCGACCCAGTGAAGCGATCACAAGGGAGGAAGCGCTCATAGCCTACACCGCGGGGAGTGCTTACGCGGAAAGCCAGGAGCAAATCAAAGGGAAGATTAAACCCGGTTTCGCGGCCGACTGGGTCGTGTTGTCTCAGGACATACTGACCATACCTCTCGATGCGCTGCAGGCTACCGCGAGTCTCTTAACGGTCGTCGGGGGTGTTGTCGTGTTTGCCGACGGGCCGTGGCGGAATCTGCTCGTTCAGTAGCGCCACGCTCCCTATTTCGGGCCGGGCGCCGACTGCACCGAAATGGCAAGCGCCTCGGTATAGACCACTTCGATCTCGTCGCCCTTCGTGATGGCCTTAAGCTGCACCGGGTCGAGCACTTGAACATCGTACTCGTTGCCCAGGGGGCCGCGCAGAGTGACGAATTGTTTCTTGGGGTTGACCGCTACGACCGTTGCGAAGGCGGTCACCTTGCGACCGACCGCCCCGCCCGGCTTCATGCCCTTGGGCGAGCGGATCATCGCCGTTTCCGCACTCGCCGGCAGATCGCTGGCGGTGCCACGCTTCTTGAGCTGCAAGGAGATCGCTTCGGTATATTCGGCAGTCACCTTGTCTCCGACCTTCACCTGATCGAGATTCCTCGCTTGATCGCTCACATTGACCTTGTGCATCTTACCCTGCGAATCAATCAGCAACAGGTCACGGCTGCCCATGTCGATCGATACCACGGTGGCCGTCATCTTGAGGGTTTCGCTCGCCCCGACCTTACCGGGGGCCGTGGCCACGTCCGCAGTGGCCGTCTGCGCGCGCGCGGCAAGCGGCGCGGCGCCGATCAGAATCGCCGAGATTGCGAACGCAATCATGGATGTGCCGAATTTCATTGTTGATGTCTCCGATTGTTCAAATAGGATCCGGCAGTTCCCTTCGCGGGCCTGCCGCTCATGCGGGTTCGCCTGCTAACTTGGAGTCGGCGGCTGGCCTGGGCTATTGGACCTTCGTCCCACCGGATCGCCCAAAGTGTCGCCATCTCGATGGCCACTCGCGAGACGGCATTGGGGCTTTGGACTCACGCCGGGAGGGTCCGCCCTCGGGTCTCGATGATCACGAAGCGGGCGAGCAATGCCGCAGTCAGCGGGATGGCAGCGAGCCAGAACAGGGCGCGGGTAATTGGCGCGCTCGAGCCGCCCGCATGCGAGGCGATTGTGCCGACGATGAGCGGGCCCGCAGCCGCAAAGACTCTTCCGAAGTTGAAACAGAACCCGGACGCCATGCCCCGTAGCCTCGTAGGGAACAACTCCGGCAGATAGAAAATAAATCCGCCTAAGATTCCGTTCACTCCCAGCCCTACCAGGAACAGCATGGCGAGGCGCGTCTGCGGCGCCAGCGCAGGACCGAAGGTCACGGCTAGTATGAGTGTCGAATAAAGAAAATAAGCGATGAACATGGGTCGCCGGCCGAAACGTCGCGCGATCGGCGCAGCGAAGAGAATCCCGACCAGGCCACCGAAATTAAACGCATTGGAGGCACGCGCTTTCCACGCTTCGCCCAGCAGGGCCGTGGCTGCGGGCGTCATTTCAACATGGCTCGCATGCTCGGCAGCCAGAGCTCCACCGAGGAGCGGCATGAACGCGCCGCAAGCCCACCACGCGAGAAGTGCCGCAACTGCGGGTAGCAGTCCGCTCATGGTGCTGGCCCGCATCTTCGGGCCGAACAGCTCGAGCAGTGAAGGTTTTGGTCCAGAGGTCGCAATCGCGGTCCAGCGCTCGCTCTCGTGCAGGAGCGAGCGCACGGCAAACGCAAGAATCACGGGTGCGAGACCCGCGAGGAACACATAACGCCAGGACGTCTCAGGATTGCCGGCGAACCATACTCCCGCTACCTGATAGTTCACGCCGGCTGCAAGCACGACGCCGATCGGTCCGGCAGTCGCCACGATGGTGCCCGCCTCGACCCTGCGGTTCTCGGGCACTCCCTCGGCGACCAGCGCGGCGCCGATGCCCCATTCCCCGCCTATGCCCAAGCTCGCGATGCTTCGGAACACTACCAGCTGCCAGATGTTGGTTGCGAGCGAACACAGCGCCGTGCCAACGGCGTAGAGCGTGATGGTGATTAACAGGGCACGTTTGCGTCCGATCCGATCGGCGACCCAACCAAACATCGCGCCGCCCAGCGCCCAACCGACGAGCAAGATCGAGGTGATGGCACCTGTCCAGAAAACCGTGGCGGCATGGGCACCCGCCGAGCCGCGCGGCTGGTGCACCAACGCGGGGATGCAGTTCGGCGCTACGAAGTTAAAAAGCAGGGCGTCGAACAGGTCGAAGCCCCAGCCCGTCCAGGCCGCGGCGATTACAAGCCAGTGATAGGGGGACAGACCGAGGAACTCCGCGCGCCGCACGGCAACACTCATCTCTCGCACAGCTTCATACGCCCAGTGTATCGTGCCGGCTGCCAGACAGCCTGCTTCTTGTGCGGGAAAGCGAGTCAGGTGTCATCCAGTGATAAGGTGAGGAGCCATGATTCAGGAACAGTGGACTCGAGTAGACCAGTACTTTGCCGATCTCCTGGTGCGCCCCGATCCGATGTTGGAGGCCGCGCTGAAGGCAAGCGACGCTGCGGGTCTACCGCAAATCCAGGTCGCTTCAAACCAGGGCAAGTTTCTGATGCTTCTCGCGCGCGCACAGGGCGCGCGTAGAATTCTGGAGATTGGAACCCTGGGAGGCTACAGCACGATCTGGCTCGCGCGCGCGCTTCAGTCGGATGGACGGCTGATCACGCTGGAAGCCGTTCCTACCCACGCCAAAGTGGCCCGCGAAAATATCGATCGTGCGGGGTTCGCCGAGAATGTGGAGGTGCGGCTCGGCCGAGCGTTGGAAACTCTGCCGCAGCTCGCTGCAGAGAGGCTCGGCCCATTCGATTTCATTTTCCTCGACGCCGATAAGCGGACGTATCCTGAGTACTTGGAATGGTGCATCAAGCTGTCACGCCGCGGAACGATGATCGTTGCCGATAATGTCGTTCGTGGCGGAGCGGTGATCGATACCGCGAGCCGCGATGCAGACGTGCAGGGCGTGCGCCGCTTCCTCGAGCTGCTTTCAACAGACCCGCGCGTCAGTGCCACCGCGATTCAAACGGTGGGCGCCAAAGGCTACGACGGGATCGCCCTGGCTGTCATGACGAAGGATCCCTAGGCGTATCATCATCTGTGACGTCCGGTCGGCCGCCACGGCTCGCTGTCGCGCGGCTCCCGCAACGGACCCGCCGGTACGAGTTGCTATACTCATTCGGGTCAATCAGGCCGTAGCCAATTATTCGGTAAATCTTATGAGCAGCCAATCGACCGTTGCGTTCACTAGAGAGCAACTCTATCAGCGTGTCTGGTCGAAGCCGTTGAGCCTGGTTGCCAGGGAAGTCGGCGTCAGCGGCAATGCACTGGCGAAAATATGTAGTCGGATGTTGGTGCCGTACCCGTCACGCGGTTATTGGGCAAAAGTAAGAGGCGGCAAGTCTCCGGTTCGTCCGTCGTTGCCTGCGGCACCGGAAGTCAACATGCGGAGGGTTACGATTTCATCTGAACGCGCAGCATCGCGCCGAACTAGAACGCGGTTGAAGCCATCCGAGCGGCGCAAGCAACTCACCGAGGTCGCAAAGGAAATCATACTCAAGGAAGGCATGCACGCTGCAACGATGAAACGCATCGCAGCGCAAGCGGGCGTCAGCGAAACCCAGGCGTACAATTATTTTGCAAGCCAGGAGAAATTGTTCGTAGCGCTGGCAATCGGCGAAACGGCCAAGATACGAGCAGCGCAGATGGCTGACGTTTCACAATTCAAGGATCACTATGCGCAAGTGATAGCATCAACGCGGACGTATCTGCGGCAAATCGATCGTCGCAGCGATTTATTGCAAATGCTGCTAAGAAATCCGCAGGTTCGTGCCGGGTTGAGGGAAGAGAATCGCAAGCAAGGCAACACCGACCGCAATGTGCATGCTCAACACCTGGTTGAACTGTACGGCATACCGTGGGAAGTTGCTGTCGGCTGCACGGTAATCCTGTCGCGATTGTGTGGCCGCGCTGCGAAACTCATCTCCGATAAGAGAATAACGCTTGAACCGGCGGAGCGCATGTGTCTTGCCATCGTGTTGCGCGGCTCACGCGGAGTGATCGGGGCTTATCGTGACGCGTCCAGGCGATCGCAGGGCTCGCACGCTGCTTAGCATCAGCGCATGACATAGTTGTCGAGCGGTTGGCGAATCCAACTCCTTGTGAAACGCGAGACTGCCCGCTTCTTCCGGAATTGCCGCAATCATTTCGATTGCTGCGAGGATTTGTTTCTCGGGCAGCTTGAGAGTTCTGCGCGCCAACCGAACGAGGCGCCGTAGGATTGCATGGCCAACCCGCGTTGCTTCGGGGTCGATATGCTCGGCCAGGTACAAGTCGGTCATGAGAATGTGAAGCAGGGGACCGCGTTGCGCCACGTGCTCAAAGTAGAGCATGCCGCATAAAATCGCGGCCGGCTCGAAGTCGCTCAACCGAGCCGCGGTCTCGACTCCCGCGCTGGCAAGGCCAGCAATTTCGCGCTGCAGCAGCCGGTTAAAAAGTTCAAATTGTGTCGCGAAGTACGCATAGAAAAGCGCCTTGCTGGCGCCCGCAGACTGAGCCAGTGCTTCGATTGACAGCGGTAGATATCCCTGTTTGACGATCATCTTCGCGGCAGCGTCCATAATCTGTCCGCGGCGCAACTGCGGGGTCAATCTCCTTCTTTGCTTTGCAACGCCGGCGTGTTTTTTCATTACGCGAACAACTTCGCCACGTACGCGCTGTTTTGCCATGATCAGGTTATAGCTTGGGAGTTGGGCGGTCGCAAGGATCGCAGCCGGGATTGGTTACGTCGTCAGTGCTAGGTATGATTGCTGCGCGGCGCGGTGGGCGGCGAGCGGCGCCAACACATGGCATTGAGCTAGGGGGATGTTGTGAAATGAAATCACGG
>Ga0210409_10008264_pt1 | contig 10612 bp, 4 predicted proteins | sample IncBWH17MmetaG_FD_161649 | JGI IMG/M metagenome (GOLD analysis project Ga0210409, IMG submission 161649) | Forest soil microbial communities from Barre Woods Harvard Forest LTER site, Petersham, Massachusetts, United States - Inc-BW-H-17-M | ecosystem: Environmental > Terrestrial > Soil >...
GAAGATTTTGAATGTAGTCCCTTTTCCCGGTTCGGAATCCACAATCACGCCGCCGCCGCTCTGCTTCACCACGCCGTAGACCGTCGCCAGCCCCAGGCCTGTTCCTTTTCCGGGCTCCTTAGTGGTGAAGAACGGCTCGAAAATGTGCCGCCGGGTATTGGCATCCATTCCCGTGCCGGTGTCCGACACAGTGAGGAGCACGTACGGTCCGGGTTGAAGAAAGGGGAAGTTAATCGTCAGGTTTTCGTCCACGTCCAAATTCGAAGTTTCAATCAAGAGCTTTCCGCCGTCCGGCATTGCATCCCGGGCATTGACCACAAGGTTCAGCATCACTTGCTCAATTTGACTCTGCTCCGCCTTGACTTGTCCCAAATCCGTGGCCAGTTCGGTGGTGAGCTCGATATGCGTTCCGATCAGCCGCTTTAGCATCTTACCCATATCGGTGACCAGCATATTCAGATCCAGGATCTGGGGTTGCAACACCTGCTGACGGCTGAAAGCAAGCAGCTGATGCGTTAAGGATGCGGCGCGTTCGCCGGCCTTTCGGATTTCTGTGGCGCTTTTGCGCAGCGGGTCATTGGAATCCGTTCGGTGCTCAATCGACTCGCTGTAACCGATGATGACGCCCAGCAAATTATTGAAATCGTGGGCGATTCCGCCGGACAGGCGCCCTACCGCCTCCATTTTTTGCGACTGGCGGAGTTGTTCGTCACGCCGCCGCAAGAGTTCTTCGGCCTGCTTGCGCTCGGTGATATCGCGGCTGACGATCACGACTTGTTCGATTTCGCCGCGCTCGTTGCGTACCGGGCTGCGCGTGGATTCCAGGATGCGCCACTCCCCGTCCTTTCGACGGAAGCGATATTCCACGCGTGGACCCAACCCCGTTCTAAAAGTTTCCTCCCTCCCCGCAATCAGCGCCTCGCGATCGTCGGGATGGATTTGGGTCGGTACGGCGGCTCCTCCGAGTTCCTCGCGGGTATATCCGAGTTTGTTGTATCCGGGGCTGTCGTAATGGCGTTTGCCGTCGCGACCCACGACGGTGATCAGGTCCTCGGCATTTTCGGTAATCACTCGGAACACTTGTTCCTGGTCGCTCAGTTGCCTGCGAATGCGATGGATTTGGAGCTGCTGGTAGATCGTGTACAGGTTGAATAGAAAGACCAATCCAACCAGGCCGCGAATCGACCCCCTCACGGTAAACGAAAAATTGGGATCGGTCTGTTCGAACATGTAGGAGAAAGAGGCCATCCCCGCGGTTAACACTAGCGTGATAGCAATTGCCGAGGCCCACAGCCACCACTGCCGCCTTTCGACCTTCCGGACACGCGTCCAGAAAGACGTTTCATAAGGCGTCGGAGAGTTTCCCGGTAAACTCATCGGTGTCACATAGCTATGAGAGCAAGCGGGTCATTGAACTGGCAATAGTACTGCCAGAGTATGTGTCCAATTGTGACTAACACATTCCATGTACACTCGCCGTCTGTTGGAATGGCGCCACCAACCCCTACAGGCGCAACTCTTCGGAACCCTTGCACTATAATTCATTTAATTTGAACAGATTACATGGCTTGAATGGCCCTCCCTGAATTTTTCGACGATCTAAATCCGATGAACGCCCGCAAATTTCGCGTTGGCACAACATGCGAGATTTGATTGGAAAAGAACTAACGCTGAGTTGGCGCAGTGCCGATGCAAGGTTTTGATAGCTTGAAAGATAGAGACTTCCGGTGCGCCTCCCCACCCCCTGGCGCGGTCCGTGAATTGTCCAGCCACTTGCACTTGCCGCCCCCTCTCGGGCGCAGTGAAGTAACAACACTTTACAAATGCAAGGTTGCAAAGTGCGTTTGCAAGTGACCGCCGTCGCCAAGCTTCTTCTCGGAGGAAAAGCCATCGTGAGCAGACACCTATTCGGAAGCCGGGAAGATACGAGCGAATCACGGAGGGAGCGTTCTGCCTTTGGTAGCTTGCTGGAACATCTGCAATTAGTGCTGAGGAACCGGCCACACGAGATTCGAGCGAACCGGCGACTTGATCGAAACAGCGGCCTGAGCTTGAAATTGCGGTGTGGGTGCGCGACCGCGGGAACTTTCTTGCTGGCCGCCTTGATTCTGTTTTGCCCAGGCATTGCGATTGCAAGACCGGCCCCAATCCCCATCCCAAACATCAACGGGGTCTCGCCCGCGTCGGTTGCGCCGGGCAGCGCGGGCTTCACGCTGACGGTCAATGGTTCTAACTTTATCCATGCCGGCGTAAACTCTGTGGTTTATTGGAACACCACCGCGCTGGTGACCACTTACGTCGGCCGCAATCAGCTGACAGCGGCGGTTCCGGCGGGTCTCGTTGCGACTGCCGGGCCGGGCTGGATCACGGTTTCGAATTCCGGCAAGCTCATCTCGAACCTTGCCTACGTTTCCGTAACGGGATCGACACCCACGCTGGCGTTCGTGCAATCGGACATCACGATCGGTAGCCAAAACCAGCCAGTGGCGCTCGGCGACTTCAATGGCGACGGCAAGCTCGATATCGTGACCGGGACCTACACTGGAACGACTATTTCCGTCCTTCTTGGGAACGGGGACGGCACCTTTCAGCCTGCGATAACTTCCACAAGCGGGGGTCAAAGCGGGATCGCCGTGGGTGATTTCAACAACGACGGCTTTCTTGATGTTGCGATCGTAAAGGAATCGAGCAGCACAGTGTCCATTTTGTTGGGTAATGGCGACGGCACGTTTCGGGCCCCCCAAACTTACACAACTCCCGTCTTTGCTTACCAAGTAGCAGTTGGAGACTTCAATGGAGATGGGAATCTCGACGTCGCCGTTGCCAACGAGGGGGGCAGTAGCCTGGTTTCCGTTTTTCTCGGAAATGGGGATGGCACATTGCAGACAACCCCAATAAACACTACGGTCGGCGTCGATCCGTACGGGATCGTTGTGGGCGACTTTAATGGTGATGGCAAACTCGATCTCGCCGTGGGCAATAACAGTGGTGGAACGATTACTATCCTGCTGGGCAACGGCGCCGGCTCGTTCGTGGCGCAACCTCCAATTAACATCGGCGCGAACCTTTTGGGGCTGGCCGTCGGGGACTTCAATAAGGACGGAAAAGCTGACCTTGCTGTCACCTCCGAGACTTCCGGCAACGTCGTCATTCTTCTGGGCAATGGCGACGGCACATTTCAAGCACCAGTGCATTACGCGACGTTTGCAACCGCATTTAGTGTGGCCGCCGGCGACCTGAATGGCGACGGGAATCTGGACCTGGCGATTTCCGGGTCGAACCCGAAGGCCGTTGCGATCCTGCTGGGCAATGGCGACGGTACATTTCAACCGCAGCAGACTTTTGGAACGGGAAGTCTTGGTTGGACAATCGCGATGGGGGATCTAGACGGTTCGGGGAGACTGGGTCTGGCGATCGCCGACTTTTCTTCCGGCAATGTCCACGTTCTCCTGCAAGGCGTGGTCATCACTCCGTCGCCGCTGACATTTGCGAGCCAGGGAGTTGGCTCGACAAGCGCGGCACAAACCTTGACGTTGACCAACGCGACCGGTTCGGCAGTAACCGTTTCCGGGATCACGTTCAGTGGCGCGAATCCTCTCGATTTCGCCGAAACCAATGATTGTGTGAGCGTAGCCGTGGCCTCGGCGGGGACCTGCACGATGCAGGTCACGTTCACTCCGTCGATCGCCGGCGCGGAGACGGCCACACTCAGCGTTGCCGACAATTCTCACGGCAGTCCCCAGACAGTGATTTTGAACGGAACTGGCGCCGCCGCTCCCATTGCCACACTCGCACCCTCGGGACTCATCTTCACAACGCAGCCGCTTGGCGTCCAGAGCGCCTCGCAAACCGTAACCTTGACCAATACAGGGAACGCAACCCTGAGCGGGATCGGCATTTCAATTACCGGAACCAACAGCGCGGATTTTGGCCAGACCAATGCCTGCGCCGCCACACTCGCGACGGACATAGGCTGCACGATTTCCGTGACCTTTACACCTTCTCTGGTCGGCTCCGAAAGCGCTTCGCTGAGCATCGCGGACAATGCCTCCGGCAGCCCGCAAACCGTGCCGCTGAGCGGGACTGGCGCGCAAATTACTCCGACCGTCACGTGGGCAACACCCGCGCCGATCACCTATGGCGCAGCACTAAGCGGGACGCAGCTGAACGCGACCACCGGCGTTGCGGGCAGCTTCGTTTACACGCCACCTCTTGGGACACTGCTCGCGGCCGGGAGCCAGCTCTTGTCCGTAACATTCACCCCGACAGACGCGGTTACATACACCTCCGCGTCGGGCAGCGTGATGCTGACGGTGAATAAAGCAACGCCGATAGTGACGTGGGTGACGCCCGCAGCGATCACTTATGGGACGCCGCTCGGCAAGGCCCAGCTGAATGCCAGGGCGAACGTGGAGGGGCGCTTCGTCTACACCCCGGCGGCGGGAACGGTATTGGGGGCGGGGAGCCAGCCGCTCGTCGCGACATTCACGCCAATTATTACTAACAACTACACGAACGCGACGGGAAATGTGACGCTGACGGTAATAAAGGCGACACCTGTGGTGACGTGGGCGACTCCCGCAGCGATCACTTATGGGACGCCGCTTGGCGGAACGCAGCTGAACGCAACGGCAAAAGTGGAGGGAAGCTTCGTTTACACGCCGGCGTCGGGAACGGTATTGGGGGCGGGGAGTCAGCCGCTCTCAGTGGCTTTCACACCCGCCGACGCAGTCGACTACAACAATGCGGCGGGAAACGTATCGCTGACAGTGAACAAAGCGACGCCGGTAGTAACGTGGGCAACGCCTGCACCAATTACATACGGCACGGCTCTCGGCAAGGCGCAACTAAATGCCAGCGCAAACGTGGAGGGGAGCTTCGCCTACACCCCGCCGTCGGGAACCGTGTTGGGGGCGGGGAGTCAACTGCTCTCCGTAGCCTTCACCCCGTTCGACCCAGCTGATTTCACAACCGCGACGGGGAACGTTACCCTCACGGTTGGCGCCGCGACAACCGCGAACGTGCTCTCAACATCCGCCAGTTCAGTCAATCCAGGGGCAAGCGTCACTTTCACAGCTACTGTATCGTCCGGGTCGGGCGTCCCGGCGGGGAGCGTTGCTTTCCTTGACGGCGCCACTATCGTGGCCACAAACCCGCTCAGCGGCGGAGTAGCTACCTACACCACTTCCACACTGACAGTGGGCACGCACGCGATCACCGCGGTTTACGCCGCCACTGGAAATTTTCTGGGAAGCAGTTCGAACTCGATCACCGAAACGATCATCACGCCGACCTTTACCATGACTCCTGTTTCCGGTTCGGGCTCATCTCCCGAGACAATTGACTCAGGACAGTCGGCGCAATTCCGAATGATTCTCGCCGGAATTGGTGGCCTTACGGGACCAACCACATTCTCGGTCACGGGCCTGCCACAAGGCGCAACAGGTACGTTCAACCCGGCTACCTTTACTCTTACCTCCACGCCGGCAACCGAAGTGCTCACCGTGGCGACCACTGCACGGCTCCCATACGTCTCTCGCCTGGCGCCCGTTCGTCCACCGTATCTTTTCGCGGCAACGATGCTTTCGATTGCCGGATTTGTGTTTGCCGGAACGGGTCTGCCGAAAAGCAAGCGACGCAATTGGCCGGTGCGATTCGCGCTGCTGGGGTTGCTCGTTCTGGCCGGAGTTCTCGGCGGCTGCACCCATTCCGGGAACTTCCAGGACACTGGCACTCCCGCAGGGACCTACCAGCTTGTGGTCACAGGCACGTCCGGTGGATTGCACCAGGCAACAACCATGACGCTGATCGTGAAGTAAGAATACGGCTGGAACGAATTTAGTCCCGGCCTTATGAGGCTTTCGAATGATTGCGCACATCCGCAAGACGAACCGAAGCGCCGCGAAGAGCCCCCGGCTTCTTCTGCTGGCCTTGCTGGCGTTGCTCCCACTTTCGGCGCGGTGCCAGGAGCAGCAAGTTGAAGTGTCGACGGAATACTCCTATCTGCGCGCAAATTCTTCCGGGGGCGGAGGATCGTTCAATGCCCTTGGAGGAAGCGCTAACGCGGTGTGGAATGTCAAGCCGTGGCTGGGTCTGGTGGCCGACTTTGCCGGGTACCACTTCGAGGGCCAGCCCGCGGGAGTGGACGCGCGGATGTTCACCTATACGTTTGGTCCGCGATACTCTTTTCGCGGTGATCGCGGCCGGCTGCATCCCTTCGCGCAGTTCCTCTTGGGCGGGACCACTTTGTCCGCCAGCTTGACGGGGCAGCATGCGGGTGAAAATGGCTTCGCGATCCTGGCAGGCGGCGGAGTGGATGCGCGCGTCCAGACGCATTTTTCGATCCGCATCGTTGAGGCCGACTATCTGATGACTCGCTACGATCGCGTCGTCGGCACGCCGGGCTATCAAAACGATCTGCGCATTTCGACCGGCGTAATTTTCCGCTTTGACGTCGTCCGGAGATAGAAACGGGGCGGCGATTACGCTACCCGCTCCATTCTCAGTTTGTTGCGCTTTTTTTGCACAGTCGAGCAGGAAAAGGTCGATCAACTTCTGGCAAGGAAGCCCTGTTTCATCCGCCAACCCCTTAAAATAGTCCACGACCGCAGAGCTTAATAAGTTGATTCCCACGGCTTGTTTTCTGCCCGAGTACGGATTCTTAAGTTACTTCGTTAAAGAAGACGACCGCCGCGTACGTTACCCTCTACGGCAAAGGCCGGAAGATGCCCTGGTCAATTCCTTAGCCCGCGCGGAACCTGCGTCGGGCGCTACTTCAGCGCGTAGATGTCGTATGAGACCGTGCTACCGGCACGCTCGCCCACCGCGACCGCCTGAAGCCGGGTGAGCCACGTGTAGCGCGAATCGCCGGTCTCAAAGAGGGGTGCAGCACGCAGCGATGCGCCCGCATCTGTCGTCTGGCCGATGCCGTTGTACGTCACCAGGATTAGCGCTCCATCGTCCGTTTTTAGTGTGAGGCGAACATCGAGCCGGTAGCTCCCGTCGGCCCGGTTGGTGATCCAATCCCCGGCCGGCGTTTGTACCGACGCCTTCACACGCGGGCCTTCGAACCGGCCGCCGACGATCTGCACGATTGTGCGCGTCCCCTGCGGGCCGTTTTCGACGGCAGTGCGCGTGCCGATTTCGGCGCGCAGCCTGCCAAGGTACTCGAAAGCAGGAGCGCGCGGCGGCTCGGCGACATTTTCAGCCCTCGAAGCGGGCGCACTGGGCACGCTTGTGGAAGTCTGAGCAAAAGAAGTTAGACCGGAAATAGTGATTCCGAGGCAGATCAGCAAAGCGGTTACGACACGCATCGTCCCTCCTTAATTTGGAAGGATGATTATAGCTATGTTGCCGCAAACCGCGCGAGTTGAATTGGAATTGTCTGGGTAACTCCAGAAAAACTGTCTACTCGGAATGTGAACCAAGCGACCTGAGGCCAATAAGCCACTTCCAATAGATGACCCCTCTGAACGTGTCAGGAATCCGTTGGATCTTTGCGGGCCGGGAGAACCGCTCCGGTACGAGGCCGATGAAGCAGAAGTGCGTTATCTCGATCCTAAATGGAATGGTGCCGACAATTTCATATTCCGTTCTCCTTAAGGCAGAGGGGGCGAAGCACGGAAATCCGGCGCAGGAAAATTGTCTGCAAGTGAGCGTCATTGTTCAGGCCTGAGAGTAACGGTACTCGGTTTGAATGTCTGCCGCAGCATTCGAACTTTGGATTCCGATTCCCTTTGCCCAATATTTTTGTCCAAAGGGATAAGGGCTTTCCCAATCGGATTTCTTGCTTCCTTTCATCTATTGACGCCAGAAGACTTAGTATCCGCCGCCCACGGAAGATTGCGGCAGACGGATTGCATATTTGGACCCAGTGGAGAGAAATCAATGACGTTGGGGCGCGTGCGAAGGGATTGCTTGCGGAACTCGGGACAGACAGCAAAATTTTATGGGGTCCGGCTCATTGCTGCCCTATCTCTTGTGTTGGTCACTGCGGCTGGAGGCGCGCTGGCGGATAGCGCCGGCCAAAATGAACGGGGGTTTTATCGCGAGGGCATCGTGCTTTTGGCCTTTCGCAAAGGTATCCAGCAATCGCGCCAGGACGCCGTCCTCGCCAGTGTCGGGGCGCGTGAGATCAAGCGCATCGGCGTGGGCGTGCATGTGGTTGCAGTGAAACGCGGTCGCGAGCCCGAGATCGTTCAGTTGCTCAGGGCGCGGGGTGAAGTCCGTTTCGCCGAACCGGACTACCTGCAAACGCTCTCCGCTGGTTCACCGCCTAATGACCCGTCCTTCGGGATCCAATGGGCCGCCCAGAATACTGGCCAGATGGTCGACGGCGTTACGGGCACGCCCGGCGCCGATCAACGAACGCTGGCGGCATGGGGCATTACGACCGGAACAAACTCGGTCGTTATCGCCGAACTCGACACCGGCGTGCAGTATACGCATCCCGATCTCTTCACTAACATGTGGAACAATCCCGGTGGAATTGGTGGCTGTCCGGCGGGCTCGCACGGTTACAACGTCCTCGCACTCACTTGTGATCCCATGGACGACGAAGTCGGGTACGGCGGCCACGGCACGCACGTCGCCGGAATCATGGGGGCCGTCGGAAATAATGCTTCGGGCGTCGCCGGAGTGAACTGGACGACCAGCATCATGGCCGTGAAGTGGGTGAACAGCATCGGTGTCGGGGCCACCAGCGACCTCATTACAGCTATGGACTGGGTGGTAAAAGCCAAGCAGGCGGGCGTGAATGTTCGGGTGGTCAACGATTCACAGACTTATACTGGAACGGCGTTTTCGCAGGCGTTGTCCGATGAAATTGATCTTCTCGGAACAAACGGCATTCTTTTCGTAACTGCTTCGGGGAACACAGCCCAGAACAATGACGTGGTTCCGCGCTATCCCTGCACTTACAACCGCCCCGCGAACATGATTTGCGTTGCGGCCAGCGACCAGAATGATCTTCTCTGGAGCTCGGCGAACTTCGGATCGAATTCGGTCAAGCTGGCGGCTCCGGGAGTGAACATCTATTCGACGCTGCGGAACAGTAACTATGGCTATATCAGCGGCGGTTCTATGGCTTCCCCGCAAGTCGCGGCCACAGCCGCCCTGATTCTGTCGCTTGGCAGTATGGACGTCACCAGCCTCAAGTGGATGATCCTTCTCCATACGGACGGGCTGTCATCTTTATCGGGATTGGTGAGTACGGGCGGCCGATTAAATGTGTGCAAGGCCGTTCCAGGTTGCTCGACGGCTGTTCCAGGTATTCTAACAAATAAGGCAGTGCCGGTTGTCACCTCGATTCCACAACAAGGCGGCCTCCTCGGGGCATCTACCGGACTCTGGCAAGGCGTTCCATCCACTTATACCTATCAGTGGAACCGTTGTGACCAGAATGGCCTCAATTGTGCGCCCATTGTCGGCGCCACCGCGCAGAATTACGCCATGCTCGCTCCAGCGGATAACCTGGCAACCCTTTCCGTCACAGTTACAGCTTCGAACTCGTTCGGGTCTGCATCGGCGACATCTGTTCCGAGCGTTGCGGTGGCCACGGCGGCTTCCGCCTCCCCTATCACCTTTTCCATAACGGCCGGAACCAATATCAGCGGCGCTGTGAATTGGACAGTTACTCCCGCGCGTTTGGAACAGTTTGTGCAGTTCTACATCGATGGGGCGTGGAAGCAAACGGACTCAACGTCACCGTACGTCTTCAATGGGACCACTACGAACTTACTTGACACAACTACACTTCCGAACGGTCCGCATGTGTTAGGTGTCCGCGCGCTTTTTACCGACAACAGGACCTACGATTTCTTCGGAGAGACGGTGACGGTTGCTAACCCGCCTCAAAATACCGCCCTGCCCGCGATTTCAGGAACGCTGATCCCTGGCCAAACAATCTCGACATCCACCGGCACTTGGGGCGCCAACGCCCCACCGACCGGTTTCACGTATCAATGGGAGCATTGCGATTCGAACGGCTTGAATTGCTCAATAATATCCGGTGCCACGAACGCTACCTACGCATTGACGGCCATCGATAGCAACTTCACCATTCGTGCTTCCGTGACCGGGTCAAACTCCGGCGGATCAGCCACTGCGGTCTCTGCTCAAACAGCAATCGTAGCTACGTCTCCCTTGGGGATCGCAACTGCCTCCCTGCCGGGCGGCACCCAGAATGTCTCCTATAATGCAGCGCTGGCAGCCAGCGGCGGGATCCCTCCCTATAGTTGGTCCGTCACCTCGGGCACACTCCCGACCGGGCTGGCGCTCGCTTCCAGTACCGGCGCGATTTCCGGCACGCCCACCGGCTCCGGCACAAGCAACTTTACGGTACGAGTAACCGACTCCCGTTCAGTGACCGCTACCCAAGCCCTTAGCTTGACAGTGACGGCGAGATCGTCCCCCAGCGTCACCACGACGTCCTTGCCGACCGGCACACAGAATTCCGCATACAGCGCGACGCTCGCAGCTACCGGCGGGACCACTCCCTATTCCTGGTCCATCACCTCCGGTTCTCTCCCCTCCGGACTCACCCTCGCCTCCAGCACCGGCGTGATTTCCGGCACCTCCGCCGTCGTCGGCACCAGCAACTTTACCGTCCAAG
>Ga0210409_10008265_pt1 | contig 10611 bp, 6 predicted proteins | sample IncBWH17MmetaG_FD_161649 | JGI IMG/M metagenome (GOLD analysis project Ga0210409, IMG submission 161649) | Forest soil microbial communities from Barre Woods Harvard Forest LTER site, Petersham, Massachusetts, United States - Inc-BW-H-17-M | ecosystem: Environmental > Terrestrial > Soil >...
GGCCAACCCGATGCAGAATTGACTGCCGCAATTTGCTTGCGGAATTCGGCGGGCGAAAGTTTGTTAACCGTAGTAAACAGAAAATCCATCGGCAGCTGCAATTCGTTGTTGCCTTCGCCGTAGTACTTGTTCAGCTCCGCGATATCGGCCGTCCAGGTTTCGCCGATCAGCACACCGTTGTATTCGTCAGTCACCTTGCGCAGTCCACGCAGCGCTTCATGCACTTCTGGCAGCTTGGTGTTGTATTTGTTCTCCAGGAGCGGATCGCCGAACGCATTCTTGCCGGGCAGCACCGGATTGTCGTGCAGGTTCGAATCTTCAAACAGCGTGTCCACCGCGTCGAGCCGAAATCCTGAGACCCCGCGCTTGTACCACCAGCGCGTCACATCGAACATCGCGTCCTTCACCTCCGGATTGCGCCAGTTCAGGTCTGGCTGCTCGGCATAAAAATAGTGGTAGTAATACTGATTCGTCGTGGGATCAAGCTTCCATGCCGAGCCACCGAAAGTGGAAATCCAGTTGTTCGGAGGCTGCCCCGGTCCCTTACCGTCCCGCCAGATATACCAGTCGCGGTATTTCGAGGTCTTCGAGGACTTCGAATCGAGAAACCACTTGTGCTGGTCGGAGGAGTGGTTCACCACGAAATCAAGAATGATCCGAATCCCATGTTTCTTGGCCTCAGCCGCCATCGTGTCGAAGTCCGTCAGTGAGCCGTACATCGGATCGATATCTTCATAGTCGGAAACGTCGTAGCCGAAATCGACCTGCGGCGAAGGAAAGCACGGCGAAATCCAGATCGCGTCGACGCCCAGATCTTTAAGGTAATCCAGCTTCGAGGTAATGCCCTTGAGATCGCCGATGCCGTTGTTGTTACTGTCGGCAAAACTGCGAGGATAAATCTCATAAAAAACCGCATGCTGCCACCATTGATGACCTTCGGCGTCAACCGGCTTGGCCGCAGTTTGGCCGCGGGCGGGAAGCTGACAGAAGCACATTAGGGCGAACATCAAAACCGCGTACGAAGCCTTACACCCCTCGCTCATTTATTCCCCCTTCGCAAACTTTCCAGGAAGCCCTGCCCTGAGTGTAATCCTTCCTATGATGCCGCTCGCGAGTAATCCGTGCGGGTCAGTGTTGTTGGAAATAGATTAAAACTTTTTTGGGCACGTAAGTTCCGTCGGGTCCCTCCGGCATCTGAACTTGCAGCCGTCCCGCCTTTGTGAGCGCGCCGCCTTTAACGGAGGCGATCTGCGCGGGATTCCAGATCGCGAGTTCATACTGCTTCCCCGCCACGCCAGACAATTGCAGAGTGAGTTGGTCGCGCGAATCGTTCCACGATTCGTCCACAACACGGAGGCTTCTGCTAGCGCTGCCGAGCACAGGAAGTTCGTTGGCAAGGCTCAGCCCAAAGTCGTTCTTAAGGTGAACGGCGATGGTGCCCGACTCACCGGTGACCGAAAAGTGCACCTGCAGATGCTGATCGTCAATGTTTTGCCCCATCGTAAAATGCAGAGGCCGTCCATTCATCTCCACGCTCACCACCTCGGTTCTTTTGCTGAACGCAGGTGAGAACTCGACCCAACAATCTCCGCTCCCAGTACGCTTGATCTCAAGCGTCAGGCTGTCACTGGTCTTGTGGTATTGGAAATCCACGCCAACATCGCCGACGCGAACATTCCTGACCGAGAATGAAGTCCAGTCGGCGGGAACGTGCGGCGCCAAGACAATCTCATGCTTCTCCGCGTCGATTTGCAATCCGAACATCCCGCGCAAAATCGGACTGATCACCATCGCCGACGACCAGATCTGATGCGGCGAGCTAGTGGCAAAAGACTGGTTGTAGTCACCCGAAAGAACTTCGCTGAAGTGGCCCAGTGCGCCGTCGGTCGCGAGCAGTGCGTTCGCCCGCAAGTTGAAATATGCAGGCATGGCGCGGTGATAGCGATACTCTCCCACCGACGCCCACCCCGTGAACAGCGGCCACACCGCGCCGAAATGATATCCCGACCCGTCATACACCTTGGAGTTCGACGAAATGATGCGCATGCCCCAGTCCGCCAGTTGATCGGCATCGCCGAGTTTCGTAATCATCGCGTCGGCGTGAGCGGGATTGGGCAGGCCGAACCACATCGGCACGGTGGCGAGCACGCTGGCTTCGTTCGCGCGCTGGTTGTCCTGCTTCAAGGCGAATGCATAGATGCCGCTGTCCGGTGACCAATACGCCTGATCCAACACTGCTTTCTTGGCGTCGAACTCCCCCTCAGCTTGTTTGGCAACATCGTCTTTGCCCAGCACCCGAGCCAGATTGGAAAGCGCGCGAAGCGCCTCGACGCCGAGTCCCGCTTGGTAGTACTCGTTCTTGACCGGAAGCAGTGGTCCGCCTTCGACCCAGCCGTGGCCAACGCCTGCGTTCTGCGCTAGTCCTTGCGAGTCATAGGTCGAATGCAGGAACTGCGACGCGCGCCAGACGTTGTCCCACTTCTCGCGTGCGAAGGCAACGTCTCCGCTTTGCGATGCATAATCATTCATCGCGATGATGAAGAGTGGTGTGGCGTCGGCACAAACGTAAGCGTAGGGATAATCCTTGAACCACGGCACCAGACTCGCGCTCTGTGAGATCTCGTGCGGAACTTTGCCATCTTCGCGCTGGAACTTGCTGATGAAATCGAGTGCGGTGCGCGTTGTCGAATAATCGCCTTCGGCATTCAACGCGAATGATGTCCACAGCGAATCCCGCCCAAAGAACCACGCGAATCCCGGACGCTGGCTGACGCCGGAGGTTCGATATCCCGCCACCAATCCCGCGCCGAGATAAGGATTGTCGACCAGTCCCTGAATCGTGCTGATGCGCGCCCAGTCGTATGCCTGTTGCAGCGCGGCGTCGGGTAATTCTAGATTGAGAGTCTTGTCTAAATAAGTGCGGTAGTAATCTGCCGACCCGCGAATCGAGTCCGCATACGAAGTCAGCAGATGCTGATACGTCTTCTCGGCTTCCGCTTGACCCGCGACGGAAGCCGCAATCACCAGAGCCTTCGTTTCTTTCCCTTTTTGCGTAACGCCCAGCCGAAAAGAATTCTCGTTCGACGAGGAATAATTGGTCTCATAAGCGAGGTGGGCATCTCCCCCGCTCGGAGAGCCCACCAACGCCGCGAACTTTCGCGATTCCTCCCCGAACACGAACGCGTGCTGGTTCGCATCCCAGTTCAGATAAGTTCCACCGAGCGCAGCCGGCCATTCCAGTTGGAAGTCGCCTGTGAATGCCGCTTCCACTTCGAGCGGCTGCTCGGTTTCGATCTCCAACAGAATCACAGCGCCGGCTTCGCTGACCGGCACGCAAAGCGTCTCGCGGACGCGAAATGAATCGCCGGCGTAGAGGATTGACGCCGACTCTGGTCGAACGGTGAGGGTGCGCGCCAGGCTCTCTGCCGGGAGCGCTCGATCTCCCACATGGAAAATCAGATGAAAGTCGCGAAAAAGTTTGAGAGGATAGACCCAGGCCTCGAATCGTCCCGTCTCGTTGCCGAACAATCCGGCGCGGGAACCGACCACGGGAAGAAACTCCCACGTCCGGACGGTTCGCGTGAGTTCGAGCGGTCGAGTCGATTGCTGCGCAACCGCGAAGACAGTACAGCAAAGGCAGATCGCTGCGGCCAGCGCTCTACGTGTGCACGCTCCGAAAGAAATGCTCCGAACGCCTTCAAGATAGCGATTCATTGCGACTTTCTCCGGGGACGGAATTCGGCCTGGGGCGGTGCTTGCAAAGTCGCGGTCCACTGAATATAAGGAGTAGGGGCGAATTCTAGCACGACCCGAGCGGGCCAGGTAGCGACCTCTTGTTCCCTTCACGCCGCGTTTTTCTGAAATCTCTCAGCCGTTCGGCCTTAGTGCTTTCGTTCGAAAGCGTACTGGCACTGGCTCGCCCGCTGTGGCTGCGAGCCAGCGGACTGCGGCAGCAAAAGTCGGCTCCGCCGAAAGAGGAATCGCCAGCGGTCACTGATCTGGGAATCAGTTTTCTCAACGTTGCACGCGAGTCCGGCCTGAACGCCAAGACCATCTACGGTGGGGAGCACAAGAATAAATATTTGCTCGAGACCACTGGATGCGGCGTCGCCTTCTACGACTACGATAACGACGGCTGGCTCGATATTTTTTTGGTGAACGGAACGCGACTGGAAGGCTTTCCGGCAGGAAGCGAGCCCACCTCGCATCTCTTCCGCAACAATCGCGACGGCACATTCACTGACGTAACCGCAAAGGCTGGAGTCGCACATTCGGGTTGGGGACAGGGCGTCTGTATCGGCGACTATGACAACGACGGGTGGGACGATCTGTTCGTCACCTACTTCGGCAAGAACGTTCTCTATCACAACAACGGCGACGGAACTTTCACCGATGTCAGCCAAAAGGCCTGCGTGGCCGGCAAAGGCACATGCTGGAACACTGGCTGCGCCTTCATCGACTACGATCGCGACGGGCATCTGGATCTATTCGTCGCCAACTACATCGATCTCGATCTCGCAACCGCGCCGGTTCCCGAGTCCGGACCGTGTCTGTACAAAAGTGTAATGGTCGCCTGCGGACCACCGGGCTTGAAGGGCGGGAAGGATATCCTCTACCACAACAACGGCGACGGAACTTTCACTGACGTATCCGAGGCCGCAGGAATTCTTCGCGCGAACGGCACCTATGGGCTCGGCGTCCTTACTGCCGATCTGGACAACGACGGCTGGCCTGATATCTACGTCGCGAACGATTCGACCGCAAGTGCGCTCTACCAGAACAAGAAAAATGGAAAATTCGAGGACATCGCGATCGAAGCCGGCTGCGCACTCAGTCCCGACGGCAAGCCGCAGGCTGGCATGGGCATCTCCGCTGCTGACTACGATCTAGACGGCAACCTCGACCTGGTCAAGACCAACTTCGCCGGTGACACGCCGTCCCTTTACCACAATGTGGGTGGTGGGAATTTTGAAGATGCAACCTTCACCGCCGGACTCGGCGCGCACACGCAATACCTCGGATGGGGATGCGGATTTTTCGATGTGGACAACGACGGCTGGCCCGACATTCTGATCTGCAATGGCCACGTCTACCCCGAAGTCGACCAACTGAAAACCGAGGCTGGCTATCCTCAGCGCAAGTTGCTCTATCACAACCTGCACAACGGACACTTCGCAGATGTGTCGCTGCAAGTGGGCCCGGGAATTTCCGAGCCCAGCGCCTCGCGTGGCGCTGCCTTTGGCGATTTCGATAACGACGGCGACATCGACGTCGTCGTCAACACGATTAACGACTATCCGCAACTGCTGCGCTGCGACTCAAAGCTTGACAACAACTGGATCAAGATTCGCACTATCGGAACAAAATCAAACCGCAGCGGCATTGGCGCGCGACTACTGTGCGTAACGCATCCCCCTGGAGAATCGAAGCCGCACCAGCAGATTGATGAAGTCCGCAGCGGTGGCGGCTACTTCTCACAGAACGATCTGCGCATTCATTTCGGCCTTGGGAAAGCGGAGAAGGTCGACGTGCTTGAGATCCACTGGCCGAGCGGCCAAGTGGACACGTTAAAGAACGTTAGGGCAAACCAGTTAGTCTACGTTAAGGAAGGCGCCGGAATCACACGCACGATGCAGTTCGCAGCCGCGTCTAAGCCCAAAGACAAGAAATAACCACAGGGGATACAGGGTTGCCCCATGTCTCGCCTCTTTTGCGAGACATGGGCGCTTCCGCAACGGTTTACGGCTTCTTCGCGTCTGGAACCGCGCCGGTCCCCTCTTTCAGCGTATGAATCTGATCCACCTGCAGATTCGCGAATCGTTCCGCCAGTCCGCTCGGCCAGCGAATCTCCACCCATTCGATCTTCGCCGCCGAGCCAAGTCCAAAGTGGACCCGCATATCACTATTCGAATCGAAGGCAGAGCCGCTGCGCACCTCGTCCACGAAAATGCGAGTCGCCGTTTTGACGCGAATGCGCGCTCCGATCCCATCGCGATTCGATTTCGTGCCGATGGTATGTATCGCGATCCAGTGATTCGTACTGCGAACCTGATTGACCAGCAGGCTGGGCGCGGCGTTCATATTGCTGATCACTGCTGACATCCTGCCGTCATTCCATAAATCGCCGATTGCCAGCCCGCGCGAAGAAGCTGCCGTCGTAATCCCAGTGCCGCCAGATGCGGAGATATCGCTGAACGTCCCATCTCCATTGTTGCGATAAAGAATTCTCGGCTCCTTGTAGCTGCTGCCGAGGTGTTGACTGTCGACCTCGGGATAGACATGCCCATTCACCAAAATCAGGTCGGGCCAGCCGTCATTGTCCATATCGAAAAACATTGTCCCCCAGCCCAGATACTGCGTGTAAAGGCCAAGGCCTGCAGCGGCAGTGGCGTCAGTAAATGTTCCGTCTCCGTTATTCCTGTATAAGGTGGACGTATCGTCGGAAAAATTTGTTTTGAAAATATCCAGGTGCCCGTCGCCGTTGTAATCGCCGATCGTCGACCCCATGCCCGCCTGCTCGCGCCCGTCCTCGTTAAAGGCAGCGCCGGCTGTGACCGCTACGTCAGTGAATGTACCGTCGTGATTGTTGCGATAGAGAATGCTGGGTGTGCTGTCGCAGGCGACGAAAATATCAGGCCAGCCGTCTTCGTCGAAATCAAGAGTCGACACGCTGAAGCAGTAATGTCCATCGGTGCGGTCGATATGCGCTTTGGTCGTGACATCCTCGAACGTACCGTCGCCGCGATTGTGATAAAGAATGTTTTTCGCGCCAGCCAATCCCCGCGGCCCGCACATGACCGGGACACCCTTCCAAATGCACGTAGGCCGTTCGCCTGGTGACGGCGCCGTCGCCAGATCGAAGTCGACATAATTTGCCACGACCAAATCAAGGTGTCCGTCGCGATCGTAGTCGACAAAAGCACAACCCGTGCCCCAGGCTTTGCCTGATCCCGCCACGCCAGCCTTCTCCGCGACTTCGGTGAAGACTCCGTTCTGATTGTGGTAGAGACGGTTCTTGCCGTAGTAAGTGATGTAGAGGTCTTCCCATCCGTCGTTGTCGTAGTCGCCCACGCAAACGCCCTGTCCCCAGCCGGTCGCGGCCAGTCCAGCCCTAACCGTAACGTCGGTAAAGGTGCCGTCGTGGTTGTTGCGATAGAGGTGGCTGGTCGGACCTTGTCCGGCGGGAAAGCCCTCGATCTTCGTGCCGTTCACCAGGAAAATATCGGGCCAGCCGTCGTTGTCGTAGTCGAAAATCGCGACGCCGGTTCCGGTGGTCTCAATAATGTATTTCTTCGTATCGACTCCACCGAAAACATTCTGCATTATCAGACCGGATTTTTCGGCAACGTCGGTGAAGTTCGCGATGGGAGCAGCGGACGGTGCTAGAGTCTTGGGTTGCTGCGCCCAGAGGACCGATGCCAGCAGCAGAGAGCTGCCGCCGATGAGCACGCGAGCGAATCGATCGGCAACCTGGTAAGTACGCTGAAATCGCATGGCCTTCGTCGATGTTAGGGTGGGCGTCGTGAGAGGGTCAAGCTCGCTCACGGGACAACCGGTGATTCTCCTATCCCAACATTTGTGTCGGCGCCGCCGTAGTAGAACAAATAACGGTCACCCTGCCGCACCGCGCCCTCGACGAACACAACATTCGACACTTGTCCGACTTTCTCCCAATCCTTTTCCGGTGAGAACACGGGTTCGTCACTCCGCCACAGCAACTTTCGCGGATCGTTGCGGTCAAAGATGGCGATCCCGGTGCGATAGACCAGCTTGTCGTCGGCGCCGTTGTAGATCAGCACGATGCCCTTCGGGGTGACAATCGGCGCGGGGCCGGGCTCGGCGACGCGCGAATCGAATCGGCCCGGCCTGACCGGAAGGACGGGGAGTTGAGTGGCCTCGGTCCAGTGAAGTAGATCGGTGGAAGATGCCAGGCCTGCCTGATCTTTGTTGTCGGCACTGGTGCCGAGAAAGTACATCCAGTATTTGCCGCCGATCTTCTCCGGAACAATCGCGCCCGATTTGGTCCACTTCACATTCCAGTTTCCCTTGTTGGCGGGGATGATGACGCCGTTGCGGTCCCAGTGAATCAGGTCGGTTGAAGTGGCCAGGCAGAGCTGCGCGTCTTTCTTGTTGTAGCCGGTATAGGTCAGGTAGTAGGTGTCATCGAACTGAACCAGGCGAGGGTCCTCGACGCCGCCGTCCTTCTCGTAGTCAGCCTCCGGGCTGAGAACCGGCTCGTCACGGCGCGTGAAATGAATTCCGTCGGTGCTCTCGGCATATCCCAGACGCGATGTGCCCTGCTTGTCCTGCGCGCGGTAGAGCATCACGATCTTGTCCCCGCGTCGTATGACCGCAGGATTGAAGGTCCCCGCCGCCTCCCACCCGTTGCCGCGCGGCGCAATCACGGGAACGTCAGATACGCGATGCCAAGCTCCAAAGGGAACACTGCCAGCATCCTGCGCGGCCAATGCCGCCAGCAGCGAAAACAGCAGTAATACTCTTACTGGAATAAAACGGACCAGACTCACACCTCCGTCGATGCCAGACGAATTTCTGCTCGCAGCAAAAAACGGCAGGGCCGACCCCCTGCCGCTTTCGCAATTTCGAAAATCTTTCGTTCCGAACTACTTCTTGTTCACGGACTTCTTCAGTTCGGCTCCAGGGCTGAATTTCGCGACCTTGCGGGCGGCGATTTTGATGGTCGCGCCGGTTTGCGGGTTACGTCCGTTGCGCGCTTTTCTCTGCGACACGGAGAATGTGCCGAAACCTATCAATGCCACCCGATCGCCTTTGCGAAGGGCGGACGTGATGCTGTCGACAGCGGTATCAATGGCAGTCGTGGCCTGTGCTTTGCTGATTTCACATGCGCCTGCGATCTTGTCAACCAGATCGGCTTTGTTCATAGTTTCTCCTCGCAGGTCTCGTTCGTGCCCAGCCGGCACCGGGAGGAACAATGGCTAAGGCTGAGTTGGGAAACCTGACCGTTTTGTATTCTCCTCCCTCTGCGGCGAATGTCAACTGTGAAAATCCGCGCCGGAAGCCTGTTTCGCACCTCCCTGGCCCGAATTGGGGCTGCCGGAGCGGCGTTTCGCACCGTGGGGGCGAGTTTTCCTAAGCCCTCCACAGCCCACACCACTGGTTCACAGGATGTACACAGGAGTGCATACTTTCCGGCTTGCGCAGAAGCGGCCCGCGGGTGCAAAGTCAAAGATGCATAGTCAAGAAGAGAAGAATTCTTGCAGAGGTGGAAGTGTCCCAGGGGATCAAGGCTCAAGTCGTCAAGACGCAGGTGATGAAGGCTCCCGCGGAGGTTTGCCCGCTTTGTGAAGGCACCGGCTGGAAGACCGTTACAGGCGCCGCAAATGCCGGTTCGGGCGCGAAGCCGGGTTCGCGAAACGACCGTCGCGTGACGCGTTGCGACTGCCACTTGCGGGCGCGGGCGGAGTCGCTGCTGGGGGCGGCTCGCATTCCGCGGCGTTACGAGCACTGCGAACTCAGCAACTACGACACTGACTTCCCCGGCGCCCACCCTTCGCTGGAAGAGGCTCACTTTCTCGCCACCGGTTTTGCGAAGAAGTGCGACCCCCGCGGCGACAAAGGACTTTTGATCATCGGCAAGATCGGCACGGGCAAGACTCATCTGGCCGTCGGAATTATGAAGGAATTGATCCTTACCCGGGGCATCTCCTGCCTGTTCTATGACTATCGCGAATTGCTCAAGGAGATTCAGAATTCCTACAACGCGACGGTACAAACCACCGAACTGGACGTGCTGCGACCTGTGTTCGAGACCGACGTTCTGGTGCTTGACGAGTTAGGCGCGGTGAAGCCGACCGAGTGGGTGTGGGACACGGTCAGTCTCATCCTGAACACGCGCTACAACGACAATCGCACCACCATCATCACCACCAACTTTGACGATGAACCAGCCGCCGGCGCTTCCGGCTCTCTCTCGACTGCCCGCGCCGCGTCGCGCGGTGAAACCCTGGGCGACCGCATTGGTGAGCGTATGCGCTCGCGGTTGCACGAGATGTGCCGCATCATCACACTCGAGGGCAGCGACTTCCGCCAAAAATTCCGCAGCGCCAGCTTTCGGTAGTGTTGCTCTGTGTCCTCCGTGTCCTCTGCGGTTGATTTTCGCTCTAGAATGATCCCGTGCTGACCGAGCGCTTGGAATTCGCCCCTGCGCGGGATGCGGAGATTTTTGCTGCGGTTCCCGCAAGTCCAGCCGTGTTTCTCCTGCGCGGAGCGGATGCTCAAGCCCAGCCTTACGTCAGCAAGACCGCCAACTTGCGCCGCCGTCTGCAGCGCCTCCTCGGGCCAGTCGAAGAGCGCACCAAGAAGCTCAATCTGCGCGAGCAGGTCCGCGCAATCGAATATTCCGCTACGGGATCCGATTTCGAATCCGGATTTCTTCTGTACAGCATCTTGCGCGCGACCTTTCCTAAAACCTACTCGGATCGTCTGCGCTTTCGTTTCGCACCCTTTGTGAAGCTGCATCTGGAAAACGAATATCCGCGCGCGTCCATCACTACGCGGCTGGGACGACTGAATGGCCGATCGCTCTTCTACGGGCCGTTCGTCTCTCGGGTGGCCGCCGAAAAATTCATG
>Ga0210409_10008266_pt1 | contig 10611 bp, 9 predicted proteins | sample IncBWH17MmetaG_FD_161649 | JGI IMG/M metagenome (GOLD analysis project Ga0210409, IMG submission 161649) | Forest soil microbial communities from Barre Woods Harvard Forest LTER site, Petersham, Massachusetts, United States - Inc-BW-H-17-M | ecosystem: Environmental > Terrestrial > Soil >...
CGCCGCGCCGCTCGCTTGCGTCATCTTTGCGCTCGCGGTGCAAACCGTTCGCCACCTGCGCACCATGCGCGTCCGTCACCGCCCGGTCGGCGTGGCGTTGTCGCGCGCCATCGTCCTGCTGCTCGCTCTCGACACGGGGATCGGCGCGTTTCGAGGCATCTGCGACCCGCTTCTGTGGCCCTGTGGAGGCGATCCCAGCCGCACTGCCATTGCCAAGAGACTTGCGCACACTCCCGGCAAACACCTCATCATGGTGCGCTACGACGAAAACGATCACAACATCCACGATGAGTGGGTCTACAATGGCGCCGAAATCGACACCGCCAAAGTCCTCTGGGCCCGCGAACTCGCTCCCGAACAAAACGCCACGCTCTTCGCCTACTTCCACGACCGCAAAATCTGGCTCGTCACCCCCGACTCCGACAACACCTACCTCGAACCCTACACTCCTCCCGGCACCCCCACGGAAGATGATTCCAATGAGTAGCTGCTAACTTGCTTAGCGCGTTGCCACCATCAAGTTGTTCAGGCCCAGCTCGAACGTGTAGTGCAGAAAATCGGTGAAGCCGATGCGGTGCAGCATCTGCTGCAGCGCCCCTGCCGGGATGCGCTTCTGATGCTCGTCGCTTTCCATTTCGTCGCTCACCAGGCGCAACCCGTGCAATACCTTCAAGATCGGATCCACCATCGCGGAGGGCCACGTCAGTATCAGCGAGCCGCCCGGCGCCAGAATACGGTGCGCTTCGCGCAACACCGGCTCCGGCTCGGCCAGATGCTCCAGCACCGCCAGCATCACCACGTGGTCGAATTGCCCCGACTCCAGCGGAAGAGCCGCCCGGATATCGGCGCGCACTCGCTGCCACCTGCCACCGGCACCATCACGCACCTGATCGTCCACGCCGACGCCATGTGCGACCCGCTCGCCGGCAAAGTCCAGAAACGCCGTGTCCAGCCCGCAGCCCAAATCGCAAACACGCGCTCCTTTGCGTATGTGCGGATATGCGGCACGAAACCGCTGTCGCGCGATGAAGTGATCCAAACCGGTGTAGGACATTATTTCAAGTCGTAGTCGCCGATATACGTTCCGCGGCTAATTCCCAACATGCTCAGGAAAAAGGAAGCAAAAATAATCTGCAAGCCCAGGAACAACCACATCGACCAAAATAAGACCTGGCGCACTTGCTGCAGCGGCCCAAATCCGCTGGCCGCCCACTGCCAGGTCACCCACGCGCAACCGGCGAATCCGGCGAGAAACAGAACGCCGCCGAGCAGCAAACCCGACTCCAGCGTCACACGCTTCAGCACGCGCTTCAACGACACGGTTCCGCTGCGATCGAATCGCTCCGCATAACTGAACACCTTCGCAAACGCTCCGATCGAGAGAATCTGCGCCCCCAGCAACGTGAAAATCACGCCGAAAATCATGGTGTGCACGTCCAGAGTAACCCGCGGCGTAATCGCGCGCGGCCCCGGCAGCAGCCAAAAAACCAGAACCAATCCCAGCAAGACAAATGCGGCGCCGGGGAGCACGAAGAGCCAATTCGGCGCGTACAGCAGCATGAAGCGCAAGTGCCGCCAGCCGTCCCGAAAACTCCGCAGGTGCGGGGGGCGCCCGCGCTTGTCGGGCCACAAGGTAATCGGAATCTCCGCCATCTTCGCGCCCAGTTGCGCCGCTTTGATCACAAACTCCGACGCAAATTCCATTCCCGTGCTGCGCAAATCCATGCGCTCATACACCGCGCGCGTGAACCCGCGCATCCCGCAATGGCTGTCGCCGATTCCGGTGCGGAAAAACAAATTCAGCAACGAAGACAGCGCCGGATTGCCCACGTACTTGTGGTGCCACGGCATCGCGCCCGGTTTGATCTCGCCGCGAAACCGATTTCCCATCACCACGTCATTTCCCTGCCGCCATTTCTCCACAAATCGCGGCACGTCGCTGAAATCATAACTGTCGTCCGCATCGCCCATCACGATGAACGTGCCCTGCGCCGCTGCAATTCCCGCGCGCAACGCCGCACCATACCCGCGCGCCTCAGCGCGCGCCACGCGCGCGCCCAATTTCTGCGCGACTTCCATCGATCCATCCGTCGATCCGTTATCCGCCACCACCACTTCGCCGCGCAGTCCCGCGGCGCGAAACGCCTCCATCGCTTTCGATACGCAAATCCCAATGGAATTCGCTTCATTCAAACAGGGAATCACCACTGACACGTCGACGCCGCCCCGCGCCTCGGAAGCCAAGCGCGCAGCGCTCTCCACTCTCAACTCTCTCTCAACGGTCACGCCGCCGCCTCGCACGCTCGCCACTTCCAGCTTGCATTTTCTCCCGCGCCCATTATCATGGCCAAGTTTTCGAAAGTCCCTGAGACTCCCCAATTGCCGAATCCATCGGACCTATCTTCCACACCCGGCGCCTCCGCGTCGAGCAGCACTTTAGACGCGCCCTCCGCATCCCACAATCGCGGCCGGCTCCTCAAAGTACTCGGCATGTGGTTTGGGATTTCCGCCGCGGTGGGCAACACCATCGCCGCGGGAATCGTGCGCGCGCCAGGCGACATCGCGCAATGGCTCCCCAACGTTTATCTCTTCTTCGGCGTTTGGGTCGTCGGAGGACTTTACGCGCTTTCCGGGGCTTCTTCGCTGGCCGAACTCGGCGCGGCCATTCCACGCAGCGGCGGCCAATACAATTTTTCCCGACGCGCGCTGGGGGAGTACGCCGGCTTCATCGTCGGCTGGAGCGACTGGCTCTCCACCTGCGGAACGGCCGCAGCCGTGGCTATCGTAATTGGCGAATACAGCGGCGAACTTATTCGACCTCTCGCCGGCCACGTCAACCTGATCGCCGTGCTCGTCATCGTCGGATTCTTCGTTTTGCAATGGCGCGGCATCAAGTGGGGCAAGGGCACGCAACTCGTCACGGCCGGCATGAAGACTTTCGCTTTCGTCATCGTGGTAGCCGCTTGCTTCCTTTTCGGCGGACATGCGCGAGTCGCAACCTCCACTTCGCCAGGAGCGTCGACTATGCTGCCCTCGGGATGGCCGCTTGCGCTAGCCGTCCTGCTCGGACTCCAGGCCGTCTTTTACACCATCGATGGCTGGGACGGCATCATTTACTTCGGCGAAGAAGTCCGCAATCCCGGCCGCGACATTCCGCGCGCGATTTTCGGCAGCGTCGCGACCATCATGGGCATCTATCTTCTGATCAACGCCGCCGTTTTGTACGTTCTTCCAATGTCTCAAATCGCCGGCAACAATTTCGTCCTGGGAACCGCCGCGGAGAAAATCTTCGGGCCTAGCGGCGACACGATTATTCGCGCCATCATGGTCATCTCGCTGCTCAGTTGCCTCAATGCCAACCAACTCTTCTGCTCGCGAACGCTTTACGCCATGAGCTGCGACGGCTTGTTTTTTCGCAACTTCACGCGCGTGAATGCCGGCGGTACTCCCACGCTCTCGCTCTTGCTAAGCACCATCGTCGGCTTGCTCTTTGTGTTGGTCTCTACGCTCAAGCTGGCCGGGCTGAGTCCGTTCGACCTGGTTGTGGACATGCTTTCGTTTTTCTTCGTGGCCAATTACACGCTCTCCTACTGGTCGCTCTTTGCACTGCGCAAGAAAGAACCGCAGATGGAGCGGCCGTATCGCGCCTGGGGTTATCCGTGGACCACGGGCATCGCGCTGTTTGCATCCGCGCTATTTCTGATTGCGTCCATTACGCCCGACCTGAAGACTGCCTTTACGACCGGCAAGGTCTGGCCGCCAAGCCCGGCGATGCTGGCTCTCCTCATTCTCCTTCTCAGCTACCCCATGTTTCGGCTACTGAAGTGGGTCACGGACGCCAGCGAACCTAACGGTTCCAGAATGTAGACCCAGTTTTTCCATTCTTACTTCCCTCGTTTACCGTCGCCTGCGGCGCACTCGGACGCGCTAAAGCGCGCCCCTACAACGCCTGAGAAACTCTGCTACATCACCTTTTCCGCTACGGTTTTGGCTTGCAGGAACAGCAGCAGATAATCTTTTCCGCCGGTCTTCGAGTCTGTGCCGGACATGTTGAATCCCCCGAAAGGATGCGCGCCGACCATGGCTCCGGTGCACTTGCGATTCAGATACAGGTTGCCTACGTGAAAGACTTCCTGGGCTTTTTCCAGCTTTTCTTTGTTGCGCGAATAGACGCCGCCGGTCAACCCGAATTCCGTGTTGTTCGCGATCTCCAGCGCGTGGTCGAAATCGCGCGCTTTGATTACCGCCAGAACCGGACCAAAAATTTCTTCCTGCGAAATCCGGGCCTTGGGATCGACGTCGGCAATGATTGTGGGCTGCACAAAATAACCGTCGCCTGGAGCGCGGCCGCCTCCGTGGACCAGCTTCCCTTCCTTCTTACCCACGTCGATGTAGCCTAAAATCCCGGTCATCGCGTTCTTGCTCACTACCGGACCCATGTAATTCTCTGGATCTTCGCTTGGCCCGACCTTGATGGTTTTCGTGCGCTCCACCAGTTTCTGGACGAAATTGTCGTAGATTTTCTGCGACACGATCGCGCGCGAGCACGCCGAGCACTTCTGTCCCTGATAGCCGAATGCCGACTGCACCACGCCTTCCACCGCGGCCTCGACGTCGGCCTCCTCATCCACAATGATGGAATCCTTGCCGCCCATCTCCAGGACGGTGCGCTTGATCCACATCTGACCGGGCACAGTCTTCCCTGCCAGCTCACTGATGTGCAGGCCCACTTCTTTCGATCCGGTGAACGCGATGTAACGCGTTTTGGGATGCCGCACGAGGGCATCGCCGACGGTGGCGCCTGCGCCAGTGACGAAATTCAGGGCTTCCTTCGGAATCCCGGCCTCGTACGCAATCTCCACAAATTTCGCGGCCACGGTCATGGTGTCGCCGGCCGGCTTCAACACCACGGTATTCCCCGTGACCAGCGACGCCATCGCCATTCCTGCCATGATCGCCGCGGGGAAATTCCACGGCGGAATGACCACGCCGACGCCCAGCGGAATGTAGAGGAGATAATTTTTCTCGCCCTTCATGGGCACAACCTTTTGCGGACCTGCCAGCCGCAGCATCTCGCGCCCATAAAATTCCAGGAAATCGATGGTCTCCGCGGTGTCGGCGTCGGCCTCGGGCCAGGTCTTTCCGGCTTCATAAACGATCAGGGCGTTCATTTCATATTTGCGATCGCGCAAAATCTGCGCCGCGCGAAACAAGCACTGCACGCGCTGCTCCGCAGGCACACGCTTCCACGTTTCAAAAGCCTTCGCGGCTGCCTCCACCGCTTGGTTCGCCTGCTCGACGCTCGCCGACTGAAACACGCCAATGGCCTGCGAGGGATGCGAAGGATTCGTGGAGGTTTTCTTCTCGGTGGTAATCACCTTCTGGCCGCCAATGTACATGGGGTACTCGCGGCCTAACTCACCTGCGACTTTCGTCAGGGCCTCTTGCATACGTTTGCGGTTTTCGGGCCGCGAAAAATCGATGAACGGCTCGTTCACAAACTCCGAAACATGCGGTTTCGATTCAGCTGTCGCCATGGTCATTCTCCTAAGTGAGTGCGCAAGGTCTCAATTCTACTGCGGCGCTCGCGAGGGCGACAAGGCTTCGCGACGCAGACTGCTCGAGTCCCTGGGGCCGACATCGGGGCAAGCTGGGGCGCAGCAGTGCTGCGCCCCTACTAGGCGAGCCCATCGCAAACATTAGTTGGGCTTGCGGTTGAGGACTTGTGCGGCGAACTCCTGGGCGGTGGCGGGCAAAGGTTCCTTGCCAGGACCGACAGGATTGGCGGCCACGGGATCGGTGGGGGCCTCGCCGGCCGGCCCTTCACGGCGTGCGTCGCCCGACTCTGCCGCAGTGTCTTCCTCTTCGTCGAAGCGGTCGAGGTCGTAGTCGACGTCTTTGAGGCTGCGCAGCACCAGGCTGCCGATGTAGGCGAGGACCGAGGCTTGTCGAGGCGAGATGCGCCCCTGGGCGAGCAGCTTATACAAGGCGATAAGAGAGTGATTCATTTGCTGGGCACGCTGAAAGTCGCCGTAGCGAGCGAGGAGCTCCTTGGAGAAGTCGACGGATTGTGGTGGCGCCGCGGCAGCATGGCTGGCGCAGAGCGTTGCCCCTGGTGCGGCGGCGGGGGAGCAGCACTGGCGACCGGCGGGAGATAGATGCTGACAACGTTCGGGAGCGAGGATGGACTGCGTGGTTTTAGCTTTCATGGTCTTACCTTTCTTGTCTTGGGTTGGTGGGGTACCCCCCACCCGGGTGTTTTTGGAAAAGAGGCTACAACGTGTTGAAAACAAAGGGAGCGAGGGTGCAAAAACAGGGAAAGAGGCGCTAAGCGATTGGAAACAAAGGAGTAATGGAATGCAGAGGTGGACTGTCGAGGAGGGTTTTGGTACTGAAGTCGAGAATTCACGACGCAGCATAGCATACTTAATTTACTTTGTCAATATATATTTATATAGTACTAGTATTTTGCGATTGGGCACAATTGTTCGAATGAATCTGCAAACGTAAGAAAAGAAAGGGGTAGAGCTCACTGTGGGGGCGGACGGGGAAAAGGACGGCCGGCCAATTTCCCAAGCGAGGAGCGGTGGACGCGACCGAGGATATACTTGCGGGATGATGCTTGAGTTCCGGAGGGCGGTGTTGCCGGAGGCCGGGGCGGAGCTGTGGAGGCTGGATGTGGAGATATTCGGGAGGGATGCGTTCCCGCCAGAGGATTGGTTGAGCCTGGAATCGTACTGGATTGTGGTTGATGGGCGGGTGGCGGGATGCGCGGCGTTTATACCTGACGTGGAGTTTCAGGAGGACTTGCGAGGGGACGGGGAAAACGCGGCGCAACGAGGCACGTTGTACATTCAGAGTACGGGGCTGCTGCGGGCGTATCGGGGACGGGGGCTGGGAAAGCGAATCAAGGAGTGGGAAATCGAGTACGCGAGGCGGAATGGATTCCGGCGGATTGTGACGAATTGCCGGGAGAGCAATGCGGCGATGATCTCGATTAATGAGAAGTATGGATTCAGGGCGATACGCAGCACGCCGGGATATTATGAGGATGGTGAGGCAACTGTTGTCATGGAGCTCCTTATGCCGTAGTGCGCCCCCCCATCTAGTGGCTGCATCGGTCGGAACCTATCAGGCGGCGTTCTTGAAAGTGATTTTGGCGGTGTAGCCGAGTGCGTAGAGGACGCGGAGCAAGAGGTCGGTGGAGATGTTCTTGGTGTTGCGGTTCATGATGGCTGTGACGCGGGTGCGAGAAGCTCGGGCGAGACGAGCGACCTGAGCATGAGTCAAGCCTTTGTGACGGACGATTTCGACGATTTTCGAGTTTAGCGTGCTGCGAAGCTCGATCTCAGCACCATCCGCGGGAGTTAATCCTAGTGCCTTGGCCAGCTGCTCGGCAGTGCGGGTGACGATCACCTTAGATTTTTTCATGCAGCACCGCTGAATAATGTCTCATATTTGAGACATCGTGTCTAGAGTTAGCCCTCTGACGGAAAAAGCAGGTCCCTCGGCTGCGCTCGGGATGACAATGTGCGGAGCGCTCGCTTCGCTCGCTAGCTAAGCTAGAGCCCAGCCACTACATAGAAATTCATTGGGATGCGCTCTCTCCGCAGGCCTGAAGGCGCTGCTCCCCCGGACTAGAAGTCCGGGGCTTCCACCCAAGAGAACCACGCAAAAGGTTAGCGGGGGAAGGCGATTACTTGGTAGGCCTTGGTTACGTTGGCGATGACACTTTTGGGGAAGTTGGGGTCGAATTGGGCGGCGTATTTTTTGGTGAGGAAGGCGGAGACGGATTTTTGGGCTTGGTCTAGGGAGGCGCCTTCGGCGTAGGCGGCAGCGGTGCGGTCCATCAGATCCTGGAAATATTCCTTCCATAGCTCGAATCTTAGTTTGCCGTGCATTACGTCGCCGTGGCCGCCGAGGACGGTGTGGAAATCCAGTTTTTCGGCGGCGTCGAGGGTCTGGATCCATTCGTAGGGATAGGAGTCGCCCATGAAGGGAGTCCAGCCGTGGAGGGCGTCGCCGGTGGCGAGGAATTTTTCGTTGGGGAGGAAGACGAAGACGTCGCCATCGGTGTGGGCGCGGCCGAGCCAGAGAATCTCCACGGTGCGGGAGCCGCGGCGGAGGATGAGGCTGCGGTCGAAGGTCATGGTGGGCAGAGTGATTTGCATGAGTTTGAGTTCGGAGAAATAGGCTTCGGCCTGGCGGAGATTTTCCTGGATGGCGGCTTTCTGTCCGGCGGTGGAAGCTTTTTGCAAATCATTTTTCAGGTTGGCGATTTCCTGGGGCATGGTGACGATTTCGTTTTTGATGCGGGGCATGCCGAGGCGCTGAATATTCTGGCGAGTGGCTTCCGACGAGATGATCTCAACGCCGGCGGGCCAAGAGCTGGGATAGGCTTCGTTGCCCTGATAGTGGTCCCAGTGAAAATGGGTGTTGACGACGAATTTGACGGGCTTGGGAGTGAGCTTCTTGATTTGCTCGATGAGCGCGCGGGCCGCGGAAGGCTTGGAGTGGGTGTCGACGACGAGCACGCTGTCGCCGAGGACGATGATGGCGGCGTTGCAATTGACCTTGTAGGCGGGCTTGGCGATGGCGGCGTAGACGCCGTCGGCGATGGGCTTGATGTCGAAGAGGTCGTCACTGGGGGCGGGGGCAGCAAAGCAGGTGGCCGGGAGCACGAGGAAAAGCAGAAGCACGAGGCGAGATTTCACGGGCGCGTCCTCCGGTGGCAGGGCTCGGACGGCGGAGAGAGTACTACAAGGGAAGCGCAGACTGAAAGCAGCGATTGGGTTATCGGCGCGCTAAGCGGCGCCCGCCATCGCGTCGATTGAACGCACCCTAAGCGTTTGGTACCATCCGCGCAATGGCTTACAGGCCAGGAAACTTCCCAGGCGTGCTTGGCGTATCTTGTGTCAATGGGAGGAACACTCCATGTTTTGCGATAAATGCGGGGCGGCGCTTAGCTCCGGCGCGCAATTCTGCAGCGGCTGCGGGAGGGCTGTCGGCGCGGCGCCTATGGCGGCACAGGCTCCCGCGACGCAGCCGGTCTCCGACGGACGGGTGCAGCGGCATATTCAACTGCTGGCGACGCTGTGGCTGGTGACGGGAATCCTGCGCTTCGCGGAAGTGGGATCGATTTTCATCGTCGGCCGGATGTTGCCCTTCCTGGCTGGCTGGGGAGCCGGCCGGCAGTTCAACAATTTTCCCTTCGATTTTCTGCCCTTCGGGCTCTATGCGATTGGCTGCTTGCTGGCGGTATTTGGCGTGGTGCACATCGTATTGGCTTGGGGGCTGTTTCAGCGCGAGCCCTGGGCGCGGGTGCTGGGCCTGGTGATCGGATTCCTGGCGCTGGTGCGGCCGCCGTTTGGCACCGCGCTTGGCATTTACACCATCTGGGTGCTGCTGCCGCAGCAAGCCGGCGAGGAATACGAGCGGCTCTCCCACGAGACTGTCGCGGCCAGACTGCAGCCCGGCCGATAACCTTAAGAGGGGTTCAACTGCGCGGGCAGGAGACATTTCTGGCGTTTGGTCCGCCGGTGGACTCGATGGAATCGAAGACTGTTCGTCGTAAGAGCACAGCCAAGAATGGCTGTGCCACATTAGTTCGTTACATTAGTTCACTTACTGCGTTCGCGAAGATTTTGGTGTGTTGGTCGATGTCGGCTGACGTTGTCGCTGGGCACATCAGCGCCATGTTGTGGAATGGGGTTAGCAGGACGCCGCGATTCAGGGCGTAGAGGTGGAGGAAACGCTCTAGGTCGAAGTCCGCGGCTGCCGCGGATTCGCCTCCGTTGCGCGGAGGTTTGGCGGCGAAGGTGTATTCGGCGCGGGCGCCGAGTTGTTGGACATTCCAGGGGAGATTGGCGGCGCGAATGTGTTCGGCTACGCCTTCGGTGAAACGCTTGGCTAGCGGGATCATTTTCTCAAAGGCGGCGGGAGTGAGAACGTGTTCGAGGGTGGCGCGCATGGCGGCTAGGGAGAGCGCGTTGCCTGCGAGCGTGCCGCCGATGCCGCCTACGTCGCAATCTTCGAGCTGCATGCGCGCGGAGATGCGCTGGGCGACTTCTTCGGTGACGCCGTAGGTGGCGCCGGGAATGCCGCTGCCGATCGGTTTTCCAAAGACAACAAAATCGGGATCAAGCTTCCATTCGCGGGTGCAGCCGCCGGGGCCGGCGCAGATGGTGTGCGTTTCGTCGGCGATGAGCAGCGTACCGTAGCGGCGGGTGAGTGCGCGGGCGGCGCGCCAGTAGCCATCATCGGGGAGAATGATGCCGACGTTGGTCATGGCGGGCTCTGCAAGGACGCAGGCGACATCGTTGTGCTTTAGCGCGGATTCGAGGGCGTTGAGATCGTTGAATTCGACGACGCGCGTGGTTTCGGCGGGATTTACTGGCGGGCCGATATTGCCGCGGCGGGGGCCTACTGCACCGTTTTTGTCGAGAAGCGTGGCGAAGGATTCGTCGACCGTGCCGTGGTAGCAAAAGTGGAAGACGAGAATTTTGGGGCGCTGGGTGATTTCGCGGGCGATGCGAATGGCGAAACGGTTGGCGTCGGTGGCGGTGAGGGTGAATTGCCAGTAGGGCAGGCCGAAGCGGCGCTTCAGGTCTT
>Ga0210409_10008268_pt1 | contig 10609 bp, 9 predicted proteins | sample IncBWH17MmetaG_FD_161649 | JGI IMG/M metagenome (GOLD analysis project Ga0210409, IMG submission 161649) | Forest soil microbial communities from Barre Woods Harvard Forest LTER site, Petersham, Massachusetts, United States - Inc-BW-H-17-M | ecosystem: Environmental > Terrestrial > Soil >...
CATGGAAGTGAAAGCGCTGCAGCAGATTCTCACGCAGTTTCGACAGATGCAGGAGGGCTTGCAGAAGCAGGTCGAAACCGTGCAGGTGGAAGCCTCGGCCGGCGGCGGCATGGTCACCGTCAAGATGAACGGCCAGAAACAACTCACCGAAATTCATATCGATCCCGAAGTGTTTGCGGGAAAAGATCAGGAATTATTGCAGGACCTGGTGCGCGCAGCCGTGAACGAAGCCAGCCGCCGCGTGGATGAGGAACTCACCAACCAGATGAAAAACCTGACGGGCGGAATTCCCGGAATGGCGGGACTGAAAATTCCCGGCCTGTTTTAAGCCGCGCCCATTGAGAATTTTTTTGAAGCCATCACTGCGAGTGAATCTGGATTCTTTGACCCGCCTCACTCCGTCACGGAACAATTCCCATGCCTGATTTCGCCGAGCCCGTCGAGCGGCTGATCGATCAACTGAAACGCTTGCCCGGCATTGGCGCGAAGACCGCGCAGCGCCTGGCGTTTCACATTCTGCGCACGGAGTCCGAAAGCGCGCTGGCGCTGGCCGACGCTATTCGCGACGCCAAGATGAACATGCGGATTTGTTCGGTGTGCAACAACATCACCGACGTCGATCCTTGCCTTTACTGCACGAGTTCGACGCGCAGCCGCAAAACCATCTGCGTGGTCGAAGAGCCGCACAACATCATGGCCATCGAAAAAACGCGCCAGTACGGCGGCCTGTATCACGTGCTGGGCGGAGCGCTCGCGCCCCTGCGAGGCATCGGTCCAGATCAGTTGCATTTGAAGAGCTTGATTACACGGCTCAAGGAAGGCACGGTCGAGGAAATTATAATCGCCACCAACCCGAACGCCGAAGGGGAGGCTACGGCCATGTACCTCTCGAAGCTCCTCAAGCCGCTCGGCGTGCGCGTGACCCGCATTGGCGTTGGAATTCCCGTGGGCGCCGATCTGGAATACGCTGATGAAGTTACGATGATGAAAGCCATGGAAGGGCGAAGAGAACTTTGAGGGGTTGGTAGTACGGGCTTCAGCCTGTCTGGTTTTATAATCTGATGCAAATCAAGAGCGACAGGCTGAAGCCTGTCCTACTCGCACGACTTCCCGCCACACAAGAATTGAATCTGCGATCAAAGACGACAGAGGGATCACAACTCCGCGGCGAAGATGATACATTAATTGGCATAAAGGATTATCTATTGGAAAGCGAACAGCAAAAACGGCTGCGGGCGGCGCGTCGTGCGGTGATCAAACTGGGCACTGGGATTGTGACCAGCCCGGACGGTCAGTTCAACGTCGAGCATCTTGCCCCAGTCGCCCGCACGATAGCCCGCCTGAAGAAGGACGGCCGGCAAATTGTGCTGGTGTCTTCAGGCGCCGTGGGACTCGGGCGCGGGCGGCTCGGGCTGCATCGCGACCGGTTGAACGACATGGTGATGCGGCAAGCGTGCGCGGCGGTGGGACAAAGTTTGCTGATGCACGAATACGAAAAACTTTTTCAGGCGCATGGCGTTCAGCTTGCGCAGGTGCTCTTGACCGAAGGGGACTTCGTCGACCGCACGCGGTATTCCAATTTAAGGGAGACAATGGAAGCGTTGTTGAAGCTTGGCGTTCTGCCGATCGTCAATGAGAACGATACGGTTTCGACGGCCGAATTGGACTATTTGAACATTCGCGCGGGCGAACGCATCTTCAGCGACAACGACCGTCTGGCAGCTCTCGTGATGAGCCACATTGAGGCCGACCTGCTCGTTCTGCTTACCGATGTGGACGGATTGATGCAACTCGCGCCGTCCGGATCGAAAGAGCCGGGCGTGCCCGTCCCTGCCCATCCGGCAGGCGGGCGGCAGGCGGGCGCGAAAATAATTTCTCTGGTGGAGGAAATCACGCCGGAATTGAAATCGCTCGCGTTTGGTCCCTCCGAGGGAGGGCGCGGCGGCATGCTAACAAAACTCGAAGCGGCGGAAATTGCCATGCAGGCGGGCGGCGTTGCCGTGATTGCGAACGGTACGAAACCGGATGCGCTTGGGCAAATTTTTGATGGCGAGCCGGCGGGCACGGTGTTTTTGTCGAAGACGCGGATGGCGGGAAAGCGGCGCTGGATCGCGTACGCCGCGGGGGTGCGCGGGCGAGTGATTGTCAACGCGGGAGCACGCGAGGCGCTCACCGGAGGCAAGGCGAGCTTGCTGGCTTCCGGCGTCACGGGCGTCGAAGGAGAATTTGACGCGGCGGAAGTCGTGAGCATTGTGGACGCGGAGGGGATCGAATTCGCGCGCGGGATTTCGGATTATTCGCGCGGCGATGCGCAAGGGATGATCGGGAACGGTTCGCACACGCCCGGGGGTGGCGGCCAGACGAGCAAACGTGCAACGGTGCTCGTAAAGCGCGATAATATTGTTTTATTGGATCGCAAATGAGCGTGGTGCAAAAACAACTCGAAGCTTCCGACATCCATCAGCTCATCCGGCGGGCGCGCAAAGCCGCGCACGTCCTGGCCACGCTTTCGGGCGAACGCCGGAACGAAGCGCTTCTCGGAGCGGCCAACGCCATCGAAGCTCGCGCGGAAGAAATTCTGGCCGCAAACGAAAAGGATTGCGCGGCGGCGCAACAAGCCGTCGAGCGCGGCGAGTTGTCCCGCGCGATGTTTGCGCGTTTGCGGACAACGGAGCGAGGCATCGCGGAAATGGCGGCGCGCGTGCGCGACGTCGCGCGATTGCCCGACCCGCTGCACCGGCGCCTTTCGACGACGGAGCTGGACGACGATCTCGTTCTGCATAAGGAAACGTGCCCGCTGGGCGTGGTGGGCGTGGTTTTCGAGTCTCGACCGGACGTCGTTCCTCAAATTTCTTCGCTGGCGTTGAAGTCGGGCAACGCGGTGTGCCTCAAGGGCGGCGCGGAAGCTGCCGAAACAAACGCCGTGCTCGTTGCGATCTGGCGCGACGCGCTGACAGCCTTCCCCGACATTCCGGTTGATTCCGTCGTGCTGATTCATACACGAGAGGATGTGGCGAAGATCCTCACCCTGCACGAAGAGATTGACTTGATCGTGCCACGCGGTTCAGACCAATTTGTCCGCTACATCATGGAGAACAGCCGCATCCCCGTGCTGGGGCATGGCGAAGGCATCTGCCACGTGTACGTGCACGGTGACGCGGATTTACAGAAGGCGATCGATGTGGCCTACGATTCCAAAGTTCAATACCCTGCTGTGTGCAACGCCATGGAAACTTTGCTGGTCCACGAAGGCATCGCCCCGGTTTTTCTGCCGCTGATGATCGCGGAATTCCGCAAAGCCGGTGTCGAGGTGCGCGGGTGCCCGAGGACGATGGAATTAGCGAAAGGACAAGAAGTCATTCCCGCCACGGAAGAGGATTGGAAGAAGGAGTATTCCGACCTGATCGTTTCGATCAAGGTAGTGGACGGGGTAAACGAGGCGATCGAACACATCAACCGCTACGGCTCGCGGCATACCGAATCCATCGTGACCGAGAGCCATGATGTCGCATCGCGTTTCATGGAGTTCGTCGACGCGGCCAACGTTTTTCAAAACGCCTCCACGCGATTTTCCGACGGCTTCCGTTACGGCCTGGGAGCGGAAGTCGGGATCAGCACCGGGAAATTGCACGCGCGCGGGCCCGTGGGGCTCGAAGGCCTCACTATATACAAGTACAAACTTTTCGGTAGGGGCCATACCGTGGCGAGCTACAGCAAGGGCCAGCGAACTTTTAAACATCGCCCGATCGAAAGCTAATTGCGGTTTCTTTTCTTCCTGTTACGCACCCGTCCGTCTGGAAATTTCACTGGCTGTTAACCTGCGGGATCCTTCTCATGTGTCGCTCGAAGTACCGGAGGGACGTCACAACGTAGCCCACCGTTTAAACGGTGGGGGACAACGTGCGATCCTTCGCAGCCCTGCAGGGGCGGAACAATGGGGCCGGACCGTGCCACCCCTACGGGGTTGCGCCGTTTGCAACGACTCGCACCCACCGCTTACGCGGTGGGCTACGTTCTTTCGTCCTTGACGGGACTGGCCAAGATGATCAGAACGATTCTTCGTTCGGTGAGAAAGACTCCTAGCGCCAGCGGAAAAGCTTCAACGCCAGGGCGAAGCAAATCACCAGCCAGAACGCGATGACGCCGACTTGCGGAGCCATTTGCGCCAAGTTCGAGCCTTGCAGCATGTTGGCGCGCAACGCGTTGATTACGGCGGTCAAGGGAAGCGCTTTGATGAATGGCTGCATCATGTCGGGAAATTTTTGAGAGGAGAAGAAAACGCCGGAGGCGATCCACATCGGCATCATCACGACATTCATCAGGCCGGAAGCGGCTTCAATCGTTCTGGCACGCGAGGCCAGCAAAAGCCCCAAGGCGCTGAAAGAGAGCGACGACAGGAGACACAGTATTCCTAGATCGAACAGCGAACCGCGGACCGGCACGTGGAAAAGCAGAGCGCCAAATCCAACGAGCACTCCCACCTCCACCACCAGCATCAAAATCCGCGAAAGAAGGAACGAGAGCAAATAATAGGGCCGGGGCATGGGACTGGCCACCAGGCGCTTCAAAAGTTTTTTGCGGCGCGCATCCACGATCGCGAATCCCATGGACCAGATCGCGCTGCCCATCAGATTCATGCCCAGCAATCCGGGAATCAGGAAATCGATGTAGCGCGAGCCGGCCTCGCGCATCAACTGGTCGGTGGTGGCCACAGGATCGACACGCCCCGCCGCTTTCTGGATCGCTCGATCGGCGAGCAGGCGCGCGGCGCGGCCTTCGGGATTGGTGTCGTCATAGCGGTACTCGATCGCGCCGCTCGATCCGGGCGCGGCGAGCAGCGCAACTTTTCCGGTGCGCAATGCATCTTGCGCAGCTTCCGAGTCCAGTTGCTGGACATCGAGGAGCTTCTCTTGCCGCAGAGATTGCGCAAGCTCGGGAGTAGCCGCTGCGATTTTGAGCACATCCGCCGGGCGATTGCGGAACGCGATGCCCAATCCCGCCGCGAGAAGAACGGGGAACACGAACACCCAGAACAGGGCCTCCGGCTCGCGGATAAATTCAAGGAACCGCACCAGGGTGAGTTGCACGAGCGGGTGGTCGGCGAGCGAATTCTCGCGAGGAGATTTTTTTTCGCCCACGCCGGCGCGGACCGCGGGAATGGTGTTGTCACTCATCTCGCAAATGGCGTCCCGTCAAGGTCACGAAGACGTCCTCCAAAGTCGCCGAGTGAGTGCGCAGCTCGGTGAGCGGAACATTCTGGCGCGTCAATTCCGCGAGCAACGCCGGGACGGAAGTGTGCAGTTCGGCCACCTGCAGGAGCACAGCGCCATTTTCCGTGCGGACTTCCCGGACGCCTGCGATGCGGCGCAGTGCCGGCAAATCGAGAGTCTGGGAAGCGCTGCCCGCCGTAAATTCCACCATTTGTTCCGCGCAAGTCGAGGCGATCAATTCGCGCGGGGTGCCGAGAGCGATCACCTTGCCGTGATCCATGATGGCCACGCGGTCGCAAAGGCGCTCGGCTTCGTCCATGTAATGGGTGGTAAGAAGAATGGTGCGGCCGGACTCTTTGAACTCCTCGATCAATTCCCAGAGCTGGCGGCGGGCTTGCGGATCGAGACCCGTGGTGGGCTCATCGAGAAAAAGAAAGTCGGGATCGCCGACCAGGGCGCAGGCCAGAGCCAGCCGCTGTTTCTGGCCGCCGGAGAGATCGCCCACCCGGGAATTTTGCTTTTCTTCGAGTTGCACCCGCGTGATGACCTGGGAGGCCTGCGCTCCCTGCCGAAAAAAGCTGCGAAACAGGCGGACCGTTTCATGGACGGTGAGTTTTTCGGAGAGCTGGGTGTCCTGCAATTGAATGCCGAGCCGCTGGCGAAGCTGTGCGGCGTCCGAACTCCACCGCCGCCCAAGCACTTCGACTTCGCCAGAATCCGGCGGCGTCAAGCCTTCGCAGATTTCGACGGTGGTCGTTTTTCCTGCGCCATTCGGTCCGAGAAGGCCGAAGCACCCGCCCGCTTGCACTTCGAGGTCGAGGCCGTCGACTGCGACCACGTCCTTATACGCTTTCCGCAACAGGCGCACGCGCAGTGCTGATTTGGATGCGATTTCCGGCATGGCGCCAGTATCGCGTCATAGGACCGCACATTCAAGGCTGGATTCAAGCGCTGCTCGATGGCACAAATTTCGCGGTTGGAGCCTGAAAATGCGGCCCTTCCGCGGACTTTGGAATTTTTAGGAGCGGGCTACCGAGGCGAAATAACGCCGCTGAAACCAGAGCGCTACGTTCACAAGTCCGAGTAGGGTTGGCACTTCGACCAGGGGGCCAATGACGCCGACAAACGCCTCCCCAGACTTGAGGCCAAACACAGCCACCGCTACTGCGATAGCCAGCTCAAAATTGTTGCTCGCAGCAGTAAAGGAAAGCGTCGCTGTCTTTGAATAGTCCGCGCCAAGCTTGCGCCCCATCCAGAAACTCACCAGGAACATGAGAACAAAATAGATTAGGAGAGGCAGCGCGACGCGAAGGACATCGAGCGGGAGACGAACGATGATGTCGCCCTTGAGGCTGAACATCACCAGAATCGTGAACAAGAGGGCCATCAAAGTCAGCGGACTAATCCGCGGAATAAAGCGGGTCCGGTACCACTCCTCACCTCTGGCACGCAAGAGCACGAAACGTGTAAGAATTCCCGCAAGGAACGGCACACCCAGGTAGAAGAATACGCTTTGAGCAATCTGGCCGATTCCAACATGGACCACGCTCCCCTCCAGGCCGAACCAAGTTGGCAGCACGGTCATGAACGCCCACGCATAGACGCTGTAAAAAAGCACCTGGAATACGCTATTAAGTGCAACCAATCCGGCGGCATAGTCCGTGTCACCTGCGGCCAGTTCGTTCCAGACGATAACCATCGCGATGCAGCGCGCCAGCCCAATCAAAATAAGGCCGCGCATGTACGCAGGCCGCTCGCGAAGAAATGCAAGAGCGAGGAAAAACATCAGGATCGGTCCAATGATCCAGTTCTGGAGAAGCGAAAGCGTAAGCACGCGGCGATTGCGAAACACCCCAGCCAGCTTTTCGTACCGCACCTTGGCCAAAGGAGGATACATCATGATGACCAGCCCGATCGCAATCGGGATATTCGTTGTGTCGGTCTGGAAGCGCTGTACGAAATTCGCCGTTTCCGGAATGAAATGGCCCAATCCAACACCAATTGCCATTGCGAGAAAAATCCATAGGGTTAGGTAGCGATCCAGGAATGATAGCCGGATGCGCGGCATTGGGGCGCAGTCCTGGCCATGGGTATAGGAAGTCGCCATCAAGTTCACCTCAATAGAAATATCCGATATTCGTCAGTGACGACCGATCCGATCGATTTCCTTCTTGATGGCAAGCTGACCGAGCGTGGAAAGGGGCAGACAAAGAAACAGCGTGATCCTGCGATCGAGAATCATGAAAGCTTCCCGAAAAGCACGCTCGATCTGCTCGGGCGTGCCTCGCACGGGGGCTGGGTCAGGAACCCCCCAATGCGCCGTCATGGGCTGGCCGGGCCACACGGGACAGATTTCGTTCGCAGCGTTGTCGCAAACCGTGAAGACGAAATCCATTTGCGGCGCGCCGGGCTTTGCGAATTCATCCCAACCCTTGCTGCGGAAATTCTCCACGGGCATGCGCGCCAGTTCAATTTGCCGCAGCGCCTCCGGACGGACTTTGCCAGACGGATGGCTGCCCGCGCTATAGCCGGAAAACGTGGGCCGCCCCTTCCGATTGAGAATCGCCTCGGCCATGATGGATCGCGCGGAATTTCCCGTGCACAAGAAGAGGACGTTGTAGCGCTTCTCCATCGAGGCTCCATTCCAGGAATTGGGACGCCGTTCAGGGAGCCACGGGCGCGCAGCAATCCGGAGCGCAACACGATTTTTCCGCGACCGGCTTTTCAGGAAGGTTGTCCTGCAAAACAGCGAAAACTTCCCACTCGTTCCCGTCGGGATCGCGGACCCACGCCTTGTCCTGCAGCGCGTAGCAGCATTCTGTTTTCATTTCGTCGCGAGGCAGCAATCCTCGCTCCTGCCAGATCTGGCGCATGGCCAGGACGTCGGCCGTCGATTCCACTTGAATTCCCAGATGGGACAACGCGCCCTGCCCCGCCTCTGTTCCTTCATTCAAAGTAAAATTGAGCGGCGGGTTCGCGACATCAAATTTTGCGTATCCCGTGCGCACCTTGCTGGGCTCGATCCCGAACAGTTTTCCATAGAACTCAATGCTGGCGCGAACGTCTTTGACGTGGATCGCAACATGAGCCTTGCGGGCTTTAATGGATGGCGTTGACATAGGGCCTCCCGAGCGAATCATTATATACGCTAGCGCGTATGTGTTTATAGTGCGCCTCCTTGCTTATATGTGTCAAGCCATATATAATTTCAGGCGATGCCTCGGAAGCAAAAGCCGTTCCCGCTCGATCTGCTCTTTCGCGCTTTGGCCGACCCCACGCGGTTGCGCCTCCTCAACCTGATCGCCGATAAGGAAATCTGCGTCTGCTACTTTGTGGAGATCCTGGGGATGAGCCAGCCAAAAATCTCGCGCCATCTGGCGTATCTTCGGCACGCGGGCATTGTCGCCACCCGGCGTCAAGGGCGGTGGATGCACTACCGCCTCCTCGCGCCTGGCGATGCGGCCGCCTCGGCGATATTGAAAGAAACTTTGGCCCATTTGCGGGACATCCAGGACATGCAAGGAGATTTGGCGAAGCTCGAAATGCGCTGTTGCAACACGGGTTCCTCCAAGCGGCAACCCCGGGCGCCGCAACCATTGATCCTCCCCATCGAAGCCCAGTAGCTGCGCCCAAACGGCACAAATTGGAATGAATGCTGTCTTGCCACGCCATTACGGAATAGGTGTAACTCGCGGCGTCCAAGACGTGCGTGGCGGAGATGGGTATGCCATTTCGGGGCATCACACCCCACCTTAGAGGGCCGTAACCTTTACGAAATCAGCTTCCCCAGTGTCTCTCCGCCCGAGTTGCCGCGATGTTACGCTTTGAAACATACATTTGGGAGAACCAATGGCGGAATCGAATCTCAATCCTGATGAGATTATAAAGAAGCGGCGCACCAAGCGAATTATCCAAGCCGTTCCTCTTACAGTGACGGGTGTGGATGCCCTGGGCCGCCCATTTCAGGAACGCACTTCCACGGTGACCATAAATTGTCAGGGTTGCCGCTACCAATCGAAACACTACGTCCTGAAGAACATGTGGGTCACCTTGGAAATCCCTCATAAAGAGCCTGGCCAGCCGACGCGGAGCGTCCGGGGCCGGGTCACATGGATTCAACGCCCGCGGACGGTCCGCGAGTTGTTTCAAGTCGCCGTGGAGTTGGAAGTTTCCGGAAATGTATGGGGGATCGCGTTTCCACCGGCCGACTGGTTTCCATTTCCCGAATCCGGGGCCGTCCCCCAGGCGGAAATTCCAGCCCCATCCGAGGCTCCCCAGAGTGCGGGTGAGGAGGAAGACTGGTCCACGCCGGAAATAATTCCCCCGGTGGAGACGCCCGGGCCCGAACCTGTGGAAAGCAACCTTCACGTCCTACCGCTTCCGCCCAGCGAAAATGAGCCCTTGCAGTTCGCGCGGCAAATGGCGCGGATGGTTACCGAGGCCGAGCAGCAAATTCAGAGCACCGCGCGTGAGACCGCGAATGAGGCGGTGGCCGCGGAGACCCGCGTGCTGCTGACCGACCTGCACGCGCAGCTCGTGCAAGCGGCGAAAGAGTCGGCGGCGGCGGCCATTGCCGCGCACATCGAGGAGACCCAGCGTGAAAATCTGACTCACAGACAGAGCGAGCGGGAAGCCGTCCTGTCAGCCCTGCGTGAGGAATTGGTGCGCGAGCGGAGCCAGCAGGCCAGCGATGCCCGGCAGCAGATTGACGCGCAGCTTGCCGAGGTAGAGCGCGTACGCCAGGCGGAATTCGAGCAGCGAATTCAGAATCAGCTTCAGGCAGCCATTCAGAAATTAGAAGGGATGACGCAAGCCCTGGAGGCTAGAGAAAACGAGGCTCGAGTGGCGATCGAGCAGATGCAGATCAGCTCGGAGCAGGCTGCCACGAACGAACTGCGCCTCTGGCAGGAACAGATGGATCAGCGTTCCGCCGATGCCCAGGCAAGCCTTGTGGAGATGGATCGCGCAACCCAGATTTTGAGGGAACAGGTCGCCAGCGCCGCGGCGATTGGAGAAGCGAGTTGGCGCGGGGCACTCGATGCCGAGATGGAATTGGCTACCAAGCGGTGGCGCGAACGGACGGAGGCCCTGGTCGAGGAAGCGTCCCGGCATGCCGCCGAGAAGTTTGGGATGAGCGCCGAGGCCGCCGGGCGGCAGGTCGAAGAACAGATCGAGCAGCAGATCACCGTCTTCGGTGAGGCGAAATCCCAGGTTGCCGCCGAGGCGGAAGACACGTTGGCCATGTTGCGCGGCGCCATCAATCAGGAAATCGTCAAGGGCGAAGACATGTTGACGCAGTGGCAAAAAGCCGCAGCGCAGATGGAGGCGAAACACGGCGAATTTTCGGCCTATGTCGAGGCGGCCTCCGAGAATTTGGCGCACCGCGGCCGAGCCATCCT
>Ga0210409_10008272_pt1 | contig 10608 bp, 8 predicted proteins | sample IncBWH17MmetaG_FD_161649 | JGI IMG/M metagenome (GOLD analysis project Ga0210409, IMG submission 161649) | Forest soil microbial communities from Barre Woods Harvard Forest LTER site, Petersham, Massachusetts, United States - Inc-BW-H-17-M | ecosystem: Environmental > Terrestrial > Soil >...
ATCCCCAGCCTGTCGAAAAACCCGCGCAGCCAGGGCGTCGACCCCTCGCCGACCCCGATGGTCGGCACGGCCGGGGACTCGAGGACCGTAATGGCAACGCCGCGGCTGATGAAGGCCCGCGCCAGGATGAGCGCCGTCATCCAGCCGGCCGTGCCGCCGCCGACGATCACGATACGCTTCAGTCCCGCCGGCGCTGGTCCGGCATGCACCGAATCCTGCGGGCTATAGGAATAGTTGAAGAGAGTGGCGGTCGTCATGGCGTGTGCGTCGCGCGCACGTTACTCGATCCCTCGGTCCGCTCGCCAGATCAGGCGTCGGGGCCGGCCCCGTGCCCCCGGCCGCGGTGGGGCGGACCCCGCAAGGGCCCGCCCCGACCCGGCGTCTCGATCAGAACTTCGCCCGCACGGTCAGATAGTACTGCCGACCGTTCGTGTAGAACGCGCGCGGCTGCGTGGTGTTCAGCGCGTAGTACTTGAGGGTCGGATTGTTCAGGTTCTGACCGTCGAGGTTGATGCTGAAGTTCTCGTTGATGATATACGCCAGAGAGGCCGCCAGGGTGCCGATGCTGTCCTGCGTGAACGCGGTACTGCGATCCAGGCCGCTGTAGAACGCCGAGCGGTAGTTGTACGAGACTCGGGCACTGAAGAACTTGTTCTCGTAGTAGCCGCTGACGTTGTACACGTTCTTGGAAGCACCGACCAGGCGGGTGTCGCCGGGCGTGCCGTCGGCGTTGGGCTGCACGCCGGAGGTCTGCTTGGCATCGGTGAAGGTGTAGTTCAGGTCGATGCCGAAGTTACCGAAGGCCTGCTGATAGGCGAGCTCCACGCCCTGCGCCCGGCCCTTCGTGTTGGTCGGAACGTCGAGCAGGTAGGGAATAGTGGCGCCCGCGGCGGGGAATCCGGCGGTCCCGCCGCCGAACGTGAGAGCGTTCTGGATCGTTGTACCCAAGCCGATGTAGTTCTTCAGGTCCATGTAGAACAGGTTTGCCGCGAGCAGTGAACGCGGCGCGAAGTACCACTCGAGTCCCGCATCGAAGTTGTTGGAGAGGATCGGCTTCAGGTACGGGTTGGGGCCGCTGCCGCTGCCGCAGTTCGCTACCGGCGGCGTGCAGCTGCTCGTCTTGGTGGGGTCGTAGACCCCCGGCGGCAGGAGATTCGACGAGCCCGACAGCGCAGAGTAGTCGGCGCGCGTCATGGTCTGGGACGCCGCCAGGCGACCGACCAGCTCCGGATTGAACTGCCAGCGGAAGTTGGCACTCGGCAGGTAGTCGTTGTAGGAGTTACTGATTGGAACGGCCTGATAAGGCCCAAACAACGAACCGGAGACCAGGCCAGGCAGACTAGGCGAACACGGTGGATTGCTGTTGGGCACTTCGGGCGTGCTGCAGGTCAGAAAATCCCATCTGGTCGTGTTCTCTTTCGTGTGCACGTAGCGTAAGCCGAGGTTGGCGCTCCACTGCTCGCCCTTGAAGTCGGCCTGCACGTAGGCGGAGGTGTCAGGCTCGTTGATCGCGAACCAGAACGGCGGGTAGGCACGCTTCACGGGATCGCGCTGCACCAGCCCGGGGCCGTTGTAGGCCGCCAGTTGCGCCGGCGTCCAGTACCAGATGCCTGTCGGATGGTTGCCGCTGAAGGTATTGTAGTTCGACGGATAGTTGGAATAGCTCGTCGGATAGTTCGCCGGGTCGGCCCCTCCCCCGGCCGGGCACGTCGGGGTCACAGGGGTACAGCTGAACGTCGGACCCTGCGCAATCGATCCGATCGATTCGCGCTCGTGCTTCGTGTAGCGCGCGCCGAACTTCAGGTCCTGCCAGGCACGGCCGGAATCCGACACGTCGAAGGCAGCGTCGATCTTGGCCCAGGTCTCCTTGTCGACCGTATCGACGTCCTGGGCGCCGAATATCCAGTTAAACGTCAGCGCCTGCGGGTTGCCCGGCGGGAACGGCTGCGTGTTATTGCATCCCGGGAACGCCCAATCCGGCGCGCTCGACAGGCCGTGCAGCGTATAGGTGGCGCCGGATCCCAGGCACGGGTTGGTCTCGGAAACGTTCTGGGTCGGGGACTTACCGTGGCCCTCGGACCAGCCGACCTGGCCGTCCAGCCGGAAATGCTGGGTGAGGATGAAATTGCCGTCGAGGTTGATGAAGGCGGAGTCCGACGACGCATCCGGACGGGAGATCTGGTCGTAGATGGGGTAGGCGGTGCCTGGAACGCCCGCGAACGTGGCACTCACCAGCGTGTTGTTCTGCACAACGTAACCGGGCTGCAGGCCCAGCCCCGGGACCGAGGCATTATTTGCCCCGGCGCCCTGGTTGATGAAATGGTTGCCCCACAGCAGATAGTTGCGGTTGTAGTTGGGCGCTTCGAGCTTCGCGTAGAAGCCCGAGAGGTCGAAGCCGACTGCATCGCTCGGCTTGAACTCCATGTTGAGGAGGCCGCCGTAGCGCTTGCGCTCCTGAGTAAAGAGCGCCGAGCCCATCTGGTACGGAGTCCACACGTTGACCAGGTCCGGGTGCGCGAGCGCGAGGTTGCTGCCCGCTTGAACCTGCTGGTAGCCGAGAATCTCCGCGCCATCGCGGCGCAGGTAGCGATCCTCGTAAAAGCCCTGCGCCAGGGCGCCGAAAGTCGAGCCGTCGTTCTTCCAGTTGACAAGTCCGCTGAACTGCGGGGCGCCTCTATGGGGCAGATCCGAGTACACCCCACCCGCTGAAGCCTGAAGGGTGAGGGGCTTGTTGAAGTCCTCGAGCGGCTTACGGGTGACGATGTTGACCGTGCCGGCCACGCCGCCCTCAACGAGCGAGGCCTCCGAGCTCTTCTCCACCACCACCTTGCTCACCAGCTCCGAGGGCAGCAGCGTGTAGCTGACACTGCGGCCGACGGTACCGAACTGGTCGAGCACGAACCAGTCACCGGAGGCCACGTTGTGCCCGTCGACGAGCGTCTGGGTAAGGCTGGGGCCGGTACCGCGGATACTGACGCGGTCGTTCTCATCGAAGCCGCCTTCGGTGGCGCCGGCCGGGCTCACGGTGACACCCGGTACGCGCTTGAGTGAGTCCGCGACGTTCTTGTCCGGCATCTTGCCGATGTCTTCGGCGGTGATCACTTCCACGACGTTGGTCGATGCTTTCTTGATTTCAAGCGACTCCTGGACTGAGGCGCGGATGCCGGTGACCACCACCTCCTGAAGCTCGTTCGGTTTGGTAGCCGTCTGATCGCCGCTCGCCTGCTGCGCCTGTACCGCGCCCTCGGGCCCGAACAGTGCCACTGCGACTGCTGTTCCGATCAACGTCGACCTTACGATTCTCATGACTTGCTCGCCCCCGTTTTATGCTCTGCAATTGCCATGTCACGTGACTGTCAGAAACCCCCTCGAGACCTGCTGAGGGGCGGTCCCGGTACGTGGGACCAGTTAAGGTCCAATATAGTACCAATCACTTAAAAATGACAACTCCTGCAATACCAGTGATGTATATGTGGGATTTTTCCATTACACTCAATATGTTATGGAGCATGAAGTTGCGCGCGTGCAACTAACTGGTATTTTAGTGGTAATGTCAGGACCAAACAGCTGATAAGGGGACGGGCCGGTGGCCGCACTGTCACAAAGCGTGGGCAAACTCGACGAGGCGAGCCGGCTGCCGCTTTATCAGCAGTTGCAGCGCGCGTTGCGCCAGGCGATCGAGACGCGCGTGTTGAGTCCGGATGATGCGCTGCCGCCCGAACGCGATCTTGCCGCGGATTTCAACGTGTCGCGCATCACGGTGCGAAAAGCCATCGACGGGCTCGTGAACGAAGGGCTGCTCGTGCGCCGTCAGGGCTCGGGCACCTTCGTGCGCACACGCGTCGAGAAGAATTTCTCCAAGTTGACTTCTTTCTCCGAGGACATGCGGGCGCGGGGACGCAACCCGCGCAGCGTGTGGCTGCGTAAGTCCGCCGGCACCGTGACACCGGAAGAGTCGTTGACGCTGCGCGCGAGCCCCGGAACGCCGGTGTACCGCATCCGCTTTGCCGACGATGTGCCGATGGCACTCGAGTACGCCACCATCCTCGCCTCCTGCCTGTCCTCACTCGATGCCGTCGAGTCCTCGCTCTACGTCGCGCTCGAGCGTGCGGGCAACCGCCCGGTGCGGGCGCTGCAGCGGCTGCGCGCGGTGCTGTTCACGGCCGAGCAGGCGGAGCTGCTGCAGGCGCACGAGAAGGATCCGGGACTGCTCGTCGAGCGGCTCGGGTTCCTCAACGACGGACGCACCGCGGAGTTCACCCAGTCCTATTACCGTGGCGACATCTATGACTTCGTCGCCGAGCTCAGCATCACCACGTGAGCACACGCGCCGAAAGCACCTTCATGTTCCGCGAGGCTGCGCAGGCGCCGGAAGCCGTGCGGACGCAGCTTGAGGCCAATGCCGCGCACGTCGCGCGGCTCACCGAGCGGCTGCGCCGCGCACCGCCGCGTGCGGTGATCACCTGTGCGCGTGGCAGCTCCGATCATGCGGCGACCTTCGCGCGTTATCTCATCGAGACGCGCCTGGGGCTCCTCACCTCCTCCGCAGCGCCCTCGGTGAGCTCGGTGTACGAGGCGGCAACCGACCTCGCCGGCACGCTCTTGCTGACCATCTCGCAATCGGGTGCGAGCCCTGACCTGCTCGCGGTCGTGAGCCGTGCACGCGCGGCGGGCGCGCTCATCGTGGCGATGGTGAACGCCGAGCGCTCGCCGCTGGCACAGCTCGCCGATGAGCTGCTGCCGCTGCACGCGGGGCCGGAGCGGGCAGTGGCCGCAACGAAATCCTACATCGCATCCCTTGCCGCCATCGTGCAGCTGGTGGCTGCCTGGTCGGGCGATCAGTCGCTCGCCGCGGCTCTCGAGCAGGCACCGCAGCTGCTGATGCGCGCCTGGCAACTCGACTGGAGCGCGGCGGTGACGCGGCTCACCACGGCGAGCAACCTGTACGTCATCGGCCGCGGGCTCGGGCTCGGGGTCGCGCAGGAGGCGGCGCTGAAATTAAAAGAGACCTGCGGGTTGCATGCCGAGGCCGTGAGCGCCGCAGAGCTGCGCCACGGCCCGATGGCCATCGTACGGGCGGGGTTTCCGCTGGTGGTGTTCTCACAGAACGATGAGAGCCGCGCGGGTGTCATGCAGCTCGCCGCCGATCTCGCCGCTTCCGGTGCGGACGTGCTGCTCGCCGGCGCGCGCCTCGCGCACACCACCGAACTGCCGACTGATGCAGCGCACCCGGTGATCGAGCCGCTGTTGTTCGCACAAAGCTTCTATCGCATGGCTAATGCGCTGGCGCTGGCCCGCGATCACGATCCCGACGCGCCACCCAATCTCACCAAGGTGACCGAGACGTTCTGATGAGCCTCGCTCTCATCAATGGGCGGGTGCTACGTGCGGACGGCTTCGTGCGCGGGCAGTGCGTGCTCATCGAGCAAGGGCGGATCGTCGAGGTAGTGCCGCCCGAGGATGCGCGCTGCCGCGCAGCGCAGCCCTATGATCTCGGCGATGGGTTACTGCTGCCGGGGTTCATCGACCTGCAGGTGAACGGCGGTGGCGGCGTGCTGTTCAATGACGCGCCGAGCGTCGCGGCAATCGGCGCCATCGGCGCGGCGCACCGCCGCTTCGGCACGACTGCGTTCCTGCCGACGCTGATCAGCGCGGACCTCGACATCGTCGTACGCGCCATTGCGGCGGTACGGGGCGCCATCGCCGCGGGCGTGCCCGGTGTCCTCGGCATTCACATCGAGGGACCGTACCTCAACGTGGCCCGCAAGGGCGTGCACGACCCGGCGAAACTGCGCGAGCTCGATCCGAGCGCACTCGGACTGCTCACCTCGCTCCAGGGGGGCCGCACGCTGGTGACGCTCGCCCCGGAAATGACGACACCGAAGCTCATCCAGCAACTGGTCGCGGCGGGCGTGGTGGTGTCGGCCGGACATACCAACGCCAACTACGCCGAGATCCGCGCGGCGCTCGCGCACGGCCTCACCGGCTTCACGCATCTCTTCAATGCCATGTCGCAGCTTACCGGACGCGAGCCCGGCACGGTGGGCGCGGCGCTCGATGATCAGCACAGCTGGTGCGGCATCATCGTCGATGGCGAGCACACCGACCCGGTGGTGCTGCGCATCGCTCTGCGCTGCAAGCCGCACAATCGCTTCATGCTGGTCACCGATGCCATGCCGAGCGTCGGCACGAGCCAGCAATGGTTCGAGCTGCAGGGGCGGCGGATCACGGTACGCGGCCACACCTGTGTGGATGAGGACGGACGGCTCGCCGGCTCGAACATCGACATGGCGAGCAGCGTGCGCAACGCGGTCGCAATGCTCGGGGTGTCGCTGCCGCAGGCGGTGCGCATGGCGAGCCAGGTGCCGGCGGAGTTCCTCGGCGTGTCGCACGAGTATGGACGGATTGCCGCCGGACAGCGCGCCAACCTGGTGCTCGCGGATGATGAGCTGAACGTGCGCGAGACCTGGATCGATGGAAAAAGCTCGCGCGAGCTGACTCAGCCACCTGCCGCCGCAGGTTCCTGAAAGCCGCGCGCCCGGTAAGTCAACACCAGCGTATCGCGCACGCCCTCTGCCGATTCCGACTGTATCGGAGTCGTCTCGTGAATCACGCGTGCATCGTCCATCAGCAGCATCGACCACGGCTGCTCCATCGTGAAACGAACCCCGCGATTCCCGTTTGCCTCGAACACCCGCGTCTCCCCACCGCGTATCCCGCGTCGTCTCACCAGCACCACCGCCACGAAATCCACGCCATCGCGGTGTGCCCCCTCGGGTGTCGGCCGGCCGATGCCGCCGGCCGTGTCGATGCGGAACTGATGCGCTTCGACGTACCAGCGCTCGACCGGCTGCAGCTGTGCGAACAGCGCTCCGAGAGACGCGAGCAATTGATGGAAGGCGCGAGCGCCCGCCACGTTGGAGTCGATCGGCTCGAACCAGCGCAGCATTCCACCGTGCAGCGCGTTGTAGGTGGTGGGTTGCCAGTGGGGACGCTGCGCGACCGGCGAGAGCAGAGCGGTGACCGGGATACACACGAAGCAGCTGTGGCGGCGCGCCCGATAGTGGCCGCCATCGCGCAGATAAGGATCACGCGGCAGCCGTTCCCAGCTGCCCGCCAGAGCATCGAGCCCATCGAGATCCAGATCGAGCCCGGCCCGCGCCGGCTCTGGCGCTAGCAGCGCATAACCCCCGCAGCGGAGCTCGCTCGCAATTGCCTCGCACGAATCTTTCACAGGCGTTGCCGTCATGGCCATCGCGCTCGAACTACCCCGAAAGACGGACCCTGTGACGACCCGCAAGAGCCTCGCGCAGTCTCGCCACGCATGCGATTCTCATCCTTCCAGCCTCCGGGGAACCATCGATGATCGACCTCTATTATTGGACTACCCCGAACGGTCACAAGATCACGATGCTCCTCGAGGAGACCGGCCTCCCCTACCGCATCGTTCCCATCGACATCGGATCCGGTGCGCAGTTCGAGCCCGCGTTCCTCGCGATCTCGCCGAACAATCGCATCCCGGCGATCCTCGATCATGCCCCGGCCGATGGCGGCGGTCCGCTGTCGGTGTTCGAGTCGGGCGCGATCCTGCTATACCTCGCGCAAAAGAGCGGTAAGCTCATACCGCGTGACCTGCGCGGACAGGTCGAGGCGACACAGTGGCTCTTCTGGCAGGTTGCGGGCCTGGGTCCCATGGCCGGGCAGAACCATCACTTCGCGCGCTATGCGCCGGAGAAGATTCCGTACGCCATCGAGCGCTACGTGAAAGAAACCAATCGCCTGTACGGCGTGCTCAACCACCGCCTGAGCGATCGTGCGTACATTGTCGGGGATTACTCGATCGCCGACATCGCCTGCTATCCCTGGATCGTGCCGTACGAGGCGCAAGGCCAGCGGCTCGAGCAGTTCCCGCACCTCAAGCGCTGGTTCGAGACCGTCCGCGAGCGTCCGGCAACGGTACGTGCCTATGCCAGGGCCGCGACCGTCAACACCCGGGAGACCATCACCGAGGAGGCGAAGCGCGTGCTCTTTGGACAGACTGCGCGCTGAGCGCTGCGTGAGGCTGCCATGCGCAGCCGCCCGGACTGCATCGGCGGCGGTGCTCGCTTCGCTCGTGATGGTCGCTGCCTGCGCCGCGAGCGCGGATGAGGAGCTGCGCGTTGGCGGTGCCGTTGTGCAGCTCGATTTCGACCGCCGCGCGTTTGGCGGCGGAGAAGGGACGATCCTCGAGTGGGTGCGACGCTCCGCCGATATCGTCTCGCGCTATTACGGGCGTTTTCCGACGACCCGCGCGACGATCCGTCTCGTGCCGCAGTCGGGAGCAGGCGTGCACGGTGGCAAGACCTTCGCCAATCCCGACCCGTACATCCGTGTGCAGCTCGGCCGCGAGGTCACCGCGGAACAGCTGCTCGAGGACTGGGTGCTGGTGCACGAGATGACACATCTCGCGCTCCCCGATACCGGGGACGCGCATGCCTGGCTCTCGGAGGGACTCGCGACCTATGTCGAAGGCATCGCTCGCGTGCAGGCGGGGAACCGCAGCGAGGCCGACATGTGGGCGGAGGAGTTGCGCTCCATGCCCCGCGGGCTGCCCGAGCCCGGCGATCGCGGTCTCGATCACACGCACACCTGGGGACGCACCTACTGGGGCGGTGCCTTGTTCTGTCTGCTGGCGGACGTCGACATCCGCCGACGCACACAGCTGCGCTTCGGACTGCAGCATGCACTGCGCGCGATCCTGCGGGAGAGCGGTGGACTCGCGACCGACTGGCCGATCGAGCGCGTACTGCGCACCGGAGATGCCGCGGTGGGCACGCAATCTCTCGAGGATCTGTACACGCAGATGAAAGATACACCCGTAACACCGGATCTCATGGCGCTATGGCGTGAGCTCGGCGTGGTGCCCGAGGGCGGCTCGGTGAGGCTCGTGGACGATGCGCCGCTCGCGCCCGTACGGCGCGCCATCATGCACGGGTCCTAATGCCCTCGCGCACGCCGTGCACGCGGAACCCCGTGCGCGGTGTGGGTACCGTGATCGCGCCGTGGCTGGCCCTGAGCCGGCCGGCCGGCCGGCGTGCGCCGCGGCAGGCAGCGGGCGTCATCGCGATGCGAAGCGATGTCGGATGCGGCCGATGGCACCTCGTACTGCGGCAGAGAGGACGCGGTCAGCGCGTGCCCGAGGAGCTTCTCGATATCGCGAAGCAGCGCAGCCTCCTCGGGTGCCACCAGCGAGATGGCCACGCCCGAGCTGCCTGCACGCGCGGTGCGGCCGATGCGGTGCACGTAGTCCTCGGCCACATGAGGCAGCTCGAAGTTGACGACGTGGGGCAATTCGCGAATGTCGAGCCCGCGGGCCGCCACTTCCGTGGCGATGAGTGCCGTGATGCGATGCTCTTTGAAGTCGCTCAGCGCTCTCGTGCGCGCACCCTGGCTCTTGTTGCCGTGGATCGCTGCGGCCTGGATGCCCGCGGCCTGCAACTGCTGCGTCAGACGATTGGCGCCGTGCTTGGTGCGCGTGAACACCAGCACCTGCTGCCAGCTGCCGCGCTCGATGAGATGCCGCAGCAGGTGTCGCTTGTGCCCCTGCGGCACACGGTAGGCCCGCTGCTCGATGCGCTCCGCGGTTGCGTTACGCGCGGCGACCTCGATGGTGAGCGGATCACGCAGAAGCCGTCCGGCGAGCTCGCGGATCCCGGCAGAGTAAGTCGCCGAGAACATCAGGTTCTGCCGCTCGCGCGGCAGCAGCTTCAGGATCCGGCGGATGGCGGGGATGAATCCCATGTCGAGCATGCGATCGGCCTCATCGAGCACGCAGCAGCGCACCTCGCTGAGATCGAGCACGCCCTGACCGGCCAGATCGAGCAAGCGCCCAGGGGTGGCGATGAGGAGATCGCAACCTGCGCGCAGCGCCTCGATCTGCGGCTTCTCGCTCACACCACCAAAGATCACTGCCGTGCGCAGCGCGCCGTGGCGCGCATAGCGTGAGGCGCTCTCCGCGACCTGGGCGGCGAGCTCGCGCGTTGGTGTGAGCACCAATGCACGCGGCGCGCGGCCTGTTGGCGCCTCGAGACGCTGCAGGATCGGCAGCACGAACGCGGCCGTCTTGCCGGTGCCGGTCTGCGCGCCCGCGAGCACGTCGCGTCCAGCGAGCACCGCCGGGATGGCAGCGCGTTGAATTGGTGTCGGCGCGTCATAGCCTTTATCGGTGACCGCACGAATGAGCCCGGGCGTTAGCCCGAGATCTGCGAATGACATAGTAAGGAAAACCTCTGCTCTCTTTGGCTCGCCCGGCAGCGCATAGGCGCCGCGGCGGTCAGCTGCGAGGCTCGGAGTTAATGGTAAGTCGAAGCTGCGAAACGGGCGCTGACCGGCACCTGGACGTTTGGCGGCGCGCACTGTACAGGCTTTGCGCCGCCCCGTCCAATCCGCTGACCTTGCGGGAAATTGGGCGCCGGAACACGGGGCGACAATTTGAAACATGCATGTGGATCGGCCGCGTTGCAGCCCGAGCGACCTTCGTAGCATGATCCGCTCAAGCACCGCACAGGGATTGGCATGACTCACCGCCTGCATATCGCACTCCTCGCAGCCGTCTGCGGATTTGGCGGC
>Ga0210409_10008273_pt1 | contig 10607 bp, 6 predicted proteins | sample IncBWH17MmetaG_FD_161649 | JGI IMG/M metagenome (GOLD analysis project Ga0210409, IMG submission 161649) | Forest soil microbial communities from Barre Woods Harvard Forest LTER site, Petersham, Massachusetts, United States - Inc-BW-H-17-M | ecosystem: Environmental > Terrestrial > Soil >...
GAACCTTTGCATCTCGACCAGTTTAGCCGAACTGGCCTTAGATCGGTTAAGTGGCAGCGGTTCGAAGGCGCCAAATTTGTATACCATCGATTATGCGTAGGAGTGTCTCCGTCACGTTTGCGATCGCGGCCGTCCTGTCGGCAATGACTTTACGCGCCGCAGATTTGGGCTGCGAGGTGCCCAAGCTGGTTTCGACCGGAGGGCCCGCGCCCCAGAAGGCGCATACCCTCGCGATCCGGTGGACCGGGTATTCCAACTTCGAGCTCGCGTATGCCGGGCAGATACTTCTGCTGGATGCATACTTCGATCGTGGCAGCACTTATCCGCCATTGGGGTTTAAAGCTGCAGATGTCACCAGGGCCGACGCGATCCTGATCGGTCACGCCCACTTCGATCACATGTCGGACGCCACTTCGGTCGGAGCCAGAACGGGTGCGCTGGTTGTAGGCGCGCCGATCACCACGGACAAACTTCGCAGCCAGAACCTCGGCGAAAGACAGATCCGGACCGTCAGCGGGAAAGGTGGCGAATTGCTGAAGATCGGCAAATTCCAGATTGAGCCGATTCTGGGCCGCCACGGTCAACCCCCGCCCGAAGTGACGCGCGCGTTCAATCAGGCTCTGCGCTCGGTTACGGCGCCGGTCTCACCGGAGGAAGCGGCATCGGCGGCGGCGATACGCGAGAGGGGCTCGAGCGACCCACGGATCACCGAGGAAGGAACGATCGCCTATCTGATTACGCTCGACGACGGGTTCCGGATCATGTACCGCGACAGCGGCGGGCGAATTACGGACTATGAACGGGCGGCGATGCAGCGAGTGGGACGAGTGGATGTCGCTCTGGTCGCTGTGGCGGCGGACGTTCTCGATTCGCTCACATCGCTTCGGGCGCTTGAGTACCTGCGAACCTACAAGCCGGATGTCTACATCCCGGCCCATCACGACGCGGACCGCAACGGGATGTGGCGCCCGACAGAACCGATCTTCCAGGCGTTGAAAGAAGAAGACCCGAAATTGATCACGATCTCGAAGCAGTATCGTGAACCGGTCTGCTTCGATACCGATAATAATGTTCAGCGCGGGAAACGGAAGTAGCCAAGAGACAAATTCCGACCAGGGCGCTCTCAGCAATATAGGCCTCAACTGGGGTCCGTTCGCCAGAGCCCGATTCAGTCGCTGCTCGCTAATCGGCGCGAGATAGGGTACACAGTTGAACATAACCTGTCTCAGCCTGTAATCTGGCTGTGGAATGACACCCAACACAGAAACACGCGACCGAATTGAAAGGAAACCACCATGGGCACAAAACCGGCGTCGCAGTTCGCGAGATCAGCCGACTCTGACATCATTTCCAAACGCCGCCGTCAATACGGATGCGAGGCATATGAATTCTCGGGCAGCGAAAATGCGCTCTACGAACGCCACCTCGCCTTTGACAACATCGTTGATCTAACGGCTCTCGACCCGCGTGAGCGTTTCGAAGCCTTCGCCCGCGCGGTGCGCGATGTTCTTTCGCAGCGCTGGTTAAAGACTCGCGACACCTACAATCAGCAAAATCCGAAACGCGTTTACTACTTGTCGATGGAGTTTCTTATCGGCCGGTCGCTCGCCAACAACGTGACGAATCTCTTGCTCGATCCCATCGTGGGGCAGGCCATCAAAGACGACGAGATCGACTGGGTCAGTCTGCTCGAGCAGGAGCCTGACGCCGGTCTGGGAAACGGCGGGCTCGGACGTCTGGCGGCTTGTTTCCTTGACTCGATGGCCACGATGCAGCTTCCCGGCATTGGATGCGGCCTGAGGTACGAATACGGCATTTTCAAGCAGACCATCCTGGATGGCTGGCAGCAGGAACGCCCGGACAACTGGTTGAGTCGTCCGGACCCTTGGGAAGTCGCGCGCCCGCACGAGAGGGTGGAGGTGAAGTTAAATAGTACGGTTGAGCTTCGTGGGGGGCGTCTGCATGCGATCGCGAGTAGGCCTTCCACGCTGATCGGTGTTCCATTTGATCGGCCCGTGGTCGGCTACGGCGGGAAGACCATCAATACCCTCCGTCTCTGGGCCGCCACTGCGCCCGATTACTTCGATTTTCAGGCCTTCAGCCACGGCGATTTCGTTGCTGCAGTAGCCGAGACTCTGGTGGCCGAATCCGTTACGCGGGTGCTCTACCCCGATGACTCGACCAATAGCGGGCAAGAACTGCGGTTCGTGCAGGAATATTTTCTCGTAGCCTGCTCGCTGGCGGATCTCGTGCGGCGCTTCCGTCGCAGCAATGATGACTGGAACATGCTTCCCGAGAAAGCTGCGATCCAACTCAACGATACGCATCCGTCCATGGCTGTGCCGGAGCTTATGCGTATCCTGCTCGATGACGCCAAACTCGGATGGGACCAGGCGTGGGACCTGACGCAACGGACGCTCGGTTACACAAACCATACGCTGCTGCCGGAAGCGTTGGAAAAGTGGCCGGTCGCGTGGTTCGAAGCTCTGCTCCCGCGTCACCTGGAAATCATCTATGAGATCAACCGGCGTCTGCTCGATTCGGTCAGGACCCGGTTCGTAGGAGATGAAGGACGCGTACAGCGCGTGAGCTTGATCGAGGAAGGCGCAGCCAAACACGTGCGCATGGCGAACCTGGCCATCGTGGGCTCTCACAGCACGAACGGTGTGGCCGCCATTCACTCCGAGCTCCTGCGCACGACCACAGTCACAGACTTGGCAGAAATGTTTCCCGAGCGTTTCAGCAACAAAACGAACGGCGTTACACCTCGCCGCTGGTTGCTGCTGGCAAACCCGATGCTGGCCCGCACGATAACTGAGGCCATCGGCGAAAGCTGGGTCACTGACCTTAGCCAGTTGAGCAAACTGAAGCCGCTCGCCGCTGACGCGAGCTTTCGCGACAGTTTCCGGAAAGCGAAGCGGCAGGCCAAATGCCAGTTTGCAAGTTGGCTCAAGTCCTCGCTCGGGCAGACGGTGGATCCTGACACAATCTTCGATTGCCAGATCAAGCGCATCCACGAGTACAAGCGGCAACTGCTGAACGCGCTGCGCATCGTGGCGCTCTACAACCGGCTGCGGGAGAATCCGAAAATGGAGATGGCGCCGCGCACTTTCTTTTTCTCCGGCAAGGCTGCGCCGGCCTACCAACTGGCCAAGCTCATCATCAAATTCATCGGGAACCTTGCCGGCACCATCAACGGTGATCCGGCGATGCAGGGGCGGCTGAGGATCCTGTTCCTGCCCGAATACGATGTCTCGCTGGCTGAGCGGCTGATCCCCGCCAGTGACGTCTCGAACCAGATCTCGACGGCCGGTTACGAAGCCAGCGGCACAAGCAACATGAAGTTCATGATGAATGGTGCCTTGACGATCGGCACCCGCGACGGAGCGACCATCGAGATGGCGCAGGAAGCCGGCGAGGAGAATTTCTTTCTCTTTGGCCTGACGGCGCATCAGGTGGCCGAGAGCCGCGGCTGGTACAACCCGCATTGGCACTACGACAACGAGCCTGAAACCCGCGCTACCCTGGACCTGATTTTTTCCGATCATTTCAGCCGCTATGAGCCAGGGATCTTCGGCGGACTGCGAGACACGCTTTTAACTCACGGCGATCACTACATGCACCTGGCGGACCTCAAGTCCTATCTTGAAGCGGACCATCGGCTGCTCGAGTTATATCGGAATCAGGACGAATGGACGCAGAAGGCCATCTTAAATGTGGCGAGTTCGGGGAAGTTTTCGAGCGATCGCACCATCAAAGAATATGCGGCCGATATCTGGCACGTTCAGCCATGTCCAGTGCCGTAGAAGCGTCCTGGAGGTTATCTCACGATGAAAGCGACACAAGCGCTCTACGATCTGGGCCAGTGCACCTGGCTCGATAACATCACGCGCGACCTGCTGGATAGCGGCACACTGCTATGCTGTTCTCATGCTAGCGGTCAGCGTGTGCAGCGCATTGCGCCCCTTCACGTCATTTGCCTGCGGCGCGCCGCGTGCTCCCTTCGCAAGCGTCCCCCTATTGCCAGCCGCCTCCGAGGGCCTTATAGAGTTGCACAACACTGTCCAGTTCGTTCAATCTGATCTGTGAAAGTGTCAACTCGGCCTGAAACAGATCTCGATCGGAGTCGAGAGCATTCAAGAGTGTGTCCACCCCACCACGATATCGAACATAGGCGAGGCGGGTCCGATCTTGCAGCGCAGCCACCAGAAGTTCCTGCTGGACCCGGCTTTCCCGTACTCGTTGATGAGCGATAAGCGCGTTTGAGACTTCGGTAAACGCAGTTTGGATGGTCTTCTCGTATTGGATCAAGGCGCTGTCGCGCAAAGCTTGGGATAGTTGTACATTCGACCTAAGGCGTCCGGCCGTAAAGATCGGCTGGGTCACTTGTGGAGTGAAGTTCCACACCGCGCTCGGTCCGCTGAACAAGCTCGACAGTTGCGTGCCCTGGCCGCCCAGAAATCCGCTCAGGCTGATTTGCGGAAAGTAAGCAGCCTTCGCGACGCCGATTTCTGCATTGGCGGCGATCAAGGCTTGCTCGGCCGCACGAATGTCCGGCCTACGTTCCAAGAGTGCGGACGGCAAACCGGCGGGCACATCCGGCGGCACCAACTGTTCAGTGAGGCTCAGTCCGCGCACGACCTCGCCGGGAGGTTTCGCCAACAGCAGGCTGATCTGGTTCTCGGTCTGCTCAATCTGTTGTTGCAGAGTGGGAATCGTTTCCGCCGCGGTGTAAACGAGCTGCTCGCCTTGACGCAGATCGAGCAGCGTCGCGACGCCTCCGGACTGGCGATTCTTGATGAGTTCCAGAGACTCTTGCCGCGTGGACAGAGTGCGCTGGGAAATCTCCAGTTGGTAGTCCAGTTCGCGAAGGCTGAAGTAGCCGGCCGCCACTTCGCTCACCAGGGTAGTCATCACGGCCCTGCGACTCTCTTCCGCTGCTAACAGACTCGCGCGAGCCGCCTCCGTGGCACGACGCAACCGGCCCCAGAAATCCAGTTCGAATGAGAGCAGGCTGAGCGTGGCGCCCCCGAAGGTTCGATTCTGTGAGGGCACAAATGATGCCGGCAGAGGGGTTGACCCGTCGCGGGAGATACGACTCGTGGAAATATCTGCGCCGGCGTCCAGGTTCGGGAATTGATTGGATCGGGTGATGCCGAGATTGGCGCGCGCCGCCTCGACGCGGGCCGCTGCGTCCCGCAAATCGTAATTCTGCGTCAAGGCCTCCCGTTCCAGTTCCTGCAACCTCTCGTCTTTGAAAACCTCAAACCACTTGAGATCGCCCAGGGACGCTGGATCGGAACTAGGGCTGCCTCCAGGCGCACGAAGGCTATTCGGAGCCGGGATCGCAGGCCGCTGATAGTTCGGTCCCACGGTGCAGCCGGCGAGTAAAGCCGCGGCGAAAACCGGCGCGATCAATGATGTCCGCATGGGCTACTCCCCCTGATCAATCCCCTTGCGCAGGGGCGGGTGTTGCCGGCGCCACAACCGGCGATGTTGTTCGCGTGGCCCCTGAGACTTTTTCCACAACATAGAAAATCGCCGGAATGAAGAAGATGCCGATAATACTGGCGGCGAGCATGCCTCCGATCACGGTGGTGCCCATGATCTGGCGGGCGACGGATCCGGCGCCGGATGCCGTCCATAACGGCACGCAGCCTAAAATAAACGCAAACGAAGTCATCAGAATCGGCCTCAACCGCAGTCTGGCTCCCTCGAGAGCGGCATCCACCAGGTTTTTCCCCTTCTCAAATTCGTCCTTGGCGAATTCCACGATCAGGATCGCGTTCTTCGCGGCCAATCCGATCAGCATGACCAAACCGATTTGCGAGTAGACGTCGCTTTCGATCTGTATCTGGTAGGGCGGCAGAAACAATCCCAACACCGCGCGGCGCAACCACAGAACCGCGAAGGCGCCGAATACGGCGACCGGCGTACTCAACAGTACACTGAACGGCAAAGTCCAGCTTTCATACAGAGCCGCGAGGATGAGGAAGACGAACAACAGCGAGAATCCGAAAATCGCGGACGGCGGTATGCCCTCCTGAGCCTTCTTTTCCTGAAACGACATCGCCATGTAGTCATAGCCCATTTCACGCGGCATGGTTTGATCGAAGACCTCCTCGAGCGCCTTCATAGCCTGTGTGGAGCTGTATCCCGGCGCGGCGGCCCCGTTGAGTTGAGCCGATCGATACATGTTGTAGCGCATCGTGAACTCCGGACCCGGGCGCGACTGGAATGTCGTGAGCGCGGAAAGCGGCACCATCTCCCCGTTCTTGTTCCGCACATAGAACTGCCCCACATTTTCGGCCTTGGTCCGGTACTCGCCTTCGGCCTCGACGTAGACCTGCCACTGACGGCCAAACTGATTGAAGTAGTTCACAAACAGGCCGCCCATGAACGCCTGGATAGTCCGGTAGACGTCGCTGATGGGCACTCCTTGCTTGAGGACCTTATCTTCGTTGACGTCGACGTACTCTTGAGGCACGCTCGGAAGAAAGGTGGTGCTCAGGCCAGCGATCTCGGGGCGCTTGCGGGCGGCGTCCATGAAGGTGTTCAAGTTGGCTGCCAGAAACGGCACGTCGTTGCCAGCCCGGTCCTCGAGAACGAACGTGAATCCGCCCGCAGTTCCCACGCCGGGAATCGCCGGCGGCGAGAAATCGAAGGCGACTCCTTCCGGTAGCTGGCTGAGCGCTCCGTTCAGGCGCTGCTTGATCACTTGAAACTGTTCTTCGCGGGACTTGCGATCGTTCCACTCCTTTAAAGTGACAAAGAAAAACGCGTTGTAACTGGTCCGCACGAAGCTGAGCAAGCTGAAGCCGACAATGCTGGTGGTGCGCTCAACGCCCGGCGTCTGTGCCAAGATGCTCTCGACCCTCCTGGCGACTTCGTCCGTGCGCTGCAGCGACGATGCATTGGGGAGCTGGAGGTTGACGTAGAGGTAACCTTGATCCTCGTCGGGCAGGAAGCTGGAGGGTACCTTACTGCTGAAGAATGCTGCCGCGATGCCGAAAATTATCAGCATGATTAATGCGACTCCGCTCTTCCGGATGAGTGCGCCGGACCAACGGACATAACCTTCGGTGGCATGTCCAAAAACCCGGTTGAACCCATCGAAGAACTTTCTCAGCAGCCCACGGCTTTCCACCTTCGGTTTGAGCAGCAGCGCGGCCAGCGCGGGACTGAGCGTGAGAGCGTTGAACGCCGAGAGGATCACGGAAATTGCAATCGTCACAGCGAATTGCTGATAGAGCCTTCCAGTAATGCCCGGAATGAACGCCGTGGGCACGAAGACCGCCGACAGGACCAGCGCGATGCCGATGACCGGACCCGAGATCTCTTCCATTGCTTTGAATGCCGCGGCCTTGGGAGAAAGACCGTTTTCAATATGACGTTCCACGGCCTCCACCACGACGATGGCATCGTCCACCACCAAGCCGATCGCCAAAACCAGTCCAAACAGAGAGAGCGTGTTGATGGAAAAACCGAAGAGCGGGAAGAACGCGAATGTGCCGACCAAAGAGACGGGAACCGCTAGCAGGGGAATCAGGGTGGCGCGCCAGCCCTGCAGAAAGATGTAAACCACCACGATCACTAACCCGATGGCGATCAACAGCGTTTGGACGATTTCTTTGATTCCCTCCGTAACAGCGTGAGTGGTGTCGAGTGCAACTGCGTAGTCGATGCCCTCTGGGAAGCGTTTCTTGGCCTCGGCCATCAGTTTGTTCACTCCTTCAGCCGCTTGGACGGCGTTGGAGCCGGGTAGCTGGTACAACGCGATCACGGCGCTCGGTTTGCCGTTAAGGCGGCCGATCACCGAGTAGTCCTGGGACCCCAGCTCAACCCGCGCCACATCCTTCACGCGCACGATGCCGCCGTCCGGCGTTTCGCGGACTACAATTTGCCCGAAGTCTTCCGCTGACGTCCGCCGCCCACGCGCGCGGACCGAATACGTATACTCCTGGCCCTTGGGAGCCGGCTCGCTGCCGACCTGGCCCGCGGGGTTGACCGTGTTTTGGGCCTGGAGGGCGCTGACGATCTCGGGCACGGTGATGCCGAGCTTGGCCAATTGATCGGGCTTGACCCACAACCGCATCGCATATTGACCGGCGCCAAACACCTGGACGCTGCCGATGCCCGGCACTCGCGTAAGTTGATCGTTGAGGTTGATGTAGGCGTAATTGGCCAGAAACTTCGCGTCGAAAACGCCGCTGGGCGAACTGAGGCCGATCAGCATCAGCGGCGCGGTCAATGTTTTTTGCACCGTGAGACCATAGCTGTTGACTTCGGCGGGAAGTTGGGATTGCGCCAGCGTCGAACGCATCTGCGAGAGAATCAGATCGGTGTTGGGATCCGTAGCCACGTCGAAATCCACGATCATTCTCATGTCGCCCCTGCCGGTTGCGTTCAACGAATACATGTAATTCATGTTGTCCACACCGCTCATTTGCTGTTCGATAGGAGTGGCAACCGCTTGCTCGATGGTTTGTGCGTCCGCACCCGTGTAGACCCCGTAGATCTGCACTTCCGGCGGAGCAATGGGGGGAAAGAGAGCGACGGGCAGTCCGGCGATGGTGACCGCGCCGGCGATCACCATAAGAATCGCGATGACCATCGCTACGATGGGACGGCGGATGAAAAACTTGGACATAGAAATTACTTTCCTGCCGTTTCCGCCGGTCCGGCATAGGGTTTCGGATTCACAGTCATGCCGGGACGAACTTTCTGCACGCCCTCGGCGACAACGCGTTCACCCCGCTTCAATCCTTCGTCAATGATCCACTGGGCGCCCACCCGGTCACTGGGTTTCACGTTCCGAATGCTGATCTTGTTCCCGCCGTCCACCACGGCAACCTGATAGGTGCCTTGCATCTCCGTTACCGCACGCTGCGGGATGAGTAACGCGCCATCCTTGGTTCTGAGGGACGTGCGCGCTCGGGCATATTGTCCGGGGCGCAGCAGGTTTTCGGGATTCGGGAACAGGCCCGCGACGCGAATCGCACCGGTACTCGGGCTGACCTCCCGATCCGCGAAGTAGTAGGTCCCGATGTGCGGGTAAACAGTGCCATCCGTGAGGATGAGCTCCAGCCGCAGTCCCTTTCTCGCCGCCTCCAGGCTGGCCGGCGTCGAGTAGCGCCGGTGAAAATCGAGGTATTCCTGCTCGCTGGCGGTGAAATTAACCTTGATCGGATCCACCGTTGAAACCGTGGTCACCGGTCCGCTGGCAGGGCTGACGAGAGCGCCCACCTGTTGCTGGGCCACACCGGCGAGCCCTTCAATCGGCGACGTCAGCCGGGTGAAGCTGAGGTTGAGCTCCGCAGTTGCGACTGCCGCCGCAGCCGCTTGAACCGCGGCAGTGGCTCCCTGGATTTGAGCCCGGGCCGTTTCTATCGCGGCCTTCGCAGCCTGAACTTGGGCTTTAGCCGCCACGTTGTTCTGCGTGGCGTTGTCCATATCCTGCTGGGTGATGGCCTGCTGTTTCATAAGCGGCACATAGCGGTCTTCATCGAGCTGGCTTCTGACTTGATTTGCCTCCGTTACGGCGAGCTGTGCTTCGGCCTGAGTGAGTTGTGCCTTTGCTTGAGCCAATTGCCCGTTGGCCTGGGCGAGCTGACCGGCCCCCTGATCGACCGCGGCCTGGAACGGACGCGGATCGATTTCAAATAGCAACTGACCCTTCTGCACGAAAGAGCCTTCCGTATAATCCTGCTTCATCAGGTACCCTGACACTTGTGCTTTGATGTCGGCGTTAACGACTCCGTCCGTCGTACCGATCCACTCGGTAAGAATCGGAACATCCTTTTGCTCGACTTGGACCACCTCGACAACTGGGGGTTCGGAAGTCTTCGCCCCTTGTGTACTACTCGAGCAGCCGACGGCATTAATCACGCTAGTGACGATGACGCAGACCGTCATCCATTTCACAGCCCGCTGGATCCAAAGGTGTGCTTTCATTTTTCTCCTCCGGTGACACCGCCAGGCACCATACGGAGTATGATGCAAAGGCTGGATGAGGGGATTCCGCTATTATCAAAGGCTGAACAAACTACCGGGTTTGCCAACCCTGGCGCCCTCCGTGGCCCCTTCAAGGGCATCGGAGGGCGAACGCAAATCGACGCGCCCATCGTAGCGCACTCGTTGATAGCAAATCTAGGCGTGCCGCTCGCTCCGCTCCGAACTCCCCACATGGAGCCGCCGCGCGCTTGGCGAAGCGATCGGCGTAGACGGCGCCAATTCCAGTAGAAGCGCCGGTATGTCTGGATCGCATCGATTTTCTCCTCGCTCTGATTTTCCGGGTTCAGCCCGCTGCCGCTCCATCACTCGCAAGCCAGCCGCTGACCCGTCTCTCAAACGCGAGGAAAGGCCCTCCACTACTCGTACGAATCCATGCGCCGACTGTCCTGGCCGACTTCGCGAAGTCCCGCTCCGAGCTTGCGCATATCACGGCGACACTTCGTAAACCGACTGGGTAATCGGTGGACCGCATGGAGCAGCCGTCCAACTCGGGCTGCCAGGGACCACCTTAATAGCTAGAATGCAGCGACTTGGGATTTCTAGCATCAGCCATCGTCTTGATGCTCACCGGCCCGGCGACCGCGGCTGCGGGA
>Ga0210409_10008274_pt1 | contig 10607 bp, 8 predicted proteins | sample IncBWH17MmetaG_FD_161649 | JGI IMG/M metagenome (GOLD analysis project Ga0210409, IMG submission 161649) | Forest soil microbial communities from Barre Woods Harvard Forest LTER site, Petersham, Massachusetts, United States - Inc-BW-H-17-M | ecosystem: Environmental > Terrestrial > Soil >...
GCTTCGAAGGCGGTCTTCCGAGCTGGCCGGCGCTCGATCGGCTCAGTCAGTCGTGGGTCGCGCGAATCGGGTGGGGAACGGCGTACACACTCTTTTATTTGAAGTTCGCAACCCACGCGTGGATGTCCGCGCTTCTGCCGCTCCACTACGTGATGGGACCGATTCACGGGGCCATCGTGAACTGGTGCGGGCACAAGTACGGGTACTCGAATTTCGATAATGGCGATCGATCACGCAACACACTGGTGTTCGACTTCGTCACCAGTGGCGAGCTCTTTCAAAACAATCACCACAAGTTCGCCATGAGTCCAAACTTCGCAGTCCGCTGGTTCGAGCTCGACCCCGCGTATCTGGTCATCCGCGTCCTGGCGTTCTTGCGCATCATCGACATGACTGGCGCACAAGTCCCCCGCGCTATGGTCGATGCCCGGAGCGCGGCCTGACCGGCTCGGGTCCGCGAGCCGCAGCGAATGCAGGATGCCCACACTCGTTACCATTCCGTTCAGCCACTTTTGTGAGAAAGCCCGCTGGGCTCTGGATCATGCAACCGTGTCGTTCCGCGAAGAGGGACACCCGCCGGGCCTTCACAGGCGCGCGGTGCGGCGCGTATGCGGCGCGGCGGGTTCGGTGCCGGTCCTCGTGCTGGACGACGCGACCACATTGGACGATTCGCCGCTCATCGTCCGCTGGGCGGATGCGCGGGCTGCGGAGGCACACAAGTTGCTGCCCGTGCAGGGGCAGGCGCGCGACGAAGCGCTCGCTCTGGAGCGCCACTTGGATTTCGATTTCGCTCCGCACGTCCGGCGACTGGCGTACTTTCATTTGCTGCCCGATAGAGCGCGCTCGCTCGCGCTGATGCGCGTCGGGACCCCGCGTATCGAGCACGCAATCGTGCGCGTCGCCTTTCCACTGCTGCGTCGACTGATGCGGCGCGTGATGCACATCGACGAGGCGCGGGCGCTCAAGTCGCGCGACAAGGTAAGGGCCGTCTTCGACGAAATGGGACGTCGTCTGGCCGACGGTCGCGCCTTCTTGATGGGCGACCACTTCGGCGTCGCCGACATCGCGTTTGCCGCTTTCGCAGCGCCGCTGCTCGACCCTCCCGAGCATCCTTTTCGTCGTCCGTCGCCCGAAGTCCTCCCCGGACTCGCCGATGAGGCGCGAGCGCTCCGCGAGACGCCCGCCGGTGTATTCGCCCTTCGCGTCTACCGCGACCGGCGACGACTCAATTAGGAGTTCTCCCGCCGAAGCGCCTCGATGAGGCCTGCAAATTCCTCTGCGTTGTGTGGGCTGAGCTCGGACAGGAGTTCGTGCGCGCGCAGGACGAGTGGACCAGGCGCGTCGGCGCTCTCGTCGAGTGCCTTCAATTCCTCAGGAAGGCGCGAATCCCCGGCGATACGGGACAGCACCGAGGTCATCGAGAGCTCGACGAAACACTGTCGGACTTCCGGCCCCACATTCTGTATTACGAAAGGGCGGTTCGCGTCGCTCCAGCCGACGACCTCGTGCAACGTTCCGAGGACGGTGCTGTCGAGCATCGTACAAGCGCTGAGGTCGATGACGATGCCGCGCCCCGCTTCCAGCGCCCGCACGCAAGTGTGGCGAAGCGCCGGGGCGTGCTTCCAGATCGCGTGGCCCTGGACCACAATCCACGTGACGTCGCCCACGGAGGCCGCACTCAATTTGCCCTCCGAAGGGGTGGCGGGCCGCGGCTCGCGTTGCGCGTCGATCGAGCTCGCACCCCGTTCAGCCGCCACCAGCAAGAGGGTCACATCGTCTTCACAGGACCCGGTCCGCTCGGTCAGGGCAAACAGGTTGTCGATTGCGCGACTCCCTTCCGTCTTGCTGTCGCCCAGCGCCCCCACCACCGCCTCGAAGCCGGGTTGGCCTTGAGGTAGACACCCGCTGAGTCCATCCGTGTACAGGAAGAGACGATCCCCGGAGGCAAGAGACAGACGCTGCTCCGCATACTTTGCATTCGCGCATAACCCGAGCGCCGGCCCGCCGGGCTCGATTCGATCGACGCCGGCGTGGCGCAAATGCAAGGAAGGCGGATGACCCGCCGACGCAATCGTCATCGAGCGTTCGACCGTATCGATCAGCACGACGACGACCGTCAAAAACAAGCCGGATACTCGGCATTCCGCGGAGAGATCGCGATTGAGGTCCTCGAGCACCGCGGCGGGCGATCTGGGTCCACGCCCCGGTTCCGTCAGGCGAATGCGCTGTTTGAAAAGCACAGCCAGCAGCGCCGCGCTGACGCCGTGTCCGGCTGCATCGGCGACGTACACGGCGAGGTAGCGGTCGTCGAGCTTTTCGGCGCCATACAGATCGCCCCCAATCAGGTGGCTCGGGCGATATCCGACGTGCAGGGAAATCGTGTCCAACTTGGGTAGCGCCTGGGGCAGGAGGGCGCGCATGATTCGCTCCGCACGCCGCAGGTCTTCGTCCATCATCGACCGCTGATCGCGTAAGACCCTGTACGCGACTTCCAAGCTTCGAAGGCTTTCGGCAAGCCGTACATTGTTTTCGGATAGCCCGTGCACCAGCTTCGCGCGCTCGTCGAGCAACGCTTGGTGGCGAATCGCGTTCGCCACGGCGGTCTGAAGCTGAATGGGCAAGAATGGTTTGCAGATGAAGTCGAACGCGCCAAGCCTGAGCGCCTGAGCCGCCGCGTCGAAGGTGTCCTGCGCGGATACGACGATCCAGAGCGTTCGCGGGCGGTGCACCTTCGCCCAGCGCATCAAATCGAGCCCGCCGAGTCCCGGCAGACCCAGGTCACAGACCACGACGTCGACGGGGATGTCGGTCAAGATCTCGCGGGCGGCGATCCCTTCGTCGGCTCGCAGGGGCGCGTACTCAGCAAGGAGGCGAGCGTGGAGGTTCAGGATTGCGGGCTCGTCGTCGACGACGAGGAGCTGCGCCTTCGGTCCTTTGGTGGGTAGCTCCTGTTCCACGGTTTCCCGGTTCACATCCGCACGAGATTACGACCGTTTCTCTTGGCTTCGTACAGGCGCTGATCGGCAAGTTCGAGGAGCGCTTCGGCGCTGGGGTTCGGCGGGCACTGCTCCAGCGACGCCACGCCGATGCTCACTGTCGGTTGCAGCGGCCCCCCCTGCCATGGGATCCGGAGCATCTCGATGGCCCGCCGGAGTCGTTCCCCGAAGAGTCCCGCGTTTCTGTGCTCGATGCCGCGGGCGATGACGACGAACTCTTCCCCACCGTAGCGCGCGAGCACGTCTTCTTTGCGGATGACGCGTTGGAGCTGCGCCGTCACGATGCGAAGGACCATGTCGCCGGCAACGTGGCCATGCACGTCGTTGATCCGCTTGAAGTGGTCGAGGTCGAACAGCAAAAGTCCGAGATGGGTCTTGTGCCGCTTGGCGTATGCAAGTTCTGCCTCGAGGCGTTCGTCGAAGTACCTGCGGTTGTACAAACCGGTGAGCGCGTCGCGGGTCGAGCCTTCGTAAAGGTGGAACGCGAGCGCCTTTTCGTCGGCGCTGACGAGCGCGAAGCGGAGGACCAGCAGCGGGCCAAGCCCGATGCGATCGCCGCTTTGCAGCTCGACCCGGTCGACGCGGGTGCCGTTGACGAACACGCCTTGGCTTCCCTCGAGGTTAACGAGCATGTGGCGGCCGTTGCTCCGGACGATGCGAGCGTGCCTGCGGCTGACCCCCTCACCCTCGACATGCACGTCGGCATCCCGGGTGCGCCCGAGGGTCGTCTCGTCGTGATTCAGCTCGAAGACTTGGCCGGCGTTGATACCGGAGAGGACCGTGAGCAGCGCGTGGTCCCGTCCGAGGATGAGCTGGCGCGCGGTGGTGGCCAGGATCTCGCCCGGCCGAGTGGGCGGCTCGTCGTCTTCGAAAAAGGGGTCGCCCGGGCACAACAAACTCCGGAAGGACGGCTCGCCCGACGCCGCAAAGCCCACGAACGCACTCATGCAACACGGCCCTGAGGTGCTTGGGGATCGGCCATCAGGCGCAGCGAGGGCTCCCGGGTCGCCGGCCCGCCGGCCGACGCGCGGTGGCGCTCGATGACGAGGCGCAAGTTGTTCGGCCTGTCGGCGTTTTCGAGCGCCTTCGCCTCGGCGATCGCGCCCGACGCATACAGATCGAAAAGAGACTGGTCGAACGTCCGGCACCCGTCCGGAGACGACTGTTCGATCGCGTCTTTGATCGCTTCGATCTCGCCCCCTTTGATGAGGTCCTTCACGCGAGGAGTGTCGAGCAATATTTCGAGCGCCGCGGCCCGCCCGCCTGAAGCGGTGGCGACGAGCCGTTGCGAGATGATCGCGCGCAAGTTGAGCGAAAGCTGCAACCTTACCTCTTGTTGCCGAGCGGGCGGCACGAAGTTGAGGATGCGCTCGAGGGCCTGATTGGAGTTATTGGCGTGCAACGTGGAGAGGCAAAGGTGGCCCGTTTCGGCAAACGCGATGGCCGCTTCCATGGTCTCGGCGTCGCGGATCTCGCCGATCAGCACGACGTCGGGTGCCTGCCGAAGCGCGTTCTTGAGCGCAGCCGCATAGGAGCGGGTGTCGGTGCCGACCTCGCGCTGGGTGATGATTGACCGCTTGTGGGGATGGATGAACTCGATGGGATCCTCGATGGTGAGGATGTGCCCCGCCTCGTTGATGTTGCGATGGTCGATAAGGGCCGCAAGCAGCGTGGACTTTCCGCTTCCGGTCGCGCCCACGACGAGCACGAGCCCCCGCCGACTCATGGCGACGGACTTCATCGCCGCCGGCAGGCCGAGTTCGTCCAGCGTCCTGATTTTCGTGCGCACGAGGCGCGCCACCAAACCGAGCGATCCGCGTTGTCGGAATACGTTGATGCGAAAGCGCCCCTCCGCACGAACGACGGCGAAGTTGAGCTCGAGCTCCCGAGCGAACTCCATGCTCTGTTTCTCGTCGAGCAGCGAGGTTACCAGCATCGCAACCTGTTCGGAGGAGAGGGCTGTTTTGCCCGACAAGCCCGCGCCGTTGACCCGGAACACCGGCGGCTTGTCCGCCGTCAGATAAAGATCGGAGGCGTCCAGCTTGAGCATGTGGGCGAGTAGCGCCTCCATGGTCAGAGTCTGCGCCGACGGCAACGCCGCCGTCGCCGCGGCCGCGCCACCCGTGCCGGGAGGAGTGCTCATCTTGCTCCTCCTTGCGCCATCGAAGACAGCACCTCCGAGCCCGGCAGCTTGCTGCGGGCCTCGGCTGCAGACACGATGCGTTTGGTAACGAGGTCGGCGAGAGCCGCCTCGAGCGTCTGCATTCCGGCCTTGGCGCCGACCTGCAGCAGCGAGGGCACCTGATGCGTCTTTCCTTCGCGGATCACGTTCTTTAGCCCCGCGGTGCCGACGAGGATCTCCAGCGCCGCGACCCGACCGCCGCCCACCTTCTTCAAGAGCGTTTGCGTGACGATGCCGACCAGCGACTCCGCGAACATCGCGCGAACCTGCGGCTGCTGCTCCGCCGGAAAGACGTCGATCACGCGGTCGACGGTCTTCGCCGCGCTCTGCGTGTGGAGCGTGCCGAACACGAGGTGACCTGTCTCCGCCGCGGTGAGCGCGAGCTGAATCGTCTCCATGTCGCGCAATTCGCCGACGAGGATGACGTCGGGGTCCTCCCTGAGCGCGCTGCGCAGCGCCGCGCCGAAGGAGTGGGTCTGCGCGTGGACTTCGCGCTGATTGACCAGCGAGCGTTTCGATGTGTGCACGAACTCGATGGGATCCTCGAGCGTGAGGATGTGACCGGCCATCGATTCGTTCAGGTAATCGATCATGGCGGCGAGCGTCGTCGACTTCCCGCTTCCGGTCGGCCCCGTCACCAGCACGAGCCCCTTGGGCTCATCGCAGAAGTTTCGGACGATGGGCGGCAATCCGAGATTCGCCATTTTGGGAATCTGCGTCGGTATCGTCCGGAACACCGCTCCTTCGCCCCGGCTCTGCACGAACGCATTGACACGGAACCTTGCCGCAGCGTCGAGGCGATATGCGAAGTCGCACTCCAGGTGCTCCTGAAACACCTTTCGTTGTGTGTCGTTCATCACGTCGAAGATGACTCGATGCGCGTCTTCGCTCGAAAGCGGATCCATATCGATCCAGCGCAGTTCGCCGTTTACGCGAAGCGCAGGCCGTTCGCCGGCCGACACGTGCAAGTCGCTGGCCGACTGCTCACAAGCGAACCGAAGGAGGCGCGCGATCTGTGGGGTCATTGTTCCTCCACGGAGTCGATGTGCTCCTTCGAAACATGGTGAACCACGTTTGGTCCCCACAGTCGCAGCATGGCATCCGGCTCGTTCAAGAAATCCAAGACTCGCGGTCGACCGGGGCGCGGACTATAGGCGAGGTCCCCGTCTACCTTGGCCCCGCTCGTCAGGCGTACGATGACCGTTGTGCGACGGGTCAGCGTTCCCTCCTCGTCGAAGTCGTGACCCAGCCGTGTCGTAACGACAGCGAGCGTCTTGCGCGCGATCAGCCGGACCCTTCCGTTCTGCTCAATGGGAAGGAACGGTTCCGTCGCGACAAGCATGCGTGCGATGTCCTCCCCTGGCGGACAAAACAGAACCACGTCCTGGCTGTCGCCGCTGGCGAACGTCACGGTGGCCTCCAGTCGGCGCACCGGCGTACGAAACTCGACACTTTCTTTGGATGTCGCCATTGAGGCTGTCGGATGTGGACGCGGATTCAGCGCGCTATCGCTGCGCGTTCACGCACCCGATCAGGCAAGAGTCGCGCCGGGAATTGATCGATGATCCCTCGGTACTCGCTCTGGGCCTGCGACAATTGAACACTCTTCCACAATGCGTCGGCCAGCCCCAGGTGCGCGGGCAGATAGCGGGGATTGACCGCCAGCGCGCGCCGATATTCGGCAATTGCGGAGGTGGTCGCCCCTTGGGTCTGTTCGATATCGCCGAGACCTGTCAGAGCTTCGGAATTCGTGGGGTCCTGTGCCACCGCCCCAGCGAACAACGCGGCCGCTTCATTGGCCCGTCCTGCGCGGCGCGCGTCGCGCGCACGGTCGAGAAGGTATGGCACCGAGAGGTGTTCAGCGGCCTGTGCTTCGGCCCGAGCGTTCGGTACGGCGCGAGCCGACGTCGACGGCGGTAATTCGGATTCTGGAAGCGGGGGCAGCCGAACCTCGACGGAGGGCACCGGTGAGTTCGACGAAGTTTGTGCCCGTGTTTCGACGCTCGTCGGCGCCGGCGGAGCCTCCATGCCACCCGCCCGCGGAGAGGACTGCGGTTGCGATGACGCTCGCAAAGAAAACGCGGACACGAGCAACGCGCCGAGCAGGCACGCGGTCATCGCCCATAGGGAAGCACGCGCGACCGAACGCCTGCGCCAGCGCAGAGGAATCGGAATGGACTCGATACGCGCAGCCTTCCGCGCATCGGACGCCGGAAATGAAGAGTCTTCGGTGGCAGGCACGGGCACGGTCGGGCGGCTGTCGTCCTCGGGGGTCTCCACTCTGGCGGCGGGCAGGTCCGCCGCCGAGTGAGCTGCGCCGGCGCTGTCCGAATTCCATGGTCCGTTCGGCGGTTCCACGGACGACACGGTGGGCTGACTGACGTAGCCGTTGGACGACACCGCCCAAGCCGCACCGGACCCGCTGTCCAGTCTGGGCTGCAGCCGCATGCGTGCGCGACTGTCTCGAACGGCGTGCTCAATCTGGCGCGCGTGGAGCGCCCGAGACTCACCCAGATGCTCGGCCATCAACGCGGCCACCTGCTGGTGGGTCGTTTGCTCGTCGGTGTCGCGCATGGCCTTCTCTATGGCCGCGCGCATTTCGTCGGCGGATTGAAATCGCTCGTCTGCGTTGCGCGCCAGGGCTCGATCGACCACGCTGCGAATCGGTTCCGGGAGGGTGGCGGGAAGCTTGTTCGGCGCATCGCCTTGGACGATGCGACGGAGCACGGCGACGGGATCGGACGCGCTGTACGGCACCTGGCCAGCCAGCATCCGGTACATCGTCGCGCCTGCGCTCCATATGTCCGTCCGGCGATCGACCGCCAGGCCCATCGCCTGCTCCGGAGCCATATAGGGAATCCGGCCCTTGAGGACCCCGATTTGCGTGTCCTTTGCGCTCCGATTGCGCGCCTTGGCGATTCCAAAGTCGATGACCTTCGTGGTTCCGTTGAACCCCACAAGCAGGTTGTGCGGGGATATATCGCGATGAACGAGCCCCAGTGACATCCCGTCGTCGCCCGTGAGCTCGTGGGCCGCTTGCAAGCCGGTGCAGGCGTCCGCCATGATTCGCAGCAGAATTCCGAACGGAATGTGCTCTCGTTCCTCGCGAGTCGCCGCGCGGTGGACGTTGATGAGAGATTCACCGTCGATCCACTCCATGACGAGAAACAGGACGCCGCGCTCCTCGCCCAGGTCGAGTACTTGGGCGACGTTGGGGTGGGTGAGGCTCGACACGACACGAGCCTCGTCCAAAAACATTTGCTGAAATTCCGCGTCGAGCGCGAACTTGGGAGAGATGGTCTTGAGCGCGACGATCTTGTCGAACGCGTGCTTGCCTTCCAGACGGGCGAGCCAAAGCTGGGACATCCCTCCCTCTGCTATCGGGAGGAGCAGGTCATAGCGGTCGAGTCGACAGCCCGGAACGAGCCAAGTCGCATTCGGGGCGCTCATGAGCTCACGCGCTAGCCCCCCGCGCGCACGAGCGGTTGCGCACCCTCCGAAGCGAGCGCTGACGTAATCCCCGTCGACCACGCATCCGTTGTTCTCCCCAAGCTACGAACACCCCCAATCGAAATATAGCGAACTTACTCGCTCAAGTCATAAGGGGGCCGAGAGGCGTCAGCGACTTTCGCCCTTGCCCTTGTCCTTGCCCTCGCCCTTGCCCTTGCCCTTGTCCATGTCCGCTGTGTGCCTTGTGTGTCTTGTATGCGCCCTGTGAAAGGGGGCTTCACACCGCGGAAGGACGGACTCCCACGGACCCTCAGCAGGCTTTCCCTGCTTTGCTGCCTCACTGCTTTTTGGGGCAAGGCGCGGCATTTGGAGCGCGTGGGGGCGGGCACGGTCTTCGCTAAGACCGAGGCATCGGGCACGAACGCGGCAACCGCGGCAACCGAGCTCACAGGAGGAAATGATTATGGGGCGCTTGTATTCAAATCCAAATTCGATAAAGGCAGACTGCGATCATGCGCCCACACTTTCTTTTCGCTCGCTCCTCGATGCGAAGGAGCCATGGGACTACGTAGGCGACGACGACCCTACACAAGTGGCGCCTCCGCGTAGGACCGCAGCAAACATCCCGCGACATCGGCCCAACCGGCGCCGCTTCGACGACGACTCGGCCACTGTGTGCGCGCCAGTGGTCTCCGAGAGGCTCGCCTACTGGGACTCGCGAGTGAACAGTCCGGGGGCCGATGAGCGAGAGGACGATCGATTCGTCCTTCTGGCGCGATGGAAGGAATGGCTTGGGTCGAATGGTGGCGCCTCCCGATGAAGGCACCGGCCATTCATTGGGAATGAGAGTCAGGGGAATCGCTGGTCTCGATGTGAAACTCTACGCGACGGTTCTGTCGGCGGCCCTCTTCGTCCTCGTTCGAGACCAGCGGGCGAGTCGATCCGAATCCCGTGCTGGACAACCGAGGGCTCGCGATGCCGTGAGCGATCAGCCATCGCCTCACCGAGCTCGCGCGATCCTCGCTCAGCTTTTGGTTTCGCGCAGCGCTGCCCATGCTGTCGGTGTGCCCCTGCACTTGGAGGTGATGAATCGACTCATGATCCGTGAGGATCTTCCTCACGGCCATGAGGGTGTCCTCGCTGGAGGGGTCCAACACCGCGGTGCCCGTTCGGAATTGGACCTCATCGGTAATCCGGATGCGATCTCCTTCGACGAAGGCTAGCGGGCAGCCATTCTTCTGCGGGTCTGCGTTGGCGGGGCCAGCCACGTCAGGGCACGCGTCCACCTCGTTGGCAGTTCCGTCGTGGTCCCGGTCGGGATCGACGGGGCAGCCGTTCGTCTTGGGGTCGGTCGTGCGGACCCCGATCGCGTCGGGGCAGGCGTCTTCCTGATCGGGCAAGCCATCACCGTCGCGATCGGGCGGGCATCCGTTGAGCTTCGCATCGCCCGACCGTACGCCCGGAACGTCGGGGCAGGCATCCTCAGCGTCCGGAATCGAGTCCCCGTCGCGGTCCGGTGGGCACCCGTTCCGCTTGGGATCCGTGGAGGCTACCCCCGGCAGGTCGGGGCAGGCATCCTCGGCGTCGGCAATTGTGTCGGCGTCGCGGTCGGGCAAGCATCCGCCGGCACCGCTCGACGCATGCGCGCTGCGACCATCGGGGCACGCGCCTGGCTCAAGGCCGGAAGCTGAACGCTCATCCCGGACGCGGGCCATGTCGGCCGGAGCCCACTCGAATGATGCAAGCGCGCGCCAGGCGGGAGAACCGAGACCTCGCGTCAACCCCGGACCGGCGCCCAATCCGACGCGAAACGAGGACGAGGTGTAGTGACCGCCGAGCAACGCTTCGACGGGGGTGTTGCGCGGGCCGAACGCCGCGTCGGGCCCGGTCACCGTGGTGCCGCCGAAGATCTCGGGCCCCACGACGAGGGCTCGCCCCAGGAGACGCGCGCCCGCCGAGACCGAGAAAAGCACGCTGCT
>Ga0210409_10008277_pt1 | contig 10605 bp, 8 predicted proteins | sample IncBWH17MmetaG_FD_161649 | JGI IMG/M metagenome (GOLD analysis project Ga0210409, IMG submission 161649) | Forest soil microbial communities from Barre Woods Harvard Forest LTER site, Petersham, Massachusetts, United States - Inc-BW-H-17-M | ecosystem: Environmental > Terrestrial > Soil >...
CGCGCTGTACGCGGTGCACGCCGCTTTCGTACTTCATCTGCGAATACACGCCCTGGCCCTCGATAATGGCGATGACTTCTTTCAGCCCGCCGACGGAAGACTCGGACGTCGAGAGCACTTCGACCTTCCAGCGTTTAGTCTCAGCGTAACGGTTGTACATGCGAAACATTTCGTCGGCGAAGAGCGTGGCTTCGTCGCCGCCGGTGCCGGCGCGGATTTCAAGGATGACGTCTTTCGCGTCGTTTGGATCTTTGGGGAGCAGCAGGACTTTCAAATCTTCTTCAGCTTGCGCGGCGCGGGCCTCGAGACCGATGAGTTCCTCCTGCGCATAGGCGCGCATGTCGGGGTCTTTTTCGTCGGCGAGGACGGCTTTGCTTTCGGCGATGCCGCGCTTCAGATCTTTGTATTCGCGGTATTTCTCGACCATGGGCGCGATTTCGCTGTGCGCTTTGGCGGTCTTCTGGTATCTCGCGGAATCGTTCACGATATCCGGCGAGGCCAGAGCGCTGGTGAGTTCTTCGTAACGGGCTTCGATTTGGTCTAGGCGTTCAAACATCGTCGTTAGTCGCTGGTCGTTAGTCGTTGGCCTTTCGCTTCAGGCTGCTTTCTCGCTGATCGAATTAATCAGGCAGTTTAGGCTTCGGCTTATGGCATCTGCCGATGCCAGCAAGCGCTGTGCCTCTTCACTTCTCAGGTATTGTAATTCCTTTGCAATCATAATCTGCGTTTGCACTTCCAGCAGCGATCCTCTCGCATGAAGCAGGAAATGTCCAAATTCCCGATCGGAACGATGACCCTTCCCTTCGGCAATATTGCTCGGCACCGAAACAGCCGCCCGGCGCATTTGCTGGCTTATACCGTACAACTCGTGCTTGGGAAACTCTGCTGTTACCCGGTAGACCTCGACGGTAAATTTCATTGCCTCCTGCCAAACGCGTAAATCCTTGAAAGATGCTGACATGTTGGGACCTCTCAAGAAGACTAATGCTGGATTTGTGAGGGGCCAACGACTAACGGCGAACGACCAACGACGATTTTCCCGGGTCGGGAACCCTAGGCAATCACCAATTCGCCGCCGCGTTCTTTTTCCAGGTCCATGGCTCGGTCTAGGGCGGTGATGGCGCATTGCGCCATTTCGTCCGAGGGAGGCTGGGTGGTGATTCGTTGCAGCCAGAGGCCGGGTGCGGTCATCAGGGCGAAAAGAGAGCCGCGATGTTTAGCGGCGAAGCGAATCACCTCGTAAGACACGCCAGCGATTAGCGGCAGCAACGCAATGCGCGAAGCGAAGCGTGCCCAGAACGTGGTGTAGGGAATCAGCATGTAGAAGGCGATCGAGATCAGCATCACGGTCATCAGAAAGCTGGTGCCGCAGCGCGGGTGGTACGTGGAATACTTCTGCACTGCGCTGGTCGAAAGCGGATCGCCATTCTCGAAGGCGAATACGGTTTTGTGCTCGGCACCGTGATACTGATAGACGCGGCGAATGTCAGGGAACAGCGACACTCCCCAGATAAATAAGAGGAAGAGGATCAGTCGCACTGCGCCATCGACCAGGTTAAACACAATCTGGCCGCCGAGGGCGGGATTGTACTTTTTCAGTTCCGTGGCCGCCAGCAGCGGCAGGTATTTGTACATGAAGATGAAGAAAGCGAGGGAGAGGATTACGTTTCCGGCGGCCAGCCATCCGCTGATGGTGGCGGCTTTTTCGCGGGACTGCGCCGTAGTGGAAGCTTCTCTGTCGGCATTTTTGGAAGGTTCCGGCTCGCTTCGCATCGCCGCCACAGGCGAGGCGCCCGTGGCCACATGGTTCTTCTCAGCATCGGCCCTCTCAGTGGGCTCGTTGCTTTGCATTACTTCTTCAATCGCGACGTTGGCGGAGAAGCGGAGAGCGCGGTAGCCGAGGGACATGGCATAGCCGAGCGTCATTACGCCGCGGACGATGGGCCATGCCATCCATTTGTGCTTCTCCGAGGGACGATCAAGGGGTTCGCTCATGGTGACCACTTCACCGGAGGGCTTGCGGCAGGCGATGGCCCAGGCGTGCGGGGAACGCATCATCACACCTTCAAGCACGGCTTGCCCGCCGACCAAGGTTTCTTCGCCGCTTTCGAGCGCGGGCAAAAGCTGAACGGCGATGAGAAAACGCACGAAATTTCGCAGAGAACGCACGATGGTTAGATGCTCCGTGGTGCGGGGACGCACCGAACCCTAGGTTATCACAGGGGATGGCCGTGTTCCTACGGAGGCGAAATGGAGTAAGTGCCTGAAATAGAGGGCCATTCGCCTGTTTCGGCGACGTGCGAAGATTCGTTTATTGTTTATTCTCGGGAAGACATCTTAACGCGACATGCGAAAGCTGGCTGAAAGCTGCGAGGCGATTGCCGCCACCACCAAGAAGCTGTTGAAGACCGGGATCGTTGCCGATTACCTGAAATCGCGGAGCGCAGAAGAGGCCACGGTGTCGGCGGTATTTCTCTCTGGAAGAGCGTTTCCGGCGTGGGAGGAGACCACGCTACAGGTGGGAGGTTCTTTGTTGTGGCGGGTGGTTCGGGAGCTTTCCGGCAGAGACGAAGCGGAGCTGGCCGCAGCATATCGAAAGCATGGTGACTTGGGGGCTGTGGCTGGGGAAGTTTTGCTGGAGCGGCCGGGGCAAGGCCTCGGCATTCTCGAAGTTGCCGGGAGCTTTCGGCAGATTGCCGCGGCGCGCGGGCCGGCGGCGAAAACTGAGTTGGTTCGCGATTTGCTGGCGAGGGCGACGCCGCTCGAAGCCAAATACATTGCGAAGATCATGACCGGCGATTTGCGGATTGGATTGAAGGAAAGCCTGGTGGAGGATGCGATTGCCAGAGCATATGGAAGCACGTTGCCGGAGGTACAGCGGGCGAACATGCTGCTGGGGGATATCGGAGAAACGGTGCGGCTTGCCATCGAGGGCAGGCTGGCGACGGCGAGCATGCGTTTGTTTCATCCGTTGGGGTTCATGCTGGCCAGTCCGATTGAGTCGGCTGAAGAAGGGTTAAATTATTTCGCCGAGGCTGCCGTCGAAGACAAGTACGACGGGATGCGGGCGCAGGCGCACATTTCGGAGGGTGAGGTAAAGTTTTTCTCGCGCACGCGGGATGAGATCACGGAGTCGTTCCCGGAGTTGCCGGGGGCGCTGGCGGGGTTGCCGCAGAACGTGATTCTCGATGGTGAGATTGTGGCGTGGGAATATCCGGAGGGTGTTTCCGCGACGGCAGAAGTGATCGATGAGCGGCCTAGCGACGCGGCTGAGGCGAAGGCGACGAACCTGGGCCGGGCGCGGCCGTTCAGCGTGTTGCAGCAGCGCCTGGGGCGGAAGAAAGTGAGCGAGAGAATGTTGCGGGAGTTCCCTGTTGCTTATCTTGCCTTCGATGTTTTGTATGCGGGCGGGGAGTTGCTGATTGATCGTTCGCTGCGGGCGCGGGCGCGGGTGTTGGACGAGCTTCTTTTGTCAGAAAAGAGAATTCTTCACCACAGAGACACAGAGGCACAGAGAAAATCCAAGGCAGGAAATTCTCAGGAGAGATTGATCTTTGGTACTGAGGATGAAAAGGTTGCGGCAGCTGTGATTCGGGCGCCCGTGTTTCGAGTGACGTCGGCTGGCGAATTGGAAGAACTCTTCACGGCTGCGCAGGCGAGAGGCAACGAAGGGTTGATGATCAAAGATCTCAACTCAACTTACACGCCGGGAAAGCGCGGAAAATCCTGGCTGAAGATGAAGCGCGAACTGGCCACTCTCGACGTGGTTGTGACGGCAGTTGAGTACGGACACGGCAAGCGTGTGGGCGTGCTCAGCGATTACACGTTTGCGGTGTGGGATACGAATAAAGACCGGCTGGTGAATATCGGCAAGGCGTACTCAGGGCTGACCGACGTTGAAATCGCAGAGATGACCCGGTGGTTTCTGGATCACACGATTGACAATCAAGGCTTTCGGCGCACGGTTGAGCCGAAGATTGTGCTGGAGGTGGCGTTCAACAACATGATGGAGTCGGAGCGGCATGAGAGCGGCTATGCGCTGCGCTTTCCGAGGATCGTGCGGCTGAGGCCGGATAAGACGGCGGAGGAGGCGGATACGATTGAGCGGGCGCGGGAGATTTTCGAGAAACAAAACTAAAACTGTTGACACCGTCCTTTCCTCTGCCTAGCCTTGTATGTATGGATGTTCCCATCAACCCCGATTTGCAGGCTAAACTCAGGCGTCTGGCGGAGCAGCAAGGCCGTGCCAGTACAGCCCTCATCGTTGAGGCGGTGGAGCGCATGGTGAACTACGACGAGTGGTTCCTGCGCGAGGTGGATAAGGGGCTTGCCGCCGCCGACCGTGGCGAGCTTGTGGATCACGCAGACGTTAGGAAAATGATCGACAAGCGGTATCCTGGCTGATGATTATTCGCTGGACGGACGCCGCCGTTCGCGATTTCACTCACGTCCGCGATTACATTGAGCAGTCCCGGGGTGCTGCGGTCGCTCGCCGGGTTGCTCTGTCTATCCATCACAGCATCGATCTACTCGCAGAATTCCCTGAATATGGGAGGACAGGCCGAAAACCGGATACGCGCGAGGTGGTATTCAGCGGTTTGCCTTACCTGGCCGTCTATCGCATTCACGATGATGCGGTCGAGATCCTGCGTATTTTTCATGCTGCTCAGGATTGGACGGAATAGGCCCGTGTTCCGAGGTAAGCGCTCGACGTCCATCGCAATGGACCACCTTAGTGGCTGTGGTGGTGATGGGCTTCGCTCTCGCCCACTGGCATGACGCAGCCATGGGCCACTTCACAGTCCACGCATTCGAACTGGATGGTGGTGTGGTCGATGCGGAAGCTGTGGTGCAGACGGTCTTTTACGTCGCGCAGGATGCGCTCGCTGACCGAGGGCGGAATGTCGGCAATCGAGATGTGGCAGGAGAGCGCGTGAGTTTCCGAGCCGATGCTCCAGACGTGAAGGTCGTGAACGTCGTTGACGCCTTCGATGGAGCGGATCGCGGTCTCGACCAGTTCGAGCTTCATGCCGCGGGGCGTGCCTTCGAGCAGAATGTTCAGAGTCTCGCGCACGATGCCGAATCCTGACCACAGGATGAGCGCACCAATTCCGAAGGAGAGCGCGGAGTCGATCCAGTAATCGCCCGTAATCAGGATGGCCCAGCCGCCGGCGATCACGGCGGCGGTGGAAAGCGTGTCGCCAACCTCATGCAGCAAAGCGCTGCGAAGGTTGACGTCGTTAGCAGAGCCCCGTCCCGAGCGAAACAAGAGGAGCGCGATCACTCCGTTCATCACCACGCCAGCGGCGGCGACCCACATCATTACCGAGGCTTGAACGTGCTCGGGACGCTGCAGGCGGTGGAAGGCCTCGTAGAAAATGAAAAATGCGACAGCGACCAGTGACACGGCGTTGACCAGGGCCGCTAATACTCCGGCGCGATGATAGCCATAGGTCTTGGTGGAACTCGCGGGGCGTGACTGCAAATAGACCGCAACCAGCGAGAGCAACAGCGCGAGAAAGTCGGAGAGATTATGTCCGGCCTCGGAAAGCAAGGCCAGTGAATGGGAGCGAATGCCGGCCACAACCAGCAGAGCGATATAGCCCAAGGTGACGCCCAGCGAAATCTTAAGCACTCGCTTGGGACCGTCTCCTGCGTGACCGTGGACGTGCATTGCTTAAGTGTACGAGCGTAGCGGGATGGGCTTCAAGCGACCTTGATGAGCCACAGCCCGATCAACGATCGAAAAGTTTCTGCATGTAGCTGTCGTTGTAAAGAGTGGTTGTGTTCTGCACGAACTCGAGAATGCGGTACATCTTTTCGCGCGACTCGCGGCTCATCTCCTTGAATTGCACGGCCACACCGGACCCGGGATGGATTCTGGCAATCGTTCCCTCAGCGCTCAGGGTTGCATCGTCAATGGAGAAAATCAGCTTGAGATGAGAACCGGACCGCAGAATAGCGCTGGTTTCCACGTAGCAGCCTCCGAGGCTGATGTCGATGAGATTGCCGAAGATCGGTCCACTGCCGGACTGAGGGTGCAGTTCGATCGTGAGCCGGCATTTCATGCGAGTGTGCAGCCGCTGATCTTTTTGCGAGGGTAGCTTTTGTTTTTCGAGATACATGCGGCGGTCGGCCTCAGTCAAGAGCTGCTCGGCATCATTGCCGTCATCCGGAGATACGGCGAGGCCCACACTCAAAGAGAGAATGTCTTCTCCGCAAACATCGAAACCTGCTTGCCGGGCAAGCGGACGAAGCTGATCCACCTTTTTGGCGGCGGCGTCGGCGGCCAGACCGGGAGCAATGACCACAAATTCATCGCCACCCATGCGGGCGACGTAGTCGTATTCGCGGCAGGTTTCTTTCAGAGCCTGGGCGAACAGGCGCAACACGCGGTTTCCCTCGAGATGCCCGAAGCGGTCATTGATCCGCTTAAAACCGTTCATGTCGCAAACCATTAGCGTCAGCGACATGTTGTCGCGCTTGCAGCGAGCGAGTTCGCGATCGAGTTGCAGGAACAGCGATCTGGCGTTGGGCAGGCCGGTGAGGTAGTCGGTGGTGGCGGAGCTTTCCGCCTGCTGGTATTTGAGCGCGTTCTCGATGGCAAGCGCCATCTTGCCACTCACTGCCAAAAGAATGCGCAAATGGTCGGAGGTAAAAGCGTCACGCTCGGCGCGATAGAGGGCCAGAACGCCAATAACGCCGTCCACTCCTTCCAACGGGAGCGCCAGAGCGGAGCGCAAAGTGCTGGACTTCGCGGGATCGTTGAGATAGCCAGGCTCGACCGAGGGATTTCCGTTCACAATCGGTTTTTTGTTCTGCGCCACCCAACCGGAGAGACCCTCCCCGAGCGGAATACGCAACGAGGCAAAGAGCCGGTAGTTATCGCCGTTTACGTATTCGGGGATCAACTCATCGCCGCGACGGATATAAATTGCGATGGCATCGTAGGGAACCATCGGTTTGAGTTTTACCGAGAACACGGAAAGCGTCTCACCGAGGCTTAACGACGCACCAAGGTCCTGACTTAACTCAAACAGAGATTGAGCCTCCTGGCGGGCAGCGGCAATCGAGGATAGGAACGTCGCTTCGCGTCCCGGCGAATCCGTTACCGCGGCATTTTCGAATCCGGCAGCAGGCGCTGGACCCCGCGTGATCTTGAGTTCGGTGGGAAGAGCCACGTTGTCATCCGAGTTCGCCTGGGCACGTGCCATGTTCTCCAGGGATTTGTAACGCCTGGTGAGAACATTCACCACCTTCGGATCGAACGACTTGCCCGACTCAGCCGAAAGCTGCTGCATCACTTTATCGAGAGGCATGGCCCGGCGATATTGCCGGTCGGAAGCTAACGCGTCCAGATAGTCGACTGCGGAAAGAATGCGGGCGCCAATCGGAATTTCCGTGCCTTTCAATCCGAAAGGATATCCTGACCCATCCCATTTTTCATGGTGGGCTCGAACGATCGGCACTACCGGATAAGGAAAGCGAACACGTTCCAGAATGTCAGCGCCGACGACGGTGTGAATCTTCATCTTCTCGAATTCTTCAGGGGTGAGCCGTCCGGGCTTCGAGATAATGTGTTCCGGCACGGCAAGCTTTCCAATGTCATGCAGGAGCGCGGCGGCGTGCAGGGCTTCGAGTTCGGCTCCCTTGATCCCTAATTCTTTTGCTACCTCGATGGCGTAGACGCGAACCCGCTGCAGGTGGGCATGCGTGGTCTGGTCCTTGGCTTCAATGGCCAGTGCGAGTGCTTCGATAGTGCGCAAATGCAGGTTGGCGATTTCTTCCACGTGCCGCTTTTCGTCGTCCAGCTTGCCCAAATACAAACGGTAGGAGCGGTAGATGACATAAATGGCGGGCACGAAGAGCAACGAGCTTTCCCAGTTAAAAGCGTGATTGAACCAGCCAATTGCGCCCGCGATGCCGGCGCCCACCAGGTAGTAAGGGAAGGACCAGAAGTAACAATCGATAAGAATTCGCCGCAGCGCCCGCCGTTCACTGAACGAGATGACGGCGGCTGTGCATCCCGCGTTGACAATAAAATAAATCGAAGCGGCCAGGCATAAAACCAGCGCTTTACTGGAAATGAGTTGGTTGGCCAGAACACTGTGATAGGCGAAGTAAGCCAGCGCGGTTGAAAGGGCGCCAGCGCAGACGTTGAACGTCACCTGGATAGCGTTCGGCCGGCCGGGAAATAAACCTTGGGCGAGCATGGCCACAGCGCCCAGAGTGATGGCCTCCGAGTAGCTGAGCTCGGCAATCCCCACCAGGATGAACAGAAAATTCACCGAAAGCGTGCCGGTGATGCCAGGAAGAGTGACGCTCAAGCGTGATGCCAGGATTGCGATGCCGAGATAGCAAATGAACTCAGCGATATTATTGCTGCGCTGGTGTGCCGCCGCGAGAAGCAGCGAGGCCATCCCCGCGGCAATCACCAGGCCGACAAAGACCTGGGCGCCAAGGGACAGTCCTCTCCACGACTGTGTGGTTGCCGACATAGGTATGCGATTCAACCCTTTGCTGCTCCAATTTACCGGGGCGCGAGGGTATCCCAACCGTAGGATAAACAGCTAACAGATTTATTAACAATGATTTGCAGCCGTTGCGGGAAACTTCGGTAATCTCTCGAATTACTTGATTTGGAACCACTTTCGGAGGTGCAAGAAAGCAGGGAGGTTACTCGAATCGAATTGCCGTGGCGGCCGAAGAGGGCTTCTGGTCTCAGCTGACTGCTTTCCTGCGGAACTGTCGCAATCCAGCCACGAGAAACAAGGTGTCAAACGCCGTCAACACAATTAGTACTGCCAGCAAGGGAAGATGCGGGAACTGGGGAACAAGAGTTCCGCGCAGGCCTTCACTCGCATATACAAGAGGATTCACCAGCACGACCTTCTGTAGGATGGGAAAGCTGCTCAGTGCGCTCCAGGGGTAGTAGGTACAGCCAAAGAAAATCATGGGGGTCAAAACCATGCTGAACATCAATCCGATATGCTGCTGGTTGACACTACAGCCCAGGGCCAGACCGCCGCAGGCGGAGAATAGCGCCACCAGCAAGGTCACGCAAGCAAAGGTGAGAGGATTGTGGACTGTCACCGACACGCCGGGGCGCAAAATTATCCAAGCTGCGGGAATCACAACCAGACCTGCGATTAGTGCCTGGAGCGTTCCCGCAAGCACTTTCTCAATCGCGACCCAGGAGATTTCCATCGGAGCTAACAGGCGATCTTCGATCTCGCGGGTGAACTGGAATTCAGCAATCAATGGCATGGCCACTGCCCAAACCCCAGTAAACACCATGCTGATGGCCATGATGCCGGGCAGCAGCAGGCTCTTGTATGCTTCGGGCATGTAACCGCTGCGCACCATCACTCTTCCAAAGATAAAGACGAACATCAGTGGCTGCAGAAAAGTCTGCATCAGCAAAACCATGAAGTTGCGGCGAGCCACATGCACATCGCGTGCGAGCATGGCGAAAAACGTCTTCCAGTTCATTCCCGCAAACTCCTTCCGGTATGGTGCAGAAAAAGATTTTCCAGACTGGGTTCGGAGATGTGCACATCGCGGAGTTCCGTGCCGGCGGAAGAAGCCAAGCTGGCGATTTCTGCAATCAGCGAACCACCGCGATCGGCATAGATATCTGCGCCGCTTTGTTCGTTGTCTTGGGCTCCGTTTTGCGCAACGGGGCGTACCTCTCGCACCCCGGGCAATGCCTGCAGCCGTTGCAGCAGTTCGGCAGAATGATTACCGAAACGCAAACGCAGCAGATAACCGCCGGGCACCGAAGCCTTCAACTCGGTTGGTGTACCCAGGGCGATGTTGCGTCCGTGGTCGATAATGGCGAGGCGGCCCGCGAGCGCGTCGGCTTCTTCCATGTTATGCGTGGTCAGCAGGATCGTCTTGCCGGTTTGGTTGTATTCCCGAATAATCTCCCATAGCAGCAACTTGGTTTGCGGATCAAGACCCGCGCTGGGTTCATCCAGGAAAAGAACCTGCGGGTCGTGCATCATGGCGCGGGCGATGGAGAGCCGCTGCATCATGCCTCCGGAGAAGCCGCGCACCATCTGCTCGGCGCGGTCGCGCAGCTTGAATCGGTCCAGAAGGCTTTCGGCTCGGGATGCTCTGGTCGCAGAGTCGAGCCCGAAGTAAGCGCCGTGAAACAAGAGAATCTCGCGCGCTGTTAGAGAGAAGTCGAGATTCGGACGCTGCGCCACCACCCCAATCAGTCTTTTGACGGCTACCTGTTCTTTCCAGACATCGTGTGTGCCGATCCAAGCCTCGCCGCCGCTTGGCCGCACTCGTGTGGTTAGAATTCCCACGGTTGTCGACTTGCCTGCACCATTCGGCCCCAGCAGTCCGAAGACTTCGCCTGCCGCAACGTCCAGCGTCAGACCATTGAGCGCGACAATCTCCGGCTTCGGTTGCTTTTCGCCCTTCGCGCGTCCTGCGGGCGAGCCAAAACCGGCCGCAGCGAACGGAGGAGCGGAGGTGTAGACCTTGCGCAGATCGCGAGTGCGAATTCCTACCATAAGTGTGCGGAATAAGACCCTTGCATGTTTCCAAAGGGTGAAGGGAATGTCAATTCCTTGGGACTGGGTGACAGATTTG
>Ga0210409_10008278_pt1 | contig 10604 bp, 13 predicted proteins | sample IncBWH17MmetaG_FD_161649 | JGI IMG/M metagenome (GOLD analysis project Ga0210409, IMG submission 161649) | Forest soil microbial communities from Barre Woods Harvard Forest LTER site, Petersham, Massachusetts, United States - Inc-BW-H-17-M | ecosystem: Environmental > Terrestrial > Soil >...
CATCATTCTGCGAAGATGGGTCACAGGGACCTCCTTGTGACCCACAACTTATCTCCACAGTCAGGCAATCACATCTCTGTTCACCTCACGCGCAGCGTCCGCCGCACCAGCGGCTTCGTTCAAACGCTAGGACTCAATCGGAAGTGCCCCGGCAGGCATAGTAGGAGTGGGGCTCAGGAGTGATCCCGGGGCACTTTCGATTGGGGCGTTTGAACGAAGCCGCTGGTGTTTGCGGCGGACGCGGGCCATCTATGGGTTTTGAATTTGGTTGCTGACTTCGAGTAGGAGATGATTGCCGGCCGGTGATGTATTGAGTTTTGCTTGATTGAGCAAAGAAGCTTGCGCGAATGGGGTTTTCGAGTGTGTTGGCATAGGTATGGTTGTCTGTTGTTCTTGTTTTCGCGTGAGAAGACACACTTCGAGTGTGCGTGCCAAAGCACACGGACGATTTGCCATGGAGTGTCGGTTACGAGCTGTCAACGAAGTGGCTCGCTTTTGCTAATTTCCAGCGGATCTCTTGTGCCGTGAACTTTTCGATCAGGACCATTGCGCCACCGCAGTGCGGACACAACCAGGAAACGGATAACTGCGTCTCTCCGGTCTGCGGTGCTGGGAGGCGCTGATGCGAGATGACCTCCAGCAACCGTTGGCAGAGTGGCAGTAGTTGGGTTCGCCGCCGATTCGCAAGGAATCCGAAGAAGCGGATGCGCACAAAGCCACGCGGCAGCACGTGCAACAAGAACCGACGAAGGAACTCTTCGCCACCGACCGCCATCGTGCGTTGCCTACTTCCGCGAGCGTAGTCCTTCCACCGGAAGGTTACCTGGCCGTCAGCCACGTTGACCAGCCTGTGATTGGAAATGGCCACTCGGTGTGTGTAGCGTGCCAGGTAATGAAGAACATGTTCTGGTCCTCCGAAAGGCTGTTTGGCATAGACCACCCAGTCATGACGAAAGAGCGATCGCAGGAAGGCGTGAAATGCTTTTTCATCGGCGAGGTGTCGGATGCTTCCAGGGAAGGAGAGTTCTCCGTCACGAAAAGCGCGCTTCAGGCCGGCGATGAACTTGCCGCGAAACACTCGGCTCAGCACTTTCACCGGGAGGAAAAAAGTGTACCGGAGGCGAACCCAGTGTTTGCCGTCAAGCGAGAGACCACCGCCTGGGATCACGCAGTGGACATGCGGATGATGCAGAAGGTTCTGGCCCCAGGTATGCAGCACACTCAAGAAGCCGATCTGGGCGCCGAGATGTTTTGCGTCAGCCGCGACCTCCAGCAACGTCGCGGCACTGGTGCGGAACAACAGGTCGTAGATGACCTTCTTGTTGTGGAGAGCCAGCCAAGAGAGTTCATGCGGAATGGTGAAGACCACATGGAAGTAGCCGACGGGAAGTAGTTCTCTACTGCGTTCGGCGAGCCACTTGTCGCGAGCGCTGGTCAGACACTTCGGGCAATGCCGATTACGGCAAGAGTTGTAGGAGATGGCGCGATGACCGCATTGGGAGCAGCGATCGAGATGGCCTCCCAGCGTGGACGTGCGGCAGTGCTCGATGGCGTGGAGCACACGCAGGTGGTGCCACGTAAGCCAGGAACGGTTCTTCTCGATGAAGCTGTTCTCGTGTTGGCGGATGATATCGGCCACCTCGAAGGGTGGCCGGTTCACCGCTTCTGTAACTTCCGCGAGAGTTTAATGCTTTCAGGACTGGAGACGTCGATCGTGTCCAGGGGGTTCGCCACCGCCGTCAAGTGCTTCCGCGAAAGATGCAGATAGATGATCGTGTGTTCAATCTTGCGATGACCGAGCAGCACCTGGATGGTGCGCAGATCAGCGCCGGCTTCGAGCAGGTGCGTGGCGTAACTGTGCCGTAGCGTGTGCGGCGAGATATGCTTGGTGATCCCTGCGCGCTTCGCTGCCTGTTGGCAAGCTTCCCACGGAACCTTGGTAGTGACGGGAACGTCCGCTCGCCAGTTCTTCAATGTGCCGGGAAATAGATAGTTCTTCGGCTTCATCCAGCGCCAGTAGACACGAAGCGTCTCCAGAAGTTTTTCGCTCAAGGGAATATCACGGTCATGTCCGCCTTTCCCTTGGCGAATGTGAACCATCATCCGTTGGCTGTCGATATCGGCGACCTGAAGACGGCACAGTTCCGCGCGACGGATACCCGTTGAGTACAGGGTCATGAGCATCGTGCGGTGGAAGAGGTTACTGGCCGAGTCGATGAGCTGCGCTACTTCCTCGGGACTCAAGACCTCCGGGAGCTTGCGATAGTGTTTGGGTCTCGGAATATCTTCGAGCAGATAGCGTCGCTTCAACGTCTTGACATAGAAGAAGCGGAGCGCCGCCACATGCAGCTGCACGGTGCCGGCATCCAACTTCTTCTCCTGAAACAAGTAGGCTTGATACTCACGCAGGTGTTGCGGACCCAGCTTGTCGGGTCGTTGATGGAAATGGCGGGCAAATTCTTGGATGATCCGAAGGTAGGCTTTTACGGTACTCTTAGCGTAATTACGGCGCTGGAGTTCTTCCAGCATCATTCTGCGAAGATGGGTCACAGGGACCTCCTTGTGACCCACAACTTATCTCCACAGTCAGGCAATCACATCTCTGTTCACCTCACGCGCAGCGTCCGCCGCACCAGCGGCTTCGTTCAAACGCCCTTGTGTTTACCAATCCAATTCTACATGCCTGGTTAGTCGCCTTACCGGACAATGGGATTTGGCCCGATTTCGCTTGTACGGTAACGGCGTTTATCAAGCACTATGCTTGTCAAACCTAGGGTCGGCTGACTTGACCGATGACTTTTGGGTTTTGCCGATGATAATCAGTTGCCAAAGCCGCAATTTGTTTGCCGATTTCGTCTCTAATTTTGGAACCCATATCTTCGCTGGTGCCTGCTAGCATTGCGCTCTTTTCCCAAACTGACGCATCTGCATTGCCAACCGCTTGATTGTCTTCATCTCTCAAAATAGTGACATAACGCCCGAAGTCCACGGAGACGAAGCTGGCAACGGATGATTCGCTGGTTCTAACGGACATAATCGTTATCCGAATGGAATCGTTTGAAGTCAGCTCAATCTCGATTTCGGGCAATTCGTGCTCAATTGACATCCCCACAAAAGACCGTAAGGATTCCTCTGAAAGACCCACCTCATCGTCTACCTTCGATAGACCTTGAACCTGGACAAACAGCCGCCTAACGTCCTTCAGGTTCGCAGCTTGCTGTGAATTGGTTGACGCTGCAAACAGCAACAAGCAGGTCAAGAACGTGACTATCTTCATCGCTTGCCTTCCTTAAATCGGTCAAAACGGTGCTACCTGCCCAGCATTTTAGACTATACCGTCGCTAAGTCCTGGTTTGTCGCCTAACCGGAAAAGTCAATCCACTTGTACGAATACGGCGTTTACCAGGACTTGAGGAATTGTGAGGGATATAATGGGTCTGTTCTGCAAGATTGTGGCTTGAATCCGTTCCAAATATGGGTAGCTCCCTGAAACGGTTTTTGCAGTCGTTCATTTCGGTGAGTACGTGAAACTCTGGTTCATTGCAGCATTGCTGTTCTTTGCGATCCTACAAACCACTCAACCGGACGCGGTGCTTGACCGCCTTTCCAAAGTTGAGCGATTTGCTTTTGGTCCGACTGGGTACGCCGGGGTAACCTCGGCCGGAGAAACAGATTTCAGAACTGTACTAGGTCGCAGTTCGGCTGTGACGGATTTTGAGAAGTTGTTCACCGAAGGAAATCTACAAGCGAAGTCCTACGCTCTGGTTGGAATCCACAAACTCAACCCAACGCGGTTTAAGGAATTGGCCCGTCCGTTGCGGGATTCGAAAGAGAGTGTGAGCACCATGGAAGGCTGCATCGTCTCGGACGAGCCTTTTACCTTCATCCTCAAACAAATCGAGTCTGGCAAATACCGCTGAATTTCATTAAGTCCTGATTTGTCGCCAAACTGGACAAGTTCCCCGGTCGGGTTTGCGTCGGAATCCACATGGACGGTTTCGGCGTTTAATCATGCGCTGATAATCGTTTAAGGCGGTACACTACAGGAACAAAATGAAAATTCCTTCGCGGCTGCATCGTGGCGATAGTGGTGGTTGCTTTGAATGTGACCGGCATTCAAGCGGAAAGTGTGCGCAGTGCAAGGGCACCGGACAGAGCATGACTGGTCTTTCTTGCAGCATATGCCGCGGCACTGGTCGGTGCCGTTCTTGCGACGGCACGGGCATCAACAATCCCAGCCTGCGGGACCTGATACCTGATTGGATTGGTCGGCTCTTTGGCCCTAGGCGCGATGCTTAAGCCGCGAGCATAATTGGGTGACGCGCTTTTGTTCGCCTTGCTACTTGGTAAGCTCGAATGTCACGTAGATTTTCGCTCCCACGTCGACTGGTTCGCCACCGACCGTAGCCGGTTCATACTTCCATTGTTGCACCGCTGCGACCACCACTGGCACGAGTAGCGGGTGTCCAGCCCCCACGTTTTGTACCGTCACTGTTCCGTCCTTCCGTATCACAACGTTGACGGAAACCAATCCCTGAATTCTCGCTTGGCGTGCTAATGCGGGATATACCGGGGGCACTTTGTTTATGAGTTTTGCGGGCACGACCGGTCCGGGTTTGGTGGTTGAAAGTATCTGCACCTCGGACGGGAAGCTCCTCAGCCGAAACTTGCCATCCACAAAGCAAAAGTACCCGATTGCTTGTCTGGCAGGCCCGACGGAGGAATCCGTCTTCTTCCAGTCGGCTTTGAACTCGTCCGTCGGGTTGGCGAGCGTGTCATCCTTCTTCGCGAGGTCAAATTTCCGATTCGCGGCGTCTAGCTTGTTAATCGAAATCTGGCCTTCTTCTTTCGCAAGTTCTACCCACAGCATTTCAAAATGCTGTGCAGTCAGCTTTAAGGACTTCCCGTATGTGTCTGCAAGGGCCTGCCCCTTCTCTTGCCCGTAAGTGTGCGCGAACCAGTTTCCGTACTCGGGTATGTCCATTTCCGAAAGTTTTGACCGCAGCTTTGCCTGGTCATCGCTCTTGGCGGCGGCCAACAAATCGGCCAGAAGCGAGTGCAAGCCGTCGGCAGTGTTCGGGTAAGACTCTGCCGCACTGGGCGGCGGAGTCTTCTGCGCAGCGTCTTGACTGGCATGAGGAGAAGCTGAACAGACTAGGTGTGGCACGCCAGCAATCGTCAGCGATGCAAGGAGGAGCATTCTCATACTGGTTATTTATCTCACGAAAGCGCAACTAAGTCCCAAACCGGACAAGTTCCTCGGTCGGGTTTGCGTCGGAATCCATATGGACGGTTTCCGCGTTAATCAGGACTCAGAGGGGGCAGTCAATTGCGAAGCGTGCGCCACCGTTTGGTATTATTTTGTGGATAACCCACGAGATTACAGCAGGAGTCAGCTTAACGGTTAGGTTGTAGAGTTCCCGTATACTCTAACGAGCTAGAGGCTTGCAGTGGGAAATCAAGCGACAATGGTTGGAGCGGCATTTGGTCGTGGTATGGCGGCGATCATCAAGACCACTTTTGGCTTCATGTGGCTCGGATGGGGTTTGGGCGCGCTTGTGGGTTTGCCAGCGGCAATTTGGTTTGGGTACTTATGCGTGGCGGCCGTGCTCTTGGCATTCTCCGTAACCGCGGTGCGGCGAGGCCGAAAAATGATGATAGCGCACGGCGCGTCGCGGAGCGATTTTTGGCAGACGCGGCGCAAGCCGTTCGGCATTGTGACCGTTCTTGAGCTTGTAGGCTGCATCATCGTGGTCGTGCTTGCAAACGTGTTTCGGCGACAGGATTTGATTGCGATAGGTATCAGCCTTATAGTTGGATTGCACTTTCTTCCCTTGGGCAAGATTTTTGGAGCCGCTTCGTATTACTGGGTTGGTTCTTTGATAGTCATTTGGGACATCGTCACCATAACTGCGTTGAAATCGTGGAATTCGACGGCCTCGGCGGCCATCCCGACTGGGGTGATTCTCTGGGTCAGTGCAGTTTGTGTGCTCACGCCATTCTCCCCGTATCGTGAGCTGATGGCTGATTCTCAGCGCGGTCGCGGAGATGCGTCAGGGCAAACTCCTGGTTAGTCGCCTAACCGGAGAAGTCAATTCAAATGGACGGTTTCCGCGTTTATCAGGACCTATCCTAGATAACCCGGTGAAAAATGGTCTAGCTTTGTGTCAGTCGCTATCAGGTTCACTACGCGTGCGCAGCCACCACGTCAAAATCGCAAGTATGGCTAGCGGGCCAATGATTCCGGTGGGAAGGATAGCAATCGCCTGATGCCGTTCCACACGGACAAAGATACCACCGAGGACGACTACACCCGCTAAGGCTGCACAGTAGTGTGGAAGTCGCGTTGCAGAAACGATCCAAGAATTCCCCGCAAGCTTGGTTGCAAGAATTAGAGTGGGGAGACCAACAAAGATAAAAATGAAGGCCCACCTGGTTAAAGGCGGCCAACCATAGCACACGTGGCACGCGAGGCAGGCCAGCGAAACGATCAACACGAGTTGGCAAACCCCAATGAACAGGCCAAGCACAATGCCCGTGAAAGGTATGCTGTGTCGCCCCCAAAATTTAGACATTCGCTACTCCAGAACAACGGCGTGACCCTTCGCGAAGTCATGTAGGACCTGTCTAGATTTAGGGTCCCACGTACAGGTCACTCTTGGTGGGGTCGAAAACTACCGTGTGTGGGTTTGGGTAACTCCTGAGTAGTCGCCAAATCGGACAAGTCCCGTCCTAGGACTCCACATGGACGGTTTCCGCGTTAATCGGGACCTAGCTACGAAAGTCCAACTAAATTGTTGAATTACTTGCTTTTGGATTTGAATTGGACTGCTCTTGCTACGAGCTGCTCAATCTTTTCCGGTGTCGCCGCAGATACATCCAAGGATAGAATATAGCCCTTCAGAAAAGTCGTATAGATGGCGCGGTAATGAACATGTCCACCCTCGTTGACTTTCAATACTGCTTCCACGAACGTCAATCCTGAAACTTCGGTAGGTGATTCCGCTTTCTGAGTTTCCATTCCCTGTTTTCAAATTGATGACGAACAGAACGAGCGTACTGTTCCGGTGAATGCACCAGTAAGTTCGCTGCCAAAGTGTCTGCAAGCGCAGCAATTTCAAACTTATCCTGCCAGTTGTCTGGGTTGGCTTGCACATCCACAAGTCGCGCTCTTTTCCCCTCTGAGCTAACAAATCCGCCAGCAGTAAACTGTCCGCTCCCAGCCGAAAGAGTCAATCCAAAATAGTCGTTCTTATATTCACTCCCACTGACTTTTCCTTCCGCGTAAACTGCAGAGATGTCTTTTGTGGGATTGTCCTGTGCATAGACGAGTGCAACGCTGAGAAACAATGTGCTCAAGAAGAATCTTGGGGTGGGTCGCATAATGCGATTCATTCTACGTTAAGCGAGCGCCAAGCGTCTCGTATCTCGCATAGTCGTTACGGTTCTGAATTCCACTTGGATGGTTAGTCGCCTTACCGGACATGTTCCGATTTCAGGACGCTTTGTTCTGTTCTCGGATCGGGACTTGTCCGATAACAGCGTTGATCAGGCGTTATGTAATTAGGTGGTAGCGAATTCTGTTGTGGACAGTGATCTGAAAACAGGCTAGTTTCTGGTGCGACATGAAGTAAAGCGCAAAAAGCGGCTCCCTGGATATTGCTACAACTCCTTAGATCCCCACAGCGTCTCTTCGGAGGAGACTATTTTCTGTTCTCAAGTAAAAGTGCCATCACTTGTGGATCAATGGTCGGAAGCTTGCAGATGTAGTTTTCACAGACATAGGCTGTCGCTCGTTGCTTGATGCGATGGGCACCCGCTACGAAGGGCAACCATACCGCCAGTTGCTGTTGTCCCGCTTCGCCATCGGCGAGGAAAAGGATTTTGTTTGGCAGAAACCGGGTGTTGACCTGTCGCAATAAATCACGGGTGTCCTGAGAAGCTGGATCACCGACGATAAGGATTTGTTTCGTTTGCGCAAGCCGAAAATCGAGAGCGGAAGCCAGAGCCGGTACTGCGTCGGGGTCTGACTGAAGCCGAGCGGTGAAGGCGGACAGTGTTTTATATCCTTTGACGCGCCACTCAGCGCGATCCGTGAATTGTGCGAGCCGAAGCAGATTCATGGCAGCGGTCGAATTGGGGGACGGCTCGGCACCGTCATAGGCTTCACGGGTCCGAGTCAGAAGCGAATGATCCAAGGAGCCTGCGTCAAAATAGCCGCCGTCTTTGGCATCTCCGAACAGTTGGTCTTGTTTTTCTTGCAGTGAGACTGCCCAGGTCAGCCAGTGAACATTGAAATCAGCCTGATATAGGTCTAGAAGTCCACTGATGAGATCGGTGTAATCGTCAAGAACACCGTCAACGCTGGGACTACCTGCGCGATAGCTGCGCCAAAGCTTGCCCGACTTCGAATCATAGAGATGCGATTCGAGAAATCTTGCTGTGAGTTGCGCACGTTCGAGATAACGCGGCTCATCGAGAGCTTGGCTGGCCCGCGACAGAGCCGAGATCATCATGCCATTCCAGGCTGTGACAATTTTATCGTCGAGCGGGGGCCGCGGGCGTCGAGAGCGCGCTTCGAACACGGCTCTGCGTGCGGCAGTCAGCTTCTCTGCTACTCGGTCAGTGGTTAGACCGAATTTCTTTGCTGTTTCCTCCGTCGAGCGAGATTCAAAGAGCACGTTCTTAGCCCTCAGTTCTCCCCGGGGGTCTTGTTGCGCGGGAACATTGCCGGCGGCCTCGACTCCATAGGCATAGACTAAGATCGCCGCGTTTTGCCTGCTCAGGACGCTCTCAATTTCCTTCTCTGTCCAGACGTAGAAGGCTCCTTCACTGGTCTCGGACTTTCCCGGAGCAACTCGGCTGTCGGCATCCTCGGCGGACGCGAAGCCACCGCGAGGCTGCTGCATCTCACGAAGCGCAAAATCGAGAATGTTGCGCGTGGTGTCGGCATATAAACGGTTTTGTGTGATCTGGTAAGCGTCGGTGTAAACGATGGCCAATTGCGCCTGGTCGTAGAGCATTTTCTCAAAATGGGGGACGAGCCAGGTTGTACCTGTGGAGTAGCGGTGAAAGCCGCCGCCGAGTTGGTCGTGGATGCCGCCGCGCTCCATAGCGCGAAGGGTGTTGAGGGTCATGTCGAGGGCCTCGCGCTGACCAGTGCGAGCGTAGTAGCGCAGTAAGAAACACAGCACGACGGGTCTTGGGAATTTTGGTCCTCCCCCGAACCCGCCGTTTGTGGCGTCGTAAGTCAAAGCAATCTGTTTGTATGTTTGGTCCAGAATGGAGGGTTGCAATTCGCCCGATGCCGGAGGCTGTTTACTGACCATCTCAATGAGTTGTTGAGCTGAGCGCTCTGCGGTCTGGGTGATGGAATCGGGTTGCTTGTTCCAAGCGTTGGCGACCTTTTGCAGAAGCGACTTGAGTTGCTCCGGGGGAAAGTAGGTGCCGCCGACAAATGGTTTGCGGTCTGAAGTGAGCAGCACATTGAGTGGCCATCCTGCGCTGCCGGTCGTAGCTTCGACATACGTGATATACAGGCGGTCGATGTCGGGTCTCTCTTCGCGGTCGACTTTTATGGAGACGAAATACTGATTCAAGATGGCAGCGACGTCTGGATCGGAATACGATTCTTTCTCCATTACATGGCACCAATGGCAAGTGAAATAGCCAATGGAGAGAAAGATCGCTTTGTTCTCCTTGCGCGCTTTTTCGAAGGCCTCCTCTCCCCACGGATACCAGTTAACGGGATTGTGGGCGTGCAAGAGCAGATAGGGACTTTTAGAGTGAATGAGCCGGTTGGTGTAACGGTATTGTCTTGTCTCGTTTTGTGGCTCGGTGGATGGAATCTTCTGGGATTGCGTGGAAGTGTTGGAGCTGGCAGGGGACTGCGCGGCAGCGTTCATCGCGGACGCAAAGACAAGGAGCAATACGCAGGGGCTAAGCAGCTTGAATTGTTTATTGGTTCTGCGCAATTTCACGGCTCCGATCAACGATCTACCAAATCCAATAGTGAAGGCTTGCTGCCTGAGAGACTGCTTAGAGAAATTCGTACCCAAGCACTTCAATTGGGCGTGCCTTCCGAAAAACGCGACCTTGGCGTTTCACTCTTCTTCCCAACAAGGACGAGTTGTGAATGAGTTCCTGAGAGGCATGCCCTTCGAGGATACCCCAAAGCCTGCTAAGTGCTGATAAGTCGGGTTACCGGACAAATCCCCTTTTGGGCCGATCTTCGGTAACCGCGTTAATCGTTCAAGTGAATGACGTCCGGCGCAAAGTTCCCGGAACCCCGTTTGTGAACACAGACGCGTTTCCACACAAAATCCTGGCGTGCATCCAAGGGTACTATATTCCCTATGGACAAGATTCGTGCGTGCTCTTCATGTTAGTGAATCAGGGCTTGAGTGCCACGTCAGCTCAAAGACTGACGGGAATGGCAGCACTTCGACTGTAGCACCCCAAGGACCAGGTGATGATGGACCAGAACAATGCACTCAGAGAGCGCTATTTGGTTCTCAGTGATGACGAACTCCGGAACATCGTCATCACCGGCGGCCTCACCGAGGAGGCCTCCGAATTACTCTGGCAAGAATTGCGCCGCCGCG
>Ga0210409_10008279_pt1 | contig 10603 bp, 7 predicted proteins | sample IncBWH17MmetaG_FD_161649 | JGI IMG/M metagenome (GOLD analysis project Ga0210409, IMG submission 161649) | Forest soil microbial communities from Barre Woods Harvard Forest LTER site, Petersham, Massachusetts, United States - Inc-BW-H-17-M | ecosystem: Environmental > Terrestrial > Soil >...
TTCCAAGGGTGAGCATCAACACGTTTTCGCATCCCTTGGCCGCTCCCCAGAGCCATTCGGCGATCAGGGCAAGGCGCGCATCATTGTCGGCATAGACAGGTTTGCCGGCGACGGCTTGGCCCACCAGATCGCGCAAGCAATGACCTTCGAGATGCTTCAGATCGCCGGGCGAACGCACCACCATGGTGGTCTTGGTGTCCAGGACACCCTTGCATCCTATACCGACAGCACGAATATCAACGTTGGGACTGAGCTTGGCGAAGAACGACTCTGCCACTGCGTTTAAGCCTTCCGCGGTTCGAGGCGTAGGTTCGGACAGCGCGACGCGGAGCTGTCCTGTCACATCCACTAATCCGCCTTTGAGGTTCGTGCCTCCGAGGTCCAAGCCGATCGCGTAGATTTCGTTTGCGGGGTTCTGTACCGTCAGACGTTTATCATCCATCGATTTGCGATACTATCGCATCGTGGTACATACTGCCAGGACGAAGCCTATGACTGAGACCTTAAGGCGCACGAACAACGCGGCCGTATCTTATTTTGACTCGACCATCGATTTGCTCAACAAACTGAAAGCGTCACAGCTGGGTGCGATTCAGAAAGCTTCTCAGCTTTTCGCAGACCGCATCGCGCAGGGCGGGCTGGTGTTTTTGTTCGGTTCTGGACATTCCCGCATGATGTGCGAAGAGATGACGCCGCGCCAGGGCTGCTTCGTTGGATTCTTCGCGCTAGTGGAGCAGTCTCTTTCCAATCACAGCGCCATAGTTGGCACGAATGGTCTTCGCGCTCCGCTGTATTTGGAAAAATACGAGGGCTATGCGGAAGAGATCTTAGACGGATTTCACTTTGGTCCGCATGACGCCTTCATAGTCATTTCAACAAGCGGAATCAGGCCCGTACCGGTGGAAATGGCGCGGGGCGCGCAGCAGCGGGGGCTCCCGGTCGTCGCCATTGTTTCCCGTGCGCATTGTGAGCAGTCCACACCTGCCCATTCTTCCGGCAAGAAACTGATCGACTTTGCCGACATCGTCATCGATAACGGGTGTCCCCCCGGCGATTGCGTGGTGGAGTTGGACGGACTGGATTGGCGCACGGGTCCGACCTCTACTGTTACGGGGGCCATGATCATCAACATGCTCCGCTGCGAAACCGCGCGCCTGTTGCTGGAAAGAAAGCACAAACCCGTGTTGCTCCCCAGCCATCAGTTTGTCGGAAATCAGAGTGCGGAGGATCAGCTGGAGGAGTTTTACGAATCCTACCGAAAAAGTCTACGGCATCTCTACGAATGACCACAGGATTCTAAATGGCGCAGACATTGCTGATCACCGGCTCGTCTGGAATTGCCGCGGCGACCGCCCGTCTCGCGGCCAGCCGCGGAACTAGAGTTTTCGTCGTCGGAAACCGCGAGAGCGAATGCAAGGAACTGCTCGAGCAACTCCCCGGTTCGGCTTACGCAGTGGCGGATGTGACCGATTACCAAGCCGTGCTACAGGCCGTGGCGGCGTGCATCCAGAAATATGGGGTGATTGATGCGGTTTTTAACGTCGCCGGTATCAGTGGGCGTTCCTTGGGCGATGGGCCTTTGCATGAATGCACTCCCCAGGCATGGAAGGCCGTGATGAGCATCAACGCAGAGGGAACTTTCCACGTCTGCCGAGAAGTGCTTCAGTATTGGATGAGCACATCGAGCAAAGGCGCAATTCTTAATACTGGCAGCGTGCTGGCTCGATACCCGGAACGGGAACACTTTGCCACCCACGCCTACGCGGCCAGCAAAGGCGCGATCGAATCGTTGAGCCTGGCCGCCGCTGCCTACTATGCACGGCACGGAATTCGAATTAATGTAATCGCGCCCGGGTTGGTCCGCACGCCCATGAGCGCCCGGGCCCAATCAAACGACAAGATCCTTTCCTTCATCGCGCACAAACAGCCCTTGAAGGGCGAATTCGTGGAGGTCGAGGAAATCGCCCGGATCGCACTTTTTCTCTTGAGCGATGAGTCTATTCCAATCACCGGTGAAGTAATTCGAGCAGACGCGGGCTGGGCAGTCACGGGATAGCGTCCCCGGCAAAGGCTGCGGCAAAGCAATCTGCGGTTGGCAACCCTTTGTCGGATCTCAGGTCCTCAAACTCGACAAACATCGAAAATTGATTGTGGTAACGCGGATTTGTCTTTCCGCCTAACTACACAAGGGGCTTAGGACATCATCGATTGTCAATCGATTCTCGCTTCGGGCGATACGCCTCACTGGTTGTTTTTCATTTTTAGAACAAAGCTCTGAATCTCGCCAGAGCGATGGTAGAGATCGGCCTCCGATTTCGTGACGACCTCCTGATGGCGGGCCAAGATCTCCTTGGCTTCCTCGTGTCTGCCTAAATGAACGTATGTCTGGCCCAGTTTGTACAGCGCTTCGGGAAAATTTGGATCAAGCTCCACGGCCTTTCGATAATTCAAAAGTGCCGTCTGCAACTGTTTCTGTAAGGTAGAGAGCTCGCCCATTTGGTAGTAGACGCGCGCATCTTTTGGCTGCAACTCAGCGGTGCGCTGGAGGGTGGCGAGTGCCAGGCGGGAATCTTTCAGGTTCTCGGCTGATTTCATCCGGGAAACAAGAGCCGCGCCGTAGTAATACTGCACGGAACCGTCCGCAGGATTTTTGTCCGCAAAGTAGGCCAGGTTGGCGATCACACGGTCGGAACGGGTGCCGGCGAAAGGGAAGGATTGGCCGAGAAACAGATAGGCCGGCTGGAATTGCGGGTCCAAATCAACGGCTTTAAGGAAAGAATCCACGGAATCCTCTGCATTTCCACCGAGGAATTGCGCGGCACCGAGCCCCATGTAGATGCGCGCGGATTTTGGAAGCTGCTTTGCACCCGCGAGAAAAATTGTCTGCGCCGCCTGGTAATTCTCATGCTGCAAAAGCTCGGCACCGAGATCGAACACGAAAGTATCGTTCTGCGGATCAAGGCGGACGGCCTCTTGGTAGTGGGTCAACGCCTCCGCATAGTGACCGCGTGCTTCCTCGATATCGCCCAAGAGGGCGCAGATTTCTCCGGTGTTTTGCAAAGACTGAGCGTGCTCGGCGGCGTCCCACGCACGGTTCGGGTCCTTGGCGCTATCGAGGCGCATGACGGCCAGATTATAGAAGGCATCGTAAGAATTGGGATCTTCGGCGGCTGCTTGTTCGAACAGCACGAGGGCTTCGGTCTGCGCGCCGGCAGAAGCGAGAAACGTGCCTTCGCGAACGTGCCTGGTATTGGGGCTCAGCGAACTGAATTTTGAATCCAGCAAAAGAAGAGCCTGGTCGGGGTGATTCGATTTGATTTTCGCCATGGCCAGTCCGTAGAACGCTTGCTCATCCTCGGGCGCGATGGCCAAAGCGCCCTGAAACCATTGGGCCGCGGCGGTCGCGTTTCCTTCATCGAGATTCAATCCACCACTGAGCTTCATCCAAGGCAAGGCGCTTTGACCAGTGGGAGCCTGAACGGAGCCGAGAATTTGAAGAGCCTTCTTGCGTTCCCCAACGCCTGCGAGGGAAACGGCCAATTCATAGGCGGTGGCTACGGAACGATCGGCACGAAAGGCACGTTCAAGAAGCGGTCTTGCCTCCACATAGCTATGCTTTGCGTTGAGCAAGGCTCCCAGGTTGTACAAACTACTGGAGTCGGAAGGACTAAGCTTCACGGCGCGGCGGAATGCGTCCTCGGCGTTCTTGGCATCACCCAGGCGGAGGTAGGCTGCGCCTAAGTTGTTGTATGCTTCCGGCCGGGCAGGCTCCATTCGCGCAAATTGTTTGAACATCGCGAGAGACTTCTGATTGTCGCCAAGATTTCCATAGGCTATGCCGAGCAAAAGACAGGCCTGGGGGCTGTCAGGGGATGAGCGGTGAAAATCTTCAAGAAGCTGCACGGCTTCTTGAATGCGACCCGCATCCAGTGCGCGGCGAGCTTGAAGGAGCGCTTGTTGGCCTTGAGCAATCAGCGGAAACAGAAGGGACCCGCCGATAGCCAGGATAACGGCGGCAATCCAACTGATTTCGTTCCGAACGGGCTTGCCGTGGCGACTCAATATCTCACGCTCACTCCTAAGCATGGCTTAGGCTTTGCACCACGTCAACAATCCGATGAACTGATCCGGGAGGGGCTAACGAACTACGCGCGCGTACGCGGGTAAACCTTTAGCTTTAGTTCGTCGGTGACGTAGGACTTCATTTTTGTGGCGCTAATCATGATGGTTGGTTCGTGACTACGGTCAAGCTCCATCATTACCCAACCATCGAAACCAATTTCGCGATAAAAGTCGCCAAGACCGTGGAAATTTACGATGCCCTTACCGAGCTCTACGAAGTCACCGGTTCTGTCTTTGCCTGCCCAACTGGGCGCCGGCAACTTGGGATCGAAGTCTTTCCAATGACTCGCGGTGAGCCTGGAGGCATAGGTTTTCACGGTCGCCAGCGCATCGAGGCCCATGGCCGTCAAGTGCCCAACATCGGCGCAAAGACGGAGGTATTTCGGGTTGGTCTCGTCGAGGATCTGCAGAACCATCTGCTTAGGGATGTCGCTCTCGGCATGTAGAGCGAGAGGGATGCCGTGTTCCTCAATCGCGAGCTGTCCGAGTTCATCCGCTGCGCGAACCGTCTGTTTGACATCCGCAGGAGTTCGCTGATAAAGCCCGTGGCCTTGCTGCCAAGGAACCGCCCATCCCAGGGCAATATAGCTCGCACCGGCTGTCTTAAGGAAGGTCGCAACGGCACTGATCTTTGAACGCATCTCGTCGCGCTTGGACGGTTCGTGCAAAGGCAAGGCCTGGTATACGCCGGTAATTTGAACTCCCGCCGCCCGCATTTTTGCCACAAAGGCGGAAACATCTTTGCCGTACTCGATATCAAGGCGAGCGAGACTGTTGTCTGGCTCGGTAGCCCCGATATCCAAAGAGGAGATGGCATCGACGGCAGTCCAATAAGGCCGTTTTGCCGAGAGCCACTCGGTGGCAGCCATGCCGATCCTGAACTTCTGCGGCTTGTCCTCGGCAAGGAGCGCCGGTTGCCCGGCTGAAACCAGGGCTCCAGCCAAGGCCATCTTTAGAAAGTCACGACGCTCCAGCGTATTCGCCATCGATGTTCCTCCGCGTTTTGCTATTGCTTCCAAGAGATTCGCTCAGCCAGGCGACGCTCTAGAAATAAAACTTCAGCGGAAGCTGAAATCGTCGCGGCGGGATGGCCAACGAGTTGAATGGTGGGGCAGGGACAAATCGGTTTGGAGTGTCGTGGTCTCACCGTCTCCATTCCGCGCAGCGATCAAACCGGGTCTGAAACGAGCGAAGGTTGATTGGAAGTCGCTCACTTGGCTAATCGCTTTGCCAAAATAATCTTGCTTTTATATCGCCAGAGAAAGGGGTGTCAAGTCCTTTTCACAACATTCCTGGAGCAACCTTGTAATCGAATAGCTTTGGAAACGCTTGATTTTTGGCAATGTTTCTATGCGCTTGGAATGAGGGGATTTACTGCCGGGCACACCGGAACCGGGAGGTTTTCTCCTCCGTTCCGCTGTTCGATCGAGCTGCTGCAGAGACCACCGGTTCGCGCAGCGCGAACGGACCGGCTTGTCAGACCTGTGATATACCTCCTTTGTGTTGCAGGGGAGTTCCCTTGAGCTAAATTCTCGCCTGTGGAGGCGAATTCGATGAATCGAAGACGTTTTTTGAAATCGGTTGCGGTCACGGGCATGGCGACCGGATCTGTCTGGCCGGTAGCCGAGGTGAACGCTGAGGTAACGGAAAGCTCCATAGCGCCAGGCTGCCGTGTCCTAACCGTTGAACAAGCTCGTCTGGTGGACGCGCTTGCGGAACAAATCGTGCCCGCGGATGATTATCCCGGCGCCAAGGAAGCGGGTGCAGTGGCTTTCATCGACAGAGTACTGGCCGGACCTTACGGAAAGTCCTACAAGGAGCATTACGAACATGGGATGAGCTTGGTGGATGAGGTCAGCCGCAAACGCTTCGACAAGAAATTTGTTTCGCTGACCGGCGACCAGCAGATCTCAATCTTGAAGGCGCTTGAATCCGGTGAAGCCGCCGGAGAACCTGGGAAGGCTTTTTTTAGACTACTCTGGGAACACACCATGGAAGCGTATTATGGCGACCCTCGACACGGTGGCAACCGCGGTGAGGCTAGCTGGAAGATGATCAATTTCGCGGGGTAAACTAACTTGGGGAACCAGAAGGTTGATGCCGTCATTGTGGGGTCGGGAGCAGGTGGCGGAGTAGTTGCGAAAGAGCTGGCGACGGCGGGTTTATCGGTGGTGGTGTTTGAACGCGGCAAGGTGTACACCGGGGCTAGTTTCAATCATGATGAATTGGAGTCGCAGTACGCGGTGCCGCCGGCGTACGGTCCGTCGGTTTACGATAACCCGCGGACGTTCCGCTATACCGACCGTGAAGAAGCGCGACTAGTTTATCCCGGAGTAGATCAGCATTACGGGAAGACGGCTGCGGCCGTCGGTGGCGCGACCCTCGCGTACGGAGCTGCCGCTTGGCGATTCAAGCGCGAGGATTTCCGGATGAAATCCACGTACGGAACGATTCCCGGTACTTCGGTGGAGGACTGGCCGATCGAATATGATGATCTCGAGCCTTACTATGAAAAGGCCGAGTATGAGCTGGGAGTATCGGGTCTCGCGGGAGCCGACCCATTTGCTGAACCCAGGAAGAAGCCGTTTCCAGTACCGCCGCTCCCCATCAACCGCCAAGGCGAGATCATCCGAGATGCGGGCCTGCGGCTCGGCTGGCACCCTTTCCCACCTCCGTTTGCAATCTTGACCGCGCCTTATCACGATCGCAATGCGTGTGTGCGGTGTTCCTGGTGCCTAGCGTATGCCTGCGAAGTGGGTGCGAAGTCTGGAACGCAAGTGACGATGTTGCCGCTTGCGGTGAAGACCGGCAAATGCGAAGTTCGTCCCAATTCCTTTGTGACGCGAATCACCACGGATGAAAAGGGGCGGCCGAATGGTGTTCAATACTACGACAGCCGAAAACAAGGGCACGAGCAAAGCGCGGATCTAATCATTGTGGCCTGTTCAGCAACGGAGTCTCCGCGCTTGCTTTTGAACTCGGCCAATAAGTTTCATCCGAATGGACTTGGAAATTCTTCAGGGCAGGTTGGAAAAAATCTCAACGATCATACCGGGGCTGACGCATTTGGTCTTTTTGATTTCGAAATTCCCCACGATAAAGGACCCGGCCCTTCGATGGCCTTCAATGACTGGAATCATCCTCGAACTCGGGAGATACCGGGCGGGGGCTACATCTACAACTATTACTGCACGCTGCCGATTGAGTTTGCGCTGACTCGGCCTCCCGGAGAAGCAACCTGGGGTGAGGCCCACAAGGACTTCCAACGTAGATATTTCCATCGGTATCTTCACCTCGGCAGCAACTGCCAAGCCATGCCGCAGGAGAGGAATCGAGTGGATCTGGACCCTAAAGTTCGGGACGCGTGGGGCATGCCGGTGTCGCGAATCACGCACGAGTTGATCGATGTGGATCACAAAATCGCGAATTTCGTGATGGATAAAGAGGAGTTGTTGTTAAAGGAAGCTGGCGCCATTAAGGTGTGGCGTGGTGGGAACGGAAGAGGCGGAGTGTACGATCATCAGAACGGAACTTGTAGAATGGGCGACGATGCCAAAACATCGGTGGTCAACCGTTACTGCCAGAGTCATGATATTGATAATTTGTTCGTTACCGACGGCAGCATGATGGTCACCGATGCCGGCTTCAATCCTTCTTTGACGATTCAAGCCGTGGCGTTTTGGTCCGCCGACTACATAAAGAAGCAATGGGAAGGCGGGGCATGGCGCGGCGGGAAGAAAGGCTGATCATGAACAGCATGCGCTCACATTCTATCTATTTCGGGCCCGCACATTCAACGAGGAGGTATCGTTCTTGAGTGGCGGGAAGGCCCTGATACTCGCGGCGTGGTTGGGCATTCTCGTCTACGGATATCTAAATGCCATGTTGGGGATCGTGCTTCCCAACCTGATGGACAAGTTGAAGCTCGATAAGTCGCAGGCCGGCACATTTTTCATGATCAGTTCTATCGGCTTGCTGGTGTCATCTGTTCCCTCAGGCCTGGCGATGGATGCGCTGGGAACAAAAGTGGTAGTCAGCTTCGGTCTGTTTCTGGTGGTACTGGCTTTCTGGGGTCTGGGAGCCATCCGCTCTTCCAAGCTCCTCTATCCGCTGTCGTTCCTGCTCGGCTTGGGGGGAGCGATGGTAGTGGCGGGCGAAAACACCGCCGTCTCGATGATAAACTCCGCTCACCGGGAAGTGGCAGCGAACCTCCTCAATCTGTTTTTTGGCGTCGGGGCCTTCATTGCACCTTTCCTGGCGATGCCAGTGCTTAAGAGAAAGGGTTTCTCCGGAGTCCTGAAAGCGTCGAGCGCACTGACGGCTGGGGTCCTGCTGTTACATTTGTTCCTCACGTTCCCACCTCCTCCGGCAGTGGGAGGCGTCCCGATCACAAGGGCGGGAACTTTGTTGGCGGAACCGCGGCTGCTGGTGCTGGGCCTGTTAATTTTCTTGTACGTCGGAACGGAATTTTCCTTTTGGAGCTGGACGGTCACATTTTTTACCACCGAGCGCAAGTACGATCAGAAGATCGCATCCCGGATAATTTCGACGTTCGCTTTGGCAATGATCATAGGCCGGTGGGCGAGTCAATGGACGCTTGGGATTTTCGGTCCAAACCGGTTGTTACTGGTAAGCACGATTGGCGCGTTTCTGTGTTTGGCGTGCATGTTCACCGTAAAGACGCGCAGCTTGGTTTGGACTGCAGCGCTGGCTGCGGGTTGGTTCATGGCTCCCATCTTTCCGACGGCCTTGGGACTGACGGGAAGTTACTACCCAACCTTCGTGGGTACGGCGATCAGTTTGGTTACCACAGGGGGATGGCTCGGTGCGATCATCATCCCTCCCTCGGTTGGGTTCGTGTCCGATCGTGCGGGGGTGGTCCGCGGTGTGCTGGTCCCTGTGTTCACGTCTTTCTTGATGATACTTGCGCCGCTCTTGCTGCTGCATATGAACTAGCGAGCTATTCCGCTATAAGCACGGACAGTTCCATGCCTCGATGTGGAGAATTGCGCGCTGAATTGCAATTTAGCCGATTCAGGCTAAGCGGCTAGACAGAGGCGAGCAAGAACAAAGCCAAGAACCGCATCGTTAAGGAGGCTGTGGTTGTGAAAGAACTTCCGGCCGAGGTTTCTGACGATTCTGGGTAAGGTGGACCGGCTCGGCCGCGGACGGGTCATCTCGCGTTTTTTTCTCAAACGACGTAATCTCTTTCGGAGAGTGATTGAGGCCGCAAGAAAATATCACAGGATTGGAATCGCCCAAAATGGACAGGCGGGAGTTCCTAGAGTTTTTAAGTCTTAGCCTGCCAGGCCTGCGCACTTCTTTACCTTGGTTGAGCTTTCTCAATCAGGCTCGAACAAAATCCACGGCTCGTGACTGCGACTGCTTTTTCAATCCGATCCCAGCTCTGCAAATCGGGATTACATGGAAGCATGTTAACGGCAGGTCTCCCGATTATTTTCTTCCCGAAACGACGGGCGCCGGATGTGCGTTTTTGGACTACGACAACGATGGTTGGATGGACATCTATTTGGTGAACAGCGGCCGGTGCGACTTCTACGATCCTACCCCTGGCCTTCGCAACGCTCTGTATCGGAATAATCGTGACGGGACGTTTACCGACGTGACCGAGAAAGCTGGAGTCATCGGCGGCGGGTACGGCATGGGCGTTGCCGTAGGGGACTACGACTCCGATGGTTTTCCGGACCTGTACGTTACCCAATACGGACGCAGCATCCTTTACCACAACAACGGGGACGGAACATTCAGCGATGCAACTGAGAAAGCGGGCGTGGCCGCTCCCGGTTGGGCCTCGAGCGCGGTGTGGTTTGATTACAACAATGACGGCCTCCTGGATCTTTTTGTGTGCCGCTTCGTTGATTTCAGCAAAGAGAAGAACAAGTTTTGTGGAAACATCGCTACAGGGGAGCGCTACTATTGCGTCCCGCGGGTCTACGAGCCAATGCCCAGTTGGCTGTTCCGCAACAACGGCGACGGAACATTTACCGACGTGAGCCAAGCATCGGGAATTTCGCGGTATCTGGGGAAAGCGTGGGGAGTAGTCGCTTGCGACGTCAACAACGATGGGAATATGGACCTGTTCGTGGCAAACGACACCGTAGGCAATTTCCTTTTCCTCAACAAAGGTGGGGGAAAATTTGAAGATGTGGGGCCGGAATCCGGTGTTGCCTTTAGTGCGGAGGGTAGCCCGCGGTCTGGAATGGGGGTCGACGCCGCGGACTACGATTCCGACGGGTGGGTGGACCTTTTCGTTTCCAACGTTGATCAGGAAATGTATTCGCTATACCACAATCGCCACGATGGGACTTTTGACGATCAAGCGATTCCAAACGGTATTGGGCAGACTACGCGTCTGATGAGCGGCTGGGGATTGAAGTTTTTTGACTACGACAACGACGGCGATCTCGATCTATTTTTGGTCAATGGGCACCCGGACGATCAAGTGGAAACTCGAGGTTCC
>Ga0210409_10008280_pt1 | contig 10602 bp, 7 predicted proteins | sample IncBWH17MmetaG_FD_161649 | JGI IMG/M metagenome (GOLD analysis project Ga0210409, IMG submission 161649) | Forest soil microbial communities from Barre Woods Harvard Forest LTER site, Petersham, Massachusetts, United States - Inc-BW-H-17-M | ecosystem: Environmental > Terrestrial > Soil >...
ACCCTCCGCCATTTCCTCGGCAACCCGTAAGGAAAAGTGTGAATGACTGCCCGTGTTCTCGTCGTCGATGACGTTGCCGCCAACGTCAAGCTGCTCGAGGCACGGCTGTCGGCCGAATATTTCGACGTGATCACCGCGATGAGCGGCGAGCAGGCGCTGGCGATCTGCGCGCGCGCTGAATGCGACCTCGTGCTGCTTGACGTGATGATGCCTGACCTCGACGGCTTCGAGGTGTGCCGGCGGCTCAAGACCAACCCCGCCACGCACCACATTCCGGTGATCATGGTGACGGCGCTCGATCAGCCTGCCGACCGCGTGCGCGGGCTCGAGGCCGGCGCCGACGATTTCCTGACCAAGCCGATCCCCGAGTTGGCGCTGATCGCGCGCGTGCGCTCGCTCGCCCGGCTCAAGATGATCACCGACGAGCTGCGCATGCGCGCGGTGACGTCGCGCGAGATCGGCATGGAATCGCCGGAGCGCGAGGCGGTCTCCGATACCGGCCGCAACGGCCGCGTGCTCATTGTTGACGATCGTCCCGCCTCGCATGAACGCATCGCCGCAATGCTCGCCGAGGAGCAGAGCGTCGACGTTGAGGTCGATCCGAGCGAGGCGCTGTTCCGCGCCGCCGACGGCAACTACGACCTGCTCATCGTATCGCTGGGGCTGGAAAATTTCGACGCGCTGCGGTTGTGCAGCCAGATCCGCTCGCTCGACCGCACCCGCAACATGCCGATCCTCGCTATCACCGAGCCGGACAGCAACGCGCGCATGGTGCGCGGCCTCGAAATCGGCGTGAACGATTATCTGATGCGCCCGATCGACAAGAACGAGCTGTTGGCGCGGGCGCGCAGCCAGGTGCGCAAGCGCCGCTACACCGAACGGCTGCGCGACAACGTGCAGATCTCCATCGAGATGGCGATCACCGACGCGCTCACCGGCCTGTTCAACCGCCGCTACATGGAAAGCCATCTCGCGGGCCTGCTCGAGCAGGCAAGCGCGCGCGGCAAGCCGCTCGCCGTGCTGGTGACCGACATCGACTATTTCAAATCGATCAATGACACCCACGGCCATGATGCCGGTGACGACGTGCTGCGCGAGTTCGCGCTGCGCATCAAGCGCTCGATACGCGGCATCGATTTGGCCTGCCGCTACGGCAGCGAGGAGTTCGTGGTGGTCATGCCCGAGACCGACATGGCCGTCGCCGCCATGGTGGCGGAGCGCCTGCGCCGCCGCCGAGCGTTTGCGATCCACGAGGGTGCGCGCAGCATTCCGGTGACGATCTCGATCGGCATCGCCGCCTTGCGCGGAGCCGACGACAACGCTGCCGGCGTTCTCAAGCGCGCCGATCAGGCGCTCTATCGCGCCAAGCGTGATGGGCGAAACCGGGTGGTGCCGGACGCGGCGTGATCGCCGCCGCGGCGGTGGCGCGCGCGTCCTGTCAAGCTGCGCCGCCCTGAGGCCAGCGCGGAAGCGGCATTATGGTTAACGCAGATTCGGCTTTTTGGCGGAATTTTGGCAGTTGATTTCCTCGGCCATTAAGTTACGTTTGCAACGGTAAATCGGAAACTGTGGACTGGCGCCTTCCCGCAAGCTGCACAGCGGCCGGGAAGGGTTCGGCGCGTTCGATAACCCTACGGAGTGCTCAGGTCCGCCGCATCTCCTGGGTCCGTGGGGTTCGGCCGGCCTGGGGGCGGTGCGAGTGGCCTCCTCATGACACCGCTCCCGGCCGGCCACCTTGCCGGTTCCGGCGAACGCTCAGCATTTGAGGAAGGCGCTCGGCACCCGCGCCGTATCGTGAGGAACCTGATCGATAAAGAAGTGTCCGCCCGGCAGCGTTTGCGCCGCGACGTTGAGACACCGCTTTCGGCAGGCCCGACTCGAAGGAACTGCAGCAGCAGGACCGGGAGGCCGCCTCCGGCGATCACGCAATTGATGTCGACGTCACCCGGGCGGAGCCGCCGGTACTCGAAATTCTCAAACTCCGCCGGTCGGGCCGTTCCCGGCGCCTACTTGATCTTTCCTTCGCGAAACTCGACGTGTTTTTTCGCGACCGGGTCGTATTTCTTCTTGACGAGCTTGTCGGTCATCGTCCGCGAATTCTTGCGCGTCACGTAGTAAAAGCCGGTATCGGCGCTCGACACCAGCTTGACTTTGATCGTTGTGGCTTTGGCCATGACCGAACCTTGAAATCGCTCCGCTTGCTGACCGGCAACCTATTCGCCGGCCGCCGAATGTCAAGAAAGCGCGCGCGGCCGCGCCCGCTCGCTTTCGCGCCTCATCGCCGAGGTTACAGGATTTCCCGCACCGGACGTCGGTGCTCCATCCGGTAGAACGGCACCGGATGGTCGTGGCTCATGCCGGCAGCGATGCGGTCGCGCAGGTCTTCGAGCACGATCGTTGTGATGCGCGGCATGTCGAGGCGGCTCGCCTCGGTGATCGGGAGCCAGACCAACTCCACAAGTTCCGCCTCCGGCCCGACGAAGCCTTCGGCCCGGTGAGCGACGGCGCCGATCTCGGCTGCAAAAAAGCGGCTGTCGAAGCGTCTCGGGCGGTTCGTCGGCGTAATGGCGCGGGCGACGAAATGGATCGCGCCCAGGTCGGGGATGACGTGCGCGCGGGCGAAAGCTTCCCACGGACCGGCAGGCGCCGCGATCGGATTGGCTGAATGGGTCCCAAGCATCAGGCCGGTCTCTTCATAGGTTTCGCGCACGGCGGCCAAGGCAAGGGCGGCGGCCTTCGTCACGCTCGGGCGCTTCAGCTTGTGCAGCAGGCGCGCGGTGTGCCGCTCGTCCAACGGCCTCGCGAAAGGCATTTTCCGGTCGCTGATTTCTACCCGGCCGCCGGGAAAGACGAATTTTCCGGGCACGAATTTGTGCCGGCTGTGTCGGCGCCCAAGCAGCACCTTCGGCACCGGCGCGGTACGGTCGATGAGAATGAGCGTCGCCGAGTCCCGCGGCCGCAGATAGGGATGCGTCTCATCGCCGCGCGGACCCCGGTCCGCTTCGTTCGGATCGATCAGCCTGCCGCCGGGGACCGCGCTTTCGATGTCGTCGCTCATGAGGTCCTGCCTCGCCGTCCGCGCCGCTCCGGCCGGTGCGCGATTGTCCGCTGCCGCGGCGATCGATGTCCAGCCCCGCGCGCCGCGGCCTGATCGTCGCGCAGCAGCTTGAACCGCAGGGCTCCGGCGACCGGCGCCGCCTCGACCAGCTCGACCATCACCGCGTCGCCGAGCCGGTGGGTCGCCGAAGTACCGACGAAGGCGCGGCTCGCCTCGTTGTAGCGGAAATATTCGTCGCCGATGGTGCGGGCGGGCACAAAGCCGTCGGCGCCGGTCTCGTCGAGCTCGACGAACAGACCGGCGCGCGTCACGCCAGAGATATGGCCATCGAAAATCGCGCCGATGCGGTCCGCCAGGAAATGCGCGATCAGCCGGTCGGCTGTTTCGCGCTCGGCTTTCATCGCGCGCCGTTCCGCCACCGAAATGCTGGCGGCGATTTCCGCAAGGGCGCCTGTGTCCGTGCCTTCGGCAAGGCCGTCGGGACCGAGCTTGAGCGCGCGGATCAGGGCGCGATGCACGATCAGGTCGGCGTAGCGCCGGATCGGAGAAGTAAAGTGCGCGTAGCGGCGCAGCGCGAGCCCGAAATGGCCAAAATTTTCCGGCGAATATTCCGCCTGCGCCTGCGTGCGCAACACCACTTCGTTGACGAGCCGCTCGACGTCGCGGCCCTTGACCCGCGCCAGGATGCGGTTGAACGCGTCCGGCCGCAGCGTGCCGCCCTTCGGCAGCGCGATCTCGAGCGTCGCCAGGAATTCGCGCAACGCGTTGACCTTTTCAGCGGCCGGCTCGTCGTGGGCGCGATAGACGAGCGGAACGCGCGCGCGCTCGCAGGTTTCCGCCGCGGCCACGTTGGCGAGGATCATGAACTCCTCGATCAGCCGGTGCGATTCCAGCCGCTGCGGCATGATCACGCGATCGACCGTGCTGTCCGACTTGAGCATGATCTTGCGCTCGGGGATCTCGAGGTCGAGCGGCCCGCGCTCGTCGCGGGCGCGGCACACCGCCCGGTACGCGGCATAAAGCGGCGCGATGATCGGCGTGACGATCGGCTCGGTGACCTCGTCCGTCCTGCCGGAAACGGCGAGTTGCGCCTGTTCGTAATGGAGCCGCGCGGCAGAGCGGATGAGCACGCGATGGAAGGTGTGCGAGCGTTTGCGGCCGTCGGCGCCGATCACCATGCGCACCGCGAGCGCCGGCCGGTCTTCGCCCGGGCGCAGCGAACACAAGTCGTTGGAGATGCGCTCCGGCAGCATAGGCACGACGCGGTCGGGAAAGTAGACCGAGTTGCCGCGCTCGGCCGCGGCGCGGTCGAGCGCCGAGCCGGGCCGCACGTAATGCGCCACGTCGGCGATGGCGACACTGACGATGTGGCCGCCCGCATTGCGCGGGTCCGGGTCGGGCTCGGCGTAGACAGCGTCGTCATGGTCCTTGGCGTCGGGCGGATCGATGGTGACGAACGGGATTTTTCGCCAGTCCTCGCGCATGCCCTCGCGCCCGCCAAGCGTTGCCGGCCGCGCCGCCTCCGCCTCCGCAAGCGCCGCCCGGGAAAAAACATGCGGGATGCCGTGGGCGTGAATCGCGATCAGGCTGACCGCGCGCTCGCTCTTGAGCGAGCCGAGCCGCTCCACGACCGAGCCCGACGGCAGTCCGAACCGGCCTTGGTGGGCGACCTCAACGGCAACGAGATCGCCGTCGGCCGCGCCTGCGGTCGCGTCGGGTGCAATGGCGATTTCGCGGCCGAGCTGCTTCTTGTCGATCGGCACCAGGCGGCCGCCGCCGCCGGGGACGCCGCGGAAAATGCCGAGCGCGCGGTGCTTGGCGCGGTCGATCAGCTTGATGACGCGTCCGCTCGTCTCGTCATCGCTCGTCCGCTGGATGCGCAGCAGCGCGCGATCACCGACGCCGGCGGTTTCGCCCGGCCGGGCACGGCGCGGTGTCGCGACGCGGATGACGGGAGCGGCGCCGTGCGCTTCCTCGTCCCATTCGGTCGGCCGCGCCAGAAACTCGCCGTCTGCGTCGCGGCCGGTGATGTCGGCGAGCACCACCGACGGCAAGGTGCCGCCGTGGTGCAGCCGCTTGCGCCGGCGCTCGACCTGGCCCTCGTCGGCAAGCTCGCGCAGCATGCGCTTGAGCTCCGCCCGATCGGCGTTCTTGGCGCCGAAGGCGCGCGCGATTTCGCGCGTGCCGACCTTGCCGGCATGCTCGCGGATGAAGGCGAGAAGCTCCTCGCGCGAGGGAAGGTGGGATTGTTTCATGGGCCGCTCGTTGGCCATATCCTGGCCAGGGCCCCTTATGTAGGCGTTATTCGGCAGCGTGCGTGGTCTTGCGTGAGGATTTGCCGGCGACACGCCCTTTTGGCGGCCGCGCGGCCGGATTCTTTGCGGGCCTTTTCGCCTGCCGCGCTGCTCCAGGCCCGGCGCGCTTCGCGGCCCTGCGCGGCCGCGCATGCGGGGCCGGACCCCGCTCCGCTCTGGCGTCGAGGAGCGAAACCGCTTCCTCAAGCGTCACGGTTTCAGGCGTCTTGTCACGCGGCAGGGTGGCATTGACGCCATCATGGCTGACATACGGCCCGTAGCGGCCGTTCTTGGCGACGACGGGTCCACCCTTGGTCGGATGCTCGCCGAGCGGGCGGCCCGGGTCGGCGCCGAAGCGGCGGAAGCGCGGACCCTTCGCGCGCTTTTCCGCGATAAGCGTCACCGCCCGGTTGAGGCCGATGTTGAACACGTCGTCGCCGGATTCGAGATTGGCGTAGGTTTTGTCGTGCTGCACGTAAGGTCCGAACCGGCCGATGCCGGCCCGGATCGGTTCGCCGCCCTCGGGATGGCGGCCGACCTCGCGCGGCAGCGAAAGCAGCGCGAGCGCGAAATCGAGCTCCACATCCTCGGGGGTCACGTTCTTCGGCAGGCTGGCGCGTTTCGGTTTTTCACCATCGGTGGCCTCGCCAAGCTGCACGTAGGGACCGAAGCGGCCGCTGCGCAGCGTCACTTCGAGGCCGGTGTCGGGATCTTCGCCGAGTTTTTTGGTGCCGATCTCGGCGCCGCCCTCGCCCGGCGCCGACAGCGGGCGGGTATAGCGGCACTCCGGATAGTTCGCGCAGCCGATGAAGGCCCCGTACTTCGAGAGCTTGAGGGTGAGCCGGCCGTTGCCGCAACTCGGGCATCGACGCGGATCGCTGCCGTCGGCGCTCGCCGGGAAGAGATGCGGCGCCAGCAGCTCGTCGAGGGCGTCGATCACCTGGGAGATTTTCAAATCCTTGATCTCATCCACAGCGCCGATGAAGCCGCGCCAGAAGTCGCGCAGCACCTCGCGCCACGCCACTTCGTGGTTGGCGATGAGATCGAGCTGTTCCTCAAGGCCGGCGGTGAAATCGTACTCGACGTATTTGGCGAAGAAGCTCTCGAGGAAGGCGACCACAATGCGCCCGCGGTCCTCCGGAAACAGCCGGCGCTTGTCGAGCCGCACATATTTGCGGTCCCTGAGCACCTGAAGGATGGAGGCGTAGGTCGAAGGGCGGCCGATCCCGAGTTCTTCCAGGCGTTTGACCAGTGATGCTTCCGAATAGCGCGGCGGCGGCTCGGTAAAATGCTGGGTCGCGGCGATCGAGCGCTTGCTGAGCCGCTCGCCGGCGCTCATTTCCGGCAGCCGGCGCGCCTCCTCGTCATCCGGGTCTTCGTCGCGTCCTTCCTGATAGACGGCAAGGAAGCCGTCGAACTTGACCACTGTCCCCGTGGCACGCAGCTCAAGGAGGCGGCTCGCCACCTTCGCATTTATGTCGGCCGTCGTGCGCTCGAGTTCGGCCGATTCCATCTGGCTCGCGACGGTGCGCAGCCAGATCAGCTCGTAGAGTTTCGCCTGGTCCGGATCGAGAAAGCGCTTGGTCTCGCCCGGTCGGAAGGCAAAATCGGTCGGGCGAATGGCCTCGTGCGCCTCTTGCGCGTTCTTGGCCTTGGTCTCGTAGCGCCGTGGCGCATGCGGCACGTAACGCGCGCCGTAGTCCGCATCGATCACGCGCCGAACCGCGTTGATGGCTTCGCTCGCGATCTGCACGCCGTCGGTGCGCATATAGGTGATGAGGCCGACCGTTTCGCCGCCGACATCGACGCCTTCATACAGGCGCTGCGCAACGCGCATCGTATGTGCGGGCGCAAAGCCAAGCTTGCGGCTTGCTTCCTGCTGCAGGGTCGAGGTGGTAAACGGCGGCTGCGGGTGGCGCTTGAGCGGCTTCGCCTCGACGGCGGCGACAGTGAAGGCGGCAGTTTCGAGCGCCGCTTTGAACGCTTCCGCCTCGACGCCCGACCCGATGTCGAGCCGCTGGAGTTTCTTTCCGTCGGCGCCCACGAGGCGCGCTTCGAAGGTCTCGTTCCGCGGCGTCGCCAGTATGGCAATGAGTGACCAGTATTCGCGGCGGACGAATCTTTCGATCTCCAGCTCGCGGTCGCAAACGAGCCGCAGCGCCACCGACTGGACGCGGCCGGCCGAACGCGCGCCCGGAAGCTTGCGCCATAGGACAGGCGAGAGCGTGAAGCCGACCAGGTAGTCGAGCGCCCGCCGCGCGAGATAGGCGTCGACCAGGGCCTGGTCGATGCGGCGCGGTTCGCGCATCGCCGCGGTCACCGCCTGCTTGGTGATGGCGTTGAACACGACCCGCTCAACGGGCTGGCCGTTCAGCGCCTTCTTCTGCCTGAGCACTTCGAGGACGTGCCACGAGATCGCCTCGCCCTCGCGGTCGGGGTCGGTCGCCAGGATCAGCTTCTCCGCGCCTTTGACTGCCCGCGCGATGTCGTTGAGGCGCTTCTGCGCCTTGGCATCGACCTCCCAGATCATGCGGAAATCGGCGTCCGGATCGACCGAGCCGTCCTTCGCGGGCAGGTCGCGGACATGGCCGAAGGATGCCATTACCTCATAGCCGCGGCCGAGATATTTATTGATCGTTTTCGCCTTGGCAGGCGATTCTACAAGCACGAGATCCATGAAAACCCGTTGATTTCAGTACGCTTTTCGCCGTCTTGCAACATTGCCGGGGGGTGACGGGCCGCCGGGAAGATGGGTAATGGGACCCCGCCTGTCAAATCACGCCGGCGGCGGACGCGCTTGGGCAGGGGGCCCGGAGGACCGCTGAAGCGCGGCAAGTTATGGCGGGAAAACGCTAAATTTCTGTGGCGCCGCCGGCGCCCGCCACTGCGCCTGTCGGTTGATTTGTTAGCACCTACACCTATTAGTAAGACGGGGCGGCTGCCAGGCTGAGTATGGCGGTAAGGGGAGGGGGCAGTTGACGGGGTTCGATGAGGAACAGCGGGGGGCAGATGGGGGAATCACCCGGCGCTTCCGCGCTTTACATCGCCTCATTGGCGGAGGAACTGGCGCGGCTCGCGAGAACCCATGGCTTCGAAACCCTGGCCTACCTTCTCGACCTCGCCCGGCTTGAAGCCGATCACATTTCCAAATCTTCCAGCTCCAAGCCTTAAAATCTTCCAGCTCCAAGTCTTTCAGCCGCCGTTCGGGCGCCGCCGAGGAATGACGGGGCGTAGTTTACGGCGAGTGAATGCCGACGCGGCTGAGGAAGGCGCGGCTCGGATGGCCGTCGGGGATCATGCCGAACTTCTGTTGCTGATCGCGCACGGCGTCCCGCAGGTCGAAATCGAGATGGCCGTTGAACTCGTCCATCTTGTAGCCGAGCTCGGAAAGTCGGCGTTGCAGAGCGACGCGCTCGCCGCGTGATGGCTGGAAGTCGTCCGCCGGCCATGGCGTGCGGATTGGGCGGAGCCCGCGGAGCCGGTCGGAAAGTTCTGCAACCGCGAGCGCATAGGCGTCGGAATTGTTGAACCGCTTGAGGACGACGAAATTCGCGGTGACAAGGAACGCCGGGCCACCGGCTCCGGTCGGGAAGAACAGGATAGCGGCGCCCGTGTCGGGAAGGCGGCCGCCGTCGGGACGCCCGAGCCCGCGCTGCGCCCACTCGGGGAACGTGCCGCGGCTTGCGCGGTAGTCAAACTTTTGCGGCACCGCGACCTCGAAGCCCCAGGGCAGGCCCGGCCGCCAGCCGAATTTCTGCAGGTAGTTGGCGATCGAGGCGAGTGCGTCGGGCGCGCTGCGCCAGATGTCGGCGTAGCCGTCACCGTCGAAATCCACGGCATAGGCGAGATAGCTCGACGGCAGGAATTGCGCCTGCCCCATGGCGCCAGCCCAGGAGCCGACGAACTGCCGGCGCGGCACGTGGGCTTCCTGGAGCATCTTGAGCGCGCTGAGCAACTCGTCGCGAAAGAACGGATGCTGGAAGCCGGCATGGGCCAGCGTCGCCAGCGACCGAAACACGTCCCAGCGATCTTCGCTCTCGCCGAAGGACGACTCGATGCCCCAGATGCTGACGAGGATCGACTTGTCGACCCCGAATTTCTCTTCCACGGCGCGCAAGGTGGCGGCCCATTGCGCCGATTTCCGCAGGCCGCCTTCGATCCGCGCCGGCGAGACGAGGCTGGCGAGATAGGAGCCGAAAGGCTTGCCGTATTCCGGCTGTCGCCGCATCGCTGCGAGAACGGCAGAGTCAGGTGTTACGCCGGCAAAAGCGGCCTCGAAGGTCGTCCGCTTGATGGCGCGCGCCGCCGCATCCCGCCGGAGTCCGTCCAGGAAGGACTGGAACGAAGCGGCGTCTTCGCTAATCGCCCGTGTGCTCGCTACGGCGAACGCCAGCATCAAGAAACTCCGCCGCAACATCATGCCCGTCCTGCCCCGACCGCACTATGCTATCGCGGAGACATGGGGAGCCGCGGTCGGCGCGGTCAATCCATCAACGCCACGGGAGGAGGGCGGCATGCGCAGCGGGGTGATAACGGGAACGTCAACCGGTATCGGCTGGGGCGCCGCCAAGGTCCTCATCGCCAACAGCTTCCGGGTCTTCGGCAGCGTCCGCAAGCGCGCCGACGCAGACCGGCTCAAGGCCGAGTTCGGCCAGAGCTATGTCCCCTTGCTGTTCGATGTCACCGATGCTGGCGCGGTGAAAGAGGCCGCGGCCGAGGTGCGCGCCGCACTGGCGGGCGAGACGCTCGCCGGCCTCGTCAACAATGCCGGCGTGGCCGTTGCCGGCCCGCTACTCGAGCTGCCGGTCGAAGAGTTTCGCCGCCAAATCGAGATCAATCTGGTCGGCGTCGTGATCGTGACCCAGGCGTTTGCGCCGTTGCTCGGGACCGATCGCGCGCTCAAGGGCAATCCCGGCCGGATCGTCAACATCAGCTCGGTCGGCGGGCGCATCGGCAATCCATTCCTGGCGCCCTACGTTGCCTCGAAGTTCGCGCTCGAAGGTCTGTCGGAGAGCCTGCGGCGCGAGCTGCTGCCGTTCGGCATCGACGTCATCGTCATCGCGCCGGGCGCGGTAGCGACGCCGATCTGGGCCAAGGCCGAACAGGTCGATGTCTCGCTGTATCGCAACACCCCCTACGCCGCGCCGCTGGACCGCCTGCGCAACTACATGCTGATGCTGGGCAAGCAGGGCTTGCCGCCGGAGCGGATCGGCGAGGCGGTGCGCCACGCGCTCACCGCTGCAAAACCCA
>Ga0210409_10008283_pt1 | contig 10601 bp, 8 predicted proteins | sample IncBWH17MmetaG_FD_161649 | JGI IMG/M metagenome (GOLD analysis project Ga0210409, IMG submission 161649) | Forest soil microbial communities from Barre Woods Harvard Forest LTER site, Petersham, Massachusetts, United States - Inc-BW-H-17-M | ecosystem: Environmental > Terrestrial > Soil >...
CGATCTTCGAGCTCGACCCCGCCTGCCCACCCGGTGCTGATTCCTCGATAACAAGCGTCTTCAGACCCTCTGATGATGCGTAGACCGCAGCTGCCAACCCGGCTGGACCTGCCCCTATCACCAAGACGTCGCGCACGCCCTTGTCGGTGTTGATGTTGAGATCAAGACATGCTGCCAGTTCGGCGATCGATGGGTTCCTCAACACATACCGGTTGTTACAGTAAACGACAGGAAGCTCACTGTGGCGAACGGCGAGCCTTTCCATCAGCTCGCCCGCAAAAGAATCCGTGTCGATATCAACGTATGTGAAAGGATGTGCGTTTCGTGTGAGAAATTCTCTCAACGCGAGGGTTCGTGCTGAACTCTTAGTACCAAAAAGTACAACATTACCCTCCCCCAACTGGATCATCAGCAAGCGACGGGCGACAAATGCCCCCATAAACAAATCTCCCAACTCGGCATCCTTAGCGATCAAAGAGAGGATCCGCTCGCGGCTGACTTCAAGGATGCTACCCTCCGTTGTCACACGCGCTTTCAGCAGGGAGCGTTTCCCCGAAATAACGGACATTTCGCCGGTGAATTGACCAGCTCCGCGAACCGCTAGGATTTTGTCATCCTCCCCTGTCCTGCTGATTGACACGCTACCCTCGAGGACGATGAACAAAGGCACATCAGCCTGGGAAGACTCGTAGAGCACCTCGCCGCGTTGAACAGAACGCCATTTTGCGAAAGGTTGTATTCGCTCGATTTGTTCTCGGCTCAGCGTGGGATTGTCGCACATCGTTGTTACTCCTCATTTCCGGTTCCGGCAAGCGTGCCATGCTTCGATTCGGCACAGGTACCCCGACGAGGCAAGTCATCAGCAGACACTAGGTATTCCGCATCCATAAGTTGGCTTGCGGTAAGTCGATATGTCCTCGTCTGAAACATACGCGACGATGCAGCAGACGAACACTACATCTTTATGTTGTGGAGGAGATCAACATGTGTCCGCTCGGGTATTCAGCCGCTGGTCACCGCAGATGCTCGTCTTCTTGAACCGTTAGAACCCGACTCGGTCGTGATCAGGCGCAACAGCCGCAGAAGCTGAATGACTGTGAGGACAAAGACACTCCGGGGCATCTCTGCATACTACATATTCATGTAGTGCCCGAATGGGCTGCCTAAGAGCTCCTCCGCGAGTCTGCCCAATATAATGTTTGCTAGCGGTGCGCTCATTACGTGGGAGTGCACTGGGATTGTTGTGTCTGTGTAGAACGAGAAAGGCACCATCAATCGGCTAGATTGCTACATTCCTTGGGAGGTAAACATGGTGCCTACGAACGAGATGGTGTATATCGTCGACGATGATGCGAGCGTCGGAGAAGCCTTGTCCACTCTCTTGCGCGCAAACGGGAAGCGAGTGCAGATATTTACTTCAGGGGAGGACTTCCTCGACTTCGAACGCCAAGATGCTTGCGCATGCCTGATTCTGGATTTGAAGATGCCGGGGTTGAATGGATTGGAAGTTCAGAAGCTAATTTCCACTCAAACAACGATTCCGGTAATTTTCATTACAGGACGGGGAGACATCCCATCGACGGTGACTGCGATGAAAGGGGGAGCGCTCGACTTCCTCACAAAACCTGTCGATGAGATCACGCTGCTGTCCAGCATCGAACGAGCATTGGAGCTAGACAGAAAATACCGCAAGAGGGCGCTCCAGCAGGCAAGCTTACTGTCCAGATACCAGACGTTGACCCCGAGAGAACAGCAGGTATTGCCTCTATTGGCGAGAGGTCTCCTGAACAAGCAAGCCGCCGGAGAATTGGGAATCACGGAGTATACAGTCCAAATACATCGGGGACACATTATGCGAAAGATGGGCGCTGACTCTTTCGCGACATTGGTCAGACTTGCCACCAGGCTAAATCTTCAAAGACAAACGCATCCAAAGAGTGGAAGATAATGAGCCTGCCGGATTCATTTTCCTGCAGATTGTGATTGAGGGGCGGAGGTTGGAATGGGCGAATCAGCCCGCACGATCGCAGTCATCGATGATGATCTCCGTGTTCTCGAATCGCTCGTCAACCTCTTAGCCTCCTGTGGATACAATGCAGAGGGTTACTGTTCAGCCGAGCAGTTTCTCAGTGTGGACGGCCTGTCCAAGACTTCCTGTATTGTCACAGACGTTGAAATGCCAGTCATGAGCGGACTCGGGCTGCTCCATTACGTAAGGAGCGTCAATAGTCCAGTTCCGGTCGTGATCATCACAGGAAAACCCTCAGATAACTCCGAGGCCTTTTATTTGGAGCGGGGTGCCATCGGCTTCTTCCGCAAACCAGTAGATGGCGACGCACTCGTAGACCTTATCAAGTCGGTTTGCTAAACAATGGGAAGGGTCCGACCAATCGATACACTCACTCTCTTCGCCAATTTGCGCGAGCGTAGACAGTTCGCAATTCTGATCGACATTTTAGAGCGAAGTCACTAAGCGGATCTACCTGTTGGTCCAGGACAACAGACTTCATCTGGTCGATACTCATGTTCTTCTCGCCATACTTTTCGACTAATTTCTTCACGAAGGCCTCGGCAGCCTGGAGAACGCTCTCCGATGCGAACAGTCTTATCCTGTTGACAAGAGCATACATAGCGACGATTTCATCAAGACTGTCTAGGCTTTGCGCAAGAGCTTTGGCATAGCAAGATGTACCCTGTCGTATGAACTCCGCGTAGAGTTCTTCCCGTTGCGCGATCTCTCGATTCGTCAGCTCTCGCTGAGTCACGCTTCTTTGAAGAACAAAATTGCTGAGGACAGGAGTTGAGGCGCCTATAATAGAACCTCCCAAGGCAGCCAGAATACCGGTTAGGGTATTATCCATGGACATTCACCTTCGCATCGAATTCCTGATACACCAGAATCGCCGCATCTATCGCGGCATCTGACCGATCGTCCTCTTCAAGTCCGCTGCTGCCAACGAGACCCCGAAATCTGCTTCGAAGAGTGACGCATTCGCAGACGACAAATCGGCATGAGCCTGGCTGCAGGCGGAATTTAGAGCAGCATTCTGCTCGCGCTGGCGGTCGGCTAGCCGAGCGGCTTCAGTTCTGACCTTTACTGTCTGTTCGGCGACATCTAATGTCTGTTTAAGTTCCTCAATTCGATCGTATGCGGCTTCCACCTCGACCTCGATCTCCGACTGCAGCTTATCTATCGCGACTTCTGCAGACCTCACTTCAGTTCTGGCCTCGCGCAGCTGTGCTTCGCGGCGTCCTCCATCGAAAAGATCGTAGCTAACTGAAAATCCGAAGGTTCCGAAGTTGTGAACAAGAAGCGGAATTCCACTCTGATAGCTGTATCGGGACATGGCTGTTACGTCAGGAATGTAAGCGTCCTTAGCGGCGGACAGGGCAGCCTTCGCCTTTTCCAAGCCTCGACGAGCTACTCTCAGGTCTTGATTTTGTCCCAATGCTAATCGAACTGCTTCTGCCCTCGAGGGTATGTCGATGTTTTCGGCAGCAGTTCCAGCGTCCAGATCAAACCGCGTGCTAATAGGTAATCCAAGAAGATCCGCGAGCTGACGTCGCAGGTCGTCTCCCTGAAGCTTCAGCGTCAGGGATTGTTGTTGTGCCTGAAGGATGTTTGCCTCGCTTTGAATCGCAGCTATCTCCAAAGCGTTCCCACGTTCGACATCGCTGCGGCTTTCGGCACCTTTGACTCTCACTGCTGCTAATTGTTCTTGAGAAGCCTGTATCTTTTGTTGATTGATCAGGATGTTGTAATAGAGTTGTCGCACCTGTAACGCGACGGCATCTTGTGTCTGATCGAGTTGAGTTTGCGCCACCAGAACATCTTGTTTGGCAGCAACATTCGCCTGGTGGATACGGAACAGCTGAGTGAGTGGCTGTTCCAAGCCAACCCCGCCCGTATAACCAGTGAGACCGCCCTGATCGATGAAGAGCGGCTTTGACGGTACGGGTCCGGTACTCGGAAAATTTCCAAATGCTCCTGTGGGTATCTCAATACCGGCGAACTCTGTTACGTGAAGCACACTACCACTTGTCTTTATTTGCGGAAGGTAGTTAGACCTCGCCTCATCCTTTTTGCTACGCATCTGATCGACAGAAAGCGAGTGTAGATGAATAGAATGATTTTGCTTCAGTGCGAGGTCGATTGCCTGGTCGAGTGTCAAATGCATCGGAGCATTCTGTTGCCCCACCGCGTTTTGATTCAACGGGAGGCCTATTAGAGCCGCAGCCAACAGAAGCCACACCACCGACCGGGGTTTGGATAGCCGGATAAGGGTTGCTATCGTGCTCTGCCTCCGCTGGTTGGGTCCGATGCTCATTTCGTCCCCGCATTCGATGAGATGATTTGGTGATATTGCGTTGGCACCGTAGACATAAAGCCGACGATAACCAGGCATGCCGCACAGCAGGACGCCAGCAGCATGAAGCTGTCGGAGATCGCGAGTGTGAATGCCTGCTGCCTGATCTGCAAAGCCAATACTTCTGCTGCACGCCCTGTACCGGTGAGACCGGTTGAATATGTCGAGAAGGCGCCGCGCAGCCCGAGAAGTCTATGATCTGTGAGCCCGTTCCCGAGTTGGACTTTCAGGCCGAGCATATTGGAGTGAAACTCCTCGCGGATGGCAATGAAGTGCCCCATGAACGCGGAGCCCATTTCGCCGCCAAACAAGCGAGTGACGTGGAACAAACACGCGAATGTCAGCACATCCACGGGCCGTGATAAGGCTCCGGTGTCGATCACCTCAAGCACGATGGATCCGACCATCGAGTTGAAGGCGAGCGCCAATCCGACAGCCATTACCGCTTGGGGCATGCTGAAGTCTGGCCCCGCCCATACCGACGTAAGACACGAGTTGAGCAGACAGGCGAGCGCGACCAAGGAAAAGCCGGCGGCAAGAATAAGCCGCGGATCAATCTTGCGCATCAGCGCCATCGCTGCAATGCCAAGCACGAATTGAGGGAGAGCTACCCAAAGCAAGACTGGAGCCTCCTGCAGTGGAAGAAATCCTCTGACAGAGCCGAGAAAGCTGGGAATACTAACAACTGTGGCAAGCATCACAAACCGAAAACTGATTACGACGAGTGCCAGCAGCAGCGTGTTCCTCCTGATAAGGAATCGAAAGTTGATGAGAGGATTGGGCAGGAGAAAGTGGCGGACAACTGCGGATCCTACGAGAAATACTCCGGCAACAGCCAATCCAACAATGAGCGAGGAGTGAAACCAATCGAGCCTCTGTCCCTGATCGAGAGCTATATACAGAAGGGCAGCTCCAAGGCTTGCATACAGGAATCCTTTCCAATTCGGGGCCGGATGGCCCGGCTGCGGCTTGGGAAGCGGTTGCCAGGGTATGCCGAAGTGAATCAGCAGAATCATTAAAGGAGTGAGTATTGTTCCATTCCAAAAGATCCAACGCCAAGAGAGGTGCTCCATGAAGAACGACTCCCATGCCTGAGCCATATCTGTCGTAAAGACAATATCGGTGGCGTACATTGCGATACCCAGAAGCACAAATCGAATAGGCAAATTTCTCAGGACGAAAGTTAGTGTCAAAGGATAGAAGGTCCCGGCCGTGAGGCCGCCGATAATGAGCAGCGCAATCACCGGGGGCAAAGCATGGCAGAAGGGGATGAGAAAGGTGACCGCCGTGAAGATCCAGGCGCTTGTAAGCAGCACACGACGAGGACCCAGAAGCCCTCCAAGATAAACAGAAAACGGACCGATAAACATCATCGATGCGTTGAACGATGTATTGATCCAGGAAGCTTCGTCGACCCCCAAATGGAGCGCTCCGCGAATGTCCGCCAGGCCCACGCTCATCAGTCGCCCCGTACAGGTTGCGATCATAGCTCCCAGGAGCACGCCCACAATCCCGACGTAGGGATGAGTCGTGAGTTTGCGATCGCCTTCAGCTGGATTGGTCGCCTGAGAGCTCATTCAGCACCAGCCGATCGATTTTCGCCCCTGCCTGCGTGTACGGTGACTTCAGCCGATAAACCAGGTCGCAAGCGATCCAGATAGGGCTGCCCCGGGAAGAGGACGATCTTCACTGGTACCCGTTGCACCACCTTGGTATAGTTCCCGGTCGCATTGTCTGGTGGAAGAAGAGCAAACTGCGAGCCGCTCGCCGGCGAGAGTTGAGCGACTTTACCTTGGAAGGCCCGGTTCGGAAAGGTGTCGACCCGAACGTCGGCTGGATCACCCACGCGCATGTTGGTCAGTTGAGTTTCTTTGTAGTTAGCCTGCACCCAGACGCCGCTCTGGACAAGGTCGATCACCTGTGTTCCCGGAGCAACCAATTGCCCCGCTAACGCGTGCCTCTCTCCCACGGTCCCATCGGTTGGAGCCGCGATTCGCGTATAAGCCAGGTTTACCTGGGCCACGATGATCGCTGCTTTCTTCGCTTCAATATCAGCCTTGTACACGTCGTCCTTTGTGTTCAGAGCCTCCCGTTGCCGCTTCGCCGCCTCCAATTGACTCTGGCTGCTTGCGAGCGCACCTTCAGCACGCGCAAGATCTGCCCTGCGCGCCTCAAGCGAACCCCGGATCTGACCTTCTTGCGCTGTGGCAGTTTCCAGTTGTTGATGCGTTGCGGCCTTTGAACCGAACAGAGCTTCTTGTCTATGGAGTTCAGTCAGGGCTCGATCTGCCTCAGGAGAGACAGAAGCAATTCCCGCCTTCGCCCCCTCGATGGCGGCATTGGCTTGGACAATGCCGGCTTTCGCGGCCTCTATCTGCGCATCCTGGATTCTTTTCGCGGCCTGATTATCTTCGAGCGAGGCCTCCGACGCTGCTAAAGCGGCTCTGGCCTGGTCCAGATTCGCACGATAATCGTCGTCGTCGAGTTCAATGAGGGTCTGATTAGCTTTGACGCTTTCATAGTCGCCAACGTTCACCTTGCGGACGGTGCCAGAAATGCGCGTGCTGAGCGGTGTCATGTCCGCTCGCAGATACGCGTCGTCAGTCCGCTGCTCGGCGCGGTGGCCCTCCCATTCTGTCCAGTGACCTGCAATAGCGAACAGAAGCCCTGCAGCCACTAGCAAGACAACCAGCGGTATGATCCAGGATCTTTTACTCATCTCGAAAGGCTCCACGCCATGGTCGGTTGTTTATTTCTGACTGTCTCTTCCTGAGGCAGACTTCATTGCACTCCGAGCATGCTGCAAGTAGCATCCTGCGCGAGGTCATAAACTGAACTCCAAAGGCGGGATAGATAGAAATCGTGCTGGTGCAGGCCGATGACGAGCAAATCCGCCTTCTGTTCCTTCAGGAAACGGAGTACTGCCTGTACTTCTCGGCCTTCCACGATCGCGCTTATTGCTTGAACACTGTGCTCTCTCGCCAGCCGTGTTGCACTGTCATGCATTTCGACTTGGATACGGCGTCCGTCCTCCCTCATAGTCGCTGGCGTGGCAGGATCGGCGACGATTGCGAAAGACGCGTAAGCAGGAAGATCTCCCAAGATAGAGACCGATGCGAGATATGCGCTGAAAGAACGGGCAAGATCGATCGCAATGCGCGTGCACGTTGAGACTCAGGCGAATCGTTCAAGGCAACAACTATTTTGGAAAACATAGCAACTCAATTGGGGCCGATACGGCTTTTATCGTATGAGTAAGCTTGAGGAGTCGCTATTACATGTTTCTGGTATGTGTTATCTTACCGGTCCGAGCGAGAAGAACCCATTCAAGAAAACCTCGACATCTTCGACTTCTCCCTAGAAGAAGCTGGTAAAGACGCAATCTTTCGATTGGCCCAGGAAGGTAATCGTATCGTCGATCCGCCAGAGCTGCGCCGGTATGGGACCCGACACCTCCTTCTCCTGCGTTCGCGTGACTGAGCGGTCCTGCACGACATAACGATATGACGACTTGTCATCTCAACGGTTGACAAACTGAGGAGGTATCTGTGATTGAACTGAAGTCACTGCGAGATATATTCATGCCCCGATGACCCTTAGCTAAAGCAGCAGAAGACGGGTTCACTCACAAGCACCAGCGAACCCGTGTGCCTTCTCAGATGGACGAGAGGTCCTGTTCGTGCCAACGGATGCCGGAAAGTCCCTTGTACGACACGCCGCCTTTTTTGATCCTGGCCAACTTCCGGCTGGCCGAGTGCCCAGAATTGATCGAATCCGGTTGCAAAATTGATGCGCAGGCTATAATTGCACGACTTTAACTGGACCCATATGGATCGAGACCTCTTCGAATCTGCGCGTGGAGGGAGCGCGCAACCGGCCGGGCGAGGAAGGAACGCATGATTGTTGGCGTCCCGCGCGAAAGCTATCCCGGTGAACGTCGCGTTGCGCTCGTACCCTCCGTCGTTGCGAACCTAAAGAAAGCCGGCCTGGACATGGTGGTGGAACAGAATGCTGGGCTTGAGGCCGGCTATCCCGACGCCGAGTACACCGCTAAAGGCGCGAAGGTGATCCCTGACCGAGCCGAGGTCTTTCGCACCGCAGATATTATCGCTCAGGTCCTCTGCTATGGCTCGAATGACAAGACCGGCAAAGCCGACGTGCCCCTCTATCGCCCCGACCAATTGTTAATCGGATTTCTGCGGCCGCTGGGCGAACTCGACACCATCCAAGATATCGCCCGCGCGGGAGTTGCTTCCTTTGCCGTCGAGCTGATGCCCCGTGTCACTCGGGCGCAGAGCATGGACGCGCTCTCCTCGATGGGCACCGTCTGCGGCTACAGGGCCGTGTTGATCGCGGCCAATACGCTGCCACGCCTTTTTCCCATGATGACCACCGCCGCAGGAACGATTACGCCTGCGCGTGTGCTTGTAATCGGCGCGGGTGTTGCGGGCCTGCAGGCGATTGCAACGGCTCGGCGGCTCGGTGCGGTCACTTCGGCTTACGATTTACGTCCCGCTGTGAAGGAACAGGTGCAGAGCCTTGGCGCGCGATTCGTCGAGTTGCCGATCGAAGCGCAGAACGCGCAGGACGCGGGCGGCTACGCTCGGGCGCAAGACGAATCCTTCTACAATCGCCAGCGCGAGCTACTGACCCGCGTCGTAGCCGAGAGCGACGTGGTGATCACAGCCGCGGTTATTCCCGGAAAGAGCTCGCCAATCCTCATCACGCGCGAGATGGTGGCGGGCATGGCGCCTGGTTCGGTGATCGTGGACCTTGCCGCCGAACGCGGCGGGAATTGCGAACTGACCCAGATCGGCGAGACGTTCGTTGCCGGTGGTGTCACGATCATCGGCTGGGTAAATGTGGGCAGCAGCGTCCCACACGACGCCAGCCAATTGTATGCGCGGAACATGGTGGCCTTTCTTACGCACCTTGTAAAAGAAGGCAAGCCTCGCCTCGATGCGGATGACGAAATCATCCGCAGCACGCTGGTCACGCGCCGCGGCGAGGTGGTGAACGCACGCGTCCGCGAATTTTTCGCCATGCCGGCTCTGGCCAATCAGAAGCAAGCGCCCTAAAAGGAGGGACTGAGTGCCTGCAGATTTCATCTCGAATCTCTTCGTGTTCATTCTGGCGGGCTTTGTCGGGTTCGAATTGATCAAGCGCGTTTCGCCGTTGCTGCACACTCCCCTGATGTCGCTGACGAATGCCCTTGACGCCATAGTCGTTGTCGCAGCCATCATCATTGCCGGCCTACACGAGACGACGCTCACCACCGTACTCGGCACCATCGCCGTGGCTGCTTCGTTCAGCAACATGGTCGGCGGCTTCCTGATTACGGACCGCATGTTGCGCATGTTTAAGACCGGGAAAGCCAAAAAATCATGACTCCGGTGGACATCGGGCAGCTCATCGACTTCGCCTATATCATCGCAGCCGTCCTCTTTATTCTTTCGCTGAAGTGGCTCAGCTCGCCGGCCACCGCACGTCATGGAGTTATCGCCGGCGAAATTGGTGCGGCGCTTGCCGTCACAGCGACCCTCTTCAATCCCGCCCTTGTGCAATATAAATGGATCGCCGTCGCGCTGATCGTCGGCGCCGCGATCGGTATCCCGCTCGGCCTGGTCCGCATGACGGCCGTGCCGCAGCGAACCGCGCTTAGCCACGCGTTCGGCGCTTTGTCCGCAACCATGATCGGTATCGCCGAGTACTACGTGCACGCGCCGCACGTCACGAAATTCAGCATGGTCGAGATTGCAATGGAAGTCATCATCGGCTCCCTGACCTTCACAGGCAGCCTGATTGCCGCCGGAAAACTGCAGGAAATTCTCCCGCAGCGCCCGATTACCTACCGCGGGCAGAACATCGTCAGCCTCTCGGTCCTCGGCGCCGCGATCGTGCTCGCGATTGTTCTCACGATCCATCCGGAGTATGTGCACCTCTTCCCGGCCATGGTTGGGGTCGCGTTGTTATTCGGAATTTTGCTGGTCACGCCTATCGGCGGCGCGGACATGCCGACTGTCATCTCACTCCTTAATTCGTACGCCGGCCTCTCGGCTGCTCTCCTCGGGTTCGTGCTCAATAGCAAAGTTCTTGTCGTCGCCGGCGCCCTCGATGGTTCCTCCGGCTTCATCCTTTCCGTAATCATGTGCAAAGCCATGAATCGCTCGTTCACCAACGTCATGTTCGGCGCATTCGGCCAGGTCCAAGCCGGCGCCAAAGCGGTCGTCGAGG
>Ga0210409_10008284_pt1 | contig 10600 bp, 9 predicted proteins | sample IncBWH17MmetaG_FD_161649 | JGI IMG/M metagenome (GOLD analysis project Ga0210409, IMG submission 161649) | Forest soil microbial communities from Barre Woods Harvard Forest LTER site, Petersham, Massachusetts, United States - Inc-BW-H-17-M | ecosystem: Environmental > Terrestrial > Soil >...
TGATACCTCTCAGTAAGAACTACGGTGCATAGAAACGTTCCGGCCCCAAAGAGCGGGCGGGGCGCCTGTAATGCGGTGAATCCATCTCGTCATGTGAGCTTGGTCGGCAAAGCCCGTGTCCGCTGCGATTCTGCACAGGCAGTCGGACCCTCTTGTGATGCGCAGCCACGCGGTACGGGCGCGCAATTCGGCTCGCAAAACCGGGTTACTTGCTGACGGCCAAGGCTGTACAGGAGTTTGTCACGTGTGGCCAAAGTAAGGAATTTGCGTGATCGCTTAGGGGGTTACCAGTGTCCATTACCGATTATTGGAGTAGTTCGAGCGCCTTGTTGACCTGGGCATCCTCTCCGCAAGCCAGTCTGTGTGGATCAATGTCGATCTCTACATCCGGCAGTACACCCGAACCTTCTGTGTAGTTTCCACTGGGACTGTACCAGCCAAATATCGGCAAGTAGAGTTGGTAACCGTGGCCGACGTTGAACATCGTCGCCCCAAGGACATTGCCTCTCGTCTGTTTACCCACGACCGTTGCAAGCTTCGTGTCCTTCGCAAACTGAGCAGCCATTTCCCCGGCGCTGTTCGTCCACTCGTTCACCAGCACCGCAACACGGCCGTGGAATGGCTGTTTGCCTAAACCTTGTGTGAGCAGTACCAAAGATTTATCTCGAACCGAAAAGCGTGCAAGGCAAAAAAGAACTCCGAGCTTAGTACTGGGCATCGGAACTCGTGGGAATTGCGCGACGTTGTAGCCTCGTTGCAGCCGTTTTCGGGTGATATCGTAGCCGATAGGAAATCGGTCAGGACACAGATAGCTCACAAGGCGGGCAAAGCCGAGACTTCCGCCGAGACATCCCCGTAAATCGATGAGGAGGCGGTCGCACCCTTGTGCCTTGAGTGACTCAACCGCGACGTCGAGAAGTCTTGAGAAGCGGACTCCAAACGCCCCAGAAAAGAAAGAAATCTTCAATATTCCAATGTTCCGTAGCATGCGGTGACTGACGCTTTTTGGCTCGATGAGCGGCGGTCGTCGCCGTTTTGCTCTCCTTGGTGGAACAGTCAGCAGGAGGTCCATGGCTTCGTGCCGGTTGGGTAGTTCTATAGTCACATGGTGTTCTTCGCCAAAGTGAAATACCGGAAAGGTTGGGGGAGCCGTTGGCGTCCCGTTTACGGTTATAAGGAGGTGTCCGGGACTGATGCCCGCGCGTGCGGCAGGACCATCCTCGAATACGTCCAAAAACATCCACTGTGGACCACCGATACGGGGCACTGAACGGAGGGTAGCGCCAATGACATGCTGTGGCATAATTGGATTCGTATCGGAGAGAAAAAAATTCGTATGGCTGGATTTAAGCTGGGACAGAAGATCGCGAACGCCTTCCTCGAAAGCGTTGTCATCTGCCGTTAGCAGAGTGGGGATTTGCTCGTCGACTGCTCTAGACCAATCCGCGTAATCGACGTTACCAATATTGAAGTGGTGCTTGACCACGATGGCCTTGACACGAGAAATGAGTTTGAGGCGAGCTGCGGATTGAAGCATTGGAGTTCAGTGTTTAATTGGTGGTTCAGCTACGCCCTCAACGGTAAACCCTGCCCAGTAGTACGGAACCGCTTTTGTTTCGCCAAACTTCTTCAACATGGTCCTTTTGGCGGCTGCCAGGGCATCTGGCGCTCGCTTGTGGCGAGCCAGTTCGCCATAGAAGGTCTTCATCAAATACAGAGTCGTATCATCTTGTACAGACCATAGCGTTGATACGACAGTTCGAGCCCCTGCCAGGAGGAAAGCCCGGGAAATTGTCGAAACTCCCTCTTGTCCTTCGAGTGGTCCAACTGCCGTGTCGCACGCTGAAAGGACGACTAGGTCAGCATTGAGTGGGAGCTGTACGATCTCAGAGGCTTGCAGGAATCCGTCTTCGTCGTGCAATGGATCGCTGAGCAGGACCAGAGCAGCGCGATCCGGGCGCGTCTCATTCGCAATAGCATGCACCGCCAAGTGAATAACACGATGATTGACCTGTTTCTTGAAAGCACTTTCAGTCGCGTTGTCGCCAAGCAGTAACGTCCTCGACCGGTTCGGGAACGCGGCCGCTGCGGCAAGCGCTTCCTGCCGTGAGCTGGGGAGGTTTGACAGGGATGTTGCGCTATAGCCACGAGTTACAGCCGACGGTGTCAAATTGCTGCGGTCATATGGAACGCCTCCAACGGCCAGAACCGTCTGCGCGGAGTCTTTAGGCTGAGCTGCCGTGCGCAGCAAGAAAAAGCTGGATGCGGAGGGCGAGTAAACGACCGTTCGTGATTCAACAATGTAATGGCTGTGTCGGTCTAGCAGCGCATCGAAAGGAACGAGGTGAAGCTGTCCGTCGCGAACGATCACAAGCTGTTCTTTGCTCTGCGCTTCGGGGATTGAGTCCAGCAGAACATCATACAAACGACGAGCCTCATCCTGAGCAGAGCGCTTAGCCTTTACCTCGTTCAAGTAGGCGCTCACAAGAGGCGAAATTATCTGCTTTCCGGGCAATTTCACGATACGCGCGTTTTCGCCAGTGATAACGACACAATACGACGCGGGAGCATCAATTACGTATTCAAGGACAGCCTCTGAATGGGAGAGGCTGGCCTGGAGTTCTGCCAAAGTAACGGCCCGGTGCGCGTTTGATTTTAGAATGCTGATTTCAGGAGTAATCGATCTGAATTGCTCGGCCAAGAAGATCTCGTCGCGGAGCTCTCGAATTTCGCGATCCGAGCGTGCGGCGATCAGCTTAAGACGCAAATGCGCAATTTTCTTTTCGGCTTCGAGAGATTTGGGCGAGGTGTTGACTCCAGCCATGAGCAGATCTGTCATCACGCGTCCGCGAACTTGCTCGATTATAGCGAAGGCCTTTTCGGTATCACCGATGTGCTCTGCGACTAAGGCGAAGTGCTTTGCGTACAAGTCGCTCGCCGCCTTAATGAGAGCAGTCTTTCCGAGTGTGCTGTCGGCGTTCCCGATCATCATGTCCTGAATAAAAGCCGCCCGCTCATACGTACTGTCGGCCTCGGCATACTTATGCTGGCTAATCTGTACCTCAGCCAAGCGATGGAGTGCTGTAGGGACACTGGCGATGTATCCCGCGGCTTGCGTCGACTCAGCAGCGTCGCGAGCAAGCTTTTCGGCTTTTGACAGGTTTCCGCTTAGCCTATACAGATCTGAGAGATCACTCTGGATCTGGGAAGTTAGGCTTCCGTATCCAGCCTCGGCGAGTCGGAGTGCTTCGTTGAGATAGGAAATGGCTCCGGGGAGATCCTTCCGGGCTCGGGATACTAGCGACGCTGTCGAGTAAAGCTCGGCAATTTGGTAATGGTTGTTCTGGGCTTCAGCCCTGACTAGCAGGCTATTCAACTCCGTTTGCGCGCCCTCAATTCGGCCCGCTTGAACCATAGCCAGTAATCTCGCGTGCTGCGCGAGCGCTGGGTACCCTGCGTCAGGATTTGCCTCGGCGATGCCGATAGCTCGTTCGGCGTATAGGATCGCTTGATCGTTCATCTGCTGGCTCAGGAGGCCATTTGCTGTCGCTGATAAATAGAAGATCTGAGCACCGATATCTCCGGCGTTCAATGCTGCAATTAGCGCCGCTCCAACACTTCGCTGCGCAGCTGCAAGATCACCGTCATAAAAATCTGCAAAACCTAATTGCCCTTGTGCTCGATACTGCCACTTCGCATTCCCCAGATCCCTCGCAAGGGCTGCCACTTCCGCCCAATCGCGCCGCATTGCCGGTACGTCAATTTCTCCGTCGAAATCCCCTTTGACAATGAGGCAAAACATGCGGAGTTCTTTGTCGGATTGCAGGATCGAATTCGTGGCCAGTTCCTGCGCAAGCCTGTACGACAGCTCCGTTATTGGCGCTGGATCTGCTCCGGCTCTGACCGCCCCAAGGTGCGCATATAACGCATTCCTTTTGTCGCCTGCTGCGTCGAATAATTGCTGAGCCTTGGTGAAGTACGGGCGAGAAGCCGGCCAGTTGTACAAATCAGCAAAATAGAGGGCTCGCTCTAGAAGAGTTCCGTCCTCATGATTGGCCTGCGCAGGGGCCTGCTTCAGCAAAGGATCGGCTTCGTGCATTGACTTCGATTCCTGAGCACCGGCAGTCGCGCAGAGAATACCGAAGATCACTACGCCAAAGGTAACTCGACTGATTGTCATGGCCTTATTGAATGCCTCCAGGGGAGGTGCTCTTCACAATGACGGGTACAAAGAAACGGAACCCCTTTGAAACAACCGCCAGATCATAGTTCCCAGCGGGAACATGACTGAAGTCAGCGTGCATGTGTAAAAGCATTTGACCGTTCTCTGGACGTGCTTGTGCCGAGCCCGACCAGACCACATGTCTGTTAGAGGTCAGCCTTACCGAGTATCCCCGTTCCTCGCTGCCAAGTGGCAATTGCAAACTCAAATCTATGAGCGGACTTGAGGGAATCACTTGTGGCGTAGGACAGGCTTCACCCTGGTGGAGTCCGCGCACTGGGGATGCGTTACTCAGATCAACCAGCACCGGAACGTACATCGCAGTTGCCGGCACTTGAGCAGGAGTTCCAGGTTTGCCACTTGGCGCCGGGGTGCGGGGTGCGACACCGGGCTCTTCGTGCGGTCTGGTGAAGAACACGTAAATCGCGAGCATCAAAATGCCTGTAACAACCGCGGTGACTAGAGACCTCCTGATCCAAGTTGCACGACGAATTCTCCGCGATTGAACTACTTCGACTCTTTCATGGGCGAGATGAGCCATATAGGCGTTGAAACATGGCGAACAGCACGTCAAATGATCGCTTATAGATTCATCGCTCTGCGTTGGTCGACTTGCCAATACTCTGAGCGCGTCATCTGGTGGACAGCCCTTGCGCTCGGGATTAGGAAACGCCTCAGAGAGATAAGAACGGGTGAAATCGAGGAGATCCCGTTCGCTCTCAAAAAGTCGACGTTTTTCGGTCCGTGTTGCCATTGTTAAACTCGCCGCGAACGTCGCCGACTCATTTGAGACCAAGCTTTTTCCTGACCTTCTGAAGTGCTAGGCTGAACTTAGATTCCGCCGCATGGCTCGATATTCGATACGCCCAGCCGATCTCCTTCCACGAATGACCCTGCATGCGCCGACAGAGCACGTCGCGCATTACAGGGTCACACCGCACCAGGAATTCATCGACGAAGATTTTCATTTCGAGCGTTCTCCTGGGATCCCACGATATGCGCGAAAGAAAGACCTCGAGTTCAACCGCCTCTGCTAAAAGCGATTGCCGCTTCTTGGTTCTATTTAAGCGTCGGAGGAATGCGCGAAAAAGATATGATTCGAGATTTCGTACGGGGCGATCATTGGTGTTCTTCGTCTTCAGGGCCCGGGACACCGTGGCTGCTGCTTCTTCGAGCAGGTTGGCCGCTATTGCCGGATCAACGAGCAGCCTTTCGGCGTGCTGGATTGCTCGACGACTCACTTGTTCGGCCGCACAGAGCACAGGAGGGCTGATTGGTCGCCCATGTCGATCCATCGGGCTGACATGTAATGCGACCATTCTGACCTGCCTGACCGGTCATACTAATTCACGACCTCGATACATACTCGCCACCCGGTCGGAAACGTGTAAGCCTCCCCAGCGGCCTTCAGCACCGTTCAATATGGCAGAGTACCAGCGGAGACAAAACCTCAATTTATTTTGGCCTTTGTTTTCAAAATTCGAAATTCTTCCTTTCAGAATTGGCAAGGCCACACCGTCCGTCTTGGAGTTCCGATCGCCCATTAATGCCGGGCTCGGCTTCCGTTCACGTCAGTCCGGTTCGTCAGGTCTGCTGCGCACGCATCGTCAGAGTCTTTCGTCGGCCAGAAGCCACTAGCTGCACGCTCTGCAATCGTGCCAGCATCTTCGTTACCCGTGTCATGCTAAATAACATCGCCATCACGGGCGAACTTGTCTTCCGAATCCCCTGTTCAGATTTCGGAATCTCCCAGGCTGTTTCTTGCTTGAGCTTTTCACGATTCGTGGCCTCATATAGAGTATCGGAGGATTCCTACTTGACGTCGGACGGAAATCGCATTCCGGGACTTCCCAAGCCCTCTCCACGACGGCTTGGCCTCGTTCCGGATGCCATCGAATTCCTCCCTCAAGAGTGCCAGACAGCTTGCTCCCCAGGGCATTCCCGTCAATCCCCAGACCAACGGCTTTCGCGCCCATGACGGGTGGCCCGCTAACGAAGGGAGAATGATTCGAAAGTCCAAAACAACTGGCCTTTATGTAAACGCACCGTCGAGTTGTAGTGAGTGCATTCTATGTATCCGGGGATAGAACTTCGCACCATGCGCTATATCGTCGCCGTTGGGCATGAACTCCATTTTACCCGGGCGGCGGAAAGTGTCCGTGTTGCACAACCGTCCCTCAGCAAACAGATCCGCAACGTGGAACAGGAGCTGGGCCTGGAATTGTTCAGGCGCACTCGCAAGAAAGTAGAAATCACCGAGCCGGGGCGAGCTTTTATAGAGAACGCAAAACAGGCTCTCCTCTATGCGGAGCGCGCTGCTTCCGCAGCGCGAGCAGCCAACGTCGGTCAGCACGGGAAGTTATTTCTGGGCGTTTCTCCGGCTGTTCATCTTGACCTGTTTTTCCGGCTAAGGAATGCTTTCGAGAGGAAGCATGGCGACGTTCAGTTGCAATACGTTTCCGGTTTTGCTCGTGACCAAGCAGAATCCATAACGCGTAGTGATCTTCACGCTGGGCTGGTCGAGCTACCGATACGATACCAGGGCCTCGCGATTCTAAGTGTGCTTCGAGAATCGATTGCACTGGCCGTCTCCCGTGATGATGGCCTTGCTTCACGCAAAACTGTCGTCCCGGAGGAGCTGATCCAACGCCCCCTCGTGCTGCTCTCCGACCAGGCCGATCTAGCCCATGACAAAATCCTGATTGGAATTCAAGACTGGGGCTACCGCCCAAAGAAAGTATTTCACGTGCTGAGTCCGGTGCAAGCGTTGGATTTCGTGGAGACGGGCGAAGCGGTAGGCGCACTAAGAGGGAGCTTGGGGCGGTTCGGTTCAGCGAAGGTTGTGACGAAATCGATTCCGGGAATGCCTACCGTGGATACCGGAATTGTGTATCGTCGGCAGATCCGCAGCCCGCTGGTTCGGAATCTCCTGCGGATTGCACGGGAAGTGTTCTCCGAGGAACGAGCTCGTATGATTGAAAGCAAGTAGACTCGGACCCTTTTTAAATTGCCGGGCATTAGGTATTACGGGTCATGGAGGCCAGCCCAATTCCCCAGATGGACATTCAAGAATCTCCTGCACATGCCGGCGCCCACATTCGCGGGTAAGATGGACCACCTGATTTATGCCAGAGTGAATTTCTTTCTCAAGTTGGGTTCGGTCCTGGGGGGCTGAGCCGCGAAGAGCCAAGTTCGCAAGACGGCGAAACGCTCCATACCCACTGCTGGCGTGGATTGTAGCCAGCATTCCACGATGCCCGGTATTGAGAGCGTCTACAAGGGTGCGGGCTTCCGCTCCTCGCACCTCGCCGATGATAATGCGGTCTGGACGGTGGCGGAGGATGGCTTTGAGGAGATCGTCGAAAGTTATCCTGCTCTTGTGGGTATCCAACTGAGCCTCGGCTGAGATCACGTGTGGCTTGCGGATGGCGAGCTCCGCAGTCTCCTCAATCACCAGAATACGATCTTCGTCGGGAATGGAATTGGCTAGAATGTTTAGCAGCGTGGTTTTGCCCGTTCCGGTTCCGCCGGATACCAGGATGTTGTCCCCGCGCTGAACGGCATTCTGAAGACTGACGGCGGCTTCGCTCGAAATGAATTCCTGGGCAATCAGGTGATCCATTTTGAGCTTGCGGGAAGTGAATTTCCGGATCGTCAGCAAGGGACGAGGGTTGACGACCGGCGGAATCATGGCGGCCAGGCGGCTACCATCGGGCAGACGCAGGTTCATGATCGGGTTATCGGCATCGAGCTTCTTCCCAAAGCGATTGGCGATCACTTCGAGCCCTGCATCCAGCGCTCCTTGCTCGAAGCGAATTCTGTGCAGGTGACTCATCTCTCCGTTCTCTTCGATCCAGACGGACGAGTCGGGATTAACCATAATTTCACTGACTGTGTCACTCAAGAGCAAGTGCTCGATCGGGCGGAAAAACGGCAAGATCAGATCGAAACTCATGCACACTTCCTCTCAACTCGTTCGGGATCGAAGTCGATTCTCTCCTGGTCAAACCACGTCATTTGTAAGGGCATGAAATCTGGCTTTAGATAGCAGTAGGTTGCTGGCAACGGGTGAATTCCATCGAAGACGACGGCAATGGCCTGGGCATTTTTGAGCTCCAAGAATGCTCGTTCCTCGAACAGGGGCTCTTTGGACTTCTGGTAGTGCTTGGAGGCTGACACGCTCCCCTTGTTCGATGACGTCCGTCCGCTGAGCCAGCCCACCTGAGCATTGTTGCTCGATTCTGCGACTGTGTAGCTGATCTTGGTCTTATCAACCTTCCCGCAGATCTCGGACGCAAACCGCGCTGTGTCTGGATCGGAAGTCGTCAGAAAGATCTTCGTCCGAAAGGTTTGCATCAGCGTTTTGAAACCTTCATTCGGCAACGCCTCCTTTAAGGAACTCACGCTCTGCGTGGCAACGATGGGAATGCACTTTGGCTGACGAGAGATGGAAAAGAAGCGCTCGTCGCCAACCGGGTTATCGCCACCCACCGTGGCGAAGTTCTGATATTCATCACAAATGAAGACGGTAGGACGAAAACTTCGCTTGGGCTGTGCTTCCATTTTGGGTATTCGCAGTTGCACCGCCCGCTGGTAGTCGATTTTCATCATGGTTCCAATGGTCTTGGCCAGTGCTGGATTGAGGGCCACAGGAAAGTTCAGCCCAACGATCTTGCCCTCCTCGATTAGCTCAGCGAACGGCGCCAGAACCCGGCCCTTTGGATCGGATTCGACGCACTTGCCGGCATACAACTCCTTCGGAGGGCAGAAGACGCGGCGTACATCAGGATCGGCATCGAACAGGGAGAGGAATACGGCGATGCCCTGGATGATCGAGGTCTTCACTTCATTGCGGAAGAACTTCCAGTGCTCCCAGTACCAGTAGTTGACGCTCTCGAATTGCTGCCGATGACTGGTGTCATGCTGTTTGGGCGAATACACCACGGCGCTGATGGGCGTCTCTTCTGTTAAGAACGTTTCCAGCTGCTCTGAATGTTTAGCGACGTGCAGATTGCTGCCGGCGTCCCCGGAAAATCCAAACCGCCCCAGCTGGGACTTGCAGGTTTCGTAATGTTCTTTCGAAATCGCCACATAGCGGGTTTCTCCGAAATAGCAGCTTGTTTCCGCTAGTAGGTTTTCCAATTGTCCGGAAGAAATCACAGTGCGAAAGATGTCGACGAGGGTCACGTATCCCGACTTGACCTTGTGGAGCACGATGACGTATCGAACTAGATCGGTATAGGATTGCTGCCAGAAGGGTTCTTTCCCCTTGCCCCAGATGGACGTGATGATCGAGGCGATGTTGAAGGCCTGGGCGTAAGGATCAAGATCATTATTCAGCGGGTTGTAACGGATGTGGGATTCGAGGCTGACATCGACGTAGTCCGCCTCTCGACCGCACTCTCTCAAGATGCGCGACAAGTGCCGGCAAAGATCGCCTTTGACCTCCAAAACGATTCCAGAGAGCTTTTTGGCAGAATCGTTAGCCTTGTATCCGAACAGCTGGTGCATGGCCGGTAGAATCAGTCCCCGAGTCTTGCCCGAACCGATGGCACCGATCGCGAGTGTACCGGTGTAGAGGCCGCGCTCGGGAATGCTTAACCACTGGGGATGTACGGCAGGGATGGGATCCAGCTGTTGATGCCGTTCACCGACGATCAAAAACATATCTTCCCGAAGCTCAGGTTGCGGATAGGGAGGCAGGAATCCGGCAGCTCGCTCGATCTCCTCTTCATAGAAATGGATGTAGACGAGCGAGAAGCACATGGATAGCAGGAGGTATGGCGTCGTGAACAGAAATATGGTGAAACTCCAAACAAACGCCCGATAGAAAGCCGGTCGTTCGAGCGCCACGTAGTGAAAAAAGGGGCTACCAACTGGAAGAACTACGAGCGATCGGAGGATGATGCCCGCGGCGGCGCTCAACCCTGCCGAGAGCAGAATTTGATGCCGCACCAGCATTCTCGAAGTGAGCCTTAACGTTCGGATCAGGCCATCAACCATATCGCTCACCTACTGACGAGCACCAGAAGCGGATTCTGTGACGGCCGGTTGGGCCTTAGCCGCCACTGTAGTTCGTGGGCGCGCGGAGCCCGCTGGCGCTTGGACCTTTCCTCCGCCCGAGACATCCACAGATTCCTTGTAAGCCTGAAACTCGCCGTCCTGCGACAATGCGAAACGTAGTAGCTCGTTTACCACGTAGTTTCGATCGTTATTCGACCACTCGCACATAAGCGCCAGCTCAGCCGCTACCGGCTCCTCGATAGACGCCTGCAGCTTGACGCGATTGATTCGACTGACGCCTTTTTCGATCTTGAATTTGCTCATGACTCTCACCTTCGACTCTGACTCTGTGACCCAGTTCGGATCAGCTCAGAT
>Ga0210409_10008286_pt1 | contig 10599 bp, 11 predicted proteins | sample IncBWH17MmetaG_FD_161649 | JGI IMG/M metagenome (GOLD analysis project Ga0210409, IMG submission 161649) | Forest soil microbial communities from Barre Woods Harvard Forest LTER site, Petersham, Massachusetts, United States - Inc-BW-H-17-M | ecosystem: Environmental > Terrestrial > Soil >...
GGACCGACTCCTGCACCGTGCCGGCGGCGGGCGTCGTCGGCGAGGCGATGGTCGCGTTCGTGCTCGCCGACGCCTACCGGCGGAAGTTCGGGGGCGATCACATCGACGACGTCGTCCAGGCCGTGAGGGCCTACGAGGAACGAATCGGGTGGCATTCGTCCTGATCGGCTTCATGGGCGCCGGCAAGTCCACCGCCGCGACAGAGCTGGCCGCTGCGCTCGGAACGGCTCCGCTCGACAGCGACCGGCTGCTGCAGGAGCGCCTCGGCCATACCGTCGCCCACGAGTTCGAGTTGCACGGCGAGAGCGCCTTCCGCGCCAAGGAGGAGGAGCTCGTTTGCGAGCTGCTCGACTCGGCGGCGCCCGAGACGGTGATCGCCCTCGGCGGCGGCAGCGTGCTGTCAGAGCGCGTCCGCCGAGCGCTCTCGCCGCACGTGACGGTGCTGCTCGACGTCGACCCCGAGCGTGCCTGGGAGCGCGTGCGCCACGCGGGGATCGACCGCCCCCTTGCGCGCGACCGCGACGCGTTTCGCGCGCTTGCCGCGGAGCGCGGCGCCCTCTATGAGGAGCTGGCGGATGCAGTGCTTCCGGGGAACGGCCACGGGACCGCAACCAGGGCGCTGAAAGCGCTGCGCTCCCTCTCGGCGGCGCCCTCGAACACGAGACTGCTGTGGGCAACGTCGGCCTCCGGCGAGTACCCGGTGCTCGTCGGCCGGGGCCTGCTCTCGGCCCCGCGAGCGCTGGCGGACTTCTGGCCGCTCGACAGATCATCCTCACGCCCCTTCTGCGTTACCGACGAGAACGTCGCTCCGCTCTACGCCGAGCGGCTCGGGGAGATGGCGGCGACCATCGAGACCGCTGCAGGCGAGCGGAGCAAGACGCTCGCCGGCGCCGAGGGTGTGTGGCACGGACTGATCGAGGCGGGCATGACCCGCGCTGATCACGTGGTGGCGCTCGGCGGTGGCGTCGTCGGTGATCTGGCGGGCTTCTGCGCGGCGACCTACCAGCGGGGCGTACCGATCGTGCACGTGCCGACGACGCTCGTCGCTCAGGTCGACTCGGCGTATGGCGGCAAGACCGGCGTGGATCTGCCCGAGGCGAAGAACTACATCGGCGCCTATCACCAGCCGGCCGGCGTGCTCGTCGACCCCGACACCCTCGCGACGCTGCCGCCCGCCGAGCTGGCCTCCGGCTGGGTCGAGGTGCTGAAGACGGCGCTGATCGCCGGCGGCGAGCTCTGGGACAGCGTGTCCGCCGGCGGGCCGGTGGACGAGCGCACGATCCTCGCGTGCGCGCGCACGAAGCTGGCGGTGGTGGCCGCCGACGAGCGCGACGCGGGGCGTCGCCAGGCGCTCAACCTCGGGCATACGGTCGGACACGCGATCGAGAGCGCCACCGGCTATGGCCGCTACCGCCACGGCGAGGCCGTCGGCCTCGGCCTGCTCGCGACGCTGCGGCTCTCAGGGCAGGACGAGCTCCGTGCCAGGGTGGGCGCGCTGCTCGTCTCGCACGGGCTCCCCGTGGCGCTCTCGGCCGAGGAGACGAGCGTCGCGCGCCTGCTCGAGGCGATCGCACGCGACAAGAAGCGCACGGGCGCCGGCGTCCCGTTCGTTCTGATCAGCGCGCCGGGCGAGGTGCAGACCGGCTGTGAGGTCGAGGAGGCCGAGCTCCGAGCGAGCCTCGAGGAGCTGCTCGTATGAGCGGCCGAAGCTTCACGGTCGAGGTGATGCATGGGGTCAACCTCGACCAGCTCGGCAGGCGCGACCCGCTGCTGTACGGCACGCTCACGCTCCCGGAGCTCGAGGCGCAGATCGAGCGGCAGGCCGCCGAGCTCGGGCTCGGCACTCGCTTCTTTCAGACCAACCACGAGGGCGCGTTCGTCGAGCACCTGCATGGGCTTCGCGAGGACGCGGACGGGATCATCCTCAACCCGGGAACGTGGACGCATTACGCCTGGGCCATCCGCGACGCGCTCGAGATCGCCGCGCTGCCGGCGATCGAGGTCCACCTCTCCGACGTCGAGCACCGCGAGCCCTGGCGGCGCGTCTCGGTGATCCGCGACCTCTGCTTCGCGACCATCTCGGGACGCGGCCCGGACGGCTATGTCGACGCGGTCTCGCAGATGCGCGAGCAGCTCGATCGGGGTCGCGGTTGACGCGCAGCGACTCCATACGGCCGGAGCTTGCCCGCGACGAAAGGCTCGCGCACGAGCTTCGCGAGCACGAGGTCGACGCGCTGCTCGTCGAGACGTCGATCAACCTGCGCTATCTCACGGGCTTCACCGGCAGCCATGGGCTCGCCGTGCTGGTGGCGGGCGATCGGGCCGAGGACGAGACGCTTGGCGTGCATCGCTTCATCACCGACTTCCGCTACGCCACGCAGTCTCGTGAACAGGTGCCGGAGACCTTCGAGCGCCAGATCGTCGCGGGCGAGCTGCTCGACGCGGCCGTGGGCTCTCTCCCCGGCCGGCGCGGACGGCTCGGCTTCGACGACGCGACTCTCTCCGTCGCGCGCCACCGGAAGCTGACCGAGCTGCTCCCGGAGGGCTGGCAGCTTGTACCGCTCGCGGGCGCGGTCGAGCGACTGCGGGCGGTCAAGGAGCCCGGCGAGGTAGCCCGCATCCGCGCCGCCTGCGAACTGGCCGATGAGGCGCTGCGGCTGGTGCTGGAGGCAGGGGTCGTCGGTCGGACCGAGCGCGACGTGGCGATCGAGCTGGAGCTGCAGATGCGCCGGCTGGGCGCGCAGGCGCCGAGCTTCCCGTCGATCGTCGCCGCCGGTGCGCACGCCGCGCTGCCACACGCCGAGCCGCGAGACGAGGAGATCCCGCCGGACGTACTGCTCACGATCGACTGGGGAGCTTTGAGCGACGGCTACTGCTCGGACTGCACACGCACGTTCGCAACGGGCGACGCGATCCCCGATGAGGCACGCGAGATCTACGCGCTCGTGCTGCGCGCACAGGAGCGAGGGTTGGCTGCCGTCGAGGCCGGTCCGAACGGGCGCGAGGTGGACGCCGTCGCGCGGGAGGTGATCGAGCAGGCCGGCCAGGGCGAGAACTTCGGGCACGGGCTCGGTCACGGCGTCGGCATGGACATCCACGAGGGACCCCGCCTGTCGCGCACCGCGGGGGAGGAGCCGCTGCTGGCGGGGAACGTCGTCAGCATCGAGCCCGGCGTGTACCTGCCCGGCCGGCTGGGTGTGCGCATCGAGGACCTGGTGGTCGTGCAGGAGGACGGCTGCGAGGTCCTCACGAGCCTCCCGAAGTCGCTGACCGTCATCTCGTGAACCGCGCCGCCGAGCGCTGGCGCTGCGGCCGAGCGAGTATCGTCTCGGGCGCCTGGCGCACCAGGCGTCATCTGCTCACGCTGACCGTCCGAGAGGGGGACTGAATGCCATCGCTGCTCGACCTCACGAGTCAAGGGGACGTGGGCACCATCACCGACGAGTCAAAGCTCTCGTCGGTGACGCTGATGAACCCGCAGCAGCTGTACGAGCTGTGGGAGCGCCAGAACTGGCAGTCGCACACGATCGACTTCTCGCAGGACCGACGCGACTGGGCGTCGATGGAGCCAGAGCTACGCGATCGGATGTCCTGGAACCTGTCGTCGTTCTTCATCGGCGAGGAGCGCGTCACGACGCAGTTCTCCGGGCTGGTGATGTCCTACGAGAGCCAGAGCGAAGAGGCGTTTCTCACCACCCAGCAGGTCGACGAGGCCCGTCACGCGCAACATTTCAACCGCTTCTACGAGCAGGTCCTCGGCATCGACGGCAGCTTCGAGGACCGTCTGGCGCGGGCGCGCAACGACCTCAACCCGGCCTTCATCGAGATGTTCGACGGTGTGCTCGTCGACTGGGGCCGGCGGCTCGTCGAGAACCCTCGCGACATCGAGGCGAAGGTCGACTTCGTGGTGCTCTACCACATGGTCATCGAGGGGACCCTCGCGCTGACCGGCCAGTGGTTCCTCACCGACTACATGGAGCGCAAGGGGATCCTGCCCGGATGGGTCGAGGGCTTCAAGCTGATCTCCCAGGACGAGCACCGTCACGTCGCCTACGGCACGTGGTTCCTGCGCGAGAAGGCCGCGGACCCCGCTATCAGGCGGCGCATCGCCGAGTGCCTGGCCGAGCTGATCCCGCTGGCCTCGGCCGTCCTGGTTCCGCCGGGCGAAGATCCGAACAACTACGCGATCCTCGACTACACGATGGAGGAGACCAACACGTTCGCCTTCAACGCGCTGAACCGGCGCCTGAAGGTAGTCGGCATCGATCCCGCCCTGCTTGCGGCTGCGGCATAGGCGCTCGCAGCTCCCGCTAAGCGGTCTTCTCGAACACCAGCCTGTGGTGATCGATCAGCTCACGTTCGAAGCAGACCCTGTTGGCGCCCACTCCGGACGTGAACGCCAGGCGAAAGTCTCGGCTGCTCAGCCAGCGCGGGACCAGCTGCAGCTTGAGGAGGCTCTTCCTCAGGCTGCGCGCGCCGGTGCGCCTGCTCCATTCGCTGATCGTCTGGATGTAGTCGAGACGGCCGTTGGAGCTCTCCACCAGGCGGAAGCCAGGTTGCGCGCAGCGGACGATCTGGTCCCGATCCATGGGGAGCCAGGAACCGGGGAACTGGCGTCCCATGAGCGCGAGATACCAGGCGTCTGAGTCACGTGGAGCGTTGATGTCGACACGATCCAGCGGGATCATGTTCGCTCCGAAGACCATCGTCTGCAGGTAGAACCGCCCCCGCTCCGGCAGCAAGCCGGCGATGCGCGCGAACAGCCCGCGATAGATCTCCTCCTGGCGTCCGGCTTCGTACTCCTCCGGCGAGCAGAAGTGCTCGAAGGCGCCGAGACTCGCCACGGCGTCGAACGGTCCGAACGTCTCACGATCCACCTGCCGCGCGTCGCGCAGGTGGACGTCCAGGCCATGCCTGCGGCAGGCCTCCAGCTGGGCCCGCGACAGGGTCACGCCGAGCCCAGAGGCTCCACGGCTGCCGGCGAAGGCCAGCAGCGGCCCCCAACCGCAGCCGAGGTCGAGCACCCTGCGTCCCTCGGCGATGCCGATCTGCTCGGCGACGTACTCGTGCTTTCGCCGTTGGGCCTGCTCGAGGCTCAGTGAGAAGTCGCCGTCGTACTTCGCTCCGCTGAAGTCGGCGAGCTCTCCCAAGCTGAGCCGGAAGACCCGGTCGGTCAGCGAGTAGGTGAAGTCGATGTCGTGGCGGTCGGCCATATCCCCCTGAATGCGTCACGTTGAGCCTATCCGCGAAAGAGGTGCTCCACCCTCTCGCCGGCTACGACGGGGGGCGGCCCACAGATCAAGTGCGCGGGCGGCGGCCGGTTCAGGTCCGATCCCTGCGTGCTCCTATGATGCGAGGCCGTGGCCATAAGCACCAACCAATTCAAGAACGGAAATCACATCGACGTGGACGGGACCGTCTTCAAGATCGTCGAGTTCCAGCACGTCAAGCCCGGGAAGGGCGGGGCATTCGTACGAACGAAGCTCCGCCGGGCAAGCGACGGGAACGTGATCGACCGCACGTTCCGGGCCGGGGAGAAGTTCCGGGCGGTGCACACCGAGGCCCGCAAGATGCAGTTCCTCTATGCGGACGGCAGCAACGCGCACTTCATGGACACGGAGTCCTTCGAGCAGATCGAGGTGCCCGAGGCGACCGTGCAGGACACCCTGCGCTGGACGAAGCCGAGCAGCGAGGTGGATCTGCTGTTCATCGACGGCCAGCCCGCCGACGTGCAGCTCCCGAGCGCCGTGGACCTCGAGATCACCCAGACGGATCCCGGGGTGCGAGGCGACTCGGTTTCCGGCGGCGGCACGAAGCCCGCCACGCTGGAGACCGGCGCGGTCATCCAGGTCCCCCTGTTCGTCGAACAGGGCGAGCGCATTCGCGTGGACACGCGCTCGGGCGAGTACGTGGCAAGAGCCTAGATGCGACGCTCGGAACAGCGCCGCGCCGCCGTGATCGCCGTCTACCAGCACGATCTCACCGGACGGCCGCTGGTGGAGACGCTCGGGCCCGACGCCTCGCTGTTCGCACGAGCGCTGGCACACGCGGCGGTGGATCGCGCGGAGGAGCTCGACGCCGTCATCGACAGGCACGCGCACGGCTGGTCGGTGCAGCGCATCCAGCCGCTCGAGCGGAGCATCATGCGGGTGGCCCTCATCGAGATGCTGCACCCCGACGCCGCTCCCGCAGAGGAGCCGATACCGCCGGAGGGTGCGATCGAGGAGGCCGTGGAGACGGCGAAGACGTTCTGCGGCAGCGAGGCTCCCGGGTTCGTCAACGGCGTGCTGGCTGCGGTTCTGCGCGAGGTGCGAGAGAATGCCGGCATCTCATGAGCGGCGTCGAGAATCTCGAGGATCTCATCGCCCGCCTGGAGCGGGCAGCGGAGCAGCTGCGCTCGGGCGAGCTCTCGCCGGACGCCGCGGCGACGATGGTCGAGGACTGCGCGTCGCTGGCGACGCAGGCGGCGGCCGAGCTCGAGCAGCTGACGCGTGCCGAGGTGTCCGCCCCGGCGCCCGGCCAGGACACGCTGCTCTAGGTCCACGCAGGTCGTGGACCCGAGCTATCCGGAGAGCCTGCGCGAAGAGGTAGAGCGTTACCTGGCGCAGATGCGCTTCTCCGAGGAGCCGCTGACGGCGGGCCTGGAGGAGGCGATGCGCTACTCGCTGCTCGCCGGCGGCAAGCGGATCCGCCCGGTCCTGGCGCTCGCGACCGCACGAGCGATCGGCATGGAGCGCAGCGAGGTGATGCCACTGGCGGGGGCGATCGAGCTGATCCACACCTACTCGCTGATCCACGACGACCTGCCCGCGATGGACGACGACGCGTTGCGCCGCGGGCAGCCCACATGCCACGTGAAGTTCGGCGAGGGCGTGGCGATCCTCGCGGGCGACGGACTCTACGCGGAGGCGTTCCGCCATCTGCTGACACGGCAGCGCTCCGCTCCTGAGCGTGTGCTGGCGGCGGCCGCCGAGCTCGCGGCGGCGACGGGCGTCAACGGGATGGTCGGAGGCCAGTACGCGGACGTCAGCCCGTCCACCCCGAACGGTCCGCCGGCCCTGCGACGATTGCACGAGCTGAAGACGGGCCGTCTGATCGGCGCTTCGGTGCTCTGCGTACTACTGTTGGGTGGGATTGCAGATGGACCTGAGACAATGCCCTTCCGTCGCTTCGCCGCCGAGCTTGGCGTACTGTTCCAGATCGTCGACGACATACTTGACGTCACAGGTACCGACGATGCACTGGGAAAGCCTCGAGGCAGCGATGAGCGTCACGGCAAGCGCACATACGTGAGCGAGTTCGGAATCGATCGAGCAAGGGAGCTGGCCGCGGATTCCCGGCGGATGGCCCTCGATGCGCTCGCCGAAGCTGCCGGCCGCTCCCGCGACACCGGCGAGCTCGAGGGAATCACGGACTTCATCTACACGCGCACCTCATGAGCCTCCTGGAGCAGATAAACGGTCCCGAGGACCTGCACGGCCTGTCCGAGCAGGAGCTCGCCGACCTCGCGCAGGAGGTGCGCGAGCACATAATCGACACCGTCGGCGAGATAGGCGGTCATTTCGGGGCCAATCTCGGGACCTGCGAGCTCGCCGTCGCGCTGCACTCGGTGCTCGACTCTCCGCGCGACAAGATCCTCTGGGACGTCGGGCACCAGGCCTACCCGCACAAGATCCTCACCGGCCGCCGCGACCGGTTGAGCACGATCCGCCAGTACGGCGGGCTGGCGCCCTTCTGCTCGATCGCCGAGTCGCCGCACGACATCATGGGCGCCGGCCACGCGTCGACGTCGATCGGCTACGCCGTCGGCATCAAGGAGGGCATGCGCCACGCGGGCGGCGACAGCGACGCGAAGGTGGTCGCGGTCATCGGCGACGGAGCCATGACCGGCGGCGTCGCCTTCGAGGCGATCAGCCAGGCCGGCGGCCTGGGTACGCCGATCGTGGTGGTGCTCAACGACAACGGCATGTCGATCGCCCCGAACGTGGGAGCTCTCTCGCGCTACTTCAATCGCGTGCGGCTCAACCCGAAGCTGTGGCACGCGCGCTCCGGCGTCGAGGGCGGCCTGACGCGCCTTCCCGGCGGCATCGGCGCCGCGTTCGAGCGCCTGGGGCCGCATCTGAAGGAGTCGATCAAGGCCTTCTGGGCGCCCGGCCTCTGGTGGGAGGAGCTCGACTGGGCCTACATGGGTGTGGTCGACGGTCACGACGTACGCGCGCTGCGAGAGGCGTTGCGCGAGGCCCTCGCGGCCGAACGGCCGGTGGTCGTCCATATCGCGACCGTCAAGGGCAAGGGCTTCGCACCCGCCGAGGACGGCGGCCTGGAGGGGATGGAGAAGTGGCATGCGGCAAAGCCCAACTCGATCGCGAACGGCTCTCCGACCCCCGCCTCGCCGAGTCGGGCGGGATCGATCACCAAGCGCACCAAGCCCGCGCCACCCCAGTACACGCAGGTCTTCGGCGAAGCGCTCGTGCGCGAATGCGAGAGGGACGAGCGCGTGATCGGAATCACCGCCGCCATGAACTCGGGCACCGGCCTCAGCCTGCTGCAGAAGGCGATGCCCGAGCGCTACTTCGACGTCGGCATCGCCGAGCAGCAGGCGATCCTGTTCGCGGCCGGCCTGGCCCTCGAGGGGCTGAAGCCGGTGGCCGCGATCTACTCGACCTTCCTGCAGCGCGCATATGACCAGCTCGTGCACGACGTCTGCCTGCAGAACCTGAACGTGGTGCTGGCGATGGACCGCGCAGGCCTCGTGGGCGACGACGGCCCAACGCATCACGGCATCTTCGACATCGCCTACCTGCGCTGCCTGCCCAACATCGTGCTGATGGCGCCGCGAGACGAGGCGATGCTCGTGCACATGCTGCACACCGCGCTCCGCTACGACGATGGGCCGATCGCGCTGCGCTATCCGCGCGGGGAGGGCACGGGAGTGCCCCTGCCGGCCGTTCCGGAGGCGATCGACATCGGCACGGGTGAGATCCTCTGCGAGGCCAAGGAGCCACAGGCGTCCGCGGGCGCCGGGCGGCGCGTGGCGCTGATCGGCTACGGCAGCGGCGTCGGCAAGGCGCTCGAGGCGGCCGAGGAGCTCAGCGGGCTCGGGATCGCCGTGACGGTCGCCGACGCGCGCTTCGCCAAGCCGATCGATGCGGGCCTCGTGGCGCAGCTCGCAGCCGAGCACGACCTGCTCGTCACGATCGAGGAGGGGGTGCTGGCCGGGGGCTTCGGCTCGGCCGTATGGGAGACGCTCAACGAGGCCGGCACCACGCCGCGCATCCTGAGGGTCGGCCTTCCGGACCGCTACGTCACCCACGGCAAGCCCGCGCTGCTGCACGAGGAGGTCGGCTTCACCGGCAAGCGCATCGCCGAGCGGGTGGCCGCCGCGATCTCCGACCGCGGGCAGCCGGCGCGCGGCGGAGCGGGCTCGGCGATCGTCGGCGCCTGAGCGCTTCTCCTTAAAAGAAACGACCCGCCGGGGAAGCGGGCCGTCTCAGGGGAGGAGGGATTCAGGAGAGATAGTGCTGCACCTCTCGATCGTTATTCATGATGCCCGCGACATGCGGATCTCTGTGTGACATCGATCACAGAGGGACGGGCGAGGTGCGTCACCGCTGGCCGTCGCCCCTATGTGTAACGGTTCGCTGCGATGGCAAAGCGCCGCCTCGACACCTTGCTGGCCGAGCGCGGCCTGTTTCCCTCCCGCAGCCGCGCCGCGGCGTCGGTGATGGCCGGGGAGGTTCGGCTCGGACCGGGCGGCGATCGGGCGGCGAAGCCGGGCCAGCTCGTCGACGTGGACGAGCAGCTGACCGTCGAGAGTCCGCGCGCGTATGTCTCTCGGGGAGGGATCAAGCTCGCAAACGCCCTGGACTCGAGCGGCCTCGACGTCGCGGGCAGGCGTGCGCTCGACGTCGGCGCGTCCACAGGCGGGTTCACCGACTGCCTGCTGCAGCGAGGGGCCCGCGAGGTGATCGCGGTGGACGTCGGCTACGGCATCCTCGACTACCGCCTCCGCGTCGACCCGCGCGTCTCGGTGCTCGAGCGCACGAACGCGCGGGCGCTCACGCCGGCGATGCTGCCGCAGGCCGCCGGCCGAGCGCCGGAGCCCCCCGATCTTGCGACGGTCGACGTGTCGTTCATCTCCCTGGAGAGGGTCCTGGGGGCCGTCCTCGGCTGCCTCGGCCCCTCCCACGACGTGCTCGCGCTGGTGAAGCCCCAGTTCGAGGTCGGCCGCGGGCGGGTGGGGAAGGGGGGAGTCGTTCGTGATGCCGACCAGCGCCGCGCGGCGCTCGTGGCCGTCGGCGAGGCGGCGCTCGCGCTCGGTGCGGCCGTGCGGGGCTACCACTCCTCGGGCCTCCCGGGGCCGAAGGGCAACCGCGAGACGTTCATCTGGCTGGTCGATACGACCGCCGGAGGCGGCGCCGGCAGCGCGCAGGAGCTCGAGCGGCTGGCCCGCGAGGTCGAGCCGTGAGGGAGATCACGGTCTTCACCCACCGCCACGCGCAGGAGACTTGGCCGACGCTCGAGCAGCTGGCGGGCGAGGCGGCACGTGCGGGCGTGACGCTGCGGCTCGACGAGGAGGAGACGCACAAGCACGGTCTG
>Ga0210409_10008287_pt1 | contig 10599 bp, 9 predicted proteins | sample IncBWH17MmetaG_FD_161649 | JGI IMG/M metagenome (GOLD analysis project Ga0210409, IMG submission 161649) | Forest soil microbial communities from Barre Woods Harvard Forest LTER site, Petersham, Massachusetts, United States - Inc-BW-H-17-M | ecosystem: Environmental > Terrestrial > Soil >...
CACCGGCATGAACACCGATTTTCTGGCCGGAATTCTGGTGGCGCGAATGATCGAAGGCATGAAGTTCGCCGTCGGCCCGACCATCGTGGCGCGGCGAAGCGCACTGGATTCGATCGGCGGCCTCGACCGCCTGAAGGATTTTCTGGCTGAAGATTACGTGCTCGGCAAATTCGCCGCCGAGGCCGGCAACGGTGTGAATCTTTCGTCGTATGTGGTCGAACACCACATTGGAAATCAGGATTTGCCGCACAACGCCCGGCATCGTCTGCGCTGGGCCCGCAGCACGCGGCGATCGCGGCGCGCGGGCTACGTCGGGCAATTGTTCACTATGCCTGTGCCGCTGGCGTTGCTTGTGTGCGCCGTGTCTCCCGAATGGTGGCCCTTACTTCCGCTGACTCTGGCCATCCGCGCGGCGGCTGCCTGGAGCGTGGCGCGCGGCGTACTCGGCGTGCGGCTCAACTGGCTGCTGCTGCCGCTCGAAGATGTGGCGGCGTTCTGCTTCTGGATCGCCGGATTCTTCGGCAAAACGATTACCTGGCGCGGCCGCAGTTACCGCCTCGAATCCGACGGAAGGTTTGAACTGCTGACCGAGGACTGATGACCATAGGCTGTCCCGGGGGTAGCGCCGCGGTAGCAGCCGCATCGTTTAGTACCATAGCAACTGGAGGAAGTCGATGAAGCTACGATTGCTTACTGCTCTGGTTTTGTGCGCCGGTTTTGCTTCCGCCGCGAATGACGCAGCCTCGCGTCTGAACGCGGCTGCCACCTCGTTCAAGGAAGTCATGGGCATTCCCGACAAGTCCATTCCCCAGGATTTGTTGGACAAGGCCTTTTGCATCGCCATCGTACCGGATCTGAAAAAGGGAGCGTTCGTGTTCGGCGCCAAGTATGGCAAGGGCTTCGTGTCTTGCCGTAAAAAGGACGGCGTGGGCTGGTCGGCTCCGGGCTCCATCCGCGTGGAAGGCGGGAGCTTCGGTCTACAGATCGGCGGCACCGAAACCGACGTTTTCATGCTGGTAATGAACGAACGCGGTATGGAGCGGCTCCTTTCGACTAAGTTCACTCTGGGCGGCGATGCCACGGCGGCCGCGGGTCCAGTGGGCCGGTCGACGCAAGCGGAAACGGATGCCGCCCTGACCGCCGAGATCCTGACCTGGTCACGCGCGCGCGGTTTGTTCGCCGGACTCTCTCTCAGCGGCGCCACGCTGCGCGAAGACAGCGACTGGAACATGGAGCTCTACGGCAAATCCATCACCAACCGGCAAGTAATCACGGGAGGCACCGCGCCCCCGTCGTCCGCCGCCTCGCTGATGACCGAGCTGAACCGGTATTCCAGCCGCAAGTAGCGCACAGCGAATGCGTTGTGCGCGATGTCACAAAAATAGGACCTGGGCATGACCGACCTTGATATCTCCTCGCGCATGCGCGAGGACTGGAACGCCCGCGCCCGGGAAGACGCCCGCTACTACGTCGCTTTCGGCCGCCGTGATCAGGCCGACGATGATTTCTTCGCCACCGCGGCGGAAGTTGTCAACAGCCTGGAGTGGGAACTCCGCCGCGTGCCCGCGCCGCAGCGCACGGGCTGGAAGGCGCTCGAAATCGGATGCGGACCTGGGCGTTTGATGAAGCCCATGATCCGCCACTTCGCCGAGGTTCACGGCGTCGATGTTTCCGACGAAATGATCGCACTGGCCAGGCAGAAACTCGCCGGCATTCCCAACGTGTTTCCGCATGCCACCGACGGCGCCAGCTTGAGCCAATTCGCGGATGAATCCTTCGAGTACGTGTACTCTTACGCAGTGTTCCAGCACATCCCGAACCGCGACATCGTGTATCAGTACCTCAACGAGATGCATCGCGTGATGAAACCCGGCGGCCTCGCGCGGCTGCAATTCAACGGCCTGCCGAGCTCGGGATACGGAGGGGCTGAGATCGCAACCGATACCTGGGCCGGTGCGCGGTTCTCCTCCAGCGAGCTGCTCGAGTTTACCGCGATGCACAATTTCCAAGTGCTGGCGCTCGAAGGCGTCGGCACGCAGTACATGTGGACCACCTGGCGCAAGCGCGAACCTGGATGGTTCGCCACACAGCAGGATATCGTTCCAGAAGAGACAGTTCGCATCCGCCGCATCACCAACGCGCACAGTTCCGAGCCGGTAGCGCCTTGTCTGGGACGCTTCGCCTCCATCTCCATCTGGGTCGAGAATCTGCCGCCCGAGGCTGGCCTGCACCACTTGCGCGTCACCATCGGCGACTCCCTCGGGAACGTTACCTACATCGGCCCCGCCGACAACACCGGACTCCAGCAGGTGACGGTGATCCTTCCGGAACTCGAAGCAACCGGTTTGCTGCCGGTGGAGTTGTGCTGGCTGGGAACGCGCCTCGCTGCTCCCGCGGTGCTGCGCGTGATTCCGCCAGGCCCCAGCGTCCCGCGGCTTGCCACGGTTACGGACGGCGTGAACCTGGTCTCCGATCGCCGCATCGAAACCCGCAGTGTGAAGATGACCCTCGAAGAAATCGTGCGGCCCTACGAGATCGAAGCGACGGTGGGCGGATTTCCGGCGGAGAACCTCGAGTATTTCTGCATCGATCCGCGCCCCCAGAGGTTTGAAGTGAACTTCCGCTTGCCCGGAGAGGTCGGGCCCGGCCGGCACGAGTTGGTAGTGCGCCTGGGCCGCCGCAAACTAGCGCCGGTCGCGCTCGAAGTCACTAACTGAAGCCTGTGGGGCGGGCAATCGTGTCCCAGTCGGCTTTCAGCCGGCCTTGCCAGACTAACCCCTCCGAGGCCGACAACAAGCCGTGCTTATAATCTGGCTAAGCAGCACTCTTGCGAGCCGGAATCACCTCGCCAGCGATTTGGTCCGCGTGTTCCGATGCGATCGCCAGATCGTACGCACTCTGAAGGTTCAGCCAAAACTGAGCCGAAGCACCGAAGTAGAACTCCAGCCGCAGAGCGGTATCAGGGGAGATGGCCCGTTTGCCGTTCACGATGAGACTAACCCGGCTCAGCGGAATCCGAGTATCACGTGCCAATCGATTCAGGCTGATGCCGCGTTCTTCCAGTTCCTCTCGGAGGATCTCCCCAGGGTGGGTCGGCGGCAACTTCCTCTTTGCCATAGCGTCTCCTTTCATAGAACTTGTTCCTGGTCAATGATAATCAACAATCTCAACGTCCCAGGCGGCGGCATCCCTCCACATGAAGCAGATTCGCCATTGATCGTTAACGCGAACGCTGTGTTGGCCGGCACGGTCACCGCGCAACTTTTCAAGATGGTTACTCCGAATATCGCCCAAGTCCTTAAGGCTCGTGGCAGCAGCGAGAGAATCCAGGCGCCGCCTGGCCTGCCGCTCGATGGCTTTGAATTTCGCGCTGCCCGAGCCATTGAAGATAGCCTCAGCGTCCCTTGAGCGAAAGCTCTGGATCACACCACGATTGTATTACGTTGGAGGTGCTACCTCAAGAGGAATGGGCAGCCTTCTTCGGATAAATTACTTCTTGACCGATGGCCCAGACGCTGGTCCCGAAGCGGCCGCCGCGACTCCCGACGCCCGATAATCCGTCAAACTCTTCCAAGAAAGCTGCGCGCCAATAACCACCAGCGCCAGGCACAAAGCAAAGCGCAGCTTCTTCGACGGAAGCCGTCCCGCCAGGTACGATCCAGCCATCGCGCCCGGCACTCCGCCGACTATCAGCTTCCACAGCACCGCCGTGTTCACGCTGCCGAGCGCCGCATGGATTCCGCCGCCCACCATCGACAAGGCCAGTCCAAAGCTCAAATCGGTGCCCACCACTTCGGCCGGTCCCATCGTGGTTAGGCCCATCAGCGCCAGCGCGCCGATAGCGCCCGCGCCTGCGGAGGAGAACCCCATCTCGACGCCGATCGGAAATCCCACCGCGGCCAACCAGGGTGTGCGGTCGTGACGCGTCACCTGGCCAAAGCGGAGCAGGTTGATCGAAGCCGTCACCACGATGGTCACTCCGAGGATTCCCGTGATCAGCACCGTCGGCAGGTTGTGCAATAGCAAAGCGCCGCCCAGCACTCCGGGGAGTCCCGTGCCGACCATGTACAGCAGCGCCTTCTTGTTGATCTGCCCCCGCGCCATGTAGGTCGGCACTGTGACGATCTTGACCACCGCGCCGAAAATCAGAGCCGTGCCGACGCATTCTTTGGCGGGCATCCCCAGCAGCAGTATCAGTAGCGGCGTAGTGAGCGAACCCGCGCCCACGCCGGTCAAGGCGATGAACACCGCAATGATGAATCCCAAGGCGATGGGCATGGTGGTGAGACCGTTTACTCAGCCTGAATGTGAATGCCGCACTCCAGCTTCCCTTGCCCGGCCCAGCGTCCCGAGCGCGGATCGTTGGGATCGAGCGGCAGCTTGGTGCAGGGAGCGCAGCCGATGCTGGTGTAACCTTTTTCGTAAAGCGGCAACTCGGGAATCGAAAACTTCTGCATGTACTGCCACACGTCGCGCGAGGTCCAATCGTAAACCGGGCTGATCTTCGCCAGCGTCTTCCCGCTGGGCAGCTTGAACGATTCCACTGGCTCCAGATTCGCGCGCGTCGGCGACTGTTCGCGGCGCAGGCCGGTGAACCACACCTCATAGTTCGCGAGCCCCGCAAACAGCGGCTCGACTTTGCGCAGCTTGCAGCACTGGTCCGGAGCGGTCTGATTCAAAATCCCGAACTGCGCCTCCTGATCGGCAACGCTCTGCGCGGCGGAAAGGTTGACCAGGTTCAGATTCCAGACCGCCGCCATCTGGTCGCGATACACCAGCGTTTCCGGAAAATGATATCCGGTTTCGAGAAATAACACCGGAGTGCCGGGACGCTCCGCCAGCACAATGTGGACCACCACCATGTCCTCGGATTGAAAACTCGAAGTGATACAAGGTGGCCCACCCGAAGCGAGCTGGCCGGCGATTACTGCACGGGCAGCGTCAATCTTGGCTTCGATGCCTTTTTCCGCGATCATTTCAAAACTCCCCACAGCAAGCCGCGCAGAACCGCGACAGCTTCGTCGTCATCCGCGGGCAACCGCAGTTCAGCGCCGGCCGGCACTGCGGTTCGAATCAGGCGAGCCAGGCGATCCGGAGCGGCCTCCCGCGTTTCGCCCGCAGTCGAAATAATCATACCCGCTCCGCAGGTGGCGTTGGTCTGGCGGTCGATCAGGACAAAACTACCCGTGCGGCGATTGCTTCTATAAGGATCGACGAACAACGGCCGCGCGGTACTCAGGCGCACCACGCCGATCTCATTGAGCATCAGGCTAAACGCGGGCTCCGTCTCAAGACTCGACACATTCACCCGGTGTTTCACCGACTCCACCTTGGCTGGAATCGTCTGCGAGGTGTGCTTCACCAGGTAGTCGCGCGCAGGATCCAGCGGCCGCAGGTCGAACCACACCATGGCGGCTTCGAACGCCCGCGCGCGCGTCGGAGGCGCCGCCACGCCCGCGATGAGATCCCCGCGGCTGATGTCGATTTCATCTTCCAGCGTCAGTGTGACCGACATCGGCGCATGCGCCTCGCGCAAGTCGCCGTCGAAAGTCGCGATGCGCGCCACGTGACTCGTGCGCCCCGCCGGCAGCGCGATGATTTCGTCGCCAGGACGAATAATGCCCGAAGCGATCTGCCCCGCGTAGCCCCGGAAGGTCTGATCAGGCCGCACCACCGTTTGCACCGCCATGCGGAAGGGTGCTTCGATAGCGTGCGCGGCGGTCTCGACGGTTTCCAGATACTCCAGCAAACTCGGGCCTCCGAACCACGGCATGTTCTTGCTGGGCTCCACCACGTTATCGCCCTTCAGCGCGCTCAGCGGCAGAAAGTACGGATCGCGAGCGCCCACCTTCTGCAGAAACGGCTCAAACTCGGAACGGATTCTGCGGAACACGTCCTGGTCGTAATTCACCAGGTCCATTTTGTTCACCGCGATCACGAAGTGCGGAATCCCCAGCAGCGCGGCGATATAAGCGTGCCGGCGGGATTGCACCGTCAATCCGCGCGCCGCATCGCACAAGATGATGGCCAGCTCGGCCGTGGACGCTCCCGTCGCCATGTTGCGCGTGTACTGCTCGTGCCCCGGCGTATCGGCGAGGATGAACTTGCGCTTGATCGTGGCGAAGTAGCGGTACGCCACGTCGATGGTGATGCCCTGCTCGCGCTCCGCGCGCAGACCGTCGGTGAGCAGCGAAAAATCGATGTCGCCGCCCCGCCGCGCCGCCTTCAACTGGTCCTCGTACGCGCCCTTGGCGTCGTGCAGCAGGCGTCCGATCAGCGTGCTCTTACCGTCGTCCACGCTCCCCGCGGTGGTCAGCCTTAGCAGATCCTTGGACTCCTCCGCCGCCAGGAATTCTTCGATGTTGAAGCTCTTGTCGAGAGTAGGTAAAGCACTCATTGCCTTAGATATAACTCAGCATACCATGGCAATGGCCCCATTGTCCATCAAGAATAGGAACTGAAGGCTCTCAGCCGCTAACCGGCGCATGCTGAAGGCCTTGAAAGGGGCCTGGCGAGTTGCCGCCTGTTTCGCTACCTCCTACACTGAATCTGGCAACCTGGAACCCCTATGAATCCTCTGACGTTCTCCACCGACTACCCCTTCACTTCAGCAGGCGACCCGGACACGCGCGATGGAACCTGGGGAACCTGCGCCGAGGATGACGGAAAACTTGTATTCCAGAATGTGCCTGACGGCCAGCGCGTCCGCATCACCCGCGTATATGGAAACATGACCGCCTGGGTTCGTGGCGACTCCCCGGCGGGCACGAAATCGGGAGCATTACTGGCTTTGCAAAATACCGGCACGAAAGCCAACCCGGACGTCACCCTCAGCGCCATGGGGTGCATGCTCTATATCCAGCTCGCGACCGGCCAGAATGAGGCCGCCGTCCAATTCGACGTGGATGTGACCAACAGCGGCCTGTTGCTTGACGATCACTCGTTGGTGGTGAAGAGGGCCATCTACCTGAACGATACCGGCCTGCCCATCCATATGGAAGCGACGTTGATCGGAGAGTTCGTCTACGAGCCCGCCTCGTGACGAATATCCGCACCTCGAACGAGTTAAATCGGCGTCCATCCGCGTTTATCAGCGGCTAATACGCCATCCTCGGCGTGCGAACGCATCGCTCCGTGCACGGCAATCCCGCTTCCGGGTCGCCACCCCGACTGCGCTAAGGCCTCAAAACTCGGCAAACCTAGCCGATACAACCCTCGGGGGTGCTGAACCCTACGCGTGAATGGGCGCCGATTCGATTTGGCCCCTGGGAGTACCACCGTCAGGACCCCGAAAGATCTAAGCAATACACGAAAGGCCACATGTCAACACTTAAAGCCCTGCAGTCACCGGAAGCCAGAACCGCGCTGCTCGCGTTCACCGTGGACTCCTCCGACGACGCGATCATCGCCAAGACCACGGAGGGCGTCGTAACCAGTTGGAACCGTGGGGCGGAGCGCATCTACGGCTACGCGGCTGCGGAAATGATCGGCCAGCCCATTACGCTTCTCATCCCCCCCGACCGGCCGGACGATATGCGCGAAATCCTACGCCGAATCCGCGACGGCGAGGCGGTCCAGCATTATGAGACCATGCGCACGCGGAAGGATGGAGGATTGATCGACATATCCTTGAGCGTCTCCCCAATTCACGATGAGACGGGCCAGTTAATCGGCGTTTCCTCGATTGCTCGCGACATCACCCAGCGCCGGCGGGCCGAAGAACAGTTGCGCGCGGCCGCCCAATCCATCGACGACCGGACGGCGCTGCTCGCCTCCATCGTCGATTACTCCGACGACGCCATCATCGCCAAGACGCCGCAGGGTGTAATCACCAGTTGGAATCGCGGCGCGGAGATGATTTACGGCTACCCGGCCAAGGAAGCCATCGGCCAGCCCATGTCGCTCCTCATCCACCCCGAACGCGCTGACGAAATGGACGTAATCCTGGCCCGTATCCGCCGGGGCGAGCGCGTCGAGCATTACGAAACCATGCGGGTGCGGAAAGATGGCCGGACGATCTCCGTATCGCTTACCGTCTCTCCGATTTACGATTCCAGCCATGAGTTGATCGGCGTCTCCTCCATTGCCCGCGACATCACCGAGCGCAAACGGGCGGACGAGAGTCTTCGCGCCGCCGCGCTCTACGCACGCAGCTTGATCGAGGCCAGTCTGGACCCGCTGGTCACCATCAGCCCGGAGGGAAAAATAACCGATGTCAATGAGGCCACCATCACCGCCACCGGCATCGGGCGGGAGGAACTGATCGGCACCGACTTTTCGGATTACTTCACCGAGCCCGAGAGAGCGCGCGAAGGGTACCAGCAAGTTTTTTCGAATGGCTTGGTTACGGATTATCCGCTGACCATCCGGCACCGCGACGGCGGCGTCACGGATGTCCTGTACAACGCGTCGCTCTACAAGAACACCCAGGGCGAGGTGCTGGGCGCGTTCGCCGCAGCCCGCGACGTGACCGCGCAAAAGAAGGCTTCGCAGTACGCGCGCAGCCTGATCGAGGCCAGCCTCGACCCCCTGGTCACTATCAGCCCCGAGGGCAAAATCACGGATGTGAATGAAGCCACCATCAAGGTAACCGGCGTGGACCGGGAAAAGCTCATTGGAACCGATTTTTCCGATTACTTCACCGAGCCGGAGAAAGCGCGCGAAGGCTACCAGCGCGTCTTCGCGGAAGGCTTCGTCACCGACTACCCCTTGACCATCCGGCACAAGGGCGGCCGGCTATCGGACGTGCTCTACAATGCCTCGGTTTACAGGGACGATCTGGGCCAGGTCCTGGGCGTCTTCGCCGCCGCCCGCGACATCACGGGGCGCAAGAAAGCGGAGGACAAGTTCCGCAGTTTGCTGGAGGCGGCGCCGGATGCTATCGTCATCGTCAACAAGGATGGCCGGATCGTCCTGGTCAACGCTCAGGCTCAGAAACTGTTCGGTTACGAGCGCGAGGAGCTGCTCAATCAGCCGGTCGAAATGCTGGTTCCAGAGCGCTTGCGCGGCGCCCATCCCGGACACCGGGCCAGCTTCTTCGGGAAACCCGCCGCGCGCAACATGGGCGCCGGCCTGGAACTGTACGGCCAGCGCAAAGACGGCAGCGAGTTCCAGGTCGAGATCAGCTTGAGTCCGCTCGAAACCGAGGAGGGCGTTTTGGTCTCCAGTGCCATTCGCGATGTCACGTCCCAAAAACAGGCCTCCCAGTATGCCCGCAGCCTGATTGAGGCCAGCCTGGACCCGCTGGTGACCATCAGCCCGGAGGGTAAAATCACCGACGTCAACGAAGGTTCCATCAAGGTTACCGGTATCTCCCGGGAGAAGCTCATCGGAACCGATTTTTCAGACTACTTCACGGAACCCGAGAAAGCCCGTGAAGGGTACCGGCAGGTCTTCTCGCAGGGCTTTGTCACCGATTATCCCCTTACGATTCGCCACCGCGAAGGCCGGTATACCGATGTGCTCTACAATGCCTCGGTCTACAAGGATGTCCAGGGCAACGTCCTGGGTGTGTTTGCCGCGGCGCGGGACGTGACCGCGCAGAAACGGGCGGAAGCCGAACTCACCGACCAGCGCAGCCGCGAGCTCGAAAGACTGGCGGAGCTGGAACGTTTCCAAAAACTCACCGTGGGCCGCGAGTTAAAGATGATCGAGCTGAAGAAGGAGATCGCGGATCTGAGAAGTCACGTGCCGGTCGGCAGTGGGACGCGCTAATGGCGGCGGTAGCACCGGAGTTTTCTACTGCCGGCGGCAGCTCCCCAAGCGAAGCGCATTTCACGCGAGCCTTGCTGAATATCCTCGAAGACTCGGCCACCGAGCAGATCCAGCTTCGGAGCGCGCAGCACGCCGTGCTGAACATCCTGGAAGACGCCGCGGCTGAGAGTGGGCACCTTCAGGATACGCAGCGCGCGGTCCTGAACACGCTGGAGGATTTCGCCCAGGAAAAAGAGCACCTGGAGGAGCTGAAGAGGGCCGTGCTCAACGTCATGGAAGATCTTGGAACAGAAAGAGACAAGCTTCAGGAAGCGCAAGTAAGACTCGAACGGAGTAACCGCGAGTTACAGGACTTTACCTCCGTGGCCTCCCATGACCTCCAGGAACCTTTGCGCAAAGTCCAGGCTTTCGGAGACCGGCTCATGACCGGTTACCAGGCGCAGCTGGACGAGCAAGGCCGGGACTATCTGGCCCGCATGCTGAACGCCACCCAGCGCATGCAGTCTCTGATTCGGGATCTGTTGTCGTTCGCCCGGGTAGCCAGTAAGGCGGAGCCTTTCTCGCCGGTGGATATGGCCCAAGTGACGCGGGACGTGCTGGCGGACCTGGAGGTACGAATCGCTGAAACCAACGCACAGGTGGAGGTCGGCGAATTGCCCACCATTGACGCCGATGCGGTGCAAATGCGCCAGCTTCTACAGAACCTGATCGGAAATGCGCTCAAGTTCCACCAGCCGGGGAATCTGCCGCGCGTTCGAGTGCTCGCCGACACGAATGCCGCGGCACCCACGCCGGGTTTCGTTCGGCTGGTCGTTGAAGACAACGGCATCGGCTTTGAAGAGAAATATCTGGATCGAATCTTTACCGTGTTTCAACGTCTGCACA
>Ga0210409_10008288_pt1 | contig 10598 bp, 6 predicted proteins | sample IncBWH17MmetaG_FD_161649 | JGI IMG/M metagenome (GOLD analysis project Ga0210409, IMG submission 161649) | Forest soil microbial communities from Barre Woods Harvard Forest LTER site, Petersham, Massachusetts, United States - Inc-BW-H-17-M | ecosystem: Environmental > Terrestrial > Soil >...
TTACGGCCTTGGCAGTCACCTTGTCTGCGTTCTCCGTCAGCAGATACAAAGTCGTCGGCGAGGCGCCGATTGTTTTCGCGCTGCGGGAGCCCATCTGCGCCATTTCCGGCCCCAGCATTAGTGTCGTGCCGCGCAGTGTCAGCTCGGCATGGATCGCATTGCCGTCTGGACCATTCATGATCCCCCGTTTGGCAAAGCCGAATGCCTTTTGATAAAACTCAGCTGCCGCTTTCACGTCGGTCACTGTTAGCATTGCCGTTACCGAACCATAGAGCTTTTTATTGAGCGGATCGATTTTTCTGGGCATAACACTCCTTTTGTGAGGCAAGTATTCGAGCTGAATTTCGGCGGAAGTTGTTCATGATGTACCGTTTGAAGAGACTTCCGGGTAGCGCAAAGAATACTTCAATGAGAAACGTCCGGTCAACGATGCATCCGTCAGGCGCGGGAAGAGTTCGGAGAGGTGTGCTACGTCACCAACTCGCACGAATACCAGCCATCACCGTAGTTCTGTCAGAGTCGTCGGCAACTTTTACCTTGGGATTTCTTCCTGTTTGCCCGTGATTCGGGCGCGACCAAGAAACTGCACAAGCGCGTAGCTTACCCGGCCAAGGATGCGGTTCAAGCCATGCAATACTTCGCGCGGCTCATGCGCATAGGTCACCACGGATTGCATCGCCACTTTGATCATCGAAGCGATGAGCGCGGCCGACACACCATGTCCGGCGACGTCCACGGACAACTACACGATCAATTGGTCACTGCGGCCTATCTGTGGCTTGATACCGGGAATCGCAAGGCCTATATTCAGCGGCAGGGCACCCGCCGCTTCTGCGCTGGCGAGAAGGCAAGCAGGCAGGCATTGAAAGCAATGGTCTGCTGTTCGGAGTCGACCCGGAGGCCGACAACCCCGTTTGTGACCTATCGATCCACTCTGGCGACCGCTTCCTGCTTTACACAGACGGCGTGACTGAGCCCCAAAATGCCAGCGGCGATTCCTTTGGCGACCGGAAGCTTGAGCAAGTGGTTCGCGACAATCAGTCCCGCCGGCCTTCTGAGTTATCGGAGCAACTGCTCTCCGAGACACGCGTTTGGCAATCGGCCTCGGTGGCCCAGCAGGACGACATCACACTCATCGTCGAACGAGAAACGCGCTCTCAAGATTGTCGGCATCTGTTTCCTTGGTTTGGCGGCATACATCGCATATGAATCTGTGTCGGATCTGTGGTTGCGTCGCGCTCCCGAGCACAGCATTCCGGGGATCGCGCTGGCATGCGTGTCTTTGGTTGTAATGCCGCTCCTGTCGAGAGCTAAACGAAAGGTGGGGCGCGCACTGGGAAGCGCGGCGATGCACGCGGACGCAAAACATACAGAGTTTTGTAGGTAACCTGTCCGCCATCGTACTCACTGGCTGCTGCTCAATGCCCTTTTCGGCCTTTGGTGGGCCGACCCAGTGGCGGGCCTCGCCATGGCCCCCATCATCGCGAAAGAAGGTATCGAAGGATTGCAGGGCAAAGCCTGCGACGATTGCCGCGCAGGAGGTGAGCGATAGTCCCATTCCTAACGTAGTGGTTTCGTTACTTGGCTGGGACCACGGATTCCGCGGTCAGAGTTCGTCGTGCAAACTTAAGACGGCGAAGCAATTGCGCGTTTGCAGCGACAATGAGCGTGGAGAGACTCATCGCTACCGCACCCACGCTCATAGGGAGATCGAATCCAGAGCGAACGAAAAGTCCTGCAGCGACCGGAATGGCAACAACGTTATATGCGGTCGCCCAAACGAGATTTTGGATCATCTTCCTATAGGTCGCGCGTGAAAGCTCGATTGCCTTGACGACATCACGAGGATCGTTACGCACCAGTATGATTCCAGCGGATTCAATTGCCACGTCGGTTCCCGCGCCGATTGCGATTCCTACGTCTGCTGTCGCCAAAGCCGGCGCGTCGTTCACACCATCGCCAATCATGGCGACCTTCTTCCCGCCGGCCTGAAAACGTTTTACGGCCGAAGCCTTGTCGGCAGGTAGAACTTCGGCTGCAACCTCATCGATTCCGATACGCTTTGCTACCGAATCGGCAACCGCCCTCGAATCTCCCGTAATCATCGCGACCTGGATTCCAAGCCGATGAAGTTCGGCGACAGCTTCACTGGACTGGGGTCGAATCTGGTCTTCAACGGCGAAAGCTCCGAGCAATCGGTTCTCGGTGATGGCATAGAGAACGGTCTTCCCCTCGGATGCCCATGCGGCCGCCAGTCTTTCCACTTCTGGAGTTACGCTGACCTTGGTGTCTCTGAGCAATCGCGGCCCGCCGACTTCGATACTCTTTCCCTCCACGAGTGCCTTCGCTCCTCGACCGGCCAGCGCTTCGAAATTCGCAGCTGACGGTGGAACCACGCCTCGGCGTTTGGCTTCGGCGACGATTGCTTTTGCGAGTGGATGTTCGGAATTAGATTCGACAGCGGCGGTCAATGCGATCAAGCCGTCTTCGGTAGCGCCGGTTACCGCCGCGACTCCCGCTATTACAGGCGAACCGCGTGTCAAGGTTCCGGTTTTGTCGAAGATGACCATATCCAAATCGCGACTGCGTTCGAGCGCGAGTCTGTCCTTCACGAGGAGACCGTTTTGGGCTCCGAGGGACGTAGAGATTGCGATGACTAGCGGAATCGCGAGTCCCAGGGCATGCGGGCAAGCGATGATGAGAACCGTTGCCGTTCGAGTCAGGGCGTGTTCTTTGTCACCCGAAAACCACCAGTAGGCGAACGTAACCGCACCGGAAACGACGGCGACGTAAAAGAGGAGCGCGGCGGCACGATCGGCAAGCGTCTGCGCGCGAGACGCCGACGCCTGTGCGTCGGCAACCAGCCGCATAATGCCGGAGAGGGCGGTTTGGTCGCCCACTGCGTTAACGCGGACGCGAAGGCTTCCGCCGCTGGCAACCGTTCCCGCGATGACAGTCGCCCCCGGTTCCTTTGATACCGCTTTCGATTCGCCGGTGATCATGGACTCGTCCACATCGGCGACGCCATCAACAACAACGCCATCCGCCGGAACCCGACCTCCGGGCCGAACCAGAGCGATGTCGCCTACACTCAGCTCAGAAAGCAGGACGGTTTCCGTATCGTCACCCTTGATCCGTTCGGCCGTATCCGGGAGCAAGGCAGCAAGGGCATTGAGCGCGCCTCGCGATTGGAAGACGGCTCGCATTTCGAGCCAGTGACCAAGGATCATGATCGTGATCAGTGATGCGAGTTCCCACCAAACTTCAAGATCGAATAGGCCAAACGTCCCGGCGAGCGAAGTTCCGAATGCAACGATGATCCCCAAGCTGATGAGAGTCATCATGCCGGGCTTGCGACCGACAAGTTCGCTCCATGCCCCGCGGATGAAGACGAGACCGCCATAAAAGAAGACGATTGTGCCGAGGACAGCGGGGACAAAGGTTGAGCCGGGGAAGGAGGGCGCTGTGTAACCAAACCAGCGTTGAACGTCGGTTGACCAGAACAAAACGGGCAATGTGAGGATCAAGCTCAGCCAAAATTTGTCGCGAAACATGGCAACGGAGTGGCCAGCGTGACGGTCGTGGCCTGGGTGTGCTTCGGCCCTCTGTTGGTGATCGTCGTGCATCGTGTGGTTCATTATTCTTCACCTTTATGGATGGTTAGGGTTCCGGCGCGAAGCGCTCGTTCCTTCATCACCGCGAAGAAGACCGGGACGAGAATCAGCACATGAATGGTTGAAGTGATCATGCCACCGACGAGGGGCGCGGCGATGGGCTTCATGACATCGGAGCCGATGCCGCTTTCCCACAAAATAGGGACTAGACTTGCGAGGACTACACAAACCGTCATGAGTTTTGGCCGCAATCGGTGTACGGCGCCCTCGATGACAGCTTCCTCGATGTCTTGGTGTTTCAGCGGCTTTCCACTCGCCAGGCGGCGGTTCAACGCTTCGTGGAGATAGACGACCATGACGACTCCGGTCTCGACAGCGATGCCAAAGAGAGCGATGTATCCGACCCAAACGGCCACGCTGAAGTTGTAGCCCAGGAGTTTTTGCAGCACGAGACCGCCGGTAAGGGCGTAGAGCGTCGGGAAGATAAGCACCGCGGATTCCGCGACGGAATGAAAGACCATGTAGAGGAGCACAAAGATCACGAAAAAGACGACGGGCAAAATAACCTGCAGTCGCTCCTTGGCCCGCAGCTCGAATTCATACTCTCCCGCCCACTTGTAGGTGTAACCCGCGGGCAGACGCAGTTTTTGTTTCATCATTTCGTTTGCGCTCTTCACAAAGTCGCCGTAGTTTCTGGATTTGAGGTCGAGATAGACGTAACCGGTGAGAGCGCCGTCTTCATCGCGGATCATGGAGGGTCCGCGTGAAAAGGAAATTCGGGCGACCTGCTCGATGGGAATTTGTGCGCCGGACGGCGTCGCGATCAAGACTCTCCGCAACTCGTCTACGTTGTCGCGGAAGTCCCGGTTGTAGCGGACGTTGACCGGATAACGTTCGCGGCCTTCAATGTTTTCAGCAACCATCTCGCCGCCGATGCCCGAGCTGACGGCCTGCTGAACATCAGCAACGGTGAGGCCATAGCGTGACGCTTCTTCGCGATTCACCTCAATGTTCACGTAAAAACCCTGCGACACGCGCTCGGCAAAAATGGACCGCACCTCGGGGAGAGTCGCGAGCACTTGTTGGATTTGCGCGCCCGACTGTTGGATACTCTCCAGTGTTGGTCCTTGGATTTTCAAACCGAGCGGCGTTTTGATTCCGGTGAGCTCCATGTCCAGGCGATTCTCAACCGGCATGGTCCAGGTATTTGAAAGACCCGGAAACCGGAGCTTTGCGTCCATTTCCTGAATGAGCTTTTCGTAGGTCATCCCAGCCCGCCAATTCTCGCGCGGCTTGAGCATGATGGTCGTGTCATACATGTCGAGCGGTGCGTTGTCGGTAGCGCTGTCGGAACGCCCGATCGTCCCGAAGACGGTTTCGACTTCCGGGAACGTGCGAATGATGCGGTCCTGCTCCTGGAGCAGTTGGGAAGCCTGGCCGATGGAGATTCCAGGCAACGCGGTGGGCATGTACAGGGCGGAGCCTTCAAACAGTGGAGGCATGAACTGGCTGCCAATTTCCAGAGCGAGAGGCAGCGTCACAAGTAAGAACACCAGATTCAAAAGCAACGTGGTCTTGCGATACCGCAGGCACAGCCGTAGCACTGGCAGATAGATGGCTTGCGTGACTCGTGAGATTGGATTCTTTGATTCGGGCCGCAGCTTTCCGCGAATGCAGAGGATCATTAGTACCGGAACAAGACTGATGGCCAGCACGGAAGAAAAGCCCACCGCCAGCGTCTTTGTCCACGCGAGCGGGCGGAACATTCGTCCCTCCTGTGCTTCCAGCAAGAAAACCGGGAGAAAGGACACGACGATGATGAGCAGAGAAAAGAAAATGGCGGGCCCGACCTGTTTCGCGGAATCGAGGAGAATTTTCCGGCGTTCCGGTTCGGTAACGGATGTTTCCACTTGGTGCTCGGAGAGCTGGCGGTAGCCGTTCTCGACCATCACGATGGCGGCGTCGACGAGGACACCGATGGCGAGGGCGAGGCCGCCCAGAGACATGATGTTGGAGCTGACGTGAAGGTAGTACATGGGGATGAAGGAAGCGACGACGGCGATGGGCAGCGTAAGAATAGGAATCAACGCCGAGCGGAAGTGAAAGAGGAAGATGATGATGACGACACTGACAATGATCGCTTCTTCGAGCAAGTCTCTCTGCAGCGTCTCGATGGAGGCTCGAATCAGGCCAGAACGGTCGTAGCCGGAAACCACCTCAACGCCGGGAGGAAGGGATGGTTTGGTTTCCGCGAGTTTTTTCTTCACGCCGTTGATCACGTTTAAGGCATTCATGCCGTCGCGCATGACGACGATGCCCGCGACGCTTTCCCCTTCGCCCTGCCACTCGGCGACACCCTCTCGGATATCCGGACCAAACGTGACCGTGCCGAGGTCGCGGATGCTCACGGGAGTTCCGTTCTTTGTGGCGACGGGAACCGTTTCGAGGTCGCCTAGCGAACGCAGATAGCCCAAGCCCCGAATCATGTACTCCGCTCCGCCCATTTCGAGAACGCGTCCGCCGACTTCATTCGTGCTGGCCCGGACCTTTTCAATAACGGTAGAAAGAGGAACGCCGTACGCGCGGAGCTTGTTGGGATCGACATTCACCTGGTACTGCTTGACGAAGCCGCCGATCGTCGCGACTTCCGCGACGCCCGGGACGGTTTCGATCTGATACCGTAGATACCAGTCCTGAATGCTTCGTAACTCGGCGAGACTGCGTTGATGCGTGCGATCGACCAAAGCATACTCGTACACCCATCCAGCACCGGTGGCGTCAGGTCCGATGACGGGATGAACGTTAGCAGGCAGGCTCCCTTCGATCTGCTGCATGTATTCAAGAACGCGAGACCGCGCCCAGTAGAGATCGGTTCCATCTTCAAACACGACAAATACGTAGGAATCGCCGAACATCGTTTGCGCGCGCACGGCTTTGACGTGCGGCGCGGCGAGGAGCTTCGTGACGATGGGATAGGTCACCTGGTCTTCGATAAGACTGGGCGGCTGGCCCGCCCATCGCGTGTGAATGATGACTTGCACGTCGGAAATATCCGGCAGCGCATCCAGAGGAATGCGGCGAAGAGACCAAATTCCCGCCAGCACCAGCAGCAGCGTTCCCGTGAAAACGAGGAAGCGGTTTTTCGCGCACCAATCGATCCAGCGGGCGATCACGTTACATTCCTCCCGCGGCGTTCACGCTGAGTTGCTTGCTCGCGATGGTCTGCCCGTTCTTCTTCGCGACGATGGTGACCTGCCAGGTGCCTCCACTGTCGAGTTGTGCGGGACCCTCATAGACTCCGTTTCCCTTGTCGGCGACAGAAACCGGTGTTCGCATTGCCGCCATGCCCATCGCCGGCATTGCCGGCATATAGAACGTCACAGAAACTTCCGCGCCCGAAATTGGAGATCCACCCGCTTCGGCGAGCTTGACTCGAATTGTGTTGCTGCCTCTGTGTGGAGGAGTGGGTTCTGTCGTGAGTTCAATGTTCGCCTGTGGCGCGTGCGTCGCGCTTGCGGACCCGGCACCGGGTGGCGGCGGTGTGAACGATCCTAGAGCCGCTTGCAGTTGGCTCTCGGAGTCGATGAGGAAATTCGCGGAGGTGACGATTTCCTCTCCTTCTTCCAATCCTTTCAAAACCATGAAATCGTCCCCGGCACGGGCACCGAGCTCGACTTCGCGTGGTTCGAGGTATCCATCCCCGCGATTCACAAAAACCACCTGGCGCGTCCCCGACTGCAGCACGCCGGTCGCTGGAATCACAAGCTGAGTTCCTCCGCCCAGCTTGAGCACAACGTTTACAAACATGCCCGGTGTGAGTTTTAGGCCGGGATTCGAGAAGGCCAGGCGCGCGCGGACCGTGCGCGTCGTCATGTCAACTTGTGGATAGATGAAGTTGACGCGGCCTTCGAAGGTTCGGCCTGGATACGCGTCCACAAAGAGTGTCGCTCGATCACCGACCTTGATTCTTCCGAGATCATTCTGAAATACCTCGGCAAAGACCCAGACGACGGAGAGGTCGGCCACGGTATAGAGCCGCGTGTCCGGCTGGACGGTGAGGTTCGGGAGGGCATTGCGTTCCGTGATGTAGCCGGAGACGGGGGATTCCACTGTGAGTTCTTGTTGCACTTCGCCCGTGGATTCGAGCCGCGCGATCTCCCGTTGCGGCACGCCCCACTGTTTCAAGCGTTCCGTGGCGGCTTCCAGAAGCGAGGCTGCGCCTTCAGTGACTCCGGGCACCGTGCTAGCCGCAACGCGCTGTTGATTCTGCTTCGCGACAAGATATTCGCGCTCGGTTGCCGCTAGGTCCGGGCTGTAGATCGTGAACAGCGGCTGTCCCTTACGGAGATATTGATAGGTGGCGTCCGCAAAGACTTTCTGCACATACCCGGCGTACCGCACTTGCACATAAGCGAGCCGTGTTTCGTCGACTGCGACATTTCCGGTGACGCGGATTTCATCGCTTACGCCTTTGCGCTCGACGCGGCCCATGCGAACGCCAATACTCTGCATCCGTTCGGGCGAGAGCTGAACCGGCACGGGCGCTACCTCGTGCGGGGCCATTTCGGCGGTCTCCCCGCCGCTCGCAGAACTTGTGGGCGTCTCGTTGGAGGCAGGCTGCATCGCAATTTGCGACTCTTGGTAGTGTGCGGAACGCCACCAAGACCCGGCGAGGATTCCGATGAGGGCAACGTTGCCCACTAGCGCAAAAACAAAGGCGTTTCGATAATTTCGCATGGTTCAGTTCCTCTCTAGCGCAACGACAATCCGGTGATCTGTTCGAGCCGCGCGATGGCGGTTTCGTATTCCGCGAGATTCTGCCAGTACTCTTCGTCGAGGTGGAGTACATCCAGAAACGAAGTCAGTACCGGTTGGAAGTCCTGTTTGTTCGACTGATAGGCCGCAAGGCCTGACTGAAATGCAGCCCGCGCCTGCGGCGCGAGTCCTTCGCGATGAATTTTCAGGAGTTCCCTGGTTTGTTGCGCTATGACGTACTGCGCGCGCAGCCCGGATGCCAGTTGTTGCGACTGGGCTTCGAACTCACTGCGGGCGCGAAGCTCCTCGGATTGTGCTTGGGCCAGTTCCGGCTTCTGTTTGCGGCTCCGGTAGATAGGGACACGCACGCCGACACTGAGCAGGTAATAAGCTCGGAATTGCGTGGGATCCGTCCGCTGCCACATGTACTGCACATTGAAATCGGGATAGAAATCCTTACGCGCAAGATCGACTTGCAGGGATTGTTTTTCGGTCATCTTCTGCGCGCCGGCTAGTTCCGGGTTCTGTGCTTTGGCTGCGGTGAGCAACTCGTCATAGGTCTGGAGGACAGGCGTTTCGGCCAGATCGGTGGGTTCGATGTCGGGTGAATCCTGGGGCCGGTTGAGGAGCTCTTTCAACTGTGCTTCGAGCTTGCCAACCTCCAAGTGGTGCATGGCGATTTCGCGGACAAGCTTCGTCTTCTGCAACTGCGCCTGAAGGACATCTTGTTGCGTTCCCATGCCGGAGCGGTAGCGGGCGTCCGCGGCCTGCTCGACTTGTCGGAGGAGTTCACCGTCGCTTTCGAGAATCGCAAGCGTCTTTGAGAGATACGCCAACTGGAAGTAGGAAGCTTTGACTTGAGCCAGCACTGCTTGGCGCACGGATTCGACTTGTTGCTGCGATATATCCGCGTCTCGTTTCGCAATCTCCCCACGTAGTTTCAACTTTCCCGGATAGGGAATGTCCTGCGTGACACCCAAGCCGAGGTAGGCGAAGTCGCTGTTGGTGTAACCCGCGAACGGCCGAGGGCTGCCAACGCTCAGGTGCTGCAGTGTGAATTGAGGATCGGGGAGCGTTGACACCTGCGTGGGAACTTGTTTGGCCGCTTGCCAGCCCTGCCGTGCAGCTTCAATCTGCGGATTGTTCTTCTCCGCTTCCTGTAGCAACTCGGCGAGCGCAGTTACGACGTGCTCGTGCTGCGATTCGGGTTCTTGCGCAAACACGCCCTTCCCAAGAGCGGCTACGAACAGCAAGGCGCAGAGAATTCTTGCCAATCCGGTGCCCGAACGACGCGGGGGCGTATTCCATTTCACAAACAATGACATTTTTCTTCTCCTGAACGTGCATATCGAACGATCGCCGGTCGTCACTTCGGTGTGCAGGCTCGCAACCGAAAGCGAATCGGCGGATGGAAGGAGCACTCGAGACGGAAAAAGAGACACCCGTGCATGGCCGCACGGTTCAGGAGCGGATCAGATCAGGAGGGAGGAATGTAGTGAGTACAGTTCGGGAGGCGAATGCTGAGGAGCCGCGAATTCAGCGCGAGGCGCTTCGGAAAGCTCCAAGATCTGCGGTGTAGACACGAGATCCGCCACATCCACCACCGGCGGATGCAGTGTCACGTGCGCCACAGGAAGCACGCTCGAAGATTGCGAGGAGGTCATCGATTTGCAGCAGTCGTGACTTTGGTTCGACGGGTCACAGGGCATGGAACCGCAGCACTCCATGCTCTGCTGGTCCTGGGTCATCGCGGACATACAGTCGGCGAACTGCGACAGCAGGACCGCGACGACCGCCACCACAACGAATGTAGTCCTACGAATCATCTCTTTAGACTCTAGGCTGATAGACGGGTCACGTCAAGAAATGGGATGCGCGGCCGCTTATCGCTAGCGCACGGACTCAGAGCCAGCCGCGTTCCTCGGCCAAGGCGGTGACTCGCGCCCGAAGCTCGTCGCGGATTTGGCGAACGATTTCGATTGGTTGGCCTTTGGGATCGGGCCGAGGCCAGTCCAATTTCCTGAGGCCTGGAACATAGGGGCACGCATCGCCACATCCCATCGTAACCAGTAGCGTGGCTTTCTGGAGGTGGTCCATCCACACGCCGCAGGAATCGATGTGGGCAAGAGTGCGCATTACGTGGCGGTGCGAGCGGACCGCGATCCGCAAGGGTGCGCCGGTTCGAGTGCTTCACAGCGGATCTGTATCGGCTAGCCGACTGGTTGCAGA
>Ga0210409_10008289_pt1 | contig 10598 bp, 8 predicted proteins | sample IncBWH17MmetaG_FD_161649 | JGI IMG/M metagenome (GOLD analysis project Ga0210409, IMG submission 161649) | Forest soil microbial communities from Barre Woods Harvard Forest LTER site, Petersham, Massachusetts, United States - Inc-BW-H-17-M | ecosystem: Environmental > Terrestrial > Soil >...
TACGCAGTCACCTCCCAGGCGGGAAGTTTCCGGTTTTTCACAGTAGCCTCGGGTTTCACGTCTATGAATAGCCTGGTTTACCCCCCGACCGACAATCCTGTGTCTGAGACAAATGTCGATGGTATTTGTCTCGATCAATACCTCGCAACCAAGCGGGTTGCGAAGGTCGATTTGATGAAGGTCGATATCGAGGGAGGTGAACTGGATGCCTTTAAGGGCGCCTGTCACATGCTTGAGGAGGTTGTTCGACCCTTAATCATTTGTGAAGTGCTGGACTGGGTGAGCCGCCCGTGGGGGTACCCTGCAAGCGAAATCGTTGCGTTTCTCACCAGGCATGATTACCGATGGTTTGATTTTTGCGAAGATGGGAGTCTTGTTGTACACGCCGAAAGAGACGGATATCCAGACGTTCGCAACTATCTCGCAGTTCCGCGAGAAAAAATTCCCCAGATTGAATCATGGCGCCGCCCATGACACCTCGCGTATCGATCATCATTCCTACGCGCAATCGCGCTGCGACTCTCGCGCGATGCTTGGCTGCGCTTTCGGATGGCGCGCGCGGATTAGAATCCCCGGAAGTGATAGTGGTCGACGATTGTTCGAACGATGATACAAGCAAGGCCGTCGACCAATTTTGCAGCGCGACTGGCTGGCAGGTGCGTTATTTGCGCCAAGATCATCCGCTAGGAGCCAACGCAGCACGGAATGCCGCCCTGCGGGTCGCGCAGGGTGAGCTTATCGTCTTCATAGACGATGATGTGCTCGTCACCGAAGGTTGGCTTCGCAAACTCTTGGCGGGTCTGTCGGAGCAATTCCCCGTTGTTTCTGGCCCCGTTCGCCTGACGGTGGACGGCCCGTTTCCGGGGAGACATCGCGAAGAAATCAGCAGCTATTTGTCGGAAATTCTCGTGCCTGTGCGCGGTGTAAGGGGTGAAATTGTTCCGGCAGCCGGCAACATGGCCGCTTACCGATGGGTCTTTGATCGAGCGCGCTTCGACGAAAAAGTGCGCCCTCCCGTCGAAGAAAATGACTGGCTGGAACGTGCGGGCGTTCCTGCCGGATTTGTGCAGGAAGCGTGGGTCTTGCATTACAAAACTGCGCAGGAACTCAGACTGAGAGGGCTCCTGGCGAGCGTATGGCGTCGAGGTAGTGAAAGCGGTTGGTGGCTTCGAGAGCGTTTGAAAGTTCCAGCGCGCAGGCGCCGGTTCCTGGCGAGATGTTCGCTGCGTACGTCTTTTCGCGCCTTTGGGCATGCGATCTTACGAGGATGCTGGGGCGGCGTCGTGGTCGGTCTCGGTGAGCTGTCCAAGGCGTTAGCTCTCGCCGGCTTTGTGAACCGAGGAACGCGAGCGCCTGAGAGTTGGCGATGATCGACTGCGCAACGCTCGGAAAAAGCGGTGTGGCTCTCTTGGCCAGCCGTATTTGCGTATTGGGCGACGATCCTTGCGGTGGATCTGAAGTTGTGCTGTGGGAGGATGCCCGCATTCTTGAGAAAGCTGGCATCCCCGTGCGCGTATATGCGCGCGCAGCGCGCAAGGACGCATCCGTGAACATTATTCCGTTCCGCACCAAGACGGCGCAGCTCAATACAATCGAATATGTCCGCGCACTGCTGCGGAACGAGCCCGAGGCTCTGATTTTTGCTTATAATGAGCCCGCCCTCGCGGGTTATGCTCCGGATCGCTCCGTTGTGCGGTTCGATTGGACAACCCCGCTGCCACGTTACTGGAATTGGCCGCTATGGCTATCGAGATTCCAGCGCGCTCGGTATCTCTTTCCCAGCGAGAGCGAACGCAAGATTTTTCTCGAGCGACACGCGCGAATCCCGTCGCGGCAGACGACCGTCATAGCCAACGCCATTGATCTCGAACTATTTCAACCTTCCAAGCAAGCGCACCGCGATTCGAATGGCTGTCTACGGGTGGGCTTTGCCGGACAGTGGATCGCGCGAAAAGGCATCCAGGAATTATTGGAAGCGTGGCAGGCTCTGAAATCTGTGCTCCCTCGATATGAACTTTGCCTTGCCGGCGGACCTTCGGTATGGAAAACCGTCTCCGGCGTGATCGGCGCAGAGGAGGTCGCAAGGCGCGTTGAGCACATGGAGCGAAGTGAATTGGTGCACTGCGCCGGTGCGCTGCCTCGTTCTGCTATGCCCGGATTCTGGCGTGCGGTCGACGTGGCCGTTGTGCCATCTCTCTATGAACCCTTCGGGCTCGTAGCATTGGAAGCGCTGGCGTGCGGAGTGCCAGTAATCGCTTCGGCCGTCGGCGGCTTGAAAGAGATTGTCGTGAACGGCGAGTGCGGGTTGCTCGTGCCACCCGGCGACGCTGCCGCGCTGGCGGGAGCGTTGCGCATGTTGCTCACGAACGAACCGTTGCGTCGGCGATTGGCCGCCGGTGCTCGGCTCAGGGCGCAGCAGTTTTCGCTGCAGCGTCGATCGCGCGAGCTACTGGCGCTGGTACTCGAGCGAGCGGTCAAGGCAGCATGATTTTAGAGCAAAAATCGAAGGCGTTCGTCAATGATTCGAGGAAGCCCGGTTCTTCGATACTGAGACGCGCTTCGTCCTCAGCGCCATCAAGGCGCGACCCAAAAGGCCTCTCTCCGTTGGTCATGCTGTTTGGTCGCCGCGATCAACCAACGGATGCGGTTCGCGATTATGCGAACTTCTTGAGCAGTGCGCTGCGGGGCTATGGGATCTCCAGCGAAAACTCAGAGATCAATTGGTATGAAAATAGCTGGCTCTCCGCATTGGCCAAGTTATGGAAGCAGGGCCGTGACTGGCGAGGACGATGGGTTGTCTTCCATTACACGGCCTTGATGTGGTCGCGCAGGGGTTTTCCGCTTGCTGTCCCTCTCGTCCTGAAAATCCTGAAGCTCCGCGCTTGTCGGACGGTCGTGGTGTTCCATGATGTGTATGCCGTAGCGGGTCCGCGCTGGATCGATCGGTTTCGACTCTCGCTCCAGAAGCGAATTATGCGCCACTTAAGCCGAAAGGCTTACCGCGTGATCCTTCCCGTTCCCCCGCACAGCGTCTCCTGGCTTCAGGAACAAAAAGCGCCCGCCGAATTTATCCCCGTCGGAGCGAACGTATCTTCATTGGACGAGCTAGCGCGCGAGGGATTTGTTCCCGTTCACAATGCAATTCCGACGGTAGCCATTTTCGGCATTCCCACTTGGCCCTCGGCCCAAAAGCGCGAAGTGGAGGCAATTGTTCAAGCGGTCCGAAAAGCCTCGGCGCATACGGGTGAACTGCAGCTTTTGGTGCTGGGTCGTGGCGCAAAAGAAGCCGAATCCTTGCTGCGTACCGGGCTCTCCGGTACGCCGGTGAGCTTGAGAGTCGATGGGTTGCGCAACAGCCGTGAAATTAGCACTGCTCTGTCATGTTGCGATGCCCTGCTTTTCGCCCGCGGCGCTTTTTCCAGCCGGCGCGGCAGTGGTGTGGCTGCCATTGCTTGTGGATTACCCATCGTGGCATATCAAGGTCGCGAGACCGGTTATCCTTTGACAGAAGCGGGAATCCTTTTCGTGCCGCAAGATGATGCCGACGCTTTAGGGAAAGAACTTGCCCGGGTTCTGCTGGATCGTGAACTCCGCGTAACACTCGGCGAACGTAATCTCAAGATTTTTCGGGAGTGGTTTTCCTGGGATCGAATCGCTGAGCGCTGGATCGAGGCGCTTGCTATTAACACTAAGGATTTCTCAGCGTGCCCAGAATCCCAAGAAGCGTCCTGATTTACAGCGCCGATTTCTGGCCCACACGGGGGGGTGTGCAGTCGGTGGTCACGACGCTGGCCCGGGGTTTCGCGCATGGAGACCCAGCGTCGCGTAGGATGGAATGTACGGTCGTAACGGAGACGCCGGCGGATCGAGTTGCGGATTCGGAATTACCTTTCCGAGTTGTGCGCAATCCGAGGCTTGTCGAACTCGTTCGTCTGGTCCGAAAATCTGACCTCGTCCACGTGGCAGGTCCTGCGCTTCGCCCGCTGGCGATCAGCTTTCTTCTGCGGAAGCGAGTTGTCGTGGAGCATCACGGTTTTCAGACGGTCTGTCCCAACGGATTGCTCTTCCACGAACCGACGCGCACAGCCTGTCCCGGATATTTCGTTGCCGGACGTCATAGCGAGTGCTGGAAATGTAACGCTGTGGCGGGATATTGGCGCAGCGTAAGCTTGTGGGCGCTCACGTTTCTTCGCCGATGGTGCTGCGGCTTTACGGCTGCAAACATCGCTCCAACGCGCTGGTTGGCGCGCTTGCTGCGGTTGCCCCGGACTTCAATCATCTGCCACGGCGTGAAGGTGCGGCCCCGTTTGCCGTTTCCTTCTGGGGAAAGTCCCACATTCGCGTTTGTCGGAAGGTTGGTAAGTACAAAAGGAGTTGAGCTTTTATTGCATGCCTGCCGTGAGTTATCGAACAAAGGCCTCGAATCCCGCCTCCTGATAATTGGCGACGGGCCAGAACGCAAGAGCCTCAAACGGCTATGCGGCGAGCTTGGAATTGCGTCCAGAGTTGATTTCGTTGGTGAGATTCCGGAAGAAGATGTCGACGCGCTTGTAAGTGGCGCGATCGCTGTAGTTATACCTTCGCTGGCAGGAGAAGTCTTCGGCTTAGTAGCGGCCGAGAACATGGCGCGAGGACGTACGGTTATCATCCCTGAGGGTGGGTCGCTTGCAGAAGTTGCCGCCGAAACGGGATTGAAGTTCGTCGGGGGCGATTCGAAGTCACTTGCGGCCTGCATGGAGCAGCTCGTGCGCTCACCCGAGGCGGCCAAGGAACTGGGACAACGCGCCCGGAATCATAGTCTCGATCTCTTCAGCGCAGAGCGAATGGTGAACCACCACTGGGCCTTATATCAAAAGGTATTGGAGTGAACGCACAGAGTGGCCCCGGCACGACCACAGCCCCCGGCCTGCACGAGTTTCTTCTCCAGCGGATTTTTCCCCGCTACTTTTGTGCCGCGGGACGGGCTTTGGACTTAGGTGCGGGAAGCGGCGCGCTCGCGCTGCGATTGCGCGAGGCAGGTTGGGATGTACTCGCCGCGGACGTGAACGCCGCGGAATACAAAGCTAACCTGCCTTTTGTGCAGCTTGATTTCAATCGGCAGGATTTCTCTTCAGAACTTGGCCTTGGCAGCTTCCGCTTGGTTGCTTGCGTTGAAGTAATCGAACACGTCGAGAATCCCATTGGCTTTTTGCGGAATGTGCAGCGCTTGTTAAGGCCGGGCGGAGTGGCCGTTTTTACTACGCCGAATCTAGACAGCACTCCTGCGCGAATCAAATTTCTTCTGCGCGGAACCATCCGCATGATGGATGCGGATAGCGAGAAAACACACATTACTCCGATTTTTTGGGATCTTTTTACGCGTCAGTATTTGCCGCGTGCGGAATTACAGTTGCTCGAACATTACGCTTATCCTGCACTCGGTTACCAGATGACGCGTCCCCTTTTAGCCGGCCCAACGAAGCTAATCTCGATGTGTTTGGGAGGCACTTGCTTGGAGGGCGATAATCACGTCATTGTTCTCGGCTCAAAGGGCAATGGCGCGACCGCGTAGACAGAAAAGGTCCTGGTATGCTGGGTGTTTTTTCCTTTCGCTGATGGCACTCGTAGGCAATAATTCCCTTATTTCGAAACAGCTTCTTTGCGCCTCGAAAATCAAGCGAATAGCGCAGATGGAAGATAGGAACGGAGCGGGCAGCAAAACGAGCTGACAAATTGAAATGAGTACGGGGCTTTTAGACGGACTTTACCAGTCGAGGCAAGTGCAAGGGTTGTTCTTACTTGCAGGCCTGATGGGAGTCGTCTGGGCGCTGGCGAACTGGATCGTGACGGGATCCGTCGCGATGTTGGTCATCGGCGCGATGGCCATTGCCCTCGCCATTGCCGTTGTGACCACGCTAAGCAACTGGCGCGCGGGAGTGTTGCTCTTTATCTTCTGGTTGCTCTTTGAAGACTTGGCGCGCAAATATTTAGGTAACGGATTCATTCTCTTTTTTGGAAAAGATGTGCTAGCGGCGATCACATATTTATCGTTGTGGAGGGCGAAACGGCGGGGCGAAGTGCCTTGGTTCAAGCCTCCATTTATCGTTCCACTGGCATTGTTTTTCGCCCTTGCATTCGTCCAGGTGTTCAACACGTGGACTCCAAGCGTCCTCTATGGATTTCTGGGACTCAAACTTTATTTCTACTACTTCCCGCTAATCTATGCAGGATATGCGCTCATACGAAGCGCCAACGATCTGGAACAATTGCTTTTTTACAATATCGGCTTAGGTATGCTGATCGCCTTTCTCGGAATCATTCAATCGATCGTCGGATTGAAATTCCTGAATCCGTTGGCCCTTGCTCCGGAACTCGAAGTGCTTGGCAACCTGACGCGTTTCTCGCCGATTACCCACCGGGCAGTTCCGCAGCCCACTTCAGTGTTCGTGAGTACGGGCCGTTTTGCCTCTTACATAATTCTCGTAGTCATTTTGGCTTTAGGTGCCAATGCTTACCTCTTGGTGACGCGCCGGCAAGGCGCGGCGTACGGTTTCCTGGCCGTCGGCATCGCGGTCGTTGCAACAGTGCAAACCGGTTCGCGGGGATCGCTGATCTATGTGGCGATAAGCACGCTTGTCTTGTCGGCAGGGTTCCTTTGGGGTGCGCCGTGGCACTGGGGACAGAGTCGCCGCTTAGTCAAGGCAATGCGGGGAGCTTTTCTCGTCAGTGCGGTGGGTCTTTTCTTCATGATCCAGTTCTTCCCAAGCTCTATTGGCGCGAGCTGGGCATTTTATTCGGAGACACTGTCGCCCACGAGCTCAGCTTCGGAATTGCAGAATCGGACCTGGACGTATCCCTTACATAATTTAATGACGGCCTTGCAACACCCCCGCTGGCTGTATGGTGACGGCACCGGCACGGCATCATTGGGCATGCAGTATGTGGCGAAGCTCCTAGGACAAGCCCCGATTGGATTTTGGGTTGAGAATGGCTGGGGCACCCTCATCTTGGAAATGGGAATCTTGGGCCCAATTCTTTGGATCATTTGGACCTCTTCGCTGCTGTACTTCTCCTGGAAAAGCGTGCGCCAATTACGCGGCACGATTTATTTTCCCGTAGCCCTCTCCATTTTCTGGTTTGCCTTCGTACTGTTAGTCCCATTCTCTTATAACGGCATGGCGCCCTACCAGAACTACGTCATGAATGCCTACCTGTGGCTCTTGATCGGTGTGCTTTTCCGCTTACCCCATTTGGCCGCTGATGCGCAAGCTGGGCGGCGTCCCATTCAGCTGGCGAAGCTTCGGACCGCCGCGGCATATGCCGGAGCGGTTTAATCGACATGTGCGGTATCGCCGGAATCGTGGGCGATACTTCCGTGCAAGCACTGCTGCCGGCAGCACAAAATATGGCCGCCGCCATGCGCCATCGTGGTCCTGACGGCTGCGGCGTGATCTCCTCGGGCCGCTGCCTGCTGGCCAATACTCGGCTGGCAATTGTTGACCTAAGCGAGCGCGGACGCCAACCGATGTCAAACGCGGCACGAACAGTTTGGATCACCTATAACGGCGAGACATACAATGCGTCCGAACTGCGCCAGGATTTAATCGAGAAGGGATATTCCTTTCAGTCCACCTCCGATACCGAGGTAGTCCTGCACCTTTACGAGCGATATGGCGATGATTGCGTCGAGAGAATGCGGGGAATGTTCGCCTTCGCCATTTGGGATGCGCGCTCAAATAAGCTTCTGTTGGCGCGGGATCGCTTAGGTATCAAGCCTCTCTATTTTGCGCGGCAGAATGGGCGCCTGATTTTCGCTTCGGAGGTGACGTGCCTGCTTGCCTCCGGGCTAATCGAGCGGCGATTAAATCCCCACGCCCTGCGCATATATCTTCAGCTCGGTCATGTTCCTCCGCCCTGGACGATCATCCATGGAGTCGTGCCCCTGCCACCGGGACACGCCGCCACCTGGCAAGATGGCGCGTGGAATATTCGATCCTACTGGACCCTGAACGATTGTCGACTTTTGAGCACAGGACGGTCTGCTGCTGATTTAGACGAGCAACTCGGTGATGTTCTCTTCGAGGCCATGCAGAGGCACCTGATTTCCGATGTGCCGATCGTTCTATTTCTAAGCGGCGGTGTGGATTCCGCATGCCTCGGTGCTCTTGCGCATAGCGCGGGAATGGAAAACGTCAGCGCTATGACCATCGGCTTCGCTGAGCGAGAATTTGATGAGACGGCGCTCAGTGCCCAAACAGCGCGAGTGCTGGAGCTCCCTTTCAAATCGATTTTGATTTCGCCCGAAGTCGTGACGGCTGGAATCGATGCGTCCCTCCGGGCCATCGATCAACCGAGCGTGGACGGACTTAACTCCTATTGGATTGCAAAGATCGCGGCCGAGCAAGGTTACAAGGTCGCGCACTCCGGCCAGGGCGGCGACGAACTTTTCGGCGGCTATACATCCTGGAAATGGTTCGAGCGTTTCGAAAAGATTGGCCATTGGACCTGCCGTTTTCCTTCGGTATTGTCCCGGTTTTTCGATCGTGAGAAATGGCCTTATAGGTGGCGCAAGCTTTCTTATCTTTTCGGGGACAGCGACTACGCGCTGGCTTCGCAGATGGCAGTAAAGATACTTTTCCTGGAAAGCGATATCGGCCGATTGCTCACGCCGGACCTCGCCGAATGCAGCGCCGGCGCTGATGCCCGGGAATATTTGAAAAATTGTGCCTCAGATGTTCCTCAGAGAGATCGCCGAGAGATGCTGGGGCTTATGGATATCCAAACTCACCTCCAACCAAGGTTACTTCGCGATCTAGATGCCATGAGCATGGCTCACAGCATGGAGGTCCGGCCAGTTTTCCTTGACGACCGAGTCGTCGAATTAGTGCTGGGATTACGCCGTTCATTCCAGGGACGGCCCAAGGAGTTGCTGCTCAGAGCCACGAAGCGCTTTATGCCGGGGAGTCTTCTTTCGGATTTGAACTTGCGGACGAAACGCACATTCACGTTTCCGTTCGCCAGATGGCTGGCACGCGAGCTGAAGCCGGCGGTCGCAGAAGCCTTTTCTCCACAACGCCTCAGGGGAAGAGGAATTTTGGAGCCTGAAGCGGTCGGCCGAATTTGGGAACGATTTCAGCGATCCCCTGGGGCGGTCGGCTGGTCTCGCATCTGGAATTTGTTCGTCCTCGCGCGCTGGTGCGAACTGATGGACCTCCGTCCTTAGCGCCCAGCCTCGTGCCCCGCATGCGGATCGCAGTCGTTTCACCCTTCATCGATAAACGACACGGCACCGAGCGCCGGGTGGCTGAGTTGATCTCGCGCCTTGCGGATCACTACGAATTTCACCTCTACAGCATGCGCGTTGAGGACATTGACCTCAGCCGGCTAGTTTGGCATCGCATTCCTCGATTTCCCGGGCCATACTTGCTCACTTATCTGTGGTGGTTTATAGCCAATCACTTTTGGCGCCGGCTCGATCGCAGCCGCGGAATCGTTCCGGATCTGGTTTATTCGCCGGGAATCAATTGTCTGGATGCAGATGCCGTCACCGTTCACATTCTTTTCGGCAGTTTTCGTGAAAGCCTTCAGAATGCGCTGCAACTGAGCCAGAATTCGATTCTCAATTGGCCTCGGATCATTCATCGCCGGTTTTTCTATCGACTAATAGCGACCCTCGAGCCGTATGTTTACGGCCGAGCCGATATGTGCATCGCGGCAGTCTCGAACCAAATGGCCGCCGATCTCAGGCGATTCTACCGCCGGTCGGGTGAAGTCCCTGTGATCTACAACGGCCTAGATTTGGAGTGTTTCTCGCCTCAGCGTCGCGCCCGCTTGCGCGTCGCTTCCCGCCACGCGCTTTCCATTCAAGACGACGACTTCGTTTTGCTCCTGATTGGGAATGATTGGAGAAACAAAGGCCTGAATTGCCTCCTAAGTGCCATGGCTCAAGTTACAGATCCCCGATTGCGCGCGCTGATCGTGGGAGGTGATAATCCCGCGCCCTTCCGCCATCTGATTACTGAATTGCGTCTGGAAGGACGCATTCAGTTTTGTGCGCCTCGAGCTGATGTGGAGCAGTATTATGCTGCCGCCGACGCTTACGGTGGTCCTTCGCTGGACGATGCGTTTGCTCAGCCCCCGGCTGAAGCGATGGCCTGTGGGCTTCCTGTGATCACTTCGCGGAGAAATGGAGGATCGGAAATCATCACGCACGGACGCGACGGCCTAATTCTTGAGGATCCCACGGATTCAAGAGGGCTTGCAGATATGATCCGCGATCTGATTGATGATGCATCGCTGCGGAATCGCTTAGGCGCTGCTGCTGCCGAAACAGCGCGTCGCTACACCTGGGAACGGAATGTAGCCCAGATGCGCGATTTTTTTGAGGAGGCGGCGAGGCAAAGCTCGCGGCGATGATTGTCGGCCTCTTCCCCGATCTAGGAAGCACGGGAGGTATCCAGCGCTCTGGTTGCTTGACGGCGCTCGCGCTGGATTTCTTCGCGGCGAATAACGGCGAGATTTGCAGATTCATTAGCTTGAACGACCCGGCAAGCCTGCGATCATTAAACGTTGGCGGCCGAGAGATTGTCTTCACCGGTTTTGGCCGCTCGAAGACAGGC
>Ga0210409_10008292_pt1 | contig 10594 bp, 11 predicted proteins | sample IncBWH17MmetaG_FD_161649 | JGI IMG/M metagenome (GOLD analysis project Ga0210409, IMG submission 161649) | Forest soil microbial communities from Barre Woods Harvard Forest LTER site, Petersham, Massachusetts, United States - Inc-BW-H-17-M | ecosystem: Environmental > Terrestrial > Soil >...
ATGCAAAAAATGGTGCCCGGGGTGGGAGTCGAACCCACATGAGGAAAAATCCCCGGAGGATTTTAAGTCCTCAGCGTCTGCCATTCCGCCACCCGGGCAAAGGCATATCTAAAACATAGCACAATCTAAAGTTATTGCAGTCTTGTCGTAACGGCAACGGCGGTGCTCTTCGACGTGGTGTCAGTTTTGGTGTCAGTTGCTACGGTCTGTCTTTGACCGTCTAAACAGAGCTTCTGAACCGCACCTAGCTGATGCTCTGGAGCCAGGTGTGTGTAGCGAAGTGTCATGCTGATTGTTTTGTGACCCATGAGTTGCTGAACAGTTCTCAAGTCAACCCCTGCCATTACGAGCCTGCTGGCAAAAGTGTGCCGCAGATCATGCCAGCGGAAGTTCGAAATCTTCGCAGCTTTCACAGACTCCTCGAACCACTGCCTGGGAGTGCGCAAACGTTCGCCGTAGCGATTCCAGAAAACTGCACGGCCCGGCTTCGAATTCTGCTGCGCGGTCAAGAAGGCCGCTAACGCCACGTCGTTCAAAGGAATGTGGCGTTTCTCTCCATGCTTGGATCTAGGTACGGTCAGAATTCGAAGATCGAAATCGACGTTATCCCATACAAGCGAATACTGCTCACCCTGACGCATACCAGTATTAAGCGCAATATCCAACTCGACGAGACGATGTGGGTACTTTTCCCCCAAAGTCGTGCGCAGGCGGTTTTCCTCGTCCGAGCGCAGCCAACGAATTCGAGCATTGTTTTCCGTCCGCTGTCTAATTAGTCGCGCCGGATTCGTAGTGACCTTGCGATTCCCCATTCCTAATCGGTATGTCAGCGAAAGCAACGCCTTATAGCGATTCACCGTCGCCGGTGCGCGGTTGCTAAGGTTGCTGGCCATCCATCGGTCAATTTCTTGTGGTGTGATCGAATCGGCGATTCGATTTCCAAACTCCTTCTTGAGAACCTCCATGCGGCCCTTGTCAACGCGATAGCTCCCTTTCGCGTTGTTTGTTTTCGAGTAGTCCAGTGCGTCCAGGGCCAGGTCGTCGAATCTTATCTGTCTGATTCGGAGCGTCTCGGGCAGCTTCCGGCCCTGCAAAGTTTCGGTTTTCCGCTTCGCAAGTAAAGTGTTCGCAGCGCTCAGCGAGCCAGCCTTCTCTCTGCGAATCTTGCCCGTGCTATCAGCAAAGCGAATCCAATATATCTTGGAGGCTGGAATTTTCTCGTAAATACCGCGCGGGAGGTCGCGCTTCTTCCTTCCGCCGTTCGCTTGATTTGACGCGACTAGTTCTTCAGTTTTCATGAGTGTTTCCCCTGCTATTCCGTTCCTTGCTTCCGCCTGAGCATCCCCCAGCGAACATCTTTGAACGCCTTCGCTTCGGCTAAATGCAGCAAGACCGCACGCTTTGCAAGAGCAGCGTAGCTAAGCGTTGTATCCGTCTTTCGTTTCAGTTCTATCAGCAACTCTGGAGTGACGTTGCGCGGCATTCCCCGCAACAACCGAAAGAGGTCATACACAAAATCCTTTTCCGGGTAGATGAACTCCGCAGCGAAAACCTCCGCGCCGATCTCGATGCGTCGCAGCTGTTCGTCCGTCTGACAAAGAACTGTTCCCGCCTTGGAATCCACAAGATGGTGTTTGAGCTCGTGCGCCATAGTGAAGATCGTTGGCTCGTCCGGTAATCCGCCCGCCAGCATCACCGTCACCCCGCATTCGTCGTTGAAATACGCTCCTCTCAACTGCTTGAAGCCATGACGAAAGTGGAATTCCTCGATACCTTCAGCGCGATAAGTCCTCCACATCTCACGCATGGAAACGTCGGGGCCCTCGATCCCATTTCTGGCCCGGACTTCCTGCGCGAGTTCGCGCATCTCGTAATAGTAGCCCGTGTCTTTCACTTCTTTGCTTTGCGTCCTGGAGCTCTCTTGGTGTAAACGTGCTGAGCGCGTCGGAATTCTGCAAATCGCCTCAATTCCTCAACGTCCTCATCCGGCAGCTGTTTCGCCGTTCGTAAGATCGCGTCGATTTTCTCATCGCGCTGGGTGCGAACGCTCTCGTTGGGCCAAAATTCAAAGATGGATTTCCCAAAAAAACGAGCGAGTCTATCGAGATCCTGAACAGTTGGCTGGTAAATGCCAGTTTCCCAGCGCGACACGGTATTGCTAGCAACGCCGAGAGCCTTCGCGAGTGCTTGCTGTGAAATGCCTGTACCGCCTCCGTAGCTTGTCCGAAACTCTCGAATACGTTGGCCAATATGTTCGATTAAATCCATAAATGGTTTTCTTACGGTCCTCCTGTTATGGGACACCGTATTACTATTTTTGTGTATAGTCAAGCGTGAAGATAGGAGCCTCTTTGGAACGCACTTCTGGGAGCAAACATCATTCGAGTGACTCAGGCCGTTCGTTGCGACACGCGAATTAGCCGCGTAAGACTTGCACACGACCGCGCCCGATCCTTCCCTATGAGGCCGATGACCCAGTCCGCGTGCCCAGGAAACACCCGCATCCGACCGAGACAAAGGGCGTTGAAAACCGCATCTGCTAGGCCTTCTCTGCCGAGTTCGCTCTGTACATCGGAATGCATGAAAATGTCCGCCGTAGATGCGATACGCAGTTCAGGAAAACGCTCAGCGCAGATTCTGTTGGCTTTCCTCTCATCGATGAGCGCAATTCCCTCATTCGCAACGGCGTAAGCAATGGTTGCCGCCTCGCCGTCATCCAGGGTCATCTGGGCTGCCCCCACCACAAGCTGCTCGAAATACTCCTCTCCTTTGGCGTCGAGCTGCACGATTTCAACGTGCCCTGCGTCGACAAGTTTCTTGAGAAGGTCGGCGTCCTGCCGTTTACTTTGCCTCCCCCCTTCCAGCTCTTCGGACACAACGTCGACGACGGCCACGCGGTTAGGCAGAGCCTTGATTACCCTCTTGGCGCAGCCTGTCGCATTCACGCTTATGATCGTGCTTGCGTCGGCAACAAGGAGAGCCTGCGCGTCAGTTAGACTCGATAGTGATGCCATCGGCCTCAGTTCCTTCGCTCTCCTGGCTGTCCAATAATTCGCGCAACTCCAATCGGTCTAGCTGCAAGAGGCGCGCAAGCTGCCCCTCACTCAGAAGATTTTGCCGGTACGCTTCCGCCGCGAGCAGATTCAGGCGCAGCGTCGTCGGCTGGTCCGCCTCGGCCTTGTCCTTGTCGGGTGCCGCGAGATCGCCCAGAACCTGCTTTGCATGTTCTTCCGTAATTCCGCCGTTGGCCTGAAACCAGTCCCAGGTACCGGCTTTAGTCAGGTTCAGCTCTTCAAGACGGCGAACGATGGCCTCCCGCGACACGCCGAAAAAATGCGAGAGGATGATGATATGCCGGCGCGTAAGCCGGTCAGACCCGGCCGTGACTTCATGGAATTTTTGGATTACACCGCGCGCCGGCGTCAGGAATGCCCTCCCAAACGCGTTAGCGTAACGCTCCTCACGAGTGTTTTCCTTTTCTTGCCGATGCAGAATCTCGGCATGCCGCCGCGTCGAGACGAGGTGCCCCGTTTCATGGCCGGCCGACTGCGTCCGTCGTTCGCGGGGATGACTCGCATTCAGCAGCATGCAGGGACCGAGCGCTTCGTCATACGCAAACAACCCTGAAATTTTACTATCGAGCCGTCGGACATACACCCGGACGCCGAGTTCCATTTCAAGCAGCGTCACGACGTCGGGCACCGGCCTGTTTCCCAAACCCAGGCTGTGCCGCAATTCCATCGCGTCATGTTCAGCCTGCGCCCGCACGTCGCCAGGCAATATCGGCCGCTCCGCGGGATAATTCTGAACGCGCCTGACACCGAGCAGGTTTTCCAGCTCAACCTCTGCCCGCGCGAGATTGCCCATGAGCTCAGCGGCATCAGCAGCCGCCTTGTCCTTGCTCTCGATCAGTTTCCGGAAACGCGGCGCGAGGTCGACGTGAATAGCTTCCCGGCGCAGCAATGCATTGACGGATGTTCCGTAGGCCTTCGCCAGTTTCTGCAGCTCGCTCATCCTCGCGCGGCGCTGCCCCTGTTCCATTGCGACGAGTGTCGTGCGCGCCACATCTATCGCGTTCGCCGCGTCCTCCTGGGTGAACTTTGCGTTTTCACGGGCCACACGCAACCGCTCACCGACATTTTCCGGGCTCATCTGTTCGAGGAGATTCATGACTGCACCCCCTTGGCCCAATTGCCTAGAAACGAAGTCCGTCCGAGAGAATCCATGAAATCCTTCCATTCCTTTTCGTGTTGAGCCAGCAGCCGGTCCAGCTTCGAACGGACATCCGATTCCGCAAGGCCGAGAGACTCGCTTAGCTGAAATGCGCAAAGGCTAAGCATTCCGGAATTAGCCGGCGACTTTCGCAGTTGCGCCAAATGGTCCAGGTGCAGGGCTCCCGCAATGGCGTATTGTCGCAGCGCCTTAGTCACTTTCTTTTTGGCAAACGATCCGGCCGCCCCCGCCTCAAAACTCGCTGCCGAAAGATTCTCCCAGACGTAAGTCTCTTTTGGTTCGCTAAGGCCTGCCCCATGTACGCTCAGCCGCCTCAACAGGCAGGCGGCGCAAATCCCGCATTGCCGCTTTCTCCCCGCGACACTAACGTGCCGCGTTTGCTGCCAGCACGACCAGGTGCCTGCCCACGAAGAACCATCCTTGCACTCATCGACGAACTTCCGCAGAGTCTCAGCCTTGGTCAGCCAGAGCTGCGTGAAGCTGAAGCGCACCTTGTGATGAAGCAACGACTCCAGAAATCTTTCCATTCTTTCCGTGAAAAGCGGGTGACTGCGGTAGTCCTCGTAGCCCTGCCCCACGGTAACTAGCGCGGGCCCCAAGGCCCCCTGCCCGCTTTCCGGGACGATGACCTGACCGGCTTTCGTCAGGTACGCCGCGAGGCCACTGATCAACGCGAACTTGAACCCCCGCGACCTTGCGCTCGACTCTACGAACGGCTTCTTGCCCGCACGAACATGGTACGGCACCGACGTGAATGGTTGTCTCATCCGCGACAAAGCCTGGCCATCGCAAGCTTTTGTTCCGAGGCGCACGCGAATCAGCTTGTCGCCCATTTCGCGCCCAAGAATTCCGGCAACGCAGCGCGAATCCAGGCCATCGCTGAAAGGGATTACGGCACTCAAGTCGGCAGGAATATTGAATTGACCCTGTGACGGTGCGCTCACAGATTTCGTGCGTTTACAAAATTCGATCGTCCATCGGTCGCCGGTCAAAAAATTCAGAACTTCATGCAATGCGTCCGTGACCGGCTTGCTATTCCAATGGCGGGGATCGTGGACGGGGATGACGAGCTGCAAATCTCTTTGCCAGCTCATCTGCGGGCGTCTCTGCACCCTGTCCGCGAATTCAACAGCCGCCGCCACGAGCATGGCGTCATAAACAACCGGTTCCCACTTCGCTATGCAATAAGTTTCCAGTCGTTCGGTTGAGAACTCTACGTTCCGGCCAACCTGGCATCGCATCCAGTCTTTTCGTCCGCGCGTGGCATTCTCCACCACATGGACATTGAGCGATGGACGCGGGAAAACTTTGCTCCTCTCCTCTACCCTCACAGCTTCACCCCATCATCCAGGCCTTTCCGCTTCGGCGCTTGAGTTTCCGACTTTGATTCAGGATCTAAAATCCGCCGCGCAACGCCCTCTATGTCGGCGCTGCCAATCGCCTGTTCGATTCTTGCCCTGACTCTGTTTGCTCGTGGCGTGGTTGATTCGCGGCAATAGTGCTCTTCGACTTGCCGGGCTCCCCGCGCTGCGCGGTCCGTCAGAGCGTCCTTCAAAGCACTCTCTGGAATGCCTTTTGCGCTGTTCCCGCGTGCGGCCTGCTGAAGGGCATAATTCAGAACCGCGCGCGCAAGCCCGGCACCGGCCGCGTTTCTGAGAGCTTCCAGCGAAGGCGCTACGTCGGTCTTGAACAGCAGAGTCTCTTGATCTGCACAAACTCTGCGGAGGCTGCCAAAGAATTCCGGGCTGATTTCTCCCCGGCAGTCTTCCTCCAATGCGGGGAGAATTGCGTCGCGGATTTCATCCGTGCCGAAAGCCTGGTTGTCTGCGCTTTCCGCAACCCGCTTCCAGCCTTTCCGCATGGGCAAACTGCGATGAGGACCATCACTCATTGAAACACCCCGATGTCAGCATAATGCCACATAAAGTCTGACAATGTCAAATGTCAAGTTTTATTGCAAAAAAACTTGACATGTTCCTTGGAGAAACCCACACTTTCCTGGTGAAAGAGCATCCGACCCAAACAAGACGCTACGGACGCGTCATGGCTGTCATCCGCCGACTTATCGAAGCGGGAAGCGAACGTCTTTGGCGGCTTGAAGACTTTGCCGACCTTCCCTTCACCGCCGTCGCACAAGCCCTATCCCGCCTCACACGAGACGGCCGCCTTGAACGCCTGAGCAAGGGCGTCTATTACAGCACGCGGCAAACAGCGTTCGGCAAGAGCCGCCCCAATCCGGCCGCAATCCAGCGACTCGCTTCGCGGCGCAAGAGCGTTTTCCCTTCGGGCATCGCCGCTGCCAATCTCCTGGGCCTTACGACGCAGACGGCGCGCACGGCCGAAGTCTCAACCAGCGCCCTGAGCCTGCCGCGCAAACTTGTCGGCGAAACGATTGTCCATACGCGCCGGCCGGAGGCCTGGGCAGGTCTCTCCGACACCGACGCGGCCTTGCTGGATTTCTTGCGCAGGGCCGGAAAAACGAGCGAGCTCTCTCCGGAAGAAACCATCCGGCGCACGATCAGCCTTCTATCCGAAGATGGACGTTTCGAGCGCTTAGCTAAAATTGCGCCCACAGAACCCCCGCGCGTACGTGCAATGCTCGGCGCCATCGGAGAACAGCTGGGGAAAAATGCCTCAGTTCTCAAACGCCTCCGCCAATACTTGAATCCCTTTTCACGGTTCGACTTCGGTATGCTGGCCGGACTGCGGTACGCCCGCAGCTGGCAGGCGAGGGAGCGCCGCTGACATGAAGCTTTATGAGCATAAGGATTTTGACCAGGCGATACTCGGGGCGGAGCAGCACTTCCGCGCGCGCAAATTGCGCCCCGCGATCATCGAGAAGGATTACTACGTCACGGAGGCGCTGCGCATCATCGCCGCCGCGGCTCCCGACAAGATCATCTTCAAGGGCGGCACGAGCCTGGCGAAAGGTTGGAACCTGATCCAGCGGTTTTCGGAAGACATCGACATTTTTCTCGATCCCCTCGCCTTCAAGCCCGCCCTCGGCAGGAACGCCATCGACCGCGAACTCAAGAACCTCCGCGATGCAGTCGCCGCCCACCCCGCGCTCGCCTTCGTCGCCGCGGAGAGCCAGACCATCGGCGGATTCGGGCGCAACGACCACTTCTCCTACACGCAACGCTTCGGCGGGACCGGCGAAGTCGCCAACCGCGTCCTTCTCGAAGCCGGCACTGCTAGCGGTCGCGAGCCCACCACAGTTGTCGAGCTGCGCTCCTATCTCGGACAATTTCTCGAGGAAACGCACACCTCATTGGGCGCGGACGACGAGGGACGCTTTCCCCTACGCCTTCTACATTTCCGCCGGACTTTCGTCGAAAAAATGTTCGCCATCCACGGCAAGGTGGAAATTCTCAAGCGCGACAAAACACCGCTTGGAACCTACGCGAGGCACTACTACGACCTGTTTCAACTGGCCGCGCAAGCGGAAGTCATCGCCATGCTGAAGTCCGGTGAATACGCCGCCATAAAGAAGGATTACGACACGATCAGCCGCGAATACTTTCCGAAAAGCTATTTCTATCCCGAAGGGATGAGCTTCGCCAAAAGCGACGCGCTGTTTCCGCCGCCAGAACTCGCCAAGATTATCAGCCTCGAATACGAGGCGCAGTGTGAGTTGCTCTGCTATGGCCCGTATCCGTCGTGGGAAGAGGTTCAGGCAAAGTTCAAAGAAATCCGCGAGCTGCTCTGACAAAAATACGGATGAATTTCCAAAGTGGGCGAGAATGACTCCAGAGTCCGAAAGTACGCGTTTTGCGTAAATATTTACGCAGAATGCGTAATGTATCAAAGTGGCGTACTGGAGCCTGATTGCACCTAACGAAGCCTTCCGCGAAAGCGCACACACAAAAACAGGAGGCCCGATTCGGGCCTCCCGTTTTTGTCGCGGCTAGTCGCTTAGAGTAATGGCGGCTAGGATTTCAGAGCTGGCGCGCTGTACGTGCTCCAGCGATTCGGCAAGCGTTTCCGCGCTCCCGGAATAGAGCTGGATGTAATCGGCAGACCGCTGCGCCCGAAGGCTAATGGATTCACAGACAACAAAGGCCACCGCTTCGGCTTCCGTTTCCCGAATGCACTTCGTGGTTTCGGCACGACGTGCCTGTTGGTGGAGCATGGCATGGGCTGTTTCGTGAGCCAACGTGGCAAACTCCTCGGCGGGTGACTGACCGGGAAGCAGGGTGATTTTGCCTTGCGAGCTCAGTCCTTGAGATGGATAGATGGCATCCGAGTATTCGAGTTGAATGCCGCGTGCGGCTACGAATTCCTTCAAACGATCGGTATACCCGGCGGGATCGCCTTCAGTCTCGCCAATACAGGGGAGATCCTGACCATCGGTGTCGGCCAGATCAAATACATAGACTGCACGGAATCCCAGTACCACCTTGGTAGACTCTGCCTCCGGGTTGAGTTCGTCGCCGGAATGCTTGCGGACGATCGGAGCGAATACAAGAATTCCCTTCGCTCCTTTTTTCACGAATCGGCCAAACTCCTTCCAGGTTTGATATCCGGCAACCCGCCTAGCGTTGGGGCGCTGAGAGAGAATGAGCATGATGTTGTAGGCACTGTAGCGGTGGAATCGCGCCATTGCCTTGAGGTACTCTCTCATGCCCTCACTGTGGCCCCTTTCCAGGGCTTTGCTTAACTCCTCGATTGCATTATTGGCGATTTGTTTGGCTTGCTCGACTTTCATGTTTGTTCTCCCGTTTCGGGGAGCTATTGCTCCCTTCACCGCCAGCCGAGGGAGCAATCCCCGAAACAGAGAACAAGAGCGAAGAGATGACTGCGTTCAGGTCGAAACGGGTGGCAAGCGGAGTGACACGGTTTTTTAGTGGCGCGAGGCGTGCTAGTGGAGACCGTCGCCGTCTGAACTTAGACGGGGGGACGCAAGCAGCTCGGAGCGATTAAGGAATCGAGCGAGCCACAGAGCAAATGCGACAGACAGCAACCGCAGGAGCAACAAAGCCCTTCAGTATTTGTTTCGAGATGGTAGATACATATAGGCAGCATCACGGCGATTCCAAGCTGCGAGGGATTTTCTTGGAAAGGTCCGCAGGCCGCTACAAAGATCGATGACCGCAACCGATTTAAGTGAATGAAGGTCATGCTTTGCATAGACACCTACCGTCATACAATCTTTATGGCCAAGAAAATCGGCGATTTGTTGCAACGACATTTCCTCCGTCAACAGCCGGGTCGCGCAAGCATGGCGAAGTGCTCTCGGTCCCCCGTAGGCACTCTTAATCCCCAGCAGTTTCATCCTCTTGTTTATGATCTGAGCGACACTGCCCACGCGCATTGGGCGATACGGAGGATGCAGGGTAACGATCGCAAACTCACTCTGGCAATTTGGCCGACCGAACTTCAGGTATTTTTTGAGTGCCAGTTCGAAAGAACGAAGAATTGGAAAGCTCTGCAGTTTGTAATTCTTGGCTCTTCGTACAGTGAAGGTTCGCGTTTTCCAGTCGATGTTCCGTAAAAGGAGGCCTGTTGCCTCGCTTGTCCGCAATCCATACAACGCATAAAGCAAGATCAAAACCTGCACTCTCATGGAGGCCGCTGTGTCCTGCTTTTCGTATCGAAGCAGCCGTCGAACGTCCTGCCAATCAGGGCCTTGAACGGAGCGGGTTTCGCGAGGATGGACTGCCTTTATGGCATCCGCATTAACACGGCGGCACCAATGCTTCATTCGGGAGTATCTAAAAAAACAGCGCAGGAGGTTCGCCGCCTCCGTTAGGGTACTTGAATTCCACCTCTGAGATTTGTGCAAGAGATAATTGTCGGTGTCCGCCAAGGATGCCTGAGAAAATGCTTTGCCGAGAGCGGCGTACCACTTCAAAAATTGTGATGCGTGCCAGCAATACGCTTTGTGAGTATCGGGACTCAAGCCTCGCTCAAGTGCTATAAAATTCCCAAAACGTTCGAGCTTATCGGCAAACGGTTGATTCGGTCGCGATCGAACTAGCTTGTCATGGAATCGCAGAAACTGCTTCGCCGCAGAGCTGAAATGGTATATGAGCGCCTTGGGACGGGCCAGCGGGTTGTCTCGCTTTCTGGATTTCAACCAGGATCGTGCGGCCGCATTGATTTCATCGAAACCGACCGCGCGGAGATGATTCTGGAGATGCAAGAAGCGAATGATATAGAGCAGTGTGCTTGCATACTGCTGAAGGCCTTTGTGCGAAACCCCTCGTTGGCTAACGTGCTCCAGAAACTGCTCTCTTTCTTTCACTAACGGAGCAGTCTGGTGCCTCCTGACTGCGGAGGGAAACATGAACAATGATTCAAACATGAGCTGAAACCGAATTGCCTTAAATGCGCGTGCTAATCAGCGCTTTAAGCTGAG
>Ga0210409_10008293_pt1 | contig 10593 bp, 9 predicted proteins | sample IncBWH17MmetaG_FD_161649 | JGI IMG/M metagenome (GOLD analysis project Ga0210409, IMG submission 161649) | Forest soil microbial communities from Barre Woods Harvard Forest LTER site, Petersham, Massachusetts, United States - Inc-BW-H-17-M | ecosystem: Environmental > Terrestrial > Soil >...
TACGAACCGTTGACGCCGTTGATGAAACTGCGGCTGTCCGGCGGCATCGACAGATCCAGCGAGCCATACTGCCGCCGCTGCTCGATCTTGGTCTGGGCGTCGAACACCCAGGCTTTGCCGAATACATTGTAGTTGGTGTAGCGGCCCTGCACCTGGGCCCCGGTGTCCGAAGCATAGCCGAGACCGGCACGCAGGCGCTGGGTCTGGAATTCGGTGACCTGCACATTGACCGGCGTCTCCTGAGCGTGCAGCGGATCGTCGTCGATGCTGACGATGACATTGCCGAAGTATGGCGTATTCTGTATCTGCCGCTGCAGCAGCAGCAGGCGTTCCACGCTGTACTCCTCGCCTACCTGCAAAGGATTGACGTTCTCGATGATGCTGGGCGGATAACGCTTGGTGCCCGTGATGCGCAAAGCGCCAAGGGTAAAGCCGGGGCCGCTGTCGTATTTCACGCTCAGTTGCGCATCGCTGTCTTCCGGCGTGATGCGCGCTTCCGACTGCGCCACCTTGGCGGCCGGATAACGCTTCTTCAACAGTGCCTGCAAGCCATCTTCCTTGGCCTTGGCCCAGTCGGCCTGACGGAACGGCTGGCCAGGCTGCAAGCCCCAGTCCTGCTTGATCCGGCTGACGCGCTCGGGCGCCTCGCTGGCGGCCTTGCCGACGACGTCGACGCTGGCGGCCGACACCATGGTGCGCTGCTGCGGATCGACTGTCAGATGGATGGTCTTGACCTCGCCCGCATCCACGCTGACCGTGGTCTTCGGCGAAAAATAGCCTTCCGTCGAGCTCAGCTGCGTGACTTGCTCGTCGACGGTATCGATCAGGAATTTCAACTGGTCCTCGCTCAGGTCTTCACGATCTTTATAGCGCGACAAATCCAGATGCTGCTCCAGCAACGCTTTCAAATCGCCCGGCGCGTCGATCTCCACCTTGTATGCGGCATGGGCAGCGGGCGCGGCAATGCAGCCGGCCATGACGAACAGAGCGCAAACCGCATTATGGACGGCCGGCGGCAAGCGCCCGCCAAAACGATGCATCATGCGCGGCTGCCTGCAACAGGCAGCGGCATGGTTTTTGTCTTCGAGAGAAACTGTAGAAACATAGGCAAGGGCAACTAAGACGGAGGGTCATTCTAACAAATATTATTTTTATCTTGCGAAAACGACATTATCCCCAGTCGCTATTGTAGGGGATCCAGGCTGCATACGGCCAGATGTAACATGATTTAACGTCAGCGGATGCAGAACGACAAGCGCTTTCGCTTGCCGCCGGCCAACAGTCTATCCGGGATGCGTCATGTTCTGCGGTTGCACCCATTGCGCGAACTCTTGTTCGGTCACATAGCCGAGCGCCAAAGCCGCCTGCTTCAGCGTGCTGCCGTCATGATGCGCGTGCTTGGCGATCTGCGCCGCGCGGTCGTAGCCGATATGGGGCGCCAGCGCGGTCACCAGCATCAGCGAGCGCTCCATCAGTTCAGCGATGCGGTCGCGGTTGGCTGCGATGCCGTCGGCGCAATGTTCCTCAAAGCTGCTCATGCCATCCGCCAGCAGGCGCACGCTTTGCAGGAAGTTATGCACGATCAGCGGCTTGAAAACATTCAGCTCGAAATTGCCGGAAGCGCCGCCGAAATTGATCGCTACGTCGTTGCCGAATACCTGGCAGCACAGCATGGTGAGCGCTTCGCACTGGGTCGGATTGACCTTGCCCGGCATGATCGAGCTGCCCGGCTCGTTTTCCGGAATGCTGATCTCGCCCAGACCGGAGCGTGGGCCGGAAGCCAGCCAGCGTACATCGTTGGCGATCTTCATCAGGGCTGCCGCCAGGGTTTTCAAAGCGCCGTGCGCCGCCACCAGTCCATCGTGCGCCGCCAGCGCGGCGAACTTATTGTCCGCGCTGCGGAATGGCAAGCCTTCCATCTTGGCCAGCTGAGCCGCCACCCGGCTGCCGAAATCCTTGGGCGCGTTCAAGCCGGTGCCGACCGCAGTGCCGCCCGCGGCCAGGTCGCACAGCGGTTCCAGCGCCGCCTTGATGATCTTTTCCGCCAGGTCGAGCTGGGCGACATAACCGGAAAATTCCTGGCCCAGCGTCAGCGGCGTGGCGTCTTGCAGATGGGTGCGGCCGATCTTGACGATGTCGTCGAATTCCGTGGCTTTGCGCTGCAAGGTGGCGCGCAGTTTTTGCAGCGCCGGCAGCAGCTTGCTGGCAACCGCCAGTGCGGCAGCGACGTGCATCGCGGTCGGGAAGATGTCGTTGGACGACTGGCTCATGTTGACGGCGTCGTTGGGATGCACCAGGCGCTCTTCGCCGCGCACGCCGCCGAGGATTTCCGAGGCGCGGTTGGCCAGTACTTCGTTCATGTTCATGTTGCTCTGGGTGCCGGAGCCGGTCTGCCAGACCGACAAGGGGAACTCATCCGGATGCTTGCCTGCGATGACTTCCTGTGCCGCCTCGATGATGGCGCCGGCCTGGCTTTTCTGCAGCTTGCCAAGATCCAGGTTGACTTGCGCACAAGCCTGCTTGACCGCGGCCAGGGCGACAATCAGTTCGGCCGGCATGCGTTCGCTGGAGATATGGAAATGATGCAGGCTGCGCTGGGTCTGCGCGCCCCATAGCTTGTCGTTCGGCACCTCGATCTTGCCAAAGGTGTCGCGTTCGGTCCTGGTGGTGGTCATGTAAGCTCCATAGAGTGGCGACGTCATGCCCAGTTCTGCCATGCAAGCAAAGCGTCAAGACTCTATGGTAATACTTTTCCTTCGCGCAGGAGTATTTCGATATCGGCCGCCGAGACCGGTTCGCTGAAATAAAAACCCTGCATTTCGTCGCAGCGATGGCGTTGCAGGTAGGACAGCTGTTCCTGGGTTTCCACGCCCTCTGCGATCACCTGCAGGCGCAAGTTGTGGGCCAGGGAAATGATCGATGCCACGATCGCAGCGTCGTCCTGGTCGACCGTGATATCGCGCACGAACGACTGGTCGATCTTGAGGGCATCGATAGGGAAACTCTTGAGGTAGGCCAGGCTGGAATAACCAGTGCCGAAATCGTCGATCGACAGTTGCACGCCTATCGATTTCAGATCGTTGAGGATACCGACCGCCAGTTCGACATCGGTCATCACCAGGCTTTCAGTCAGCTCGATTTCCAGGTAGTGCGGCGCCAGCCCTGTCTCTTCCAGCACCTTGGCCACCTGCTGCACCAGATTCTGCTGGAAGAACTGGCGCGTCGACAGGTTGACCGACATGCGCAGATAGCCCAGGCCCATGCGCTGCCAGGTCTTGTTCTGTTCGCAGGCGGTGTGCATGACCCAGGCCCCCATCTGCACGATCAGGCCGGTTTCTTCCGCCAGGTTGATGAAACGGGTCGGCGAAATCATGCCGAGCTGCGGATGCTTCCAGCGGATCAGCGCTTCCATGCCGACCATGCGGCCGGTGCGCAGATCGACTTGCGGCTGGTAGTACAGCAGCAGTTCCTTGCGCTCCAGCGCATTGCGCAGATCGCCCTCGATGCGCAGGCGCTCCAGCGCCCGTTCATTCATCGCCGCGGTATAGAACTGGTAATTGTTGTTGCCCATTTCCTTGGCGCGGTACATGGCGATGTCGGCGTGCTTGAGCAGGCTCTCCGGATCGGCGCCGTCGTTCGGATAGACCGCCACGCCGATGCTGCAGCTCAGGAAGAAATCATAGCCTTCGATCTGCAGCGGCCGCGCGATGGCGTCCATCATGCCCTGGATCAGGCCGACGCTGAGTTCTTCGTCGAGACGTTCCGGCAGGATCAGGACAAACTCGTCGCTGCCAAGACGGGCGATGGTATCGGCTTCGCGCGTAAAGGCCTTGAGGCGGCCGGCGACTTCTTTCAGCAGCAGGTCGCCGGCATTGTGGCCTAGCGTGTCGTTGACGAACTTGAAGCGGTCGAGATCGACGAACAGCACCCACACCCGGTGGCCGTACAGTTCGCCGTAGACGATCGCCTGGCTCAAGCGGTCGCTCAGCACGTTGCGGTTGGCCAGCCCGGTCAGGGTGTCATGGCGCGCCTGGTGTTCCAGCTCCGCCTCGTAGCTCTTCATCTCGGTGATATCGTACAGGGAAGTGACAAAATGACTGACGCGGCCCGAGCTGTCTTTCACCGGCGCCACATAGAGCTCGTTCCAGAACAGCGTGCCGTCCTTGCGGTAGCTGCGGAATACCGCATTGGCGCTGCGTTTTTCGCGCAAGGCAGAACGGATTTCCTCCAGTCCTATCTGGTCGTGGTCGTGGCCTTGCAAGACTTCCAGGTTGCGGCCGATCATGTCGCTGGCGCTGTAGCCGGTAATCCGCTCAAAGGCAGGATTGACATATTCCACCAGATAGTCTGGCAGCTTGGCGCTGGAAATGATGATCGCATTGGCGCTCGACTCGATGGCGCGCTCGCGCAGCTGCAAGGCATCCTCGGCGCGCTTGCGGGCGACGATGTCTTCTTTCATCATCTGCGTCGCCAGCCGCACCTGCTGGGTACGGGCATCGACCAGCTGTTCGATCCGCTTCGAGCGGGTCGACAGGAAATACAAGTAGGTGGCGCCCATCCAGCTGAGCAGGCTGCCCAGAATCAGCACCAGGATCGAGCCGGCATTTTTCTTGGTGAACACGCGCGGCGGCGCCGAAGCTTCGATGTACCAGGACTTGCCTGCCAGTTCGAAGGTTTGCGACATGCCTTGCGGCGCGTCATACAGCAGCCAGGCCGGCAGCCAGCGGCTGGCGCTGGACGGCGTCAGCTGGCTACCCTGGCGATACACTAGCGTGCCCGCTTCCGGCGCGGCGCTGGCATACACGCGCAGATAAAAATCTTCGCGCGCCTGGACGCCGTCGCGCGCCAGCACATTATTGACAAAAGCATCGGCCCGCAGCGCCGCGCTGGTGAAACCGACCAGTGCGCGGCGACGGTCGTCCACGCTGTCCAGCACGGCGCCATGCTGGTACACCGGCATCAGCACCAGCATCGCCAGCTTGCTGCCGTCCTTGTTGGCTTTTAACTCGAACAGATCGGTGGAAGCCGCCTGGCCGGTGTCGCGCGCACGTGCCGTCGCTTCCGCCTGGATCGTGCTGGACGATACATCCAGGGCAAACGCCGCTTCGTTGCCTTCCATCGGTTCGATATATTCCACCACCCGGTATTGCTCATGGCCGGCGGCCGGCTCAGGCTTGCCGTCGCTCAGCTGGCGAATCGTGAAATTGGGAATATGCTTGCGCATTTCGGCTTCATAGGCCGGCCGTTGCGCCGCCGACACCAGGCGCTGGAAACCGAGCGACTTGATATAGGGGGCACGGCGCAGCATGGGGGCCGTGAAATTGTGGAATTGTTCGCGGCTGACGCCGTCCATCGTGACAAACAGGCGGTTCACCGTTTCCAGCTCATGCACCAGGCCATCGAGGCCATCGACCACGGCCTTGAGGTGGCCGCTGCCCAGGCGCCGGAATTCGGCATCCATTTTCTCGTATTCAAGATGGCGCACCGAGACAAACAAGCCGAGCGTAATGGCCAGACCCAATATCAAACTGGATAAAGAGGCAATGGGTATGAAAATTGACGAGCCACGACGAAACATTTCTACTCCATTGCGAACAATAGGCGAAATATTACACGGACTTGTTACCTGATAACGCCGCGTGTCGATTTCTTTTTAGTGCACAAAATCAACTAAAAGCCGCAGGGCAATAATCGTCGATCCCATCGACGAAAAATCAGGTGGATTTCGGCGCGCCCGCGTCAGGCAGCAAGCAACCCTGCAGGATCTGCAGATCGTTGTCCTTGGCAAAATTGACCACAAAATGATAAGCCAGCGGCTCGATTTCTCGCAGCTCTTCGTTGACAACCACTGAACGTACGCCATTCAGCAGCACCGGCCGCACATAGGGCGAGTATTGCAGATGCGCGTTGCGTCCGCCGTCTTGCGGGCGAAAACAGGACATGGCGCCGCACAGGCGCTCCGCCCAATCGCTGGGGCGGAACTGCCGGCCATCGCTGGTGATGCCTTGGATGAAAAATTCTTTGGCGGGCGCGTCGGGAGATGGAATGGTATCAGCCATGCGTACAGCTCGTTTCTTCTATAACGCTTGCTACAGAGATTTGCCTGCCCGATGCTGCCGGCAGGCTACAATTTTCAAGCAACTCGGTTACGTGGTAAAAATCCTTGGCGCATCCTTGATGACTTGCGCCAGGATTATTCTTACGTATTATATCTTATAGAAGACTGAGACACCATCCCGGCCTCCCCAGCACCTCGCAATTAACCTAGCCAGACGGCAGCCGACAACAGCAACAGCAAGAACATCCACAGCAGCAAGGCACGCCACACCAGCCCTACCGCGCTTTGCAGCGCACGCGGCGTCGGCACGTCGCCGGGCGGGCTGTCGCCGTCCAGCGCGGTAGAGTCAACCGTGGAGGCATCCGCCGGCAGTATCACCGCGGCGGTTTCCAGCGGCGTGCCGAGCAGCACTCCCATGGCGCCGCCGCCGGTGGAAAGGATGATGCCGTCGGTTTCGTTATTCCAGCGTCCGGCGAAATTGCGCCAGGCATAAATCGCATCTTCAAAGTTGCCGACCACGGCAAACGCCGCCGCCGTCAGGCGCGCCGGGATCCAGTCTATCCAGTAAAAGGCCTGCGCCGCGAAACGGCCGAAGTTTTCATTGCGCATATGGTCGGGCTCGTTCCAGCCGCGCGCCAGGTATTCCGCGAGCCGGTACATGACGGCACAGGCCGGGCCGACCGGCATCAGGAACCAGAAGAACACGCCGAACACGTGGCGGTGGGTAGTGATCAGTGCTTTCTCCACGGCGATGCGGGAAATCTCGCTGACATCCATGTCGGTGGTATCGATCTTGGCCCATTCCGCCAGCAAGGTGCGCGCGGTGGCGTCATCGCCGCTGTTGAGCGCCAGCTGGATCGAACTGAAGTAATGGCTGTAGTGGCGGAAGCCCAGGGTCAGATAGACAATCAGTATATTCCACAGCAGCGCCGCCCAGGCGCCGATATGCACGCACAGCCAGTAGATCAGCGCGGTCGGCACGGTCAGCGCCAGGATCACGCAGAACCAGCCCAGGCGGCCCTGGCGCGCCTGGCCGGCATTGAATGAAGCTTCTATCCTGCTTGCGAAATGCTTCACCCAGGCATATACCGGATTATCCGCACGCAGCGGCTTGAGTTGCTCGATCAGCAATGCAAACAGAATAGAGAGAAATGTCATCAACCAGCCTTATAAGTCAACCAACAGTGCAGCACGCTGCTGCAAGATATGCATAATCGGTCCGCAGCGCTGTCGAACACAAATGTGCGGTGCGCTGGCCCTGCCATAACTCTAACAATTGCAATAGCCCATACGATAACGCAGCACACGCGCAGAATCAAACTTGTATCGGCGTTGCCGCAGCTATTTTTCCGGTTTCCATCGCTTGCCCGGCCGGTTACGCGCGCAGAAAGTGAAACAGGTTCCTCAGCATGGCGGCGGTCGCGCCCCAGATGAAGAAGCGCTCGTAAGGCATCGCATAAAATGTCCGTCGATAGCCGTCGGGCAGATCGATGCTGCGCAATTGGTGATTCAGTCCATCCATCAGGAAGGCCAGCGGCACCTCGAAGATTTCCGCTACTTCATTCGGATCGGCACGCAAGTTTACCGGCGGATTGACCAGGCACACCACAGGCGTGACACGATAGCCGGTGCCGGTAAAATATTCCGGCAGGCTGCCGATCACCTCGACCTGGCTGCGCGCCAGGCCGATTTCTTCTTCCGCTTCGCGCAAGGCGGTCTCTACCGGCGAGGCATCGCTCTGCTCCATCCGCCCGCCCGGAAAACTCACTTGGCCCGGATGATCGGTGAGATGCGCTGAGCGCTGGGTAAACAGCAAAGTCGGCTGCTCTTCATGCATGACGATAGGAATCAGCACCGAGGCCGGCGTCACCGGCTTGCCAGGCGACATGCGCAGGATGGCTTGGCTATCCATGTTCTCGGGATGCCATTCCGGCTGATGCGCGAAACGCTTGCGCAGCCACGCCGCACTCATCCTTTCCGGCGCCAGCGCAGACTCGCCGGCGACAGCATCGACCGGCAGCATCAAGGGATCGAAAGTCAATTTAACCAAGAAAATTCCTATAGCAACTATTCTGTACTTTATCGCGACGGCGGTGAATGACCTACTACATTCACAGATAATAACAATTTACGACATTTTACTTTGAAGCAACTAAACCTGTGGCCTGATCTGTGACTGGCGACAACAGGGCCAATAAAAAAGGGGCGCCTGACGGCGCCCCTTTTTTTCCTGCAATACCTATGCCTGCTTCGGCACAACTTACTCAGCTGCTGGTGCAGCCTTTGCAGTGTTGCGACGTTGTGGCAGTTTTTCCTTGATACGTGCCGATTTACCGGAACGCTCACGCAGGTAGTACAGTTTGGCGCGACGGACATCGCCGCGGCGCTTGACTTCGATCGAAGCGATCAATGGCGAGTACAGCTGGAATGTACGCTCAACGCCTTCACCCGAAGAAATCTTGCGGACGATGAAGTTGGAGTTCAAGCCACGGTTACGACGCGAAATCACGACGCCTTCGTAAGCCTGAGCACGCTTGCGCGTACCTTCGACTACGTTAACGCTGACGATGACAGTATCGCCTGGTGCGAATTCAGGGATATTTTTGGCAAGGCGAGCAATTTCTTCTTGCTCAAGTTGTTGGATCAAGTCCATTTTTAGCTCCATATACCATCTTGCTGACGCCGTTTTTTGCCTTGGCCGCTGGCCGAGGCTGCTCAGTAGAGGATGGGGTTAAACACAGGCGGCCGGCTGGCCTCCCCTTGGTACTGCTATTTGCTGCTATGCACTGCTGTTGCTACTTCGATGTGGCCGGACGCTTGCGCGTCAAACCATATTCCGTAAAAATTTCTCATCGGCTGCGCTCAGCAAACCGGCCGCACGTATCTTTTGAATCAGATCCGGGCGCTTCCTGGCGGTGGCCGACAGCATCTGCTGGCGCCGCCATTTTTCGATCTCCGCATGGTGGCCGCCCATCAGGACCGGCGGCACTGCCACGCCTTCATACTGCTCGGGCCGGGTGTAATGCGGGCAATCCAGCAAGCCATTGACAAAACTGTCTTCGACCGCCGATGCACCGTCATTCAATACGCCCGGCAACTGCCGGATTACCGCATCCATCAAGGCCATCGCCGGCAGCTCGCCGCCGGACAAGACGAAATCGCCAAGACTGACTTCTTCATCCACGCAACGGTCCAGCAAGCGCTGGTCGACTGCCTCATAACGGCCGCACAGCAACACCAGACCCGGCTCGCTACGCAATTCCATGACGCGCTGATGCGTCAACGGCTGGCCTTGCGGCGACAGGTAGATCACCCTTGGCGCCGGCAGGCTTTGCTCTAGCTGGCGCGCCTTGGCTGCCTGCAGCGCGGCTTCCAGCGGCTTTGCCATCATCACCATGCCGGGTCCGCCGCCATAAGGCCGGTCATCCACGGTACGATGATTGTCGGTCGTGAAATCCCGCGGATTCCACAAAGCCAGCTCACATTTTTTCTGTTCAAACGCGCGCCGGGTCACGCCCGACTGCGTCAATGCAGCAAACATTTCGGGAAACAGAGTGACGACATCGAATTGCATACCGCTCACCTTCTTGTTTCGCTTGCGATCTTGTTTGCCACTGCGGCTGCCTGGCGCGAACTCTGGATTTTAATAATCCAGGCCCCAGTCAACCGTGATTTTCTTTGCGGCCTGATCCACCGTCTTGACGAACTGCTCGACAAAGGGGATCAATATTTCCGGCGCTGCCTTGTCCTGACCTTCGACTGCCGGCACGGTAATCCGAAGTATCGGATGCGCACCGTTGTCCATCATGTCGGCCACCACACCCAGATGTTCGCCCTGCAGATTGTCAACCACCGAGCCGATCAGATCGACCCAATAGAATTCATCGTCAGCGAGCGCCGGGAAATGGCTGCGTGGGATATGCACCACGGTGCCCTTCATGGCTTCGGCTGCATCGCGCCCTGCCACACCCATCAAGCGCGCCACAATGTCACCACTGTGGTTTTTCGCCTGCAGCATGTCGACATCGCGCAATTCCGGCGAATTCTGCCGGCCCAGCCACCATGTCTTGGCGTTCAACAACGCATCTGCATCCGCCGAATACGGTTTGATCCGCACCCAGCCATTGATACCGTAAGCGCCGGTGATATAACCGACCACGACCAGATCCGAAGGTGTTGCTGCCCCGGTTGGTGTTGTGGTCGACAATTCGGTTAACGCGCTCAACGGTTCAGGCTGCAGACTCAACTGCAAGCTTAAGCTGCAGTTTTCTTGGCAGCGTCAGCAACCAGGCGTGCAACGGTCGGCGACATTTGCGCGCCAACACCTTGCCAATGCGTCAGGCGGTCCTGAGCAATACGGAAAGTCTCTTCAGCACCAGACGCTACCGGATTGTAAAAACCGATGCGCTCGATGAAGCGACCGTCACGGCGATTGCGCGAATCAGTAGCTACGATGTTGTAAAAAGGACGCTTCTTTGCGCCACCACGGGATAAACGAATAACGACCATAATGTTTCCAAAAAGTGTTCGAACAC
>Ga0210409_10008294_pt1 | contig 10593 bp, 5 predicted proteins | sample IncBWH17MmetaG_FD_161649 | JGI IMG/M metagenome (GOLD analysis project Ga0210409, IMG submission 161649) | Forest soil microbial communities from Barre Woods Harvard Forest LTER site, Petersham, Massachusetts, United States - Inc-BW-H-17-M | ecosystem: Environmental > Terrestrial > Soil >...
AAGCTCAGAAGATGGGTGGCCAGGCGGCCTTCATTGACGCTGAGCACGCGCTCGATCCCATCTACGCGCGCAAACTAGGAGTAGATGTGGACAACCTCCTGGTTTCGCAACCGGATAACGGCGAGCAAGCGCTCGAAATTGCTGAGGCGCTGATTAAGTCCGGTGCCGTGGACATCATCGTGGTGGACTCCGTGGCCGCGTTGGTTCCCAAGGCCGAGCTTGAGGGCGATATGGGTGACCCGCAAATGGGCCTGCAAGCGCGGCTGATGTCGCAAGCGCTGCGCAAGCTGACCGGCATTGTCTCGAAGTCGCGCACCTGCCTGATCTTCATCAATCAAATCCGCGAAAAGATCGGCGTGATGTTCGGCAATCCTGAAACCACCACCGGCGGCCGCGCGCTGAAGTTTTATGCCTCCATCCGTCTTGACATTCGCCGCATCCAGGCCATCAAGGAAGGCGACAAGGTTGTCGGCTCGCGCACACGCGGCAAAGTGGTGAAGAACAAAGTGGCCGCGCCGTTCCGCGAAGCCGAATTCGACATCCTTTACGGCGAGGGCATCTCCCGCGAGGGCGACTTGATTGATCTGGGCGTTGACAAGGGGCTGATCGAAAAGTCCGGCACCTGGCTCAGCTACGGGTCCGAACGAATCGGACAGGGTCGCGAAAACGCGCGCATCTTCCTTAAGGAAAATATCGCAGTGCGCGACAAACTCGAAGCCGCCCTGCGCAAGCAGTTGGGGCTTACAAGCACAGCGCAAACTCCGGCAGGGAACGGCACCGCACCTGCCGAAAAACCCGCCGCTGAGAAAAACGCCCAGGCTGAGAAGCCGGCGCAAGCTTCGCATGCCGCAGCAGCAGGGGCTTCGGGCATGCGCCCACGCCCGGGGCGCTAGTTTCTCTTTGTTGGATTAAAAGCCAGTCCCCGTTTGTGGGGGCCGCTATTTGTTGATCAATATGTTCAGTCCGACTAAGCGGGCTGGGCGACAATGGCACGACTAAACCGTACCGAATTCCTGTATTTTTAGCGCAACGCAGGAGGCCTTGGATCCTTCCGTTCGGAAATGGGGAAAAACAGTGTCACGGCCTGGTTTCGCCCCGAGATTCGACTGTCCTTGCGGGCATTCAAGGTACAGGTTTTGACCCCCTCGTACTGTCCGTACTGTGCTCAAAACAAAACCATTTGCCTATTGCTTCCTGACCTCCATTTCTCGTAGACTTTGTTTCCCCGCGACTTTCAGGGTCTTGGGCCTTAAGCGTTTGGGTGAATTGGACGATTAACTTAATAGAACGCTCGGGACAGAGCTGAGCACTCAGGGTTTGGCATTTATGTCCAGACGCACACAATTCGCGCGCTATGCAGGGTTGCTATTGGCCCTGCTGATTGTGTGGCAGCCTGCCAGTGCCTCTGGAGTTGCGCCACAACCGCACAAATCAACCACCAAGGCGAGAGCGAGTTCGGCAAAAAGCTCGGTATCGAGAAAGGCCGCGGTCCACGCGGCAGTTCATTCTTCAAGCTCCAGTCACAAATCAAGTTCGGTCACACGATCTACTGCAGTGGTGAGATCTACAACCACGCACAAACCGACGACCTCTCATAGATACGTTGGCGTTCCCACGTTTGCTGATTCCACTAAGGACGACATCGCACAATTCGACGATCCCATTGTGCGCGCGGCCGCAGTTCAGGGGTTGGGGCGCTACAACGGTTCAGTGGTCGCGATTGATCCCTCCAATGGACGCATCCTTACGGTCGTCAATCAGAAATTGGCATTCTCACCAGGCTTTATCCCCTGCTCGACCATCAAGCCCACGATCGCTCTGGCAGCCCTGGAAGAAGGTTTGATCACCCGCGACTCCATGCTCAAAGTCGCGCCTCGCAAATACATGAATCTCACCGAGGCCATGGCGCATTCCAACAACATTTTCTTTGAATCGCTCGGCAGCCAGATGGGTTTTGACAAAGTCTCTCACTACGCGCAATTGCTCGGGCTTGGTGAACTGGCAGGCTACAGCATCCCTGAAGAGCAGTCCGGTAAAGTCCCTGCCGAGCCGCCCAAGCGCGGCGGCGTGGCGCGCATGTCCAGCTTCGGCGAAGGAATTCAAATGACGCCGCTTGAGCTTGCATCCATGGGCGCTACACTTGCAAATGGCGGCACCATGTTTTATTTGCAATATCCCCGCAGCCAGGAAGCGCAGCGCGACTTTACTCCGCGCGTCAAACGCCAACTCGAAATTGGGCCGTATCTTTCAGATATACGCGAAGGCATGCAAGCTGCGGTCCTCTACGGCACTGCCAAATCAAGCTATGACCATGATGGCGAATCGCCGTTGGGCAAGACCGGAACCTGCTCGGATGAGTCATCCCGTCTCGGCTGGTTTCTTTCCTATGACGGTCAGGAGCACCCCAAGGTTGTGCTCGTGGTTCTGATGCGCGGCCGCTCGCGCAAAGTGGAAGGTCCAGTAGCAGCGGAAATCGCCGGCAGGATTTATCGCAATCTTAAAGAGCGCAATTTCTTCGGCGCGGATCACCAGCAGCCTGTCGCGGCAATCGCAGCCGCCCCCGCTTCACCAACCAATCGTTAATCTTTCGTAATTCTCCCCCTCTTTACATCTCAACTGTTCGATCACTGCCTGTTTCTGTTGGGATGCTCGCGGTTAAATGCAGGTCTAGCGACATCTCCCGGGCATCCAGGAGTCAGTTGCGTCACGCGTCCTGAGGATTTATCGTGCGCGGCGAAGTCGTGAAGGGATTCGCTGCCAGTGGTGGATGCGCACAGGCTCAAATTGCCCCGAGTAGCAAGTGTCGCAAATTAGGTCAGCGCCGTCACAGTTGGAGCGCATTTCAAAGATGACCCCACATTCTGTGCAAACGTGTTTCAATTCGTTGTTCGGCCGGTCCATAGGTGAAAACTGGTGGACACCTTCCATAGGATTCCTCCCAGAAGTTTCGGTGCCCGCTGCGGAATGCGTCCAGCCTCGCCCGCCAACCAGCAATAGCGCGTATTGGTAGCTTGCGGCCAAACGCCGGTGGCTATTTTTAAGCATTTGCTGCGCCAAAGTGGGTCGACCAAAGCTGTTCAGAATCTTGAACATAGGCAGGGCGCTTTTGGGGGGAGCGCAACGATCGCATCCGAAAGAGTACGTCTTTCGCACTTCATGGATATTTCTTGCACACTCCACAGTAAATAAGACCAGCCCCGCACTAAAATTGCCTTTTGGCACGCAGTATGTGATTGGGCAAGAAGGACTTGCGACTGCCAAACAATCCTTACCCAAATCCTGCTTGATACGTCTAAAGTGAGGAAAGGGAAGGAGGACAAGCACCCTTTGCGGCGAATTCTTCATATCTCGCTTTACGTCGTATTGGCCATTGTGGGCGGCACAACCGTGTGTGTGATCCTCCGCGACCGAGCTACCGCTGACGCGGAACTCGCTAATCAGGTGAAAGCGGCCGCGCTGCAGGCCCAACACATCGCCGCAGAGACCATCCTCTACACAAGCACGCGTGTGCTGCCCGGTGTAAATTTCACAGGTTCACTTCGCGGCGTGGGACTGGATCCCATAACCGCTGCTAACATTACTGTCTCGGTTCAATCCGTATTTGATCTTCGTCATTTTCATGCGGGAAATCTCCTGTCCGTCGGACGGTCGGTTACGGGCGCTTTGCGCGCTGTTCGTTATCAAATTGACCCGGACAGAATGCTCTATGTCGAACCTCAATCTGGGAAAATTCCCGGAGAATTTAAGGCCCATATCCTGCCCATTCCATCGCGCACAGAAACCATCGCCATCGTCGGTACCGTCCGCGACTCGCTATTTAATGCCGTAATCGAATCCGGCGAATCACCAGAATTGGCCGTTCGGATGGCTGAAATCTTCGGTTGGGATCTTGATTTTTATTCCGATCCTCGAGTCGGAGACACTTTCCGCCTGTTGGTGGAAAAGAAATCCTATGTGGATGGACAAACCGCTGGATATGGTCGCATTTTCGCGGCCGAATATAACAATGCCAATCATCCCTACCAGGCGGTCTTATTTCATGACGCGACGGGTTCTCCGGGTTATTACGGGCCGGATGGCGGCGCTTTGCAAAAGGCATTCTTGCGCTCCCCGCTCAAGTTCGCTGCGCCCATCACATCGCATTTCAGCAAATCACGTTTTCATCCCATCTTGAAGACCTATCGCCCGCACCTGGGGATTGATTATGGCGCGCCAACTGGAACGCCGGTGCAGTCCATCGGCAACGGGCGCGTACTTTCCGCGGGATACTCGGGCGGTTCCGGCAATTTGGTTCGGATACAACACTCCAACGGCTATGAAACGATGTACATGCACCTCTCGCGAATTTTGGTCCATCCGGGTGAGCATGTTGAAGCAGGCCAGCGCATCGGTCTGGTGGGTATGACCGGCCTGGCAACGGGCCCGCATCTCGATTTCCGCATCTTACAGAATGGGACCTACCGCAATTTTCAAACGCTTCACCTGCCGCCGGCCGAACCTGTCACCCGCAAAGATATGACGGCATTCACCGAAGTCCGTGACAAGTGGATGCCCATGCTCGCCAGTGCTGGAAACCTCAGCGCTCATGCTCGTTAGCCAGGAACGGACTCTGCCGGTTTCACGCCTCGACTCCTCGTCACTCTGGCTTCCGTGCTAATTGTTTCTCCATCAACCCCGTTGCGCTTATCTCGGTTGTTCACTAAAATCCCGCCCACGGTCGGAGGATGCGTCATCCAGCGGCCTTTTAATGACGATTCCATTGGTCTTCGCGTGGCCCAAGTTTGCTTGAATTTCTGCCGACCGCAGGTCCTAACGCGATTTCTTGAGGGAGAAACATGAAAAAGCTTTTAACGGTCATTGGCTGGCTGCTTGTAGTCATCATTCTACTTCTGCCGGTCGCCATCACCTTCACCATCGGGTGGCGGCCTTTCCTTGGCCCGCGCACGCGCGCATTGACCTCCCGAACTTTTGAGAGCACTCCCGAGCGCCTCGCTCGTGGCAAATACGTTGTGGAAAACGTCTCCGGCTGCATGTTCTGTCACACCCCGCATGACTGGAGCGCCTTGGGCACCGTCGCCACCTATCCAAACCTTGGCTCCGGCGAGGTGATCCCTCTCCCGGATTTGCCCGGCCGTTTCGTCGCCCCCAACCTCACACCCGACAAAGAAACCGGAGCAGGGAATTGGACTGACGACCAATTGGCGCGCGCCATCCGCGAAGGTGTGGGCCATGACGGCCGCGCCCTTTTCCCCTTTATGCCCTACGAGCGCTACGCCTCACTCTCGGATGAAGACTTGGCTTCCGTCATTGTTTACCTCAGGGCGCTTCCACCTGTCCGCAATCCCCTCCCGAAAACTGAAATCATATTCCCCGTGAAATATTTGATTCGCGACGTGCCAAAACCGCTTACCTCCTCTATCCCTCCTCCGGATCTTTCCACGCCCGAAAAACGCGGTGCCTACATCGTGAATGCGGCGGGCTGTGTCGATTGCCACACTCCGCAGGATGCGCACGGCATTCCGCTCCCGGGCATGGATTTCGCCGGCGGTTTCATACTCCAGGGATCATTCGGAAGGGTCGCCAGCGCCAACCTAACTCCTGACCCATCAGGTATCCCCTATTACGACACTAAAATGTTCATCGATACGATTCATACTGGCTCCGTGCGCGCCCGCAAATTGAATCCCATCATGCCAACGGAAGTTTATCGCGGCATGACCGACGAAGATTTGAGCGCCATTTTCGCGTTTCTAAAAACCCTAAAGCCCGTACGCCATCACGTGGATAACACCGAGCCTGGCGTTTTCTGCAAACTTTGCAAGGCAACTCACGGAGGCGCTGTACACAATTGAACCGCGCAGGATTATTGTTGGCCGCTTCAAAATTGCGCCTAGTTTCTAGGTAGATTTCCGCGCAACGCTTGCACTGCAGCATACGTCTGCCATATAAGTCCTACTGGCCGTAGTTCATAAAGACCGGAGAGAGTGACCATGACAACGTTTCGCCGCTTCAAGTCTGCTCAATTGCTTGGATGGACTTCATCGCTCGCCACCGTTTTTCTCGTCGCCCTGCTCTGGCCCGGTCACGGCGTTGCCCAGCAATCACAAAAGCCTGACCCAAGCCTGTTCTCTGGCTTGAAGTGGCGCATGATTGGCCCCTACCGCGGAGGCCGCGCTGTAGCCGTGTCCGGCGTTCCCGGTCAGCCGAATCATTTTTATTTTGGCTCGGTCGGCGGAGGCGTATGGGAGAGCAATACAGCGGGCGAAGCGTGGACTCCGATCTTCGATAAGGAATCCGTCGCTTCTATCGGCGCCATTGGCGTTGCCCCCAGTAATCCCAACATTATTTACGTGGGCTCGGGCGAAGCCGACATGCGCTCGCAAATCTCTTACGGCAATGGAATGTACAAGTCCTCCGACGGCGGCAAGACCTGGAAGCACATAGGACTCGAAGATACCCGCCAGATTGGCCGTGTAATCGTCGATCCCAAAAATCCTGATGTCGTGTTCGTTGCCGCGCTGGGCCACGCTTACGGACCCAATCCGGATCGCGGCGTGTTCCGCTCCACTGACGGGGGCGCCACCTGGCAGAAGATTCTTTACAAAAATGAAAACGTCGGCGCGATTGATATCACTTTCGATCCCCGCAACTCGCAAATTATTTACGCATCGCTTTGGGCCACGCGCCGTCCGCCCTGGAGCATCTATCCTCCCTCCATCGGCCCGGGCGGCGGCATTTTCAAATCTTCCGACTGGGGCAACACCTGGACGCAACTCTCCGGCGGTCTGCCCGCGGATGGAATTGGCCGCACCGGAGTAGCCGTCGCCCCCAGCGATCCCACCCGCGTGTACGCCATCGTGGATGACACCGATCCCAAGAAGGGCGGCCTCTACCGCTCCGATGATGCGGGCGCCACCTGGCAATTGCTCGATAACGACCAGCGTATTTGGGGCCGCGGTTGGTATTTCTCCAATGTAGTAGTCGATCCCAAAATTCCAGACAAATTGTACGTCTCCAACACTTCCGTCTATCGCTCCGAGGACGGCGGCAAAACTTTCATCCCCATCAAGGGTGCGCCCGGTGGCGACGATTATCACCAGCTCTGGATTTACCCCGACGACGGTCAGCGCATGATCCTCGCCAGCGATCAGGGCGTGGTGGTCAGTGTGGATGGTGGCCTCGTGTGGAGCTCCTGGTACAACCAGCCTACCGCGCAGATTTATCACATCGTAGCCGACAATCAGGAGCCATACTGGGTTTACGGCGCGCAGCAGGATAGCGGCGCCGTGAAAGCAATCAGCCGCGGCATTTACGGCTCAATTTCCTACATGCGCGACTGGGCGCCCATCTGCGCGGGCGGCGAAAGCGGTTATGTCGCCGTGGATCCCTCCGACTCCAATATTCTTTATGGGAGCGGTGTTTCCGCCTGCGATCAACGCACCAATGCGGGCTACAACATTTCGCCCATGCTTGGCTCGCCGCAATTGGCGCCCTTCCGCCACACTTGGACGCTTCCGCTCGTCTTCTCACAGGCGCCGGGGCACGCCCTCTATTACAGCAATCAATATTTGTGGAAGACGATTGACCGCGGCAAGAATTGGACGCGCATAAGTGGCGACATGGCACGGGAAAATCCCGGCGCGCCGCCAAATCTTGACCCAGCAACGGCAGCCGATACTTACGGCGCCGCGCGCGCAGGTGTGATTTACACCATCGCTCCCTCGCCCTTGCAGGCGGACACAATTTGGATTGGGACCGACGACGGCCTGATCCACGTAACGCATGACAGCGGCAAGACTTGGAAGAATGTCACTCCGCCGGAACTCACCGCGTGGAGCAAAGTCTCCCTGATCGAAGCATCCCACTCCGATGCCGCCACTGCGTACGCCTCCGTAGATCGCCACCGCCTGGAAGATTACAAGCCCTACATTTATCGCACGCGCGATGGCGGCAAAACTTGGAAGCTCATCGCCAGCGGAATTCCGGATGGGAGCTACGTAAATTCCGTGAAGGAAGACCCCGCTCGCAAAGGCCTGCTTTTCGCCGGAACTGAACTCGGAGTTTATGTCTCCTTCAACGATGGCGAGGACTGGCAGCCTCTCCAGCTGAACCTGCCGCGCAGCTCCGCGCGCGATTTTGCCATCCATGGCGATGACCTCATCGTCGCCACGCACGGCCGTGGTTTCTGGATCATCGACAACATTTCATCTCTGCGTCAGATCGCTGCAATGACCACGGCGCCGGAAACTATGCTCTTCAAACCAGTGACCGCGATTCGCATGCGCACCGGCGGCAGCGGAGGTACACCGCTCCCGTACGGCTCAGCCGAAACGGATAATCCGCCCACGGGCGCCATCCTTGATTACTACCTGACTTCTGCCGCCTCCGGCCCGGTGACGCTGGAAATCTTGGACAAATCCGGCAAGGCTGTTCGGACCTATTCCAGTGCTGATACTGGACCCGGCGGTGGCCGCCGTGGTGGCGGTGGAGGAGGCCGCGGAGGCGCGCCCAATATCCCCGCTTACTGGAATCGCACTCCGGAAACTCTTTCCGCTGGCGCGGGCATGCATCGCTGGGTTTGGGACCTTCACTATGCAGCCGCACCGGGAGCTGGAGGTGGAGGCCGCGGCGGAGGCGGTGGCGCGAGTTGGGCTCTGCCGGGGAATTACGCAGTGAAACTTACCGCCGACGGAAAGAGCTACACGCAGCCGCTGACGGTGAAAATGGATCCCCGGGTAAAAACATCTCTTGTTGAATTGCAGCAGCAGTTTGACGTCGCACAGCAAGTCGCGTCGAAATCGGCTGAAGTTTCCAGGGCGCGCGGAGAAGTCGCGGCCGTCCGCAGCCAAATTGCCAATCTGCTCAAGCAAGCCTCAGCGGATACTGGCCTGCTCGCAGCTTTGAATGCTCTCGATACAAAAGCTGCGGAGATTGGCGGAGTCACTCCCACCGCCAGCCCTGATTCCAGCGGTGTTTCGGGCCCAACCAATGATATCTCCAGTCTGATGTTCGTCGGCGGAGAACTCGGCCAGATATCAGGTGCGGTGGAAGGAATCGACGCCGCTCCAAGCCTTCAAGTGATGACTGCATTCGCCAATGCTCAGAAATTAGCCGCCGCCGCTATCACAAAGTGGAATGCAGCAAAGGCGACGGAACTCGCGACAGCCAACGCGCAACTTCAAAAAGCGAATCTGCCTCCGATTTCACTTGAAGGCGGAGGCTCCTCACCCGGCCGCGGTCGCCAAGGGCAGTAGGTCTAAATCGGGATTCTGGGCGCTATGAAACAAAACGGCGGAGTTCTACTCCGCCGTTCTCATTTTTTACGTTTTGCTTTGCTCCCAATTCGTTGAATCGTCTTCTCTAACGCATTGACATATTGAAATTAACCTCAAACACGCATTCCACCTCAACAGGTACGTACTCACCTCCACCCTTTAATTTCAGTAGAGTCGGCCTGAAAGTCCACTGGATCACGGCGCTGTAGGCTGCTTCTGTTAATTGGCACGGGCCGCTGACTACCACCACCTCCGAAACTCTTCCGTCCTTCGAAATTATTGTTTTCAAGCGAACTATTCCCTGGATCCCCGCTTGTCGGGCTTCCATAGGGTATACAGGCTGGACCCTTTTAATGATTTTGGCCATCTGCACGTCTCCACCGGTTGTGATGCGCCCTGGCGTGGCGTCCTGGGCAGGGGGAGCCGAATTCTTGGGGGGATCAGAGTGCTCGGGCAAGCCAAGGTTTCCAAGATAACGGAATGCTCCATCGGAGTACGCAAAGTAGCGAAGCGACCGCGTCCCCTCTTTATACTTGAACCGCACAACGCCGAGGGGTTCGTGTCGCCGGCGCGTTAACAATATTGCGTATTCTTCCAGCTTGGATCCTTGGTCGCATAGTCCATCCAAGCGAGCAATTTCCGTATCGTCGTACCCCGACTGAGCGAGCCCCAACAGCGCACTCGCCAAATCCACCCTAATTTTGTCATTGATTTCCGCGTATTTCTTCGCGTAACTGGCTCCGAAATCCTTCCCGAAGAGCTTATCGAACCATTTTTCTGAATCGGGTAGCACCATAGCGCCTGTCATTGCGAGCAGGTTTGCTTGATCATTTTTCTTCGCCGCATCCAAAACATCTTCAATGAAACTCTGGAAACCCTTATCTGAATTTGGATACTTGCGAACCTCTTGTGCGCCCAAGAAGGAATCAATCCCGGTTGGAAATATGAGGGATAACACAATAAGAATAATCATCAGGCGAAAAGCGAGCCCAGCCAGCGGCAGCGAAACATGCGCTCCATGCGGAGATCTAAATGCGCACATAGGCCTCCTCGCGCAGGAATGGAAGCAAAAGGATACTCTCTATTGATTACATGTCAAAAAGTAAAACGGCGGAGGCCAAGGCCCCCGCCGCTCATGTTTTTGAATAGCTCGTTAACTTTGTTTACGCCTTCACTTCCCAGGTATCTCCCGCGCGCAGCAACTTCGCCAAATCACCCGCGCCCTTCTTGGCAATCACGTCCTTAATCTGCGCCGTCACCACATCTTCATAGCGCGGCACATCGCCCCAGTTGCGCAGAACTCCGATGGGAGTCGGGA
>Ga0210409_10008295_pt1 | contig 10593 bp, 11 predicted proteins | sample IncBWH17MmetaG_FD_161649 | JGI IMG/M metagenome (GOLD analysis project Ga0210409, IMG submission 161649) | Forest soil microbial communities from Barre Woods Harvard Forest LTER site, Petersham, Massachusetts, United States - Inc-BW-H-17-M | ecosystem: Environmental > Terrestrial > Soil >...
TTTATCCTACGGTCGACAAGCTGCGCGCAACTCTGCCGGCGAACGCCGAGATGACTTTCATACCAGCCGCCTTCAACCAGGCCGAAGACTGGCCGATGTTCCAGCGCGCCTACTATGCGGCGCAGGCCCTCGGCATTGAACAGAAGACGCACGACGCGCTGTTCGATGCCATTTGGAAAACGGGTGAACTCGCCATCCTGGACCCCGTTACGGAGCAGCTCAAAGTGCCCCCTCCGAGCCTTCAGGATGCCGCCCACTGGTATGCAAAGGCCGCCGATGTCGCTGCACAGACGTTCGTGAATGCTGCGGCTTCGGTGGGTGTGGAAAACAAGACACGTGAGGCGGATGAGTTCGTTCGAAGCGCACAGGTGGACCAGACACCCACCCTGATCGTCAATGGCAAATATCGGCTGACGCCAGGCTCCGCTTGTGCCGGGGATAGCCGCTGCCCGGACGCCGAGCAACGTGTGATCAACCTCGTGCTCTACCTGGTACAACGGGAGAGCGCGGCCGAGAGCCCCGCTGCGAAGCGCAGCGAGTGAGACGACAATGACTACCTCGGGGCGTTCTTTGATTAAAGTAAATGAACGGCCTATCGCCTTTGCCTATCGTCCTTCGTACTGAAAGCCGATCGAATTGACGACGCGGTCGACGCCCTTTACCGACAGGGCGGCCTGTTGCGCCGTCCAACGCTCTACCTCTGTGTCAACTTGGCCGTATAAGTAGACGATGTGATTGAGGGTTTGTACGCGGATCATGTTGACTCCCTGCAGTTCCGGGTATTGGTGAATCACGCTCTGAACGGCGCTGGTGATCTGTCGGTCTTCGGGGCAGCCCCCGAATCCGCACTTCTCGAAGGTTGCGCAGGCCGACAGACTGCTCAGTGCCCCAGCGGCCAACAGACTGATTGGAACGCGCATTGCCTTCACCCTGTCTGACAACGTCTGAGCATTCGACTGTCTGGCGCTCCGAAATGTTCCCAGTCTATTCCCACGGCCGCGCCAGCATCCGCTGACATACTGCAACACGCTTGTCGCGATAACGTCATCGCCGGCGCGCATAGTCAGAGCGCCAACGGCGGAGACCCCGATGGGCTTTGAACTCGAACAAGATGATGACTACGCGCAGCGTCGACTCGAGCGCCTCGAACTACGCTATCGCCGCGCGCAATTCTTGTTCGCAGGCGCTCAGACGCAGTACCACTCATTGTGCCAGAGCCTTGGTGTGTCGCAGAACGAACTGACCCAGTCGGTGAACCGATTGCGCCGGGCCCGCGAACAGCTTGAGGATATTCTCAGCGCCATCGAATTCGTCGAAGACCAGAACTACAGCGCGCTTGCGCTGCGCCGTCTCAACGACGCGCCGAACGCCACCTCGACCTAGACTCGGCGCCTACGTAGCTGGCGCATGACCCAGGACACAGACAGCGTCAGCAGCGTCAGTTCATCGATCGCACCGCCTCCCCCTGAGTGCGGCGCAGGTGCTACCGCCGCGACGCTGAGCATCACGGACGTGCTCGCAGACCCGACCGCGTTCGAGCAGCTCAGCGTATAGGTCGCGATCCCGACCGCAGTCGGCGAGACGCTCTGGCTGCCACTCGTGGGCAACGTTCCGCTCCAGGCACCACTGGCTGTGCAAGCGCTGGTATTGAGCGAGCTCCAAGTCAGCGTTGCGGAACCTCCTTCGGACAGCGATGTGGCGGATGCCGTCAGCGACGGCGCCCCAGGAGGTAACAGTGCCAGCGCGGCGCCTGCCTGAACGAAGCCATAGCCATCGTTGAAATTGGGGCTCCCGCTACCCATCGATGCCGCGCTCATCTCCAGTGCATTGACGATTTGCGTCGGCGTCAGCGCCGAATTCATTTGCTGCATCAACGCGGCGATGCTTGCAACATGCGGCGTCGCGGCCGAGGTGCCGAGAAAATTAGGAAAGCTCTTGTTGTTCTGACACTGCATGATGGTCGTCGGCAACGTCCCGCCCGAAATGCCGTAGTTCACCAGCGTCTGCCCGAGAAAGGTATCGTTACCACCGTCAGGACCGACCACTTCCGGCTTCTGCCGCACCACGGGTGTCGCCAGGCGATTGCCCGACGTGTCAAATAGAATCGGCTCGCCCCCTTCTGACGAATACGCTTCGAGCCGCGCAGGAGTCGTGCCGCACAGTGGCGTGTTGAAGAAGAACGCGGCACCCACCGCCACCGCGCCCGCCGCCCCCGGATGACCCTGCACGGTCGGACTGTTGGTGGCGTAGGTCGAGCTGATGGTCGCGCCCGCACCATCGTCGCTCACGTTCAGCTTGATTCGACCGGGAGCCGGACTTGCTGCCTTGAGGCCTACCGAGATAGTGATCGTCGTAGCCTGTGAGTTGCCGGCTGCGTTCGCGGGATTGCCAACCAACAGGATCTGATTGGCATCGGATCCGACGGCGTTGAATCCTGTGCAGGTGGTCGGCGTGACGTTGGTATAGCTGAGAACCTGATCACCGCCTGATTCGCCAGTAACGCACAGGTCCAGCTGACTACTGGCGCCCGGGCTGCCCTGGGCGCCAGTCACATAAGGTTGATCCCACTGCAACACGATGAAAATGAATTCGCCCGGAACCAGCGCCGGCAACTGAACGGAAAGCGAGGTCGTCGTGGGTTGACCCGCAGCGGTGAAGCCCAACAGCATTTCGCCTGACTGTGGCCCGCTGCTCGACAGCGTCCCAAACACCGGGGTTGTCGTCTCGTAGGAATTCTCGGCGTCGTTGCCAGCGGCAGAAAAATAAGCGACGCCCTTGGCCTGAACCCTGTTGACTGCCTGAGAGACCACGCCATCCTGAAAGTACGGTTCATCGGGATAGCCGACGTCGTCGGCCTCTACGGTGGCGCCTGCATTGGACAGTGCAATGATGCCGTTGGCAAAATCCGCCTCGCTGCTGTCGGCGGTATAGAACGCGAGTTTCGCTCCTGGTGCCACGTCGTGCACGATCTGCAGCATCGCCCGACCCTCGTCCGAGTCGGGCAGGAAAAGCGGCGCAAAGTTGAAGCAGTTATCGTCCTTGACGATGTTGACACCGGAAGGCAGATCGCCGGTGCTGACATCGTGTGCGTAGTCAGCGGTGAATCCGTTCGACGCATAGCCATTGTTCCCGGACGCCGGCACGCCGCTGTTGGGCTGCTCATACTGGGCGTAGCAATTGAAGCTGTCCGACAATACGCCCACGGTGACGCCCGCCCCCGTCAGCGTCGGGCTCGCGGTGCGCAGTTGCGCGGTGCCCTGTGCGAAATCGCCCTGCGTCGTGACCGCGCCGGTGCGCGTGCGCGGCATCGCGGCCCGTATCGAATGCAACTCGTTGAGCGAAGCGGCGGCCGTCAGTGCGGAGGTTGGCAGCCAGCCGCCGACGTCGTTGGCGTACACGGAAGGGTCACGCAGACCCAAATTCTCCAACGAGGCCCTAAGTCCCTGCGGATCGCCACGGGTCACCGCGTCGATCAGCACCAAGGGCTGTGAACTGCCAGGATCTTGCCGCACCCGAATCGCCGGATTCATGGCATGGAGGTCTGCAATTTCGTGCCCGGATCGCACTTGCGTCAGATGCGCCGACAGATCCGCCAGCGTCGCGTCGAATTTGGCACTGCTCGCGTACGCAGGCGATGCCGCGTTGCGACCGCCGAAGACGCGCACATGCGGGATGCCCGGCGACGCATCGTTGACCGACTGTGTCGGCGCTGACAGGCTGGCAGTGACCGCCACCACCCCGACCCCGAAGAGACTCAGAGACCGTTTTACATTCATGGTTACTCTTGAGGTGCCCTGTCCCGTTTTAGTGGTTGAATCGTCGGACAAAGTGTACCAGCGGCCCGCCCTACCCTACCTGTCTCATTCCTTTCATACTCTGAAGCTCAAGGACATAGGCGAGGCATACAGATGGGGCCTACGCATGAGGTTCAGTGCTGCATCGTCGGGGGTGGCCCCGCCGGCATGCTGCTGGGCTATTTGCTCGGACGCGCAGGCGTCAAGACTCTCCTGCTCGAAAAGCACGCGGACTTCCTGCGCGACTTCCGCGGGGACACCGTACATCCGTCGACGCTGCGGATCATGGAGGAACTGGGGCTGCTCGATGACTTCTTGTCGCTTCCTCACTCAAAGATCCGATCACTATCGGCGGAAGTGGATGGCCACGTCCTACACCTGGCTGACTTCGGGAAAATTGCAGGACGCTGCAACTTCGTCGCCCTCATGCCTCAATGGGACTTTCTGAATTTCCTTGCCTCGAAAGCACAGCGCTATCCGACCCTGCATGTCGCTATGTCTTGTCAGGCAACCAGCCTGATTGAAGACCCCGCCACCGGAGACGTCATCGGCGTCAACGCGACTGGATCCGCAGGCCCGTTGCAGATTCGCGCCGATCTGGTGGTCGGCTGCGATGGCCGCAGTTCGACCGTGCGGGCTTGTGCGGGGCTGCCGGTGGAAATCCTCGGTTCTCCGATCGATGTGTTGTGGTTTCGCTTGTCCAAGAAACAGACGGATCGGGTGGATATTCTGGGACACCTGGGTCACAGCCGGATGCTCGTGACGATCGATCGCGGCGACTACTGGCAATGCGCGACCGTGATCGCCAAAGGCGGCATCGATCGCGTGCGAGCAGCGGGCATCGAGGCGTTTCGAGGCTCGATTGCGCAGAGCGCTCACTTTCTGTCCGACCGTGTGCACGAATTAAAAAGCTTCGATGACGTCAAATTGCTCAGTGTCATGGTCGATCGGCTGACGGACTGGTCCCAGCCGGGCGTGCTGTGCATCGGTGATGCGGCTCATGCGATGTCTCCGGTCGGCGGTGTCGGGATCAATCTGGCCATCCAGGATGCTGTCGCGACTGCCAATTTGCTGGCAGCCAAACTCAGGGCCGGAACCGTTCGCAGCGTTGATCTCGAGCGGGTGCGAAGACGCCGCTTGTGGCCAGTGCGAGTCATTCAGCGCCTCCAGGTCACGATTCACAATCAAGTACTCAATCCCGTGATTTCTTCCGCACCGCGCGTGCTGAGCGTCCCCCTTCCATTGAGGCTCGTCGATCGATTCCCGGGGCTGCGGGGCTGGCCGGCCCAGCTGCTGGGAGTGGGTGTGCGTCCGGAACATGTGCATTCCCCGCGCGAGCGCGCCGGTGCGACACACGGCTAGTGCAGGGACGCTGCGATCTGTCTGGCCAGCTCGACAGACTCAGGGGCCGCAAGTCCCGCGTAGTGAGCGTCGATCTTTTTCAGCAACGATGCGGCTTCGCGGATATGTCCTTTCGCCATCAGCTTCCGAACATCCTGCAGCTTGACGAGATTTCCTTCTCATGGCGCTCGCGGCATTTCGCCAGCGCATCGGGATTGAGCACGATGTGATTCTGCGACGCCAGCAGTGCATGCTCGAAGTCGCGGCCGCCTCCCAGCGCGGCCGCTCGCCCGCCCCAGGCCAACGACTCTGCCGTCGAGCGTCTGAACCGCGATCTTGGTGGCAAGCAGTGTGACAGAGAAAACGCGACGAACGCGACGAACCCGACGGCACCCACAGTAAACCACCCGAATTTGCGCGTGGCCGGAGCGGTAACGCTTCTACCCGTGCTGCGATATCGTTATCATCGAGTGGCATGAAAGACGATAACAGTACGCAAGTCGTTACTCAGCTTCTGCGGCGATTGGCAACGGAGGGTACACCCGGGGCGCGGCTGCCATCGGTGCGTGAGCTGCAGCAGCAACACCGCGTCAGCCCATTGACCGTCAAACACGCGATGACGCCGTTGATTGCCGAAGGCTTGATCGAAGCGTTGCCCGGACACGGCACGTTCGTGCGCGCTCGCCCCGGATTTCGCACCGGCGGCGAGGACTTCGCGTGGCAGAGTGTGATCCTGGGTGTCGGACGACCCAGCGGCGAGACGCTGGGTTCGCTCATTGCGCTACCAACACCCGGAGCCATCACACTCACCTTGGGATATCTGCCGGCCGATCTTCAGGCCTGTGCACAGCTCACCGCATCGCTGACACGTGCGGCGCGACGGCCCGCGGTATGGGATCGACTCCCGATCGAAGGTCTGGAGTCATTGCGCGGATGGTTCGCCGCGCAGTTGCAGCCGGGACTTAGCCCTGGCGACGTGCAGATCTGCCCAGGGAGCCAGGCAGCCATTGCGACGACTTTCCGGGCGTTGACCTCACCCGGAGATGCGGTGCTGCTGGAAAGTCCTACCTATGTCGGCGCACTCGCTGCAGCGCAAGCTGCGCGGCTGCGCGTGATCCCGGTGCCGACCGATGCGCAAGGGGTGCGTCCCGACCTGTTGCGAGAGGCGCTGCACACTACCGGTGCCAAGGTATTCTATTGCCAGCCGTCGCATTCCAATCCATCGGGTTCGATTCTCAGTGCGCCGCGGCGAACGGAGGTATTGGAGGCGATCAACGCTCACAATGCGTTCCTGATTGAGGACGACTGGGCGCGCGACCTGGGATTCGAGGGCACCACCCCCCTACCACTGGCCACCCAGGATCCGGGTGGCCACATCATCTATATCCGATCGCTCACGAAGGCCTCTGCCCCGGGGCTGCGCATCGGCGCACTCATCGCGCGCGGACCTGCGCGGGCTCGCCTGAAGGCCGCTCGCACGATCGATGACTTCTACGTTGCAGGCCCGTTGCAGGAGGCCGCACTGCAGCTATTGACTTCACCCGTCTGGGCCCGACATCTGCGTGCCATGCGCGCAGCGCTCCTGCAACGACGCGACGCGCTGCTGGCGGCGCTACGGACTCATCTCAAAGCCTCGTCAATCGACCACGTGCCGCGCGGCGGCTTTCATCTATGGCTCAGACTTCCGCCCGACGTCGCCGATCTGGATGTCACTCACGCCGCCGCACGTGCCGGCGTCATCATCAGCCCCGGCAGATACTGGTTCCCGGCGGAGTCCACTTCTTCCTTCGTCCGCCTCACATTCGCAGCCGCGCCTGCTGAACAGTTACGTCGCGCGGCTAAACTACTGGCCACGGTGCTCGCGACCGGGGAAGTCTCTGCTTGACCCGAGGAGGATTTCGACGTGTCCACAGCCTTTAAAGCTTCTCGTGACGTCATCATTCGTACCCATGATCTGGAAAAGGCGACTCGCTTCTATGCCGACGTGATGCACTTACCGGTCATTGATCGCAGCGCGTCGATGAACTGTGTCGACGCGGGTGCGTTTCGCTTGTATATCGAACAGGGCCCGAAGCACGGTCCGGTATTCGATTTTCTGGTGCCGAACTTCAACGACGCAAAACGCTTGCTCGTGGAAGCGGGTTGCGTCGTGGTGGAAGACAACCCGTCGGTACCGCGCTGTTATCTGGCGGATCCGCACGGCCTGATCTTCAACATCGCCCAGGCCTGATCAGAGCCGACAGCCCGGTTCAGGCGCCCATCAGATGCCTGGCGAGCATTCTGAAGCTCGGCAGGGTGATCGGGTCGTTGGCAGCACTCGCCGCCACGGGATGTGACGCGAAGCGTGCGATCACTACTTCGGCTCGGGGTGCGATGTACAGGCGTTGTCCGTGAATGCCACGGCCCTCGTACACGCCCAATGCGTCGTGCGAGATCCACCACATGTTGCGATAGGAATACCCCTGCAGCAGCGTGTAGCCAGCCTTCTCGAACTTCGCGCGATCAGATCCTCGTGCGATGTCGTCGATCACCGCGGCGGGTATGAGCTGCTGTCCACGACAGCTGCCCTCACAGCGCATCATCTCTCCGAATCGAGCGAGATCCCGCAAGCAACCGTACAGTCCGGCGCCGCCTGAGGCCACGCCGATCGAATCGACGGTGATATAGCCATCTTCCTCGCATCCCAGACGGGACCAGAGTCGGTCGCTCAGCATGTCCGCCAGCGCCAGCCCGGTGGCGCGTCGCATGATCCAACACAGCACCTCGGTATTGGTCGTCTTGTAAGCAAACGCTGCGCCATGTTCCCCTTGTTTTCGCAAGGTCACCAGGTAGTCGTAGAAGTTTCCCGCTCCAGCGTAGTCGCGAGAACGCGCTCGCATTCCCCCTGCCCGACCGTACTGCCAGATGTCGGCTGACGGATCGGCGTAGACCTCGCTGAAATCCACGGCTACCTGCATATCGAGCACATCGCGCAGAGTCGCGTCTGCGTAAGCGGTATGAGCCATCTCCGGCAAGTAATGGACCACAGTCCTCTTCTCGTCCAGCGCGCGCTCGTAGACGAGCGTAGCCGCCAGCGTCGCTGCGTAAGACTTGGCAATGGAGAAACAGGCGTGTTGTCGATGCGGCACGAGCGCACCGAAATAGCGTTCATACACATTGACGCCGCGGTGCAGAACAATGATCCCGTCGGTATAGGTGGACGAGAGCGAGTCTGCCCACTTCAGCCGGCGACCGTTCAGATCTTCGAACTCCAGCGCGTCGATCGACGACATCCTCGCGGGTTCGGGCGAACTCAGTGAGCGTGCGGACGTGGTTCCGCGCCATACACTCGTCGTCGGCACCAGTTCGCGCATGTGCGACAGCGTCCATCGGATCTGCGGAAAATCGAAAAAGCGGTCGGTCTCAAACAGTATTCTCTTACCCGCCAGCGGCGGAGTCCCCAGCATCCAACCCAGGGCTACCGGATCCGACGACGCGCCGTCCGGATATTGCTTACCGTCAAATTCGAGTCGAGGCATCTGGCACTTACTCCAGGGTTCACTGAAGGCACTGGATCTATTAGCCCCCGGAACGTATTTTGGCAAATCTGGCGTTGCTTGAGATTAGCCTGGTGACGTCGATGCTGTTCCGCAACTTCGAGATCAAGTCACTGCGCACACACGGCGGTGCACGACTCGCTGCAAGCTATGCGATGGCGCTCGGCCGCGCGCAGACTCGCGCGTGCCATGCTTGCAGATGCGTCAGTTCCACCGGTATGTCGATGCCGATCCACTTCCCGAAGTCAATCGTCGTCAAAGCGACGATGTCGGCGATCGAATAGCTGTCAATGGCCACGAATTCTTGGCCCTCCAGCTCGTCGTTTAACCAGCCCAGCCGCTGCATGGTGCGCTGGCGCATCGCCTCACCATAGTCTTTATATTGGGTCCCCAGGCGAGCAGTGTACCGGTGAGTATGGACCCAAACCGCCGAGATTGGATTCATCAGTGCGAACTCGATTCGGCGAGTCCACATCTCCACGCGCGCGCGCTCCCATGCATCGCGACCGAACAGAGCAGGCGCCGGATGCAACTCCTCCAGATAGCGGCAAATCGCCACACTCTCAGACAGCAGCCTGCCATCATCCAGCTCCAGTAGCGGCACCTGTCCGAGCGAATTCTTGGCAACGAACTCAGGACTCTTATGAGCGCGTTCGCGCATCGCTACATGCACCAGCGGAATCGTTATGGCCTTTTCGGCCATGAATATACGGACGCGGCGCGGATTCGGAGCGGGATTTTCTTCGTTGTATAACTTCACTCAACTACGCTCCGAAACCGCTGACAGCCACTTCTGCAAACCACACGCTCTTCCAGCGTTTCGTCTTTTCCGAGGCTGATAGCTGCTTCGGCGAAGAAGCCTGTCGCTCTCCAAATCCCGATCCGGTGCCGACGATATTGGCGTTGACCGCCGCATACAACCGCTCCCCGGATTGGTACACCACCCCGATAAGCACGCCGCAGGTGCGACAAAGCACGAACTCAGCCAGTTGATCACCCTGTAGGTATTTGCCAACGGCGCGCTTGTCATGAATGCGAATCGCCAGCACCCCTTCGGCATCGGATATGTATGCGGCGCCGTGCCGCGTGCAGAAGTCGCAGTCGCAGGCTCGCGGATGATAGAACTCAGGCGAACGAGAGAGCTGCATCGTCACCGCGACATTGTGACAGTGGCATCCGCCAGTCACGGTATGTTTGCTGGCACTGGTCAATGGCGAATCCTCCATTGTCCGAACACTGCTGGCCGATGCCGGGGTTGCAAGCTGTGCCGATTACGGGTGGACTACTTTTTTTCCATCAGCTCGAGTCGGTTGCCGAACGGATCGTGGATATAAACCCGGCGATAACCATCCATCGGCTCATCGACCACTTGAACGCTCAGTTCCAGACATCGCTCCACTATTCTTTGGATATCCGTCACCAACAGGGCCGGATGCGCCTTGCTTCCGGGCCTAAACCCCGGATCGACCCCTAAGTGGATCTTGACGTGAGCACTCTCGAACCAGCAGCCGCCCCGCTTGGCTAACTCAGCCGGCTTCGGAGTCTCCGGCAGTCCTAGCACATACCCGTAGAACGAACGCGCCCGATCTTCCCCGCCCTCGGGTATCGCCAGCTGAACGTGATCGATGCCGATGATCGACATGACTCATCTCCTTGAGATGAGTGTATCGAATCGCCTCACATGATAGGAAATATCGACCGAAACGAACCCTTTATGCAAGTGATGCATAATTAGCCATGAAGCGCAACAGTAGCGCGTTTACTCGCTCTGACTGTTCCTGTTGGACCCAGTGCCCCGCACCGTCGACCAAGTGTGCGCCCTGAAACCTGGCACAACTGGTCGACGTCATCGACTCAAGCGCACCGGGTACCTGATAGGTACCCCAATCACTGCTTCCCGCAATGAAGCACGCCGGGACCGA
>Ga0210409_10008296_pt1 | contig 10591 bp, 7 predicted proteins | sample IncBWH17MmetaG_FD_161649 | JGI IMG/M metagenome (GOLD analysis project Ga0210409, IMG submission 161649) | Forest soil microbial communities from Barre Woods Harvard Forest LTER site, Petersham, Massachusetts, United States - Inc-BW-H-17-M | ecosystem: Environmental > Terrestrial > Soil >...
TACGCGGCGACCGAGGAGGCGCGGGGGCTGACGGGAACGATGAAACGGTTCCTCACCAAGACGATGGATTCCTTCAAGCGGCATGGCGCGGAGCTCGATCCGGCGGGCAAGGCGCGGCTGAAGGAAATCGACGTGGCGTTGACGGAGCTGACCACCAAGTTTTCCGAAAACGTGCTCGACTCGACCAATGCATACGAGTTGGTGCTGACCGACGAGCAAAAGCTGGCGGGATTGCCGCCGGCCGCGGCGACCGCCGCGCGCGCCTCGGCCGAAGCCAAGGGGAAGCCGGGATGGCGCTTCACGCTGCAGGGGCCGAGCTACCTGGCGCTGATGACTTATGTGGACGACGCGCGGGTCCGCGAAGAAGTGTGGCGGGCGTACAATACGCGAGCGGCGTCGGGCGCGCACGATAACCGGCCGCTGATCGTGAAAATTCTGGAGCTGCGAGACGAGAAGGCGCGGCTGCTGGGCTTCCGTGATTTCGCCGACCTGGTGCTGGACGATCGCATGGCCCACAAGGGGGATTCCGCGCAGAAGTTTCTGGACGATCTGCGCGCCAAGACCGAGCGCCGGTTTGGGAAAGAGAACGCGGAGCTCACGGCTTTCGCGAAGCGGCCGATGGAGCCCTGGGACATCGCCTATTGGGCCGAGAAGCAGCGCGCCGCGCTGTATGATTTCGACGAAGAGGCGCTGCGCCCGTATCTGCCGCTGGAGCGTGTGGTCAACGGCATGTTCGAGATCTTTGGCCGCGTGTTTGGCATTCGCGTCGCCGAGGAGAAAGGAGTGCCGGCCTGGGACCCCGAAGTAAAATCCTATGCGATTCAGGATCAGCCCACGGGCCAGAAGCTTGGGTCGTTTTACGCCGATTGGTACCCGCGCGAAAACAAGCGCGGCGGCGCGTGGATGGATTCGATCCTGACCGGCAATCCGGCCGAAGGGCGGCCGCACCTGGGGTTGATCTGCGGCAATCTCACGCCGCCGGTAGGCGGCAAGCCGGCGCTGCTGACCCATCGCGAGGCCGAGACCATCTTCCACGAGTTCGGCCACCTGCTGCATCACCTGCTGAGCCGCGTGGCGGTGCGGAGCCTGGCGGGAACCAGCGTGGCGTGGGACTTCGTGGAGTTGCCGTCGCAGATCATGGAAAACTGGTGCTGGGAGCGTGAATCGCTGGACCTGTTCGCGCGCCATTGGGAGACGGATGAGCCGATTCCCGACGAATTGTTCCGCAAGATGAAACGCGCCAAAACGTTCCGGGCGGCCAATGCCCAGATGCGGCAATTGGGGTTCGGATTCGTGGACCTGGCGCTGCATCGGAATTGGGACGGGAAGTCGGACGTGCTCCGCTACGGGCGTGAGATCCTTGCAAATTTCTCGGCGGCGCCGTTGCCGGAAGACTACGCGATGATCACCGGGTTCACGCACCTATTCGCAAGCCCGGTGGGATATGGCGCCGGCTACTACTCCTACAAATGGGCGGAGGTGCTGGATGCGGACGCGTTCACGCGGTTCCGCAAGGAAGGCGTATTCAGCGAGTCCACGGGGCGCGATTTTCGCGAAAAGGTGCTCGCGCGGGGCGACAGCGAGGATCCCGCGCTGCTGTACCGCTCCTTCATGGGCCGCGATCCCGACCCGAATGCGCTGCTGGAGCGTGCGGGGTTGATTTAGGCTAAGCCGGATTGTTTGCGCTAATCTGCACCGGGAACCCATCCGGATCCACGACGTGGAAACCGAAACCGCCTCCTTGCTGGTCAATCGGAGTGACCCCTCGCGCCTTGAGGTCGGCTGTCACGGAATCCTTTTTGAAGTTGTCGACTCCGATTGCGATATGGTCTACCTTACCTGGCGGCTTGTCTGGCCGGAGGACCAGAAAGCTTTTCCCAAACATCAGCTGGTTATTCCCGTCCCGTTTGTTCACCGTGCAACCGAATACGCGTTGGTAGAAATCGGTGGATCGTTGCAGATTGTTGACGTATAGAGAGACGTGATTGATACTGTTTCCTTGGAATCCCGCCGCCGAGGCCGCGCCAGAACTGGCCGCCAACAGCGCCAATCCTTGAACTAAATCTCGGCGTGACAGTTTCCCGTTTTCGTAGGTTTTCAATAGTCTCGAAATCGTGTCCTTCATGAAACCCTCCTTCTGCCGCAGTCAACCCGCCAAGACTTCTGCGGTCTACGCAAGTTTACTCCTCGTTCGGCTGGCCCGCCAGCCCCGCAGTCGCCTCGCCGGTTCAACTGGCTCGGGCTTGATTTCATGGGTGGACGGAGGCCGGCGAATGCGCCGGCGCAGGCCGCTGGCCTTCCCCACGAACCTAACTGATAGGGTAGGGTCGAGCCACCCGTTCTACGGATGTATCCGCGAGCCAGACTCGTTCATTCTGAAATCGAGGAGTTATTAATCATGACAAGTTCCTTAGTTTCGCTTTCGAATGAACTCGCGTCGCTGGTCGAGAGTTCCGCGGCGCCGGTGGTCGCAGTCCATGGCCGGCCGCGCTTTAATTCGAGCGGTGTTCATTGGTCGCCGGGAGTGGTCGTTACCGCTGAGCACACACTTCGTCAGGATGACGGTGTCGTTGTGGCGACCGGGGCAGGCGACGAGCTTCCAGCAGAAGTCGCCGGACGCGACGCCGGCACAGATCTGGCCGTTTTGCGAGTCAAAGATCTTACGATACCCATAGCTGCCAGATCGGAAGATTCCGGTCACCGCCCGGGCAACCTGGTTGTGACGATCGGTCGAAACAAGAACAGCGCCAACGCCGGGTTTGGCGTGATCAGCAGCCTTGGCGGACCGTCCCAGACTTGGCGTGGCGGCAAATTGGACCAGGTGATCCGGCTGGATCTGGCGCTCCATCCAGTAGCATCCGGCGGCGCCGTCGTCAACGCTTCGGGCCAGGTGATCGGCATCGCCACACCAATACTTTCCCGCGCCGCCGTCTTCGCGGTTCCCAACGCGACTGTGGAGCGCGTAGTTCAGGCTCTTTTGGCGCACGGACGGCTGCCCCAGGGGTATCTGGGCGCTGGCCTACAACCAATCCCGCTTCCCGAACATCTAACAAGGGGTCTGAGTTTGCCGGTCACGAGCGGATTGATGACCGTGAGCGTGGATCAAGGCGCGCCTGCCGGTAAGGCTGGGCTGACAATTGGCGATGTGCTTCTGGAGTTGAACGGTCAATTCGTAGACAGGCCGGAGGCCGTCAGGCCGCTGCTAGCGGAATCGGTAGGTAAGACGATCTCCGCGCGAGTCATGCGGGGCGGCAAGCTGGTCAATCTGCAGATCGCCGTGGCCGAGCGGCCCGGGAGAAGCTAAGATGGGAATCGGCGAAATCGGGGAAGCATTGCGCCGGTCCACGGTTCATATCCGCGGTACAAGCCCGCGACAGCAAAGCGCCGGCTCGGGGGTGATCTGGGACGCCGAAGGAACGATCATCACCAACGCCCACGTCGTCGGGAAGGGTGCAAATTGGGTTGAATTGTGGGATGGGCGCTCTCTTCCGGCGGACGTCAAGGCAAGAGATGACCAGCGGGATTTGGTGAAACTGAAGCTGCCGACCACCAGCTTGCCCGCAGCGACATTTCGGAACAATCCGGTAAGGCCGGGCGAGCTGGTCATCGCGGTGGGAAATCCGTTGGGCTTCACGGGTGCGCTCACAACCGGCATCGTGCATGCGGCTGGTCCGTTCTCGGGCTTGGGCCGCAGGCCATGGGTGCAGGCCGCCATCCGCTTAGCTCCAGGAAACTCGGGCGGTCCCCTGGCCGATGCCGCGGGATATGTAATCGGAATCAATACGATGATCGTTTCCGGGGGAATCGCATTGGCGATACCGAGCGCTACTGTGGAAGAGTTCGTGAGAAATGGCGCGCGCCCGCGGCTAGGCGTCGCCGTTCGACTCGTTCGATCGAATCAGCGAACCGGTCTCGGCTTGCTGATCCTGAGCGTCGAGCAGGATAGTCCCGCTGAGCAAGCATCGCTTCTGATTGGAGACCTGCTCATCGGCACGCAGGAGGCTACTTTTACCACCGGCGCCGATCTTACCGACGCGCTCGCGGAAGCTGACTCCGGTCGTCTCAAGCTTCGGTTCTTGCGGGGTGATAACCCACGTGAGCGGGAGGTTGTGATCTGTCTCGGCGACCGGCTCACGCGGGAGGCCGCTTGATTCGTGTGTGGATTGAGACTGCCTCCACTGTCACGCGTGCCGGCTTCGAATCCGTGCTCGAAGGCAGCGTGGGCATCGAACTGGTGGATTCGCCGTCGCAGGCGGACGTCGTGTTGGGCGACGTGCTGCGCGACGATCTCCCGGAGGAATCGGAAGGACCCGGCGCCCTGCCCTCCGTAGTCTTATCGGATGAGCCTCTTACTTCGCGTTGGTTCCGTCGCGGAGTCCATGCAATCCTGCCGCACGATGCTCCGGCGGAGCAAATTATCGCAGCGCTGCATGCGGCTTCCGCCGGCCTGATCGCCGTTCCGGTTGAAGCGCGTGCACTGGTGATTCCCGCGGCCTCCGAATCTGAAGTTGAGAGCCTTACTCCCAGGGAGATGGAGACTCTGGAGATGCTCGCCGAAGGACTGAGCAACAAACAGATCGCGGCGCGCTTGCAGATTTCTGAGCACACCGCGAAGTTCCACGTCAATTCCATTCTCGGTAAGCTCGGCGCGGGAACGCGCACCGAGGCAGTTATGCGCGGACTTCGCAGCGGATTGCTAAAAGTGTGAGGAGTGAAGTAGCTACTGCTCGGTCTCGGTTTCTTGCTTGCGGGGCGCCGCCTTATCGGATTTTGATCGGCCGCCCTTTTCGGTCAGAAACTTGGCAACGGTGTCGTAGCCGAGGTTCTTGGCGGCATCCAGCGCCGTGCGGCCATCGGTGTTGGCCGCATTGACGTCCACGCCCAGATCCACTGCAAGCTTGACGGCTTCCAGGGCCAGAGCTTCGCGCTCGGCCCGGGGGGGCTGAAACCATGCTGTCCCGCCGCCCATCCCCATCGCCGCCATCACAGCCGTCGTCACCTCGCTCCGGTGTACAGCGCGCGCCGCCGTAAAGTACTCGGAATGGTGCACCTCCAGCGGGTTCGCGCCGTGCTCCACCAGCAGGCGCATCACGCCCGGCTCGCTGAAACGGGCGGCCAGCCAGAAGGGCGTCGCTCCCACCAACGCGGGGGCGAAATTGTAATCTTTCGACGAGCGGCGGGTGGGGGTCCAGGTCCGAAGCGGAGCGTTGGGATCCGCGCCATGGGCGAGCAGAGCGCTTACCAGCTTTTCATCCCGGCGCATGATGGCCTCGTGGAGCGCGGTAAAGCCGGCCTTCGCCAGGTTCGGATCGGCGCCCTTCTCGAGCAGAAATTCGACCAGCTCCCGATAATCGGAGTGGGCTGCAAGAACCGTGGCGCTTACGCCCCAGGCGTCCGCATCGTTGACGTTGGCGCCGGCCGCCACCAGCAGCCTGGCCGAGGCAAGGTCGCCTACCCGCGCCGCAAACATCAGCGCGGTCTCACCCCCGTGCGGGATGGCGCGGTTGAAGTCGAGGTTCCCATGGGGCGGCACGGCCATTACCTCGCTCCAGACCTCCGAACGAGCCTGAATGTCCGCACCGCGAGCGAGCAGCACCTTCACCACGTCGGGGTGCTCCTGCGCTACCGCCCACATGAGCGCGGTCTGGCCGCGCGCGCCATGAGCGTTCACGTTCGCGTCCTTGGCGAGCAGTTGCTCGACGACGGCCGGGTAGCCCCCGCGAGCGGCCACCATCACCGGCGTCTCACCTTTGAGGAGCGCCGCGTTGGGGTTCGCGCTAGCCTCAAGCAGTCTCCGTACCATGGTTGCGCTTCCGTTCAAGCTGGCGTTCCACAGCGGCGTAACACCAAGATCGTTGGCCGTGTTCACCTTGGCGCCGGCGCGAAGGAGCAGGTCGGCGCTTTCGAGGTCGTCGCGGTAGCTCGCCCAATGAAGCGCAGTGGAACCATCCGCTTCGGCCGCGTTGACGTCCGCCTTTTTTTGGAGCAGCGTGCGTAATGCGTCCCGGTCGCTGTTGCGGGCCGCCTCCACCAGCGGTGGCCGGTCGCCGCCGGCGCCCATAAGGAATACGGCGAATGCTACTGGAATCAGGCGATGCCAACCAGTTGTGATCCGCATGGCTTCTTCCTACCCTTCTTCTCTACACCCCGGAGAGCGTATCTATCGGGAGTTTGCCGGTGCTGCCGCCCATTTTCTCGACCGGCATATCCATCTTGTCCATCAGCGTCACCAGCAGGTTTGCGATGGAGGGTTTGTCGGTGTACTTGATATGGCGGCCGCCCTTAATCCGTCCCGCTCCGCCACCGGCCAACAGCAAGGGCAAGTTATCGCCCGAGTGCCGGTTGCTGTTGGAAATGCCCGCGCCGTACATGATGGTCATGTGGTCCAGCAGTGAGCCATCGCCGTCGGGCGTCGCGCGGAGCTTCGCCAGATACTGCGAAAACAGCGTGGTGTGATAGCGGTTGATCTTGGACATGTGCTCGATCAACTCGGGCTGATCGTTGTGGTGGGAGAGCGGATGGTGCGCCTCGGGCACGCCAATTTGAGGATAGGGGCGAGCGCTCTGCTCCTTGCCGATCATGAAAGTGATCACGCGCGTGAGGTCGGACTGAAACGCCAGAAGCTGCAGATCGAACATGAGCGCCAGGTGATCTTCGAAGACCGGTGGCGCGCCTAGCGGCTGGTCCATCGCCGGCAGCTCGATATTGCTCTGCTCCTCGGCTCTCTGAATGCGGCGCTCGACGTCGCGGATCGCCTCGGTGTATTCGTCGACCTTAACCTGGTCCTGGGGTCCCAACTCGGACTTGAGGCTGGCCAGCTTCAGCGTTACGGAGTCCAGAATGCTCTTGTGCTGCCGGAGTCTGGCTTCCCGCGCGCCCCGCTGCGTGCTGCCGCTATCTCCGAACAACTTCTCGAACACCGCCCGCGGGTTCCACTCGGTCGGCAGCGGCTGCGTGGGGCTGCGCCAGGAGAGCGTGTGGGTATACACGCAGCTCAGGTTTCCGGTGCAGGCTCCCGCGTTGGCCGGCGGGTCCATCGCAAGCTCGAGCGACGCCACTTGCGTCTCCTTGGCGAAGTGCCGGGCCAGCAACTGGTCCATCGAAACGTCGGCGATAATTTCCACCTCGGTTTTTCCGCCGCGCGTCGTGCCCGTCAGGAATGACCCGGAGGCGCCCGCGTGGATGTAGTTCCAACTCGTCCGGATGCCCGACAGCACCAGCATTTGGTTCCGGTATGCCGCGAGCGGCTCCAAAATGGGAGAGAGCTCGTACGCGCTCCCTTCACCCTTGGGGGTCCAATATTCCATGGCCATCCCGTTCGGCGTATAGAACGCCTGGAACCGGTGTACGGGCTTCGCGGCAGCCTGCCCGCGCAGGAACGGTGCGACCATCGCGTCCAGGAACGGCAGCGCCATGGTGGTGCCCAAGCCCCGCAGGATGGTCCGTCGCGGCAACGATTTCGCGGTCAGGAAATTCATGTCTGTCGTCTCCTTAAGTCAGTTCGATCCCGTCAAAAAAGGCGGGCTGTCAACAATTCCCACAATGAGCGACGACCAGCGGTAGTTGTTGGCCGCTGCATCGCGAACGATTTTACGCACCGCCGGCCGGTCGTAATACTCGAGCCGGCGTCCCAGCGCGTAGGACAAAAGTTTTTCGGTGACGGTTCGGGGGAATTGTTCGGGGTCACCGAGTAGCAGCGCCCGCAATCCCGGAAGCCCGTCCACCTTGACGCCGCTCACCGTCGAGCCGCTGGCGTCCACCGGCTTGCCCGATTCATCAACTGAACGCCACCCCCCGATGACGTCGAAATTCTCCAGCGCGAACCCCAGCGGATCGATGACAGAGTGACAACTGTTACACGTGGCATTCTGCCGGTGCTGCGCCAGCCGCTCGCGCATCGACGACGCTGTCGCGCCGGGCTTGTTCACTGCATTGGTGTCCACGCCGGGAGGGGGCGGGGGGATCGGCAATCCAAAGATGTTGTTCAGCAGCCATTTGCCCCGCAAGACCGGCGAAGTTCGGTCGGGATAAGAGGTTGTCGCCAGCAGCGCCCCTTGCGCGAGCAAGCCGCCGCGCTGATCGTGGTTCGGGAGGCTGACTCGCCGGAACCGGCTGCCGTAAATACCAGGAATCCCATAGTGACGCGCCAGCCGCTCGTTGACGAACGTATAATTGGCGTCCAAGAGATCGGCCACGCTGCGATCTTCGCGCAGAGTGTTGGCGATAAACATCTCGGTCTCCTGTTTGAAGGCCTGAAGCAGACTCTCGTCATACATGGGGTAGCGGTCCGGATCGACCACCACTTCCTCGACCAGGCGCAGATTCAACCACTGCGCTGCGAAGTCGTCCACCAGCGCCTGGGTAGCGCGAGGGTCGGCCAGCATGCGCCGCACTTCCTTTTCGAGGATCGCCGGATTGGTGAGCTGTCCGCGCTCGGCCAAGCCCAGCAAACGTTCGTCGGGGATGCTGCTCCACAAGAAAAACGATAGGCGCGAGGCCACTTCAAGATCGCTGAGGTGATGGGTGCCGGGCGTGGCCGGACTCCGATGCACCCGCAGAAGAAAGTCCGGGTCTACAAGAAGCCGTTCGAGCGCGTATTGAATCCCGCTGTCGAAGCTTCCGCCATCGTGCCGTCCGGCATCGAAGAATTCGAGCAGCGTCTGCACATCGGCTTTCGTCGAGGGCCGGCGATACGCCAGCCGGGACATCCTGGCAAGAATCTTGGTCGCGCAGGCCCGCTCTTCCGCGGCGCCCGGCCCAGGTTGGCACACGAAGATCGCCCGGCGACTCGGAGTGTCCTTGGCCGGTCCGGCAATCTCATAAGGACCGCCGATTTGGACCGATCCCACATTGGCGTAATCCATATACACTTCGTCATCCGTGATGACGCGGCCCCTTTGCAGCGGTTGCGGCAGGCCTTCCGGTTCCCACAGTTCTCTCACGAACGACACGCCCACCACGCGCGGACCCGCCTTCACCGGAACACGCACCTCCAGCCCCGCGTCTCCGGTAAGCTGCATGTATTTTTCCCATTCGGGAGCGCCGGCAAAGCCCGGCTCACCGTCGCCGGCGTAACTGGCTGCGGCGGGCCTGCCTTGGGCTGCGCCTCCCACCGTGAACCGCTTCACCAGCTTGCCGTCCAGGCGAACATCGAGTTGCTGGGGCCATCCCATGCCCTTGATGTAATCCTGATACTGCCTTTGGAGGCGAACTCTAATAAGATACTCGCCGTCGACCGGAAAATCATGGTGAACCGCGATGCCGCCACGCGATCCGAACGGCAGATCTTCGCTCTGCTGGTCGCCTTGCAGCACGTGCAAGGGGACCTCGAATCGCTCGAGCCCCGGGCTAGTGGGCGGAAGACCTACCGCCAGCCGCGTCACTTGACGGGCTACCGACAGGTATCGCTCCAGGTGCGCGGTCGAAATCGAGAGGGAATCCGCGAAGTTGTCGAAACTCGCATCCGCGGTCTCATCCCCGGGAAGCAGGGGCCTCACATCCACGTCGCCGAACGCAAACAGGTCGCGGACCGCATTGTTATATTCGGCGCGATTGAGGCGATGCACCGCGCTCACCCGGCCCGGATTCGGACTGGCCACCCACATTTTATCGATTTCGTTTTCGAGCGAGCTAGCGATCTCGCGATAAGTGGCTGCATCGGCCCGCGGCATTCCAGGCGGTGGCATTGAGCCGGCCCGAAGCTTCGCGATCACACGCTCCCACGTCTCCGCATTGGCGCTGGGCCGGGCGGCGTCCAGAGTATCGAGCGCAAGCCCGGCGGTGCGGAGTTTCTGGTTATGGCAAGTGATGCAGTACGTATCCAGGAAAACTCGGGGGCTCGTGATGCGCTGAGTGCTTGGATGATTCGCCGCTGGCGCCTGCGCGCCCCACAGAGCTGGCGCCACACCCCCGCCCACGCCAATGACGGCGAGCGCTGCGATCACCCTATACTTCCCCTCAAGCCTGAAGGACCACATTACCGCCCTCCGTCCCAGCCGGAATTTAAATGTAGCTTCCCGGTCAAATAAAGTGTACACCTTCCAGTTTGCGAACACCACGGGTGGCACTGATTGGTTGGGCGGGACGCGTCCTGCCTCTCCTCTCTTATCGTGACGTGCAGGGACTGGGGTCCCATCCGGAAGCGTCGGCCTGCTTCTTGAAGTGTGTGCTGGTTTGGAAAGGCTGGGCGAGATACTGCGGATCCTCGACCAGAGTCGTCACAATGAGCCAGGAATCACCGTTCGGTTCCACGGTGCGATGGTAGTACTCGGTCAGGACTGCGTTCCTCCCGTAGGGCACGCCGTTCTTGCGGAGGTATCCGGCGCGCAAGTGGGTAGTGACCACCTTGAGGTCTCCCTCTCGGGGCAACCCGCCCGGTCCTCGCCCGCGACCTCCGCCCGCATATTCCCACTGGGCGGCCGAGTGTCCTTGCCACGCCGGCTCGACGGCCGACTCCTGCGGCGCGCCAAAATGAAACTGGCGAGTCTGGGTTCCGGCGTCGGTGTCGATGCGTAGGGTGTTCTCGTTTTCCCAAGTGATGTGGACGCGGCCGGGCACGCGCATGATGGCGGCCGCGCCGTAAGACTTGCAT
>Ga0210409_10008297_pt1 | contig 10591 bp, 6 predicted proteins | sample IncBWH17MmetaG_FD_161649 | JGI IMG/M metagenome (GOLD analysis project Ga0210409, IMG submission 161649) | Forest soil microbial communities from Barre Woods Harvard Forest LTER site, Petersham, Massachusetts, United States - Inc-BW-H-17-M | ecosystem: Environmental > Terrestrial > Soil >...
TACTGAAAAGGACGATGCCGCCGACGGCGACGGTAAGGTCAAGAGGGGTTGAGGCGAGGCGTTCGTCACCCTTGATCATGCCAATCAAAAAGAAGAGAGCCAGAGTAATTTCTGCGTACCGGACGAGGAAGTACAGGGCAGCGAGCCCCGCCAGCACAAAACAGAGCACCTTCACGGGGCCAACACCGCCGAGGAATTGCAGCCCATGACTTTCGATGCGGTCAGCCAAATCGGCAACAAACACGACCAAAAATCCGCCAACGAACAGGAACACCAGTGCAGATGCGCGTAACAGCGGCGTGGTCCAGGACAACGATCGATGTAGTTGGGAGCTCATGCGTTCAAACTTACCGAATACATTCCTGAAGGGTTCGCCCAGCACCCAGTAGCCGGTCTTTCGAAAGGAGCAAGAGTGCGATGAGATAAGCGAGAAAAGCCGTGGATAGCTTGAGGGGGAATGGAATTTGCTGTGGGATCGTTAATGCGCAGATCACCATTATCGCGCCGGCGAAGAAACTTGGCGTGATGGAGGGCCACTCAATCCTCATCCCGATTCGTGAAGTGATGCGCAGATATTGCAGGATGAGCGCGGCGTCGGAGATGAGCAGGCCAAGCGCAACGCCGACGGCTCCCCAAAGGTAGCCAAACAGAGTGCTGAGCGTGGCCAGCAGAATCAAACTCCACGACAACGCGACCTGGCGCTCCTTCAGTCGATTGACCGCGACGAGAAAGCCGTGGCCGAGAAATCCGTCCAGGACCGCCAGAACCGACCGGCAAGCAACAATCCTCAACACTGGTGCGCTGGCCACGTAACGCGAACCGAGCAAGGCGCAAACTTCCGGCGCAAACAGTGCCAGCGAAAGCCAAACAGGAATCGACGCGAACAGCAGGATGTCGAGAAGGCGCTGGCGCAGACTTACCATTTCCTCGATGCGGCCATTTTCGAAAAGCCTGGTCCAGACCGGAAGCAATGCGCCACTGGAGGCGTAACTCCACTGCGGGATCACGTCTGAGAGGACAAACGCGGCCGCGAACCAACCGACTTGCTCGGGAGGCGCAACCAGGCCAAAACAAAGAATCGCCACCTTGCCGTAACCTACCTGTGTGAGGTTGTAAGAGAAAAAAGGAAAAGCATCGCGAGCGACCCGGCGGAAGGCGGTCCATCGGGCGAGAGTTGGCCAATGTTGCCGCAACTGCCACAAGCGCAGCGTGAGAACGAATAAAGATTTGAAACAGAGCGCAATCAGCATGGTCAACACGGAAAGGTGCAACCAGATGACGATGGCCGTCAGAATGACCAAGCTCAGGGCGCCAAGAACGGAGCCGGGTAGGATTGCTCGCGAACGCAGCTCGGCGGTGAGAATACTGGAGCACAGACTGGCGGTGCCCTCCAGATTGCAGAGCACAAAGCCTGCTGCGAGGCACGCGATCTGCCAGTGACCCAGTCGAAGAGCGAAAATCAGAACGATGACTTCGAGCGCGCAGGAAACCGCGGTCGTAAACAAACTGAGAGCCAGAATCGGGCGAGCTTCGTCGAGTGTGGCGGCAACGGCGCGCGCGGCATAACGGGTCAGGCCGAGGTCGACCACAGAATTAGCGATCCAGCCTGCGGCCAGCGCGGTGCTATACACACCGAAATTTGTGGGCCCGAAGTAACGGATCAGGAAAAGCCCAGCCAACATTGTCCCGATACGCAACGCGCCCAGATCGATCCAGAGCCAAAATGTGTTTCGCCCCAGGATGCGAAGAATCGCTGCGGTTTCGGCGGGAAGGGAAGCCGGAGCGACGGAGATCAATGATTCTGTTTTTGAGAGTTCGGACACGGGGTTCAGACTTTCGTCAGCAGCACATTTTCAATCGCCAGGTGCTGCAAACCAGAAACGTCAAACACACGCAACGCGTCTTCCGGGGTGCACACGACGGGTTCTCCATGAAGATTAACGAGGTGTTCAGAATGAGCGCTTCGCCGGTGAGTTCTTCGAAATGCTTGACCAGCTTGTAGTAGGTGGGATTCGTTTCTTCGAAGACTTCCTGGGGCCGCCCGGTGAAATCTTGCGGATGAATCGCCGCGGCCATCGCGAAGCGCTTTTCCACGCGCGTATCGAAGGTCATGATCATGTGCGGCGCGGGCATGGGCTTGGGCTTGCAAAAATAATCGGCGCTTCGTTCCGCAAGCACCGAGGGCGCAAAAGGCATCCAGAAATCCCGGCACTTGATCATCGAGTTGATGGTGCGAACTGCCTGAGTGTCAGCGGCATTGGCGAGGATGGAGCGGTTTCCCAACGCGCGAGCGCCGAATTCACAGCGGCCCTTGAAGCGAGCGACAATATTGTTTTTGGCCAGCAACTCGGCTACGCGGCGTTCGATGTCTGTGGGCGCCTCAATCAGGAGGGCGTTGGCGAACTTGTAGCTCTGGATGGCGCGGTCAATTTGTTCTTCCGAAGAAGCCGTGCCGAGATACAGGTGCTGGAGGGGCTGCGGAATTTCCTGAAACATCTGATAATAGTCCAGCCACGCCGCGCCGATGGCATTGGTTTCGTCTCCGCAAGAAGGGAATACGAACAGTTCCTCGACTTCGGGAAGCTCCAGAATTCGCTTGTTGGCTTTCACGTTCATGAAAACGCCGCCACTCAGAGCAACTCTCGGAATGCCGGTCAGACGTACGCAGTGTTGAACCCAATGGGTCAGGAACTGCTCGACGAATAGTTGCGCACCTGCGGCGACGTGGTCGAACCTTTTGCGGCGAATTAACTCCGCAAGATACTCGGCGGCAAACTGCATTGAGGGACTGCCGTTCTTCCGCCGCCAGACCATCGGATTTTGCGGGTCAAACTCAAAAAGCTGGCCGAACTCCTCCGCCATCCTGCTGGCTTCGCCGGCGTTTTCCGCGTAGGGCGCCAGGCCCATGACTTTGTATTCGTGCTCCATCGGCACCATTCCCAGCAGGTAGGTGATCTTCCCGAAGAATGCGCCCACGGAATGGCTCTCTTCCGTTCGAGCGATCGGCTGCAGCGTTCCGTGTTCACCAATGCTTACGGTCGCGCAGGCGCAATCGCCCGCACCGTCACAGGTGAGGACGAGAATTTTGTCGTCCATGTTGCCCCACCCGAAATAGGCTGCTGCTGCGTGGCACAGGTGATGATCAAAGCCCGTGGCATGGGGATCGACGCCGGGGAGAACGAGTTTCAGTTCGCTCTCCAGGCTGCGAAACTTGACGAGATTAATGGTGTCCGAAATGAACGCATTGCGCCTCGCCAGCCTTTTCAGGCTTCCGACCGGCCCACAGGTCGTCTGGCCGTAACTCTGCAAAATTGCATCGCGCTGCCAGGCGCAGGCCGTCAGATTTCGTCCACCGAACGCCACAGGAAAATATTTCTGCGACGGTACATCCGCGGGAAAATCCAAGGAGATTTGTTGCAGCGTGAGTTTCGGCAGACCGCCCTGGTTTTTCACACGGGTGAGACGCTCTTCTTGCAAGGCGAATGCGAGGGCGCCATCGCGGACCACGGCGGCGGCAGCGTTGTGGCCATTGTGAACGCCAACAACCATTTTGCAGATGCCAGGTTTATCGTGCGTTTCGGGGAAGTGCTGTTGTTGAGGCTGCTCGAGTGCGGTAGTCACTGAGAAGGTCTCCCAGACTTATTGAACTTAGCGGGAAGCGGCTGCGAATGCGGAGCTTGAACTTGTGGGGTGCCCGATCTCTTCCTCCAAGATGCGAGCCAGCGTCGTGCTTACATACGCAATTTCTGCGTCAGAGGCTGAGGGGAAAAAGGGAAGCGCGAAACAACGATCGGCAGCTTCCTCGGTGTACCGCAGCCGGCCCAGCGGCGACCAGGAGAATGCCGCAATGTGCGGTTGCTTGTGAATGGCCGGAAAGTAGGCCTGGCACTCGACGCCGTGCTGCCGCAAGCGAAACAGCAGATGGTCGCGAAACGCGCGTGGGGCAGGCAAATCCAATCGCACGACATAGACAAACCAACTGCGCTTGATGGGCGCGAATTCGGAAGGAAGAATCAGGTGAGGGATGCCGCCAAGCGCGTTTGAATAAGCCGCCGCGACGCGTTCACGTGCTCGCAGAAGCTCGTTGACCCGCCCGAGTTGGGCGATCCCGAGGGCGCAATGCAGCTCGCTGAGCCGGTAGTTATAGCCGAGGCGCTGGTGCTGGAGCCAGGAGGAGTCTTCACCGCGCCCCTGGTTGCGCATGCTGCGGCACAATTTCGCGAATTCTTCGTCATCGGTAACGATCATTCCCCCTTCGCCGGTGGTAATTTGCTTGTTGGGATAAAAAGCAAACGCGGCGGCGTCGCCGAAAGTGCCCACGCGTCGTCCGCGATACTCTGCGCCTAAGGCTTCGCAGGAATCTTCGATCACGTCCAGGGCGTATTCGCGCGCCAGTTCAAGGATAGGATCCATTTCGCAGGGAACACCGAAAACATGAACCGGAAGAATCGCTTTGACCCGGCGGCCGGTTTTTTGATCGATCAGCGTATTCCGGCGGGAATCGAATGCGCAGTGGTGCTGCAAGAAGTGGCGCAACTGATTCGCATCGATATTCAGGGTGGCCGGGTCGATGTCGATGAATGCGGGAAGCGCGCCCTCGAAGAGAAGGCAGTTTGTGGACGCGACGAAACTGAACGCGGTGGTGATGACTTCATCGGGGGAGCCGATACCCAAAGCGCGAATGCACAAATGCAGGGCAGAGGTCCCGCTGTTGACGGCGACGGCATATTTTCTGCCGACATATGCGGAAAACTTTTCTTCAAATTCAGGAACTCGCGGCCCCAGGCTCAAGCGCCCGGAACGCAACACCTCGACAACATTGCTGATTTCCTGTTCGCCAATATCAGGTTTCGAGAGCGGCACGTGCATTTGCACCTCCGTGGAAGAAGCTTTGCCGTCAGTTGGGGCGCCGTGATTGTTTCCATTTGTTGGGGCTTGCCGTCGCTTGCTGACAAACTCAGGAAAAAGTTCGCGAAGAGATTCGTCGAGTCCGCGGCGATCATTGCGGTTGAGATGGTTCTCCATTCTGTCGATGGTTTGCAGAATGCCGGCGGCATTGGGGTCGCGATCGGGAATCATGAGGATTCCCTTCTGGGAAGTGGCAACAGGGACTTCCCAATCTGCCCACAACTCTTCCGTGACTTTTTCTCCTTCGCGCAAACCGACAAAGTAGATGGGCAATTCTTTTCCCGGAGCCAAGCCGGCAAGAAGGCTCATGCTCTTGGCCAATTCGTAGATATTGATGGGTTCGCCCATTTCCAACACGAACGTTTCACCGCCCCGTCCCTGCCCGGCGGCCCGCAGAATGAGGTGCACGGCTTCCGGTATTGACATGAAGTAGCGCGTCGCTCTCGGGTCGGTTACATGGATGGGCTCGCCTTTTTGGATCTGGTCCCAGAAGAGACGCAAGACGCTGCCGGTGCTTCCGGCGACGTTTCCGAAGCGCACATTCATGAAGCGAGTTGCGTGGCTGGCGGCAGATAAATGCTGGATGCACAGCTCAGTCATTTTCTTGGAGAGACCCATGTAGTTTCTGGGATTGACCGCTTTGTCGGTGGAAATGTTCACGAAGCGTTTCACGCCGTGTTTGCGCGCGGCCACAGCTACATTTCGCGTGCCCAGCACATTGTTGCGGAAGGCTTCCGTCGGATTCAGTTCGAGCAAGCCTACATGTTTGTGCGCGGCAGCGTGGAAAACAACGCTGGGCCGCTCGGTGCGAAACAGATCGTCGACAAGATTTCTTTGCGACCCATCACACAACAAAGGCTTGAGCGGCAAGGACGGGAAGAGTTCATGCAGTTCCCGGTGGATATAGAAGAGGCTATTTTCCGATTTGTCGAGAAGCAGCAGAACGCGTGGAGAAGAAGCCGCGATCTGCCTGGAGAGTTCTGATCCAATGCTGCCGCCGGCGCCAGTAATCAGGACGACTTCGTTCCCCACGACTTCTTCGATTTGCTTTGGATCGGGGCGCAGTTCTTCTCTCTGCAAGAGATCTTCAACGCGCAGAGACCTCAGGTCCCTGGGCGAGACGCTGCCGTCCAGCAGTTCCGCCAGCGTGGGCAAGGTTCGAACGGGAAGACTTGCCTGGCAACAAAGTGAGACGATGCGGCCCATCTCCGACTGGGTGGCACTGGGAATGCAAATCAACACCTCTTCCACGGAGTTGTAGCGCGGCAGAGAACCCAAGTCCTTGGTGCTGCCGAGCACGGGCACGCCGCAGATGGTTGTTCCGTGCGTCTTCGGATCGTCATCGAAAATCGCGACTGGTTGACAGCTTGAGGAAGGATCCGAGGCCAATTGCCTGACCAGCGACATGCCGGCATCTCCCGCTCCCACAATTGCCACTTTCTTGATCGGTCGTCGCCAAAGTTGTGATTGGGCGCGATAGAGGCGAGCGCCGAGATGAAGGGCACCGAGGAGAAGCAGAAGCAAAGCCCAATCGAGCACGAAAAATGCCAATGGCAATCGATTGCCGGCCAATACGAAGCGACTTATCGCAAACGCAATGAACACCGTGCTGACGGTTGTTGCCTTAACAATTTCCAATAGCTCGTGCGCGCCCGCATGGCGTAAGGAACTTCGGAACGGACCGAGGCAATATAGACCGAGCAACCGGAAGCCAATGACGATCAGCAAAGCGGGAGCCCACGAGGACAGGCTGGTATGCTGCCCATTTGAAACAATCAGCGCTGCCAAAACGAACGAGAGGCAGGCCAGCGCGAGCTCTCCCGCCAGCACCAGCAATTGCGGGCGATGGGTGGGAAGCACACCGGACCGCGGTCGACGCCGATTCTTTTCAGTGGAAATCAGGAGATTGCGATCGTGAGCAGGTTCGCTAGGGATTACGGTCGTTGACATGAGGTGGCTCTTTAGTTCCTTAGTTCCTCAGTGATCGAGAAGGGAAGTCTTCGAATCGTCCAATACAATGCCGAGAAGCTTTACCTTCGCCGCGTGCAGGCGTTCGCGTGCCTTGACCGCAATGTCAGGAGCGACTCCGGATGAACTCATCACCAGGACCGCGCCGTCCACCACATCGCCAAGTGCGGAGATTTTGTGGTTGGAGGTACAAGCACCGTCGATCAGGAGGTATTCGAAATATCGCTTGAGATCCTTCAGACAGGAAGAGAAGCCAGGGCTTGCCAGAATGGAGCGCCGATTGGCGTTGGGAGAACCTGCCGGGAGAAACCACAGATTCTTCCCGGGAGTCGGCGCGACAAAATGTCCTGCGCGTTTGGGGTCGGCAATCGCATCAGTCAATCCGACGACGTTCTGCTGGCCGAAGTAACGGTGCACCGAAGGTGAGTGAACATTTGCGTCCACGAGACAGACTCGGTTTCGAGCCTGCCCGGCGAGTTTCTGGGCCGCCCGCACACAAACCGAACTGGCGCTTCCTGTGACACCGGTGAACAGTACAGCGCGAATCGAAGGATTGCCCGACGCGCCAAAAATCTTCTGCACCAGAATCGAAATCTGGTCCGAATCGTGGGGCAGAGAAACAGTGCCGGGCTGAAATCGCTCGCGAGTGGTATCGCCAGGATCTGGAATGCCCTCGAGGCACTCTTCAGCCCAACCGGCACGGCGTAACAGTTCGAAGTTTTTGCTCATGACCAGGTTTTCTGTGCTGTTCCGCTAGGACTGACGTGAGTACGAGTCGCTGAGCTCTTTATTCTCGCCGGAAAGGTTCGCCAGTAAAGGAACGTCAAGGTATTGCTCGATTTGTTCCGGTCGGCGGAGAGTGGGATTCAGTTGCTCCTGCATCAGCACAACGCCGGTGCTGGCGAGGCAAGCGAAAATCCATCCCAAAAGCAAAATCATGGTGGCCGGGTTTACTGGGCGGAAGGGAATGGTGGCCGGTTGTGCGATGGAGACATTCAGGATGCGATTTTTGTCGAAGGCATCGGAGATGTGCGCCTGCTCGCGCTTGTTGAGATAAAGAAGATAGTTATCTTCGGCGGTCTTAGCGTCGCGAAGTAGGGCCGCCTGCTCAATCTGCTTTTGATCGCGATTCACCAGCGTCTGGCGATAGGACTGGTCGACGTTTTCCAGGGATCGGGACTTGGCACGCAGAGCCGCGAGATCGGCCTGGGCCTTGGCCAGTTCCTGGCGCAGAAATCCGTAGGTCGGATTTTGGTCCGTGGTTTCTTCTTTCAAGGGCGCTCTTTGCTGCGCGTCAATCGCCGCTTTCACCTGCTCGATTTGTGTGTCCACTTCCTGGACCATGCGGTCGTTTGGCGAGTACTTATTTCTGAGATCGACGCGCTGCCCCTCCAGGTTGACCAGCGAAGATTTCAATTGTTGCATCAATGCTCCGTTGTCCGAATTGTGCAATTGCGTGGTGATTCGTGGCGGGGTCTTATCCACGAGCGCCTGAAGCGATCGCACCTGCTCTTCGGCTGCCGGAATGGCGGCTTGGGTCTGGCGCATGTCCAGCTCAAACTCCGCGAGTTTCGGAACCGCCGACTCGCGCTCGGATTGCGAGGTGACAATTCCCGTTTCGCGATTGAAGTCCGCCAGTTTTTGCTGTGCTTCCTCCATGGCCTTGCGATACAGCGCGGTTTCACGATCGAAAAAGCCGGCTTCATCTTTCGGGCGGTGCACTTCGGCGTGCTTTTCCAGGTAGAGATTCCCGAGCGTGTTCAGCACACCGGCCGCGAGTTCGGGGTTGGTGGCGGAGTATCGCACCGAGATGACGTAGGACTTCTTAATCGGGTCGATGCGAAGGTCGTTGCCCAATTTTGCCGCCGCCTTCCGGACGGCGAGGCTCTGGTCGTCCAGGGGCTTGGACGCTCCCAGCAAACTGTGCAGCAAGGAAGTGTCCTTGAAGTTTTCCACGCCGCAGGACACGACAACTCTTTCGAGAAGATCCTGGCTTCGGAGAATGGCCACTTCGGAGTTGATATCTTCTTCGGTCAGGCCTGGCAGGTTCTGCTCGACGGCCGCGGTTTGTTGCGCGGTCATCAGTGGGTCCGCGCGTTCGCGGTGAACGAGGATCTTGGTCTCAGACTCGTAGCGTTTGGGGACAATCACTGCGGCCACGACTGCTCCCAGAAAAATGACCACGAAGGAAAGCGCAAAGCTGCCGCGTCGGCGCACGCCCACCTCGACGATATCTCGCGTGGTCAGCGCCGAACTCTCGCGGAGACCGCGATCCGTAAGTATGATCTCGTGTCTGCTCATAACCCCTCCCGCATTGCGAGCCGCCGTTACAAAAGTGCCGGACTGAAATAGGTGCCGAGAGAACTTCGAGGCAGGAATCGATCGATCTTGGCCATGAATGTTTTCGGCACGTACAACATGTCGCCGGGTTGCAGCTGCAAATCTTCCTGGTAGTTTTTGTCTTTCAGTACCTTGTTGAGGTTCAGAACCCTCACCTCTACCAAGTCATCGTTATAGCGGCGGAATAAAAGTACCTGCGAATTCTTCGAGTACTCCGAAAAGCCGCCGGCGATGGCGACTGCTTGTGTCGCCGTTGTCCTTCCTCGCAGATCATATTTTCCCGGTTTGCCGACTTGGCCGCCGGCAATGAAATACGGTTTCTCAAATTCTCGCAGCACCACGCTGATCACCGGGTCGCGAAGTGTGTCGGAGTACGCCTTCTTCAGGGTTTCGATTACTTCGGGAACAGTCTGCCCTTGAATATGCACATCGTTCTGCAGTCCCTTCAACTGCACGTAGCCGTCAGGCTGTACGGTCACCTCCTGGTCGAATTCCGGCGTGTAGCGGAAAGCGAGCTCCAGAATGTCGCCGGATTCCAGGCGGTATCGCGGATTGCGCTCATGCAGCTGCGGACGGTTGGGGTCCGCATCGGCGGCACTGCTCTTTGCTGGCGGGACGCTTTGCGCCGGCGCGCTGACGGATTGAGGCGGAGCCTGGGAGCGCAGGGACGCTGGGATGGCTAGCATTCCAACAAGCAAGATTCCGACAATCAGCGATTTTCTCGACATTGCTCGGCCTCCTTACCTGGATCGAAAACTTGACGACCTGACCGGAGAAGTTGAGGAGGAACGGCCATCTTCCTTCCAAGGAAATTGCGGCGCCAAATCCGGCAGCACGACGCTCTGACCCTGGTGCACGTACGATAACGTCGCTATGCCGGGATTCTGCTCGCGAATCTTTTCGACGATTTCCCAATTCGATTTTCCATAATGTTCCATCGCGAGTTCGAACAGATTTTCCTGTCGCGCCACAACCACGACACGCGTGGAGCGATGCGCCCTCGGGTTCGCGCGTTCGGCCGGGACGCTCTTCCCTGGGCTGCTGGCGATTTGCTCGTGTTCTGTCTGCGCTGTGGGTTGGGAAGGTGTCGGCGGTGAGTCTGGTTGCGCGTCTTGTGTTTCCGCCGACAGATCGGCGACTGGGGGAGGGGGCAGAGGCAGGGCGGGCGGAGGTTCTGCCGGCTGAATCTGACGTCCCGTGAGGCGCTGGAGAATTTCTTCGCCAACACCAGGGGTGCTGGTCTGCGAAACATCAAGCTTTGCTTCGCTCACAAGGAACACGAGAGCCAGGGGGATCAGGATCAAGCCAAAAATGGCAATCCCGAGGTGGCCGGAACGCTTTCTTGCCTGCGGCTCTTGAAGGGGCGGCAAAAATG